>Ga0137415_10000210_pt1 | contig 50844 bp, 26 predicted proteins | sample CZODoug3_1_1_16f_FD_183082 | JGI IMG/M metagenome (GOLD analysis project Ga0137415, IMG submission 183082) | Vadose zone soil fungal communities from Angelo Coast Range Reserve, California, USA - CZODoug3_1_1_16fungal (Hybrid Assembly) | ecosystem: Environmental > Terrestrial > Soil > Vadose...
AAACTATGCAGTACCGCTGCAACCTGGCGATCCGGAAGCTCCAGGTGGAAATGGGGCCTGGAGCCTGGTAAGAAACTGGCTTCCCTGCGTTGTTACCAACAACACAAGCTGGGAAGCGACACAGGTCATTGCCGATGCGTTCACATTACCCAACGGGACAACCATCCAGCGCGCATATAACACGGCCACCTTCAAGAGTGCGCTATACATGCTTGGTAGAGACGGTTCATTCAAATATCGCTTAGATCCACCTTTCGGCTTGGCAATAATGGTAGAGCCCGGCACTGGAAACTTTTACACTGGGTCTACGTCTGGCACAAGTCCGACACTGAATTACACCATTTACAAAACTCCTTTTACTAGCTATGACAGCAATGGATTTCCACTTTGGGGGAGTCAGGTAAGTGTTGGCAGTTACACGTCCCATGTAGACCTGGGAGATCCAAGAAATACCCCAAACCCCACGGCTCTGTGGCCTTCAAGTAATGGAATCATTCCGATGTACGACAACTGTCCCAATCTACCCGCTGGCAACACTCAATGCCCCGGTACGGCTATTGCATCGGGCGCCCCTGCATTTCACCTAGGCGGCCTGCCGGTCAATGGAACTGCACTGCAGTGGAAGACGATGCCACAGCACGATATTCCATACGCCGATGGCAATGGAACCTATCCGGCTGCGTTGTCAACTGGATCAGGTGGAGGTGGATTCACAGGAGGTACTGTGGCACAGGCATACGGGAACAATATTTTTGCGTTTTTCAGCGGCAACTCGAATCAGTACGCCTGCCAGTTCTATCACTTCACCGACGACGGAATGTTTCTTGGACAGTTCGGTTATCTTCCTAACGCAAACACTCCAAGTGCTGGAGTGGTGCCGTCGGATTTCTATGGCTATCCGCCAAAAGGGACGCAGTACACACTTGCTCCAGGATTCTGTGGAGACGTCAACAAGCCGGTATTCGTGAAAATCTGTAATGACTACTACGTCTTTATTGGAGATGAACAATATCATCGCGGAATTCATGAATGGAAGATTACCAATTTAGATAGTGTCCATGAAAATGTTCAAACGCTGACGACAGTGCAGTAGCCTCCAGTAGGAGTACCTTGCTCGATCTTTTGTACCAGTTGGATAGTTAGTGTAGCGCAGCGTGAGGGGCCTGGATTTTCAGTACCAGTTAGAAGGTTAGTTCTCGGCCTGTTTTTGTTTCAGTCAGATCGCGCTTAAGCGCGATCTGACTGGCGAACTCTGCAGGTGTCCTATCGGCCAGGGCCCTGTGAGGACGACTCACATTATATTCCCGTCTCCATTGCTCGATGAGGTGCTTTGCTTCGGGTAGAGTTTGGAACCAGTTCGTGTCCAGGCACTCTGCCCGGAACGTTCCGTTGAACGACTCACAAAAGGCGTTGTCGGTCGGCTTGCCGGGCCGGGAGAAGTCGATTTTCACGCCGTTGCGGTATGCCCACAGATCCATCAGCTGACCGGTGAACTCGCTTCCATTGTCACAGAACAGCACCTTCGGTACACCTCGCTCCAGCTTCAACTGGTTCAGCACACGCACCACGTCGTCTCCTCTCAGGTTCTGACCAGCTTCGATCGCCAGGCTCTCACGCGTGTAAATATCCACGACGGTCAACGAGCGGAAGCGTCTTCCATCGCAGAGTTGATCGGAGACGAAGTCCATCGCCCACACCTGGTTCGGGCCGGTTGGCTTGAACCGCTCTTGACGATGCACGACCGCACGCCGTCGCCCGGCAGGTCGTTTGCGCAACCCCAGCCCTTCTTCCTTGTACAGCCGGTACACCAGGTCTTTGCCAACCTTCCAGCCCTCGCGGTTCAGCAGCACGCGGATCATGCGGTATCCATAGCGCACCCGGGTCTGCGCGATCTCCCGGATGCGCATACGCAACTCCAGCCACTGTTCCTGCCTGCCCTCATAACGATGCGTCGCCCGTGCCAGTTCCAGAACACAGCAGGCGTGCCGTTCGCTCACCCGGTAACTCTGTTCCAAGTACGTCACCAGTGGACGCCGCCGCGAGGGCCTTACAACTTTTTTCGAAGCACATCCTGCAACATCGTCTTGTCCAGGGTCAGTTCCGCTACTAACTGCTTCAACCGCGTGTTCTCGTCCCGCAGCTGCTTGACCTGGCGGACCTGGTCCACCTCAAGGCCGGCATACTTCGCCTTCCACCGATAGTACGTCTGCTCCGTGATCCCCACCTTCCGGATCAACTCCGCTATCGGTACGCCAACCTCAGCCTGCTTCAACACAGATACAATCTGCTCTACAGAAAACTTCTTCTTCATGGCAAAATCCTCCACCCTATTTAGGCTAAGTTTTTGCCGAAAAACTAACTCTCCAAATGGTCCAGTTTTAGCCAGGCCCTTCACATGACAGGCTTGGCTAACCATCGCATGAACATTACTGACCACCTTTCTCTTCCGTATGTGGCGGATTTCCAATCGTGTTCTTCAAACGAGCGAGACGTGAGTCCAGTACCCAGGGCTCATGTTCCGAAATGCCGAAGATAAATGTCTGCCCTGGAACATACCGCTGCCGCACCTCAAAGTTCTCAAATGCAATGCCGCCAAGTACCGGAGCAGTCGAAGCCCAATATACGCGTCGGGCGTTGACCCTGACACGCAGGTCTGGCTCGATGTCATGAGCTGCCACGCGCCAGTACTGCGTGAGCTTGGGAAGAAGATATCTCCAGTGCGCGGACTCGTTGCCTTCGGTATCTTGTGGCGAGGCTTCGCTCGCGCTGCAGTAGACGATAGCGTCGCCGTCGGCGGTGCGCGGCATCTCGTCGAGCATGTAGTTTTCCAGCTCGACGAAGGCGTTGCCCTGGTAGTAAGTGAAGAGTCGGCGGCTGTCGATGACGCGGTCTTTCAGCCAGAGCAACCGCAGCCGCCCATAGTTGCCCATCGTCGCGGTGACGGAGAGATCTTCGAGTGGAGGTCCATCGCTCTCGTTGAAGACGGAGAGGCGCAGCTCGCCGGGATGGTCGCCGTCGATAGAAGCGATGAGATAGACGTGCGCTCCATTTGCAGTGAAGCGTTCGACAGCGATTTTCACGGATAGGCGCTCCACCGCGGCATGACCGGCATGTATGGTACGCAGATCACTGCTCTCGACCCAGAGGCGCTTGCCGCGTTCGCCCGGATCGAGCGCGCTGGGATCGAGCTCACTGAAAGCCATACGGCTGAAGCGGCTGCCGGGGCCATCGATAACCGGCTCTATGGCGATATAGTTCAAAAGCTGTGGCTCATCCTTGTCAGGCACATTGACGCCGACACGGATGAGGCCACGTGGTCCTCGCATGCCACCCGGTGATGGCAGGCCAAAGGCGATGCCGTCGCGCCTGCCCCATATAAGCGGATCGCCAGGTTTTTCGGGACGAATCCAAAGAGAATCTGCGGCGGATGCGAAGAGAGCTGCGCCGATCAGGACCGTCACACAGGTAAGACGAAGGAGCAAGGCTACAGCACGCACACGAGAGACAGACAGGCGACGATTCATGGCATTGTTTATCAGTAAGAAAGGCACATCTTGTTTTAATCGTTTAAATAGACTATTGACAAGATATAATTTCACCAGGGAAAACCGCTGGATTTACAGCCGATTGTGCGGCAGATTTCATAAGAAACGAACCCTCTCTACTCGAACGCATGTCAACTATTGTGGAAGTAGCAAAACGGGCAGATGTCTCCATTGCTACTGTCTCGAATGTCATTCGCGGCACACGGCGCGTAAGCCCCAAGCTTGCCGAGCGTGTGCGGGCCGCAATCAAGGAGCTGAACTACTCGCCCAACGAGATTGCCCGCAGTCTTAAAGTGAAACAGACCCGCATGCTGGGCATGGTCCTGCCCGATATCACCAACCCCTTCTTTCCAGAGATCATCCGCGGCGCGGAAGATTCGGCCTTTGAGCGCGGGTATTTTCTAGTGACCGCCAACACAGATGAACAGATCGGGCGAGAGCGGCGCATTGTCGCTGCGCTGCGCTCCTACCGTGTCGATGGGATTCTGCTGGCCTCGGCCAGCGGCACCGATACCAGCCACCTGAAAAGCACGATGGACGCGGGTACAGCCCTTGTCTGCCTAGACCGCACTGTCCCTGGGATGAAGACCGATGCGGTGCTTCTCGACAATGTGCGCGGCGCGCGAGAGTGTGTCCGGCATATCCTGCAAAAGGGTCATCGCCGCATTGGCATCATTACCGGCGCTCTCGATGTGCAGACCGGGCGCGAGCGGCTGCGCGGTTACGAAGAAGCGCTCCGCGAAGCGGATATCGATATCGATCACCGCATGGTGATGGAAGGCGATTTCCGTTACGAGTCGGGCCACCTGCTAGGAAAGCAGCTCATGAGCCGAACAGTGAAACCCACGGCGATCTTTGTCTGCAACGGCGTAATGACGCTCGGCGTTTTAAAGGCTTTTGAAGAGATCGACGTCTGCTGCCCGGAAGATGTGGCGCTGGCAACCTTCGACGACCTGGCTGTGGACACCCCGTTCCATCCCCATCTCACCACCGTGGTACAGCCGAGCTATGAAATCGGTGCGCGGGCGGCAACCATCCTCATGGACCGGATTGAGGGCCGGTTGAGCAAAGAACCGGTCATCGTCCGCGTTTCGCCGACGCTGATCGTCCGCGAATCGACGGAAGCGTATGCTCGGAGTACCCGAACGAAGACGCGCCGTAAGAAGTAAGCTCCTTATAAGCTCTTCGGTCTGCACCTTAGGCAGCGGGCTTTATTTTGAACAAAGTGAAGTATCCCGAAAGCTTGCATGAAAGCATTTTGAGATCCTTCATTCCTTACGTATCAGAAATCTTCAGCTTGAGCGATCACTGCATTGGTACGTTGTAGTCCGCGTGTGTTCCCGTGCTATCCGTCCAGGTGAAATTACACACTCCGTAACCGGAGGTGGCTCCTTCCACGGCTGCGCTCGTAGTACCTGACTGGGAATAACACGGATGTCCTGATGGGCATGCCTCTACGGTCACCTGTGTCGCGCAACTATCTTGAATATTTCCATAAATGTAATACCCTGGCTGACCGCCGCAGCTATAGGTGGGTGAACAACCCTGCGTACGCAGCAGGTGCGGTGGTACAGCAGCCTGGAGCCGCATAATCTCTATCCTGAGTTTCGCTGCTTCAGCCCTGCAAACGTCGAGCTTGCACCGCTGCATGATTGCCAGCCGCTGCTGATCTTTTGCTAGTTTGCTCTGACTGGCTTTGGCTGCTCCAACATCAAATACCGCCGTGACAGGACGGTTTGCTGATTGTTTCTGCTGTGCATTCGACACAGATATCGCGCATGCGGCAAGCATGACGAGCATCATGTATTTCATCCATTTGCGGGACATAATCGCTCCAGTTGTGTGAGAGGGAATGGCAACCCGGATAAAAGTACCGTCCGGCGATGGACTAACCTCAAAATCAAATGGCAGATACGCGGATGTCACGCGCTGAGGCTACATCTGCGCGGATCACGATATACCCCTAGACGCAAAATTAATACGTTTAAAAATTGCTTGACAGCCGTTTTCTCTGCATGGTCAAATCCGTCTGAAAATTTAAAGGTTTAAAAAACATAACCCATTGTTCCTCTTTGGAGGTGTTTTGTATGAAAGTTTCCTCAGTTTTCCTTGCGCTTGCTCTGCTTCTTGCCTGCTTTTCTCCGGGCCGTTTGTGGGCGCAGGCAGACCGCGGGTCCATCACCGGCGAAGTCCACGATTCTCAGGGAGCCACTATTCCCGGCGCTTCCCTGTCACTCCGCAACGAGGCGACAGGTGTCACCGTCGAAGGCATTTCGCAGGCCGCAGGCCAATTCGCCTTTTTGAATCTGCTTCCGGGCAAGTACGTGCTGACAACAACCGCACTGGGGTTCGGCAAGTCAGTGAAGGAGCATATCGAGGTCAACGTAGGAGGAAGCGCCTCCTTTATCGTCTCCTTGCAGGCGCATTCGGACCAGACGATTGTCGTTAGCGCAGAGACGGCATCCGTCGATACAACTACTTCGGAAGTAGGCACTACGATCACGCCGCAGGCCATCAAGGATTTGCCCGTGCCGATGACCGGCGACATGCGCAATCCACTTAGCTTCGTCGTGCTCACACCCGGCGTCGCCGGTTCGGTGCCTGACGCCTCCGGGACCGACTACCGCTTGCATATCAGCGGCTCGCCCAGCTACTCGAACGAGGTGTACATCGACGGCATTCCCATCGTGAACACTAACCTGTCCGGAAATGCGGGCCAGAATCATCCCCCTATCGACGCCATCAGCCAGTTCAAGGTCGTCAACAATAACCAGAGCGCCCAGTACGGCCTGTCGAGTAGCTTCATCTCCTTCGCCTTCAACTCCGGGACGAACACCTACCATGGCAGCCTTTTCGAATATCTGCAGAACGACAAGCTCAACGCGAACGACTATGTCAGCAACGCCCTGGGGCAAAAACGCGCTCCGTTAAAGCAGAATGAGTACGGAGGCACCTTCGGCGGGCCTGTCCGCATTCCCAAGCTCTATAACGGCAAGGACAAGACCTTCTTCTTCGTGGAGTACACGCAGTTTTCATGGCGGCCCAGTTCCAACAACGCCAGCCTCACCACCTTTCCGAACCGATACCGCACCGGCGACTTTTCTCAGTCGCTTGGCCCGCAATGGACTGTCAATGGGTCGCCTGTCACCGATGTCCTGGGACGCCCGGTATACGAGGGCGCCATTTACAACCCGCTCTCGGCGAGATCCGTTATCGGCCTGGATGGAAAATCGTACGTAATTCGCGATCCATTTCCCGGAAACATTATCCCAAGCGGCACACCGGGATTGAGCACGGCTGCCCATAACATCCTGGGGTACTTCCCCCAAGCCAGCACAGATGCGACTCAGAACAATTTCTTCCGCAACCAGTCCACGAAGAATGACGAGCATCGGCTGGTAGTAAAGATCGATGAGAACTTCACCGCCAAACACACCCTGTCGGGAAGCCTCTTCATGGGCAGCTACAAGAATGGCAACAATGGCGGACTAAATGAGCTTGATTCAGCGGTCGTAGATGCTCCTACCATACAGTTGCGCTTTACCTACAACTACACTCATTCCGCAACGGTGAGTAACAACCTCAACGCCGGCTTCCTGCGTGACAAGAACACCTCCGGCCCGTCTGTGCTAGGACCGGGCCTCGATGCGCTTGGCATCCACGGCCTACCGGTGCCTCCAGGAACCGCACCCTTTCCGGGCGTCCGCCTGTTGGGCAACCTCGCCGCCAGCATCGGCAACGTCGGTGAAACAAAGGTCGCCGAGAACCGCTTCGTGGTCAACGACAACCTCTCCATCATCCGCGGCCAGCATACTTTTACTGTTGGCGGCGAGTTGCGCCGTCTGCAGCGCAACGAGAACAACATCGGTGTGCCGGGATTCGGTTTCGATGCGCCCCAATCTGCGTTAAATGGAACCGGCTTTATCAATGGCACAACACCAGTTTCGCTTAAACCGGTCACCGGCAACTCGGGTGCAAGCTTCCTCTTTGGCGCTGCGGGCGGCTCTTATTCAAGCTTTCCCATCTCCCAAGGCTATCGTTGGCTTCAGATCGGTATGTACGCGCAAGACGCCTGGAAAGTACGGCCCAATCTTACGCTAAATCTCGGCTTGCGCTATGACATTGAAATACCGCGCACCGAAATCAACGGATACGCTTCCACCGTCGTTCCCAATTTGCCAAACCCGGCGGCCGGAGGCATCCCAGGCGCATATACTTTTTACGGAAACGGTGCTGGCAGGAACGGTAAGTCGCGTATCGGCAACATCGATTTCAAAGCTTTCCAGCCACGCCTGGGCTTTGCCTGGTCTCCGGACGCCGCCCATAAAACTGCGATTCGCGGCGGTTACGGCATCACCCGCCCCGTAGGAAACGACAATCTCGAGAACGGCATCGGAAGCGCCCAGTACAGCATTGGGTTTTCCGGCGCCGCGATTGCCAGTACACCCAACGATGTCGCTGGTTCTCCATCCTTTTACCTGGATAATGGTTTTCCTTCTGGTGGCGTTACCGGAGCGACGATCAGTCCGGGCATCCTAGTCGGACTGACCAATCCGGCGATTATCTCTCCCAAGGCAGGCTCGCCTCCGACGCAGATGAACTGGGGCCTGCAGGTCCAGCAGGAGATGCCTGGAGCGATGGTCGCAACCATCGGTTATGTCGGTGCGCACTCTTATCACGTCGGCGTGTGGTCCAAGCCGAACGAAGTCGATCCCGCCGTCGCAGCTAAGTATGCCGGCGCTGCGCAGGCGGCTCAGAAACCTCTGAATGAATTTCTCACGCTGCCCATCACCGATCCAGCAGCTGCGAATGTTCCGCTTCCGTGGCTGGACTTCGTGCACGCCATCGGCATACCAGGAGCGACAGTCGGACAAGCGCTCCGGCCTTATCCGCAATACGGCAGCATGGACTTCCCTATCAACCCCATCGGCTCGGTCAGCTACAACGGCCTCCAGTCCAGTTTGCAAAAGCGCTTCTCGCAGGGGCTGACCTTCCTGCTTGCTTATACTTTCTCCAAGAGCATGGGCAACGTCGACTCGAATAACGGCGTCTCTTCCGGCGCTGAGAACCAGATCTTTGCGGCGTCCTTCTATCAGGACTACTACAACCCGCGGGCGGAGCGTGCCGTCACCAGCTCGGATATCCCGCATGTAGTGGCCCTGAGCTATACGTATGAGCTTCCTTTCGGCAGGGGGAAGAAGTTTATGGATCGCGGCGGCGTGGCGAATGCGGCTTTGGGTGGATGGTCGGTCTCCGGTATCCATCAGTACCAGAGCGGCCGGCCCATCCATATTGAATACGATGTTAGCGGCGCCTCCAACCCCTATCATGCGGCGGATGGTTACAGCTTCCGGCCGAATGTGGTGCCGCATCAGCCGCTGAAGAACCCGGCTTACCGGCAAAGTTGCTCGGGACCAATCACGAACCTGGCAGGCCGCCAGCCTTGCCAGTTCCTGATAAACCCGGCCGCATTTGTTGCGCCTCCAGCCGGCGAGTTCGGCAACGCGCCGCACTTCTTCTCCTCGTTGAGACTGCCAGGCTATCTCAACGAAAACCTCTCGGCCTCGAAACGCTTTTACTTCACCGAGCGCGTTGACCTCCAATTTCAGGCAAACTTCTTCAATGCCTTTAACCGCGTAGTATTTTCCAACGGAGGCAATCCGAATACGTTCATCTTCAATAACGCTCCACCGGATCTGAGTGCGAACTCGCTGGCTAACTCGAATACCGTCTTCGGTATCATGACAAACCAGCAAAACGGTGCCAGAATCATCCAGTTCGGACTGAAACTGGAGTTTTGATATATGACGGTCACAGGCGCAAAGTTTTCCCTTCTCGTGTGCATGAGCACGTGCGCTTATGGCCAGCTCACGTCCGCGCAGATAGAGGAGCATGCCGAAAAGGCACAGACAGCGCAGGCGGCGCAGGACTTCAAGACTGCGATTGCAGAGTATGGAATCCTGTCTCGCGCCGTACCCCATAATGCCGAGTTGCTGAGCAATCTGGGAGTCGCGTATTACTTCGACGGCCAGCTTCCCCGATCGATGAGCACCATGCGTAAAGCGGTGGCGATCAAGCCGGACCTGGAGGCTCCGCACCTGTTTCTTGGATTAGCCTCGTATCGGCTATCTGATCCGGATGGCGCGGTAAAAGAACTTCAACAAACAGTGCACCTGAATCCAGACGACGCGCTGGCGCATACGTGGCTCGGCTATGCATATATGGCGCAATCGCACTTTGACGCCGCACTTAAAGAGTTCCAGACAACCGCGCAGCTGCAACCGGACAATGTCGACGGATGGTACGCAATGGGGCAGGCTTATCTGGAAATTGGCAAGGAGAAGACGCAGCAGCTACTTCGCATTGCTCCCGATGGCGGACGCGCATGGCAGCTCGCAGGGGAACAGTTTGCCATCAACGGCGACAAGGAGAAGGCCGCAGCAGCGTTTGCAGAAGCACATCGCCGACGCATCGATATTCCCTCCTCCGGTGCTGTGGGGGAAGCGGTCACCGAACACAGCAGTGCGGAAGATCTGCTTTACCATCAGGCGCATCAAGCAGAGGTTGCTGCACACGAAGCATTTCAGGACGTGCTCGACCAGAAGCCAACCTCGGCGCGAGCGCACCAGATCATGGCCGATGCGTATTTCGCACAGCAGCAGTTTGATGGAGCGCTGGCCGAATACCGCCGCGTGCTGGAAGCAGATCCGGCGCTACCCGGCATTCACTTGCAGATCAGCAATTGCCTGATGATTCAAGGACAGTTTGCGCAGGCACTCGAAGAGTCCCGCGCGGAGGAAAAACTACAACCCGCTTCAGCAAGGGTACAGACCGATACTGGGCGCATTCTGACAGCAATGGGTAACGACACGGAAGCCTCGACAGCACTCAAGCGGGCTCTCAACCTGGACCGGCCTCCGTTGGAAACATACCTGCTGCTTGCGAAACTCGACTTACGAGACCGGCGTGAAATCGAGGCGATTCCGCTGCTCAAGCATTATGTGGCTGTAAGGCCGCAGGACGCGATCGGCTATTATCTGCTCAGCCGAGCTTATCGCGTTACGAGCGATAGGGACCAGATGGACCATGCGCTTGCACTTTACAAGAAGACCTCACAAGAGGCGAAAGAACGCAGCATGGCACAGACAGAGTTGAGCCGCCTGGTGAATCAGGATATTACGGCGCATTTCAAAGAATTGGAAGATACCAAAATTGATTCGAGCGTGATGCAGCCATAGTCAGCCGGTCTGGAGCAAACCTCCGAAGATGTACCCCGAAGCATGCAAAGTTCACGCGGCTCTTCCGTTAAGAAAAGCCGCACATAAAGAATCTCGGTGGGGCATAGCAATCGGAGATTCGCTCTAAAGTTCGGAGCCCCATCCAAACCAAAGAGGAAACACGCTGTAGTACGTTCTTGAAAGCTATTTGTTTAAACGTTTATCTGAACCAACGAAGGAAACTACATGACATCTGAGTCCGCTATGCCAATGAAAGAAGCCGTACTGATCACCAGCGGCGATCTCCGCGAGTCCGCCAACAACGTCTGCTGGCCTGCGCAGGAAGAGCTGGAGCGGAAGCTGACCGCCTGTTTTCTGGAAGAAGGCGTTGCGTTGCGCCGCGCTTTTCCGGTCAGCAAGGATCGCGGGCATGGCTTTATCTCCAGCCAGCGTATGGGCATGGATATCTTTGCGGAGATCGACCCGAAGGCGAACCTAGTCTTTGCCACGGCGGCGTGGCAGTACACGCATCACGTGTTGCCGGGGTTGCGCTCGCATCAGGGGCTGATCTTGACGATAGCGAACTGGTCGGGCCAGTGGCCAGGTCTGGTAGGCCTGTTAAACCTGAACGGCTCGCTGGTGAAGGCGGGCAAGTGCTTCAGCACGTTGTGGAGCGGGCAGTTCGACGATGCATACTTCCTCGACAGACTGCATGAGTGGATCACCAGCGGTAAAGTCACCCACGACCTCTCGCATGTCCGCGATCTTGACCCGAAGAAGCTTCCCGCAGAGCAGGCCAAACTGGGCGAGCAACTTGCATTGGATGTCTTGAAGAAGAAAGTGATTCTCGGCGTCTTCGATGAGGGCTGCATGGGCATGTACAACGCCATCATCGATGACGAACTGCTGAACCCGGCGGGTTTCTTCAAAGAGCGTCTGAGCCAATCAGCTCTAGTGGCAAAGATGCGCGGCATTCCCGACAGCGAGGCAGCGGCGGTAAGAAGCTGGCTGGATGAGCGCGGCGTGCGCTTCACCATCGGCAAGGATACAAAGACCGAGCTGACGAACGAGCAGCTCCACGAGCAGTGCAAGATGTATATCGCCGCAGCCCGCATTGCCGATGATTTTGGCTGCGACGCCATCGGCATCCAGTATCAGCAGGGATTGAAGGACATGGTTCCCGCTTCGGACCTCGTGGAAGGGTTGTTGAACAATCAGGAACGCCCACCGGTCCTGCATGAGAGTACCGGCAAAGAGTTATATGCGGGTGGACCACTTCCCCACTTCAACGAAGTGGATGAAGGTGCAGCAGTCGACATTGTGGTGACCAACCGCAGTTGGAAAGCACTGGGGCTCGATCCGACGACAACTCTGCACGACCTGCGCTGGGGCGAACCTTATCTGGTAAACGGAAAGACGGAATATGTATGGGTGTTACAAATCTCGGGCGCGGCACCGGCCAACCATTTTGTAAATGGATACGCGGGCGCGACCAGCGACCGCCAGCCGCCAATGTACTTCCCGCTTGGCGGTGGAACATTCAAAGGCATCGGCAGGCCGGGAAGGATTGTCTGGAGCCGCGTCTTTGTGGAAGGTGGCGCGCTGCACGCAGATATAGGTCTCGGCTCGGTCATCGAACTGCCCGAAGAAGAGACTAGGCGCCGTTGGCAGCAGACGACGACGCAATGGCCGTTCGTCAGCGCGATCTTCGACGGTGTGTCACGTGACGCGTTCATGGCGCGGCACCGCGCTAACCACGTCAATATCGTCTACGCGGGAAGCGCGGAAGATGCTGAAAGGGCTCTGGCGGTGAAGGCGGCGATGTTCCATGCGCTCGGCATTCACGTCCACCTGTGCGGGGCAGTGCATGTTGGATAGAACCCCGTCGCCAAAGACTCGACGAAAGGCGGCGCACCGATGAGTATCGTTGCAGGCGTGGACTTTGGGACGCTCAGCGTGCGCGTGTCGATCTTCGATAGCGAGCGCGGACGGATGGGCTCGGGCATTGCCAACTATCCGCTGAAGCGTTCGAAAGAGGATCCGGAACAGGCTACGCAGAGCCATGCCGATCAGATGTCTGCATTGGAAGCGGCTATGCGGAAGGCCATTGATGCAAGCCGCGTCGATGGACACGCGATTGCCGCGCTGGCTATCGACGCCACAGCGTCGAGCGTGATTCCTGTAGACAAGAAGCTACAGCCGCTCGATGACTACTATCTATGGTGCGATCACCGAGCGTGGAAAGAAGCAATGGAGATCACGGAGAAGGCGCGCGAGCAGAAGCTCGAAGCCATCGAATGGTCGGGCGGCGTGTACTCTTCAGAATGGGGCTTTTCTAAGCTGCTGCACTGGTTGCGCCATAATCCAGACAAACGATCGGAGTTCTCTACCGCGCTAGAGAATTGCGATATGGTGGTCGCAACTCTGTGCGGCATTCGTACCCTCGAGTCGGTCCCGCGCAGTATCTGCGCGATGGGGCATAAATGGATGTGGAATGTGCGCTGGGACGGGCTCCCTTCGCAAGAGTTCCTCAGCTCGGTCGATCCGCTTTTCGATGGCGTGCGCGAGAAAATTGACGGCAGCTACCAGACCGCTGACAAGATCGCGGGAACACTCAGCACCGCATGGGCCGCAAAGCTTGGCCTGCGCAGCGGCATTCCGATCCCTTTTGGTGGAGTCGATGCGCACTGGGATGCCATTGGTGCGAATATCCGGCTGGGCGATGTGGTTAACGTAGTCGGCACCTCCACGTGCATTATTGGTGTGAGCACATCGGAGAAAGTGGTTCCCGGCGTGTGCGGCGTTGTGCCCGGCTCGGTGCTGCCGGCGTATATCGGCATCGAAGCCGGAATGTCCGCAGTGGGCGATCTGTTCGACAGCATCGCGCGGCGCGCCAACTCCGATGTGGCTAATCTCTCGCGGGAATTCGCTTCATACCGCCCCGGGCAGACGGGATTATTGCGCCTGGTGTGGGATAACGGCGACCGCACAGTGCTGGTGAATCCGATCCTCTCCGGCGTCACTCTCGGCTGGAATCTGCAACACACGGCCGCCGATGAGCTGTTCGCCGCCATCGAAGGCACGGCGCTGCAAACACGCATCATTCTTGACCGCATGACAGAATACGGCGCTCCGGTACAACGGATTGTGAATGGCGGAGGTATTCCACAGAAGAGCGATGCGCTGAATCAGATATATGCCAACGCTCTGCGCAAGCCGGTGCTGGTGCCTGCCGGAGATGTAACCAGCCTCGGCTCAGCGATCTTCGCATTCCTGGCTGCCGGCGCATTCCGCAGCGTGGAAGAAGCGCAGGACGCACTCTGCCCAGCGTTCAGGACAGTCATGCCAAACAGCGAACAAGCCGATGTCTATGATGCGTTATACAACATGTACCGCGATCTCTATTTTTCTCTTGGACAGCCCTCCTCCAGCGCTATATCGATAGGACACATTCTTCCGGAACTGCGCCGTCTAGCGCATCGCCCTACCAGGAAAACTGCATGAAACTATCACGCCATGTCGCCAAGAGCACGGTTGTCGCCGCGCTGGGTGGCCTGCTCTTTGGATTCGACACCGCCGTCATCTCCGGTACCACGCAATCGTTGACGGCGCAGTTCCATCTCTCGCCGCAGATGCTCGGCTTTACTGTCGCCAGCGCCTTGTGGGGTACGGTTCTTGGCGCCATGACGGCGGGCATGCCCGGACAGAAATATGGCCGCAGGGACACGCTGCGTGTGATGGCGCTCTTTTATGTCGTCTCGGCACTAGGCTGTGCACTGTCATGGAATATCACTTCGCTGATCGCCTTCCGCTTTATTGGTGGTGTGGGCATCGGCGGCTCGTCGGTGCTTGGCCCTATGTACATCGCTGAAATTGCGCCGCCGAAGTGGCGCGGCAGGCTGGTTGGCTTCTTCCAGGTCAACATCGTGGTCGGCATCCTGCTGGCGTATATCTCGAACTACCTGATCAGCACGCTACAGCTAGGTGCGACGGAGTGGCGCTGGCAACTCGGCGCGTCCGGCATACCGGCTACGTTGTTCTTCATTATGCTGTTCTTTATTCCGCGCAGCCCGCGCTGGCTCACGACTCAGTCGCGGCTCGACGAAGCGCACAGGGTGCTGACACTCACCGGCGTAGAAGATCCGCAAAAAGAGCTGGCAGAGATTCGCGAGTCCATCCGCCTCGAAATGATGGGCGAGAAGGATTCGCTGTGGGCGCGCAAGTATAGAAAGCCGGTCGTTGTAGCATTTACCGTCGGCATGTTCAGTCAGTTGACGGGCATCAACGCGGTGCTCTACTACCTGAGCGATATCTTCGCGCTTGCAGGCGCTACGAAAATCTCCGGCAACCTCCAAGCCGTTGCCGTGGGTGCGATGAATCTGGTCGCAACGCTACTGGCCATGTCGGTCATCGACAAGTTCGGGCGAAAAAAACTTCTATTGACTGGCACGATCGGACTCGCGATAGTCCTCTCCATCATCGGCGTGCTGTTCCTGACGCACACTCACCTGCACTGGCTGATATGGCTACTGATGGCCTTTGTTGGACTCTTCGCCATTTCTCACGGAGCCGTGTTGTGGGTCTATATCAGCGAAGTTTTTCCAAACCGAGTCCGTTCCAAAGGGCAGAGTCTTGGCAGCTCATCTCATTGGGGGACCAATGCGATTATTTCACTGGTTTTTCCAATCCTCGCCAGGTCTTCCAGTTCTGTGCCATTTCTTTTTTTCGCAGCCATGATGGTGCTGGATTTCTTCATTGTTTGGTTTTATTACCCTGAGACGGCCGGAGTGCCTCTCGAGAAGATGCAAGACCGTTTTACGGTTGAGCAACAGGATTTACAAAACTTTGTGAGGTGACAATTCTCATGCGCTCGATAGCTCTTGCTTTTTTTGTCTTATGCACCTTGTCGTTCACCTATGGACAGATTCCCAACTGGATGCCTGATCCTACGCAACAACAGACGTACACGCTGCATCGATCATCCAGCCAGGAGATGACCGGCGCGAATGCCGACTATCGCACTGTAACGCCAGGACAAGCTATGACCATTCTCGATGCGGATGGTCCAGGAATGATTTCGCACATCTGGTTCACGTTGGCGGACCGGGAACCATTCTTTTTGAAGCGTGTAGTGCTGCGCGTTTATTGGGACGGAGAAGAATTACCCAGCGTAGAAACACCAATCGGAGATTTTTTTGGATTGGGTACAGGAGACTATGTTCCGTGGCAGTCACCAGTGATGACGGTTTCCCACGACCGCGCTATGAACAGTTACTTCCCAATGCCATTTGCGCATCATGTCCGCATCACGGTCACCAACGAAGGTAAAGAAGCGTTAGGCAGCCTTTACTGGAACATAGATTACCGCACCTATGCGCAACCAATTCCCAAAGGCACACTCTACTTCCATGCGCAATACAGGCAGGCACAGCCAAATCATGGCTGGACTGGCCAGTGGTATGAGAACGGCGATCCCATGGTGAACTACCGGCGTAATCTTGATGGCAAAGACAACTATGTCTGGATGGAAGCGAAAGGCCACGGACAGTTTATCGGCGTAACTATGTCGATTCTGCAAAATCAGGACGGCTGGTGGGGCGAAGGCGATGATATGTTTTTCATCGATGATGAGATCAAGCCCACGTTTATCGGTACAGGATCAGAAGATTATTTCCTGGGTGCATGGGATTTCGGCGGCTCAGGGTACAGTTTGCCCTTGAACGGTGCGCCGCTTGTCGGTAAGGAGATTGCAGGAGCACGCTGGAGTATTTATCGTTTCCATCTCGACTCACCGATCCCATTTACCAAATATTTTAAAGCTACGATCGAGCACGGTCATGCCAATCATCGCTCAGACACATTTTCATCCGTCGCATACTGGTATCAGGCTGAACCTCATGAAGCATTTCCGCCGCTGCCTGATGTAGACGATCGTGTTCCTACTTTGCAGTTCGTTGGCGGCCCAGGAAACTCAAAGGGACAGTACTCCTCGGGAAGCTTGACGCCGCGATGAGTGGAGCTGATTCAGGAATAACATTCATTTGGCATCTGCGACGGGATTCGAAGCTAATGGACATGATATAAATCTCGCTTCAACGCAGTAGGTCTAATAACGGGGATTACGTCTCACGCAATGCTATCCGCCCAGTAGAAATGTCACGTTGTAAGTTAAATTGTTATCCTCATATTGCTCTTGACATTAGCACAGTGTTGCCATAAATTTTGGCCTTGAAATCCAAGTACGAGTAGCCAGGCGAACCCTGCCCGCGCTGAGTGAATTGCAGCACTTTTGCTGTACGCCCCAGAATTCATTCGGATCTGAAACTCCAAACCGTCCATTGGAGCCTCATCGCAACCACCAGCTATCGTTTGATCTCGCGACGGTGAAAAGCTTTGGCGGTTGCTTGACATGTGTGCGTCTAGCTCTGACGCCGCTAATGTTGGCCAGTTCAACAACGGATTAACCGCCCATTGGAGGACTTATGAAGAAGCAGTACCGCGGAAAGCCGTCAGGCTAACTGCCATCTGACAAGCATTTGTACGTGGCGGTCCACGCCACCTTGATTCAAGTCGTTGAAACAATCCGGAAAGGAACTTCCCTATGAAGAGTCTTAAATCCGCAGTTTTCCAGCGTCCAGCCGCCGTAGCATGCGCTGCTGTGTTTGCCCTCTCGGGCATCCCGACGCAGGCACAAAAACCTTTGCTCACGCATCACGTGACTTCCGAAATTGCCAAAGGAGAGAGCTATGACAATGCCAGAATGTAAACGTAGACGGAACCAACTTTTCCTGAATGTTTGTGCTTTCATGTCATTGCTTCTGGTAATGACCATTTCGGCTGTGGGGCAAAATCTATCGGCAGGGCGCCCTGCGAACGTACCGCCGGAATATGTGGTCACGCCATTCGGCTATATGCATCCTTCGTGTGTGGTGCACGTGCGCAAGGGCGAAAGGGTCGGGCAAAATGTGCTACACCACGCCGACGGAACAGTGGAGGATATCCCGGTTTGTCAGTATCCGCGTTATAAGGCGAAGGGAGAGGTTATTGAGCCCGAAACGTCAGGACAGCCCGAGTTAAGACCGCCCACAATTAGCTGGGACTGGGTTGAGGCCGTCACTGACTTTTATTCAAGCAATCTTGGCGAACAATCCAGCACCTGGGTTGTGCCGTCAGCGCCGACCAGCCATGACGGTCAGACAGATTATTTCTTCCCTGGTATCGGCAACATTATGCAGCCGGTGCTGGGGTGGGGCGCTGACTATTCGACCGGATGGGGCATTGCAAGTTGGGTATGCTGCAGTCCTGCGGCGGAGAGCACGGCGATTCCAGTCAGCCCCGGCGACCTAATCTCAGGAACCGTAACCCAAAACTGTGGTTGGGGGAGCAGCTCGTGTAACTCCTGGATAGTCTCGATGACCGACGTGACAACCGGTCAGAGCACGACATTGGGCGCCGAGCCAACCCAGGGAGATCAGAACGAAGCGGTGGGCGGGGTACTCGAGGTATATAACATCGCCCAATGCAGCGATTATCCCCCGGATGGCGAAATCATCTTCAATTCGACGTTTTATGACTATAACGGCAACTTAGTGTCGAATCTGAATTGGTCCGGCGGCGCCAGCAGCACTGATTCACCCCAGTGCAACTATTCTGCGCACGCGGCGACGCAGTCGAATATTGTACTTACCTACGGCACCGTTCCAAACCTGAACGGCGCACACACCTTGACCCCACAGAACGCCACTGGCTTGCGCCTGGATGATTACTATTCCGGGACCGGTTCCGGGAATCCGATTGATGTTTATACCGCGAACAACTCGGGGGCACAGAGTTGGGTCTTCAGCAACGCGAATGTTGTGCCTGCCGGATATTACAACCTCGCGGTCTCCTATGGGGCGTATTGCATGACTGCTTCAGGCTCTACCAGCGGCTCTCTGGTCCAACTCGATCCCTGCAATGGATCCTCCGCTCAGGCATGGGAAGCGGTGCCTGCAGATGGCAAATTCGTGTTTCATCCTGCAAACAATACCTCTCTCTGCCTTGACGTGCAGGGCGATGGAACTGCCGCGGGAACACTGGTGCAAGCCTGGACATGCAACGGCGGAAACAACGAGCAATGGGTGCTCAACTAGGTGCTTCATTAATTCGCTTTTCCCAACCGAAATCCCCCGGTTTTACCGGGGGATTTCTTCATTGTCAAAATCAATAAGATGCAAGGTGCCGTATTTCGCAGAAAGGCGACATTTCGATTTGGCAACTACAAGTGTTGTTAACAGAAGTTTACTTACCGGACCTTAGCTCGCAGATTCCTTGAATCATGCGGATATCCTCGAAAAAACTAGGCACAGTTGATTTCGAATCTGCATCGAGCGGAGCATATAACTTCATTTCGGAGCCCAATATCTCCCTCGTTGCTGCGTTAACCGCGGATCAAACACTTTCCGAAATCTCCTGCACATAGATGTTGCCCGTAGTTGTAATACTGGCATGCCGAATTCATCATCCCAAATGATGACGGGCTGCATGGTTTGCGGAGCAATGTTGTAGTTCCGTGTCAATTCAAGTGATAGACCATCCACTCTGTTGAGCTTGAATGATTCGATGATCTTTTGTTTGTCAGATCGGCGTTGGTAGGAGCAAAGACGCCAGCAAGCCGACGCATGAGTTGGCTTCGAGGTGCCCGGATAAGCCGAATCCAACCTACAACGCTCAGCACACAGTGAACATGGCCTCCGCCCGTCAATGGTTTCTTGAAGGAGCCTCGATTGACGACGTAATGACGATGCTCGCAGATCGTCGCCGCTTCGAGCTGCCTGCGGACGACCATCCGCTGTGCGGTGACCGCAATCTCCTGCGGGCGAGCAGAGCAAAGCACGGCGGGAAGCCTGACCAACGATGATCTGGAAGCACTTCAAATCACAGAATCGCCTTTCTTTCTTATCTTTCTCGAGCCTCGCTCTGATTTGCAAGGATCTCTTTTTCGACTCGTACGGTGACAAGTTCCCATCCGTCGACGGCAACCTCGTCTCCGATGATTTCCACCTCATCTTCGGCGAGATTGCTCTTCCAACTTTTCCCCACATGCGAGGATAACCACGTCAACTTCGCGATTCGAGATTGCCCCGAGGCCCCGAATAGCCTTACGATCCAGGCCTTTCCATCTTCGCTCGGTTTAAGAGTGAGTGCTAAGACATCCGACGGCTCGATCTTCAGGAGCGACATATATGTATTCTCTGGAGATGCAGTTGAAACTGGAAGGAGGGGTTCGGAAAAGGCGATGGCAAGACGGCTTGCAGTAGCTGCATTGTGTTTACGGTGAAGCTGTATAGCATAGCGGAAGGTAACGGGTCCCTCCTGATATGCGCGGTAATTTGTTCCCCAATGATTGTTCATCACCCAGGAAAAGAATGTCTGTGTTGGTTCAATGTGCTTTCGCCATACGCTCGGATCTCTCTGAGAGCCGAGCATCGTTGCGCTAATGCTCCCGATTTCAACCAAAGGAGCGTCTTGTGTGACCCAGGTGACGCCAATTTCTTCATTTGAGACATCCATCCAACGCCCCACAGGTAGCCAGTTCTTACAGGAACCTGGAAGCTGATCCAGTTCCGGTCGCATATTGCCCAGCGCTATATCGATTGACATTTTTCCATTCGGCACAGCAAACGGAAATGCAAACTGAATACTTTCCTTGGAGCCTCGCTGTGCAAATTCATCGCCCGGACCGCCAACGCCCGGGTGTGGGTTGAGCGGAGCCTGTTGCTTATCGATGGTATTGCTCAGTTCAAGATAGTCCATACCAGCCGCAAGTCGAATGCGCCTTACCAGACTCTTGCAACCGGGAGCAGAAGACTCGATTCGGAGAGACACGACAAGCGGACCATGATCCTCAATGACAATCGAGGCCTTGCCGCTTGACTGCAGATGGTCTATGTCCTTACCGGCAAGAAATAAGAACTGATTGATACGGTGTTTGGCCTGATGATCGACAAAATCCGGGGCTTCACCGTGCAATCTTAGTTCGACGATATCTCCGCTCGAAGGATCTACCTTTGCCTGAACAATTTCGTTTGAGAGGATGTTGTCTTTATACGAAACTGGACTCACATGCGCATATGCTCTTTGAGAGGATAGCTTGTAGCACGACGCACCAAATGCAGGCACACTGGACACCAATACAGCCAGTTCCCCCGAGCTGAGCCTTTGTGATGGAACGGGCTTACCACTCTGGGTGGTCACGTGGTCCCCGATTGCAGATATCTCACGAGAAAGATAGACGATTTCGGTACGATCCCATGAAGTCGAGTTGTGAATCTCGATATCGTGTGTCTTTGCAGAACTCAATGGGGCGGATGAGCGATGCAACAACTCCTCGGACAATTTCTCTGCATCGACAGCAAAGGCCCGTTTCACATCCCACTGCTGCTTCACGAAAGGCTTCTCGGAGTCGGAGACGCTGTTCCACGCCCCCCATGTATGCTCCGAATATAGAAGCACATCACGCCACGCGGCAGCATATTTTGTTGGATCGTACGTTTTACCGTTCATCGTGGCAGATAGCGCCGCCGCTTGACTGATCGTATCGGCAGCATTTCGACTCATCTCCGTCTCAAGTGCGGACGAGCCTGCACCATCCTCCCAATAAGGCGTTAGATCTCCGCGGTATTGTGGCAGCTGGTTTCCATAGCGCTTCTCAAAGGCACTGAAGGCTGTGCTGGTTGAGGCAATAGAAAATCGAGGCCACTCATATTTCTGATTCCAATCACGCACCCAATCACTCAACTCAGAATCCGGTTCGGCGTTGTCACCGTGTCCCGACCAACGGATGTAGGAGATGTCATAGGGGTAATGCACCTCATCCATTCGGTCCTGGTATTTTGCAACGAGATCATTTCCCAGCTTCATCACATGAGATAGGGCATAGCCCGTCCACGGGACCCAAAACAGAACTTTTTCTTTACCTGACGGCGAAACCCACCAGAATGGCTTGTCCTGCCACGTGGCCATAAACGTGCCGATACGATCGAAGAAGTTCGGGGCTGCAGAAAAGTATCGAATGCCGGCGTGCGACATTGCTGTCACGGTTCCCCAGGAGAATCCAGGCACATCGCTCATCATCGCTGAGTCAACCTTCACTCCGCACGACTTGCCAAATTGCCCAGAATAACGGAAGAGTTGAAGCAACTCTTCCGGACGACACAGTCCAGTCAACTCGTTCGCATACGAGCCGTTCACTCCAATCCAGCCCTTCTGGACGGCATCGAGCAATTCCCTCTTCGCGGCTTCTGAGCTGCGCCGCATATAAAGATCGCTCCCCCATAGCACCTCGAGGTTCCACACGAACCTTGAACCCTCTGGATATCCTGCCGTCTTGTGCGCCAACTCAATTCCCTTTGTGATGTTGCGTATTTGTTTCTCTTCGACGTCGGCCTGGAGATCAGTGTAACCAAGATCGTGGTGAGAATGCGGCAGCACATAGATCAGCATTTGCCTGACAGGCTTTAGTTCGATGCTCTCGGAGAACTGCTTGCCATTAATCTCGATACTGACCATTGAATGCTGAGTTCCGCTGGGTGGCTTGAGATAAGCTTCAAAGCGATTCGGACCAGTCTGGACGGCGCGTCGGTTGATCTCGACCCCATCGATTTTTGTGACCGCTACTCCGGCTGAGCCCGAGTTCTCCAGACTGATCTCCATAGGCTGGTATAATGATCCGTTCTTACGAACAAGCGCTCGTATCGGCGTTGCTAGACGAGTCTTATCCGTGGTTTCTGTCTGAGCCTGTCCCAAGACGCCGCTCGAACATAGAGCTCCTCCCGCAGCCATCGCCAGCCCCTTCAATAAATCTCTCCGCTTCATCCCATCCCTCAGTCGTGCATTCGAAAATAATGTTTTACTCAAGATCAGAGGAGAAGGCGGGCTTCGACGCGAACCCTCTCCCCGATAGCAAACTAGAACACTAACTTCAGTGCAAACTGCACTTGACGTCCTGGTCCAGCCGTGCTCAGAATTTGGCCGAACTGGCTATCTTGTACGCTGTTGTCAGGCATCGTCAACTTAAGAGTGTGAGAAGCTGAGGCAGTGAGAACACCTGAGAGCAGGTGTCGTCGTCATCGTTATCCGATCGAAGTGATAGAGCAATGCATATGGCTGTACTTCCGCTTTGCCTTGAGCTATCGGAATATCGAAGAGATGATGGCAGAGCGAGGCATTCCGGTGACGTATAAAACGGTCCGAAAAAGGTGCTGCAAGTTCGGTTTGCTCTATGCAGCCGAGTTAAGGAAAAACCTAGCTCGGATCGGAACGAGGTGGCACCTGGATGAGGTATTCATCAAGATGAATGGAGTCCAGCACTATTTGTGGCGCGCCGTAGATCAGAGCGGAGCAGTCATCGATATTCTGGTTCAACCAAGACGAGACCGTTGGGCAGCTTTGTGCTTCTTTCGAAAGTTGCTGCTTGCGGTCGAAAGAGCACCGCGCGTCGTCATCACGGATAAGTTGCATAGCTATGCTGCACGAAAAGGCTGATATTGCCCGCGTGACGCATTGGCAGAGCAGGTATCTTAACAATCGAGCCGAGAACTCGCATCAACCAAGCCGCGTGCGAGAAAGACAAATGAAGCTCTTTCAATCTCCGGAGCAAGAGCAACATTTCCTGTCTGTTTTCGAGTCAATCAACGCTCCCTTTCGACTGCGCCGGCATCTGCTCTCGGCAACTCGTTATCGGCTACTGCTTAAGCAAGCTCTTCACCTCTGGAACAAGGTCGCGCTCATGGCTCCCCTTTCATAGCCTACGTAGTCGTTCTACGCCACCCCTCGACATTCCACCGTTAACTCCCTTAAGTTGACGATGCCGGCGGGACGGCGGGATAAATCAGATTTCTAATTGGTTTTATTGCTTACAGCTGATGCTTAGCTTCTAAAACCTGCGGATTATCTTGATCTGCTAACGGATTGACCTGGAGAAAATGCTGGAAGGCGCTTCTAGCGTTTTGTTTGTCATGCAGCGCTTCGTATGCCTCGCCAAGGTGAAAATACGCCAACGGATAATTGGAGTTGAGTTTGAGAATGCGCTGGTATTCGGCAATAGCTTCCGGGAACATTCCTAATTGCAGATAGGCATTTGCTAAACAATCTTCATGTAAATCGATTCCAGACGATGGCGGCAAGTGCTGCAAAGCTGCCTTGAAATGACTGAGCGCTCCCTGAGAATCGCCACTTTTGAGTTCGATGTAGCCCTGATAGAAAAATTCGGTCCGTAAATCCCGCGGTGAGCCTCGCTCAGAATTTGGAAGATCGGCAAAAAGCACTCTCTTTAAGATGTCTGCGTTCTGCCTTCTGCCTCTTTCCAACGCGATTACTAGAGAGTTCCAAACGGCTGCGTGGCTATAGTGAAGCTCTTGGTCAGCGGATGTTTGGGCATCCGCGAGCTTTCCCATCGTTAAATAAACAGTGGCCAAATCTCCATAGCCGAGTGCTTTCGCATCGTTGCCATGAATCACCTGAATATAACGACGATACTCACGCAATGCGTCATGATATCGCCCTTGTTGATAGTATGCGTCTCCGAGGTGGACGATCGATGGTTCAAACTCTGGGTCAAAGCTTAATGCTTCGTTATATTCCGATACGGCGTCGTCGTATTGGCCGGCCTGTTGATAGATCATGCCGAGACTGTCGTGGGAGTTCGGATTTTGTGGCACGAGGGTCACATATTGTTTATAGGCAGCAGTTGATTCTTGAAGGTGCCCCATCGCGCTAAGGATAAAGCCATAGGCGTTGTAGAGGTCTGCAGCGTTCGGGTTGTTCTGAATTGCCTGTTTCAGGATTGCAGCGGCTTCTTCTACTCTTTCCTGTCCTCGAAGAAGGCGGGCAAGCTGACAATATGCTTCCGTTTCATCTGGATATTGACGCGTAATCTGTTCAAGAGTACGTATTGCTGTGTCGTAGTCAGTTCGGGCGATTGCGTACCATGCCGTGATATAGAGCTGGTTCAACTCTGGCAATTGCCCAGAAAGATGAAGCGCCATCTCCAGATAGGGACGACCTTTCTCCGGTTGAAAATCTCGCACAGCATAGGCATATCCAATTCGAGCAAAAGCCATTGCAAAACGAGGATCAAATTCGATCGCCTTCTTGAAGTAATCGATGGCCTGCGCATTTTGAAATTGCTCGACCTTCTCTACTCCGACTGAATAGTAGCGATATGCTTCAATGTTATTAGTAATAACATTGGCCAATGAGGGCATGCCAGTATCGGCAAAACCAAGATGACGGGCAATGTCCACGGAAAGCAGGTTGGCTCCTGCCACAACTTGACCGGGGTCCCATAAAATCGTCTCGTCCTGAGCTATCAGATGACCATCCTTCCCGTCACGTGTTTCGATCTCGATGTGTATTTGCTGACCAAGAGTTGTAACCGCACCCATTACAAACGCAGTAGCATGAATGGACCTGGCAATATCAAGCGCTTTGCTGAGTTGAGTGGGTTGCGAACTCCCACCGTCATCTAGTAATGAGTGGGTTTTCTCGCGGCTCAAGACTTTCCATTTGACCGTGTGGGCCATGTCAGTCAGGAGCATGTCTGAGAAACCTTCACGCAGCCAATCCAGATCGGGACGTCCTGTCTCATTTCTTAAAGAAAAGACAGCCAACATTGGGACATTCGAGTTCAAAACTGTAGCGGCTTTCACGGGACCGGGATGATGCAATCTGTCTTCATACCTCAAGAAAAATGCTCCCGCTGCCAACGCAATCAGAAACATACCTATCCATGCACGCGTAAACGATCGGCTGGGATCTGCGATATCAGGAGGTTTTGCAGTCACTGATACAGCAGAAAGTCTGTCCTCTTCTGTGCGGTTTGCTGTTGGAGATGCAAGGATGGCCGAGACTGGCCCTTCCAATTGTGGAGATGTCAGACAGATATGGGAAATCTCTATAGAGGCGATGAAACGATACCCAACTTTCGAGAATGTTTTAATGAACTGCGGGTTTCGCGGATCATCATTGAGCTCCCTTCGGATCTCGGCGATACATTGAGCCAAAGCATTGTCTGTGACTGCCGTGTCACTCCAGACAGCAGCTATCAATTCGTCCTTTGAGATAAGAGTGCCGGGATGCTGGAGGAAATACAGCAGTACCTGGAAACTCTGATACCGCAAAGGCCGTTCTTGACCGGAGCGAATTAGACATCCGCTGACGACATCCACCTTGCAGTCGCCGAAGAAATAGCAATTAACCGCCTCTGCTGAAACGGTCACTGAAGCTCCTTCAAAACTATTTAGTAACTGCAGAGTATACGCGCGAATTGCAAAAAGTGGGATCGTTACCACTAAAAATCGGAAAAGAGTACTGTATCAGTCTGAAAGTAAAAGCCTTGCACCTCTCATAGAAATTTCATCACTTTTTCAGAACAATTCAAGACTTTCATATTTGCCGGGACTAGGTTTGGCCCCAATCGTCAACCTGCATGCAATCTTCGCGGACAAGAAAAAAGTATTTGATTTTTTTAGAGGTCATATGCAAAACCATTCCCCACGGCCGCAGGCCAGCAAAGCATCCTTTGATAAAGATAATTTCTTAGTCATAGCCAAGCGTCTGGCGAATAAGCAGCTTTTCCTGGCCTGTCTGGCTATTGGAATTCTATGCATCTTCTTCCCGCAACCTTCCAGTGCGCAGGAATTCCGCTCGGTTCTGACCGGGCAAGTGACAGACCCTTCTGGAGCTGTAATTGGGAAAGCCACGGTAACAGCGGTCAATGCAGATTCGGGAACCTCCTATGCTGCTCAGACAAGTGGCAAAGGAGTTTATTACATTCCCTATGTATTGCCAGGAACCTATGTCGTGACCGCAACAGCCAATGGATTCAAAACCGCGGTCCAGCATAAAGTTCTCCTGCTCGCGTCGACGACATTTAACCAGAATTTTAAGCTCGAAGTCGGTGAGGTCGCCCAGCAGGTGGTGGTGAGTACCGCGCCGCCACAGCTCGAGACCTCCACTGGTTCGGGTGGCACGGTGCTCGATCAACGCACCCTCCAGAGTGTTCCTCTAAGCGGCGGGCAATCTTATACATTGGTCGGGACCACGCCGGGTAGTCAGTTTACACAGACGCAGTTCGGGACGAGCGGGAGCCACGGCACCACCGGCTATGACACCTCAAACTCCTATACCATCGGCGGCGGCATCGTCGGAAACAACCAGTTCACGCTCAATGGAAGCAACATCACTAGTCAGTACACCTATGACAACCATGGCGCTGGCGAATGGACTGTCTCGCCTAATATCGACAGCATCCAGGAAGTAAACGTGATGACCACCACATATGACGCCCGATATGGCAGAACCAGCGGCGGCACAGTCAACGTGGTGAGCAAGAGTGGTGGCGACCAATACCATGGCACCGCGAGGTATGCCTATGAAGGCGCCTTCATGAATGCCAACACTTTTCAAAATAATCTTACGGGCACACCCCGCCAGGGCGAAGTGCAGAATCAGTTCTGGATCACGGCTGGTGGTCCGGTGATAAAGAAGAAGCTCTTTGCCTTCTTCGGCTTTGAAGGATACCGGCAGTCTCTCTCAGGAACGACACTCGAAAACGTGGCTCCTGCATACTTGCGGCCTGGATACAACGGAAACTCCGGCGTGAACTTCGGCATGGTTCAGCAGATGGACGCTCAGGAGTTTCCGAATGGAATTGCCATCTATCAGCCGGGAACAGCTTACTGCCTTGACGGTGGTGCAGTAACCGCCTGCAGTAGTGATCACGTGGCGCAACAACCCTTCCCGGGCAACACAATTCCCGGATCGCAGATCAACAACACCGCTGCGGCGGTTCTAAAGTATATTCCGCTGCCCAATATTCCTGGCGCCGAAAATCTGGCCAAGGGGAACAATTTCCTCGGCCAAACCCCCGATCTTTATGAGTACAACCAACCCCAGGTCCGAGTGGATTACAACCTGTCCGACAAAACGAAGATGTACAGCTATTTCATGTATATGCGGGGGACAGAAAACCGCAGCCAAAACGGATTCAGCGGGGTCGCCGCGAATGGACATATCAACTATCTTCATCAGAACTGGGTTGCAACGCAGGACATAACGCACGTTTTTTCACCAAGCCTGGTGGGTGATTTCAAGATTTCATTTGACCGTTTCTATGAAGCATCACCGGATGGCAATCTCGGCCAACAGACAGATCCCAGCACCATTGGGTTGGGTATGCCGCTGCCCGGCACGACATCATCAAAGTATCTGCCGGAATTTAAAGTTACCGACGGTTGGGGCACCGGTTTTATAAGCAACAATCCAGCTAGCAACCACCAGATTTTTGGAAACAACCTCAACGCGGATGTGACCAATAACTACACTCTGGACATCGACTTCACCAAGACAGCCGGGGCTCACACCCTCGAATTTGGGGGTGAAATCGATGAATTCCAGTATGGCGGTATCCCTTATGGAGGCGGTCACCCGAATGGCACTTTCAACTTCGAGTCCGACTGGACACAGTTCAATCCACATAACGGAAGTTGCTATCCCCAGGTTCCCGGTCCAGGAAGTACAAATACCTGTACGTCGAACACCCCGAACGGCTCTTCTCTGGCCTCACTCTACCTCGGGCTTCCAACGAACGATAGCAACAGCCGTAGCGGAATTGACTGGTTCTATTCCATCATGGAGGGTTATCCGGTCTACGCGATGTATTTTCAGGACAACTGGCGCGTGAATCCTCGCCTCACCCTCAATCTTGGAATTCGATATGACATTCAGCGTGGATTGCGCGAGCGCTATAACCATCTCAATCGCGGACTATGTCTTACTTGCATTAATCCATTAACCAATGAGGCAAGCTACCAGGCCAATGTCGCGAGTGCCGCCAATGTTGCTGCCTGGACTGCGGCGGGTATTAACGCCTCATCTCTTACGACGGTGTATGGCGGTCTTCAATTTGCAGGCTCGAATGGTCAATCCCGGGATGCCTATGATACCGACTATTCGGACGTAGGTCCCAGAATCGGCTTCGCCTTTGTTGTCGATCCCAAGACCGTCATTCGTGGCGGATGGGGACTCATGTATTCCTATGGCCTGGAGGGTGGTTCCAGCATTGGTGAGGCGCAGACCACGAATTACACCGCCTCCACCGATGGAGGCAACACGCCTACCAACTACTATCAAACGGGAGCACCATACTCCACTGGCCTGCTTTCTCCTACAGGCGACAGTCTGGGGTTGTTGACGAATGTTGGCAATGGCACCATCCAGGCAGACTTCCCGAACCGTAAGGTTCCGATGGAGCAGATACTTTCCCTAGGCATCCAGCGCGAGTTGCCTGGCGGGATGGTTCTGGATGCGAGATATGCTGGCAACTTCAGCAGTCGTCTGCGTATTGGCCTTTGGCTAAACGGAACCGCGACCCTGGCTGAACAGAAGGCTGCTCAGGCCAACCCCCAAATCTGGAACCAGCAAGTACCGAATCCCTATTACGGTGTTCCTGGTATGTCGGGACCGGGACAGTGCGGAACCTCTACGACCATCGCAGCGATTGCTTTAATACTGCCAGGTTCTCAGTATTGCTCTCCGGGCGGCTATGGCCTGATTGGGCAATACAACGCTCCGCAGGGGCGCAACTGGTACGACGGCCTGGAAGTAAAACTTACCAAACGCGCAACCCGGGGATTCACTTATAACCTGGCTTATACCTATTCGAAAACCATAAACGGAGATGGCTATCAGAATGGATGGCCCTTCCAGGATCAATTCCAAATTCACCAGCTTGCGGATAACGATCGCACCCATATCTTGTCCCTGACGAGCGTGTGGGACTTGCCGGTCGGAAAGGGTGGCCAGTTTGTAACGAATCCTTCTCGTCCCCTCGGCTACCTGATCAACAATTGGACCGCCAGCGGTGTTTTCAATGCGCAGAGCGGAACGCCGGTTGGGGTGAACACCGGTTGGTATTACACCTGCCCCGGTACGAGCTACCGTCCTCAGGGAGGCACGTCCGTAGGGAAGGGGCGCTGGTTCAGCAATGACTTGAGCTGCTGGCAGGGTATTCCGGCATGGGGGCTGATGAACTTGAAGGGAAGAACAGCGCAGGTACGCAATCCAACTATCCCGAGCCTTGATCTCTCGTTGCAGAAGAGCATGCCTATCTGGGACAACCTAACTCTCCAGCTTCGCCTGGATGCATTCAACGCCCTCAACTCTGTGTTGTTCGGAGGGCCAGATACCAATCCAGGAGATGGGCCTGCAAATTTTAGTTCCACATCCGGTTGGAGCGGTTTCGGTACGGTAGGTCCGCAGCAGCAGAACTTCCCGAGAGTTTTGCAGATCTCAGGAAAAATCTCTTTCTAGCGAATTCAGTATCAGCAAGCTTTCCGAATGGAGGCAGTGCCGCATATGCGCAAAGCTATTTCCACCTGCTCTTACACTGTTTGCGTTGCAGTATTCCTGTTCTTCGTAGCGCCTTTGCGGGCACAGCGGCAGATGCTTCCTACGCATCTTGCCGCGCCCGCAGGCGCGCAAACTGTGGGCCAACTTCCTGATTCACAGAGATTGAACTTCTCCATTTCTCTGCCCCTTCGCAACCAACAGCAGCTCCAAACGTTTCTACAGCAACTCCACAATCCTGCCAGTCCGCAATACAACCATTTCCTATCAGTGCAGCAATTTACCGATCAGTTCGGTCCAACAGCTGGGGACTATGACAAAGTGATCGCTTATGCCAAGTCACATGGAATGACGGTAAGTCGGACGTATGCAAACCGCATGCTTGTGAATGTGACTGCTCCGGTATCTTCGGTGAACCAGGCATTTCATGTCACGATGCATACGTATCAGCATCCGGTGGAGAGTCGAAAATTCTTTGCGCCTGATGTAGAGCCTTCCATCGATAAGGAGGTACCAATCCTTAGCGTGCAAGGATTGAGCGATTACGATTTGCCTCATCCCATGTTGAAGATGGCTACACGCAATACCGTGGTGAGTAATGTAACTGGATCAGGACCTGATGGCCAATTTTTAGGGAGTGACATGCGTGCAGCCTATGCTCCGGGAGTAACACTTGACGGGACAGGGCAAACGGTTGGACTTATTGAACTAGGGCCCTACAATCTCAGCGATGTTCAGGCATACTTCAGTACAATCAACCAATCGCTCAATGTCCCGATTTACAACGTATTGCTGAATGTCGATGGCGTCTGTTCCGGAACTCCAGCCACGGGAGGTTGCGATGACGGCGAAGAAGTGATCGATATCGAGCAGGCGATCTCTATGGCGCCACACCTTTCCGCATTGATCGTATATGAAGCATATGGCGCGAACAGCGATGCGCTCACTGCATTTACACAAGCTGCAAATGACAATATCGCCAAGCAGCTCAGTCTTTCCTTTGGCTGGGGTGGCACTCCAAGCACGGAGCCTGGTTACGAGCAGATATTCATGGAGCTTGCCGCGCAAGGACAAAATACATTCGTAGCCTCGGGCGATTCTGGAGCAAATGTTGGAGGTGTTGGATATCCGGGAAATAGCCCCAACATTACAGATGCTGGCGGTACCGACCTCACAACAACTGGTCCAGGCGGTACATGGCTTTCCGAGTCTGGATGGATTGGCAGCGGAGGAGGATGGAACACACAGTCGCCTATTCCGAACTATCAGACAGCTGCGATTAACTCTGCGAATCAAGGTTCTCCGAGCTATCGCAATATTCCTGATGTTTCCATGGAAGCAAATACTGACAACTATTTCTGCGCGAATGGCTCATGTCAGGGAGGTGTCGGCGGCACAAGTCTTGCTGCACCGCGTTGGGCAGGGTTCCTTGCTTTGGTGAATCAGGGCGCGAATGGCAATCCTGTCGACTTCTTAAACCAGAGTGTCTATGCGCTTGGTCAAACCTCAAACTATACGAACTTATTCCACGACATAACTACAGGCAACGACTTCAATAGCAGCAGTCCCAATTTATTTTCGGCAGTTGCAGGCTATGACCTTGTCACAGGATGGGGCTCCCCAATCGGGCAGAACCTGATCGATGCACTCGGCCCAGCAAATTCGACAAGCCCTAATTTTTCGCTCGCTGCATCGCCAGCGACCATCAATCTTACTCCCGGCAGCGATGGAACTGCAGCGATCACAGTAACTCCAACGAATGGTTTTACTGGAACGGTAAATCTGTCTATAACCGTAATCGGCTCGCCCGCTGGAGTGTCAGCCAACCTCAGCCCGTCCTCGATTACCGGTGCAGGTTCTTCGACGCTTAACGTGTCAACAACCACGGCGACGCCTGGAGGAAATATCTTGCTCGCAATTACGGGCACAAGCGGAGGTCTGACACAGACTGTTTATATTTCGCTTGCATTACCGGATTTTGCGCTCGCACTAACGCCAACAGCTCTATATCTTAACCAGAGCGATTTCACAAGCGGCAAAGTAACCATCACGCCTGAGAATGGATTTGCGGGTAAGGTGACGCTGTCGCTTTCAAATAACCTTCCAGAATATGTTCTAGGAGCGTTTCGACCCAGCCAGGCAACAACGAATAGCACGCTATTCCTGGGGGCCGGCAGAAAAGCCATGACCGGAGTAGGCAACGTCATAAATATTGCTGGCAAGTCAGGCAACATTACGCATATCTTGTCATCGACTACACTTTCAGTGAGTGCGGCCATTGGTGATCATGGCATCGGAAAACTTGTAGATCTATCTTCGGCATACAACGTCACAGGCATATATAAGGATGGACAGACGTTCACATTAGGAGGATTGGACGGGGGCGGCTATGCCTATTCTGCAAATATATTGACACGTGCGCGTGTTCTCAACGGCGTTCAATTCAATCTAGGCCCAGCAAACGTCAACGATGCTGTCTATGGCGCAGGGCAGGAGATCAGTCTGCCTGCAGGGCACTTCAATACATTGCAATTATTAGCGACAGGCATCGAAGGTAACCAGGCATCGCAAGCCATCACGGTAACTTATACAGATGGCACAACCTCGCAGTATGCGCAGGGGTTCAGTGACTGGTACAGCCCTTCCAGCAACATCAACGAAGGGGAAGCCGTTGCAATGCCCTACCGTAACACCGCAAAAGGAACCGCGGATAATCGACCTTTCAATTTGTATGGCTACACGCTTGTTCTCTTTCCGGGAAAGACCGCAAAGAGCTTCACTCTTCCCAACAACCGAAATGTGGTTGTCCTTGCTGCAACACTGGCAGACGAAAATCTTGGGACACAGGCTGATCTCTCCACTGCATTCAATGTAGCTGGAATTGATAGGGATGGCACAGCGTTCGCGGCGGATGGAGGGCTGGATGGCGGCGGCGAAGCTTATTCGGCCAATCTTCTTGGGAATCAATCTGGCCCATCAAGCTTAGTAGTGGGCAGTCTCAAATTCAATATTGGCGCGCCTAATCAATCAAACGCGGTGTACGGTACGGGGCAGAATATCCCGTTGCCATCAGGCCACTACAATACCCTTCACCTGTTGGGAACAGGGGTTCAGGGAGATCAGACATCACAGGTCATTGTTGTGACCTACACAGATGGTTCAACCGCAAAACTCACACAGAACTTCAGCGACTGGTACACGCCGCAAAGCTATTCACGCGAGGCTGTAGCGGTGAAGATGCCCTATCGCAACAATAACGACGGCACACCAGATAGCCAGACATTCAATCTTTATGAATACACACTGCCCCTCGATGACCATAAAACAGTGAAATCCATTCAGTTGCCAGAGAATCGCTATGTGCTGGCGCTTGCAATTACATTGTCAGAAGAACCTGAAATCTTTAACTGGTAATCATGATCGAGTGGGTATAACCAAGCCAGACTTCGGAATCTCCCGAAGTCTAGCTTGGCGTACTTGGAGAGTTGTAATGCGAAAATCTTGTAAGGCTTCTTATTTCGGCTTGATGGCCATCCTGACTCTGCCTGGCGTACTAACGCCTCAAACTACTGATACCCCAAATCTCAGTAAACAACCAACTCTCTACGCTGTCGGATATGCGCACCTCGATACTGAATGGCGATGGGAGTATCCCCAGGTAATCGATGAATACCTCCGAAATACCATGGAGAAGAACTTCGATCTATTTGGGAAATATCCTCACTACATCTTCAATTTCAGCGGTGCCAATCGCTACCGCCTGATGAAGGAGTACTATCCCGACGACTTCGCGAAGATGAAGAAGTACGTAGCGGAAGGCAGATGGTTTCCAGCCGGCTCTTCCATGGAAGAAGGCGATGTCAACGCACCCAGTGCCGAAGCTATCATCCGGCAGATACTTTATGGGAATGACTGGTTCCGCAAAGAGTTTGGCAAAGCCAGCGCCGAGTACATGCTGCCGGACTGCTTCGGATTTCCTTCCTCACTGCCTACCATCCTCGCCAGCTCCGGCGTAAAAGGCTTCTCGACACAGAAACTGACATGGGGATCTTCCGCGGCAGGCGGAGGCTGGGACTCAATTGAGAAAACGCCGGAAGGAACTCCGTTCAATGTAGGTGTTTGGGTAGGACCCGATGGCGAGAGTGTCCTCTCTGCCCTCAATCCTGGTAGCTACAGCGGAGGAATCTGGACCGATCTCAGCAAGGAGCTGCCAACTGAGCCACCCAACCCCGCCATCGCGGAGGTGGGAAAAAGGGCCGGAGATCTGCAGCGAAAACTGGAGCAGGAGCAAGAGAAAAAACAGCCGTTCGATCAGAAGGAGCTTCAGGAGTTCTTCGCCCTGCGCGGCGAGCGGAATGCCTTGATCAAAGCACAGCAGGATCGCGCACAGCAGAGATATCAAGGTGACTGGGCAGCTCGTGTCATGGGGAATGGCAAGGCCACCGGATTGTTCACGGACTACCACTACTATGGTACGGGTGATATTGGCGGCGCTCCCGATGAAGAATCGGTGAAGCGGCTGGAAGCGATTGTCACCAAGGGAAGCGTAGATCTGCCTCCGCAGAATGGGATCTACTTTGAAGACCAGGTCCATCCAAAGTGGCCTGAAGTAAAGGTCGGCGATGGCCCGGTACACGTAATCTCCGCGACTGCCGACCAGATGTTCCTGAACATCACGCCCACAGAGGTCGCAGGACTTCCGCGCTATACGGGCGAGATGGAGTTGACCAACCATTCCGCCGGATCACTCACGTCTCAGGCCTATCAGAAGCGCTGGATCAGGAAAGAAGAGTTATTAGCCGATGCAGCGGAGAAGTCGTCGATTGCAGCGGAATGGCTCGGTGCACGGCCCTACCCTTTGCAGCGGCTGAATGATGCCTGGACCCTGGCTATGGGCGCGCACTTTCATGATCTCGCTGCTGGAACAGCAACGCCCAAGTCATACGAGTTCGCATGGAACGACGATGTAATCGCGATGAATCAATTCGCCGGCGTGCTGAATAACGCTACAGAAGCTGTCGCCGCAGGCCTGAATACTGAAACCAAGGGCATACCGCTGGTCGTGTACAACCAGTTGAATGTAGCGCGGCAAGATATCGTCCAAGCCAGCATAGATTTTCCCAGAGGCACGCCGAAATCCGTCCACGTAATCGCACCGGATGGAAAAGAAGTGCCGTCGCAGATATCGGACGGCAAAGTAATCTTTCTGGCCAGCGTACCATCGGTCGGCTATGCGATTTACGATGTGCAGCCCGATGCGGGACCAGGTGCGTCTTCACTGGCTTTACGCATATCGAACAACGAATTGGAAAACGCATATTACCGCGTCAAGCTGAATGATGCTGGGGATGTGGCCAGCATCTTCGATAAGGAGATTGACCGCGAACTGCTTTCTTCTCCCGCTCGCCTCGCCATCTCCTACGATAACCCCCAGCAATGGCCTGCCTGGAATATGGATTGGGAACAGGAGCAGGCGCCGCCGAAGGCCTACGTTTCCGGTCCCGCAAAGATCCGCGTTGTCGAAGACGGCCCCGTTCGCGTTGCCATCGAAGTTTCGCGTGAAACCGCAGGCTCGCGGTTTGTCCAGACCATCCGCCTTTCAGCGGGCGAAGCAGGAAAGCGCGTCGAATTTGGAAACGTAATTGATTGGGACACGAAAGAGTCGAACCTCAAAGCGGTCTTCCCACTCATTGCGTCGAACCTGATGGCTACCTATAACTGGGGCATAGGAACGATCCAGCGGCCTACGGCGGAGCCGAAAAAGTTTGAAGTGCCATCTCACCAATGGATTGACCTGACAGATATGAGCCAGGAGTTCGGAGCAACGATCTTGACGGATAGTAAAAATGGATCGGATAAACCGAATGACCACACAATCCGCCTGACATTGATCCGGACTCCCGGCACATCCGGAGGCTATTCCGATCAAGGAACGCAAGATATCGGTCATCACGAGTTCGTATACGGCATCGCAGGACACGCCAATGATTGGCGCAAGGCACAGACAGATTGGGTAGGGCAAGAACTAAATGCTCCGCTCATTGCCTTTGAGACCTCAAAACATACAGGCACACTGGGACGCACCTTCTCCTTGTTGAAAGTCAGCAATCCGCGAATCCAGGTGATGGCAGTCAAGAAAGCGGAACAGGGCGACGAAACCATCGTGCGTCTGGTGGAGCTTGATGGCAAACCACAGTCCAATGTCCAGATTTCTTTTGCTGCGCCAATTGTCAGTGCGCGTGAAGTCAACGGACAGGAACAACCTGTGGGGACAGCAACCGTGACTGGAGGCGCACTGGTAACTTCATTCGGCGCTTATCAACCGCGCACCTTCGCGCTCAAGCTGGCTGCCTCTTCCGCCAAAGTGTCTGGCGTGCGCTCGGAGCCGGTCGTACTTCCTTATGATCTTGCAACTGCCAGCAATGATGGTGACAAAGCCGCATCCGGATTTGATGGCAAGGGCAACGCTTTGCCGGCAGAGATGCTGCCTGCGCAAATTGCATTTGACGATGTCCAGTTCCATCTAGCGGCAGCCAAAACCGGTACGTCAAACGCAATAGTAGCGAAGGGACAAACGATCGACCTGCCCACCGGCCACCACAACCGTGTTTATTTACTGGTTGCCTCAGCGGATGGAGACCAGAAGGCAACGTTTGAAGCAGGCGGAAAAAATACCGACCTGACGATCCAGAACTGGAGTGGATACATAGGCCAATGGGACAATCGCCAGTGGAACCCTTCCGATACTGCACATGACAATTACGGCGAAATGACCGGCTTGACGCCAGGTTTCATTAAGCGCGCAAATCTTGCATGGTATAGCAGCCATCATCACGATGCCGCAGGGAAAAATGTCCCTTATTCCTACTCCTATCTGTTTGGGTACGCGATCGATCTGCCATCTGGTGCAAAGACAATCAAGCTTCCTGACAATGATAAGATTCGCATTCTGGCAATCTCTGTGGCGGACGAAAATCCGGAGATCAAGCCGGTACAGCCGCTCTATGATGTACTTCCCTCTCCGAATGCCGGGCCTGTGGACTTTACACTTTCGTCGTCCTCGACCACTCTGTCTGTTGCGCAGGGCAGAACAGCCATAAGCAGATTTCTCGTAATGCCGAGAGGCGATTTTCATGGTGAGGTCGAACTGAAGGCATCGGGACTTCCAGAGGGAGTTACCGCTACATTCAATCCCGCCAGCACTTCCGGAACAAGCGTGATGACACTGACGTCAAACAGTTCCGCAACTCCAGCGGCATCGACGATCACCATCACTGGCACGTCGGGTAACATCGCACACACGCTCACCACTCCGCTGACGGTTACGCCAGTGGCAACGGGAACCGTGGCAGCCGATCTGTCTCATGCCTATAACGTCACCGGTATCTACAAAGATGGCTCCAAGTTCGAGAGCAAAGATAGCCTGGACCAGGGCGGTTATGCGTTATCCGCAGAGCTGCTTGGTTCCGACCAGGTTGGAGATGGGGTTATCTTCAAGCTTGGACCTGCCAATGCGCCTGACGCAGTTACGAGTACAACAGTGGGATTACCTACCGGAAAATTCTCCAGCCTTAAGATCCTTGCCTTAGGCGTCGAAGGGAACCAGAAGGCGCAAACATTCACAGTAAACTATGCCGATGGCACATCTTCTCCGTTTACCCAGAGCCTGAGCGATTGGGCCTTCCCAGGAGAACTTCCCGGAGAATCCGTTGCGGTCGACATGCCATATCGGCTTGAAGCGGATGGAGGAAAAAGCTATCGGCATTTCTACACATACGCTTATTCGTTCAGCCTCGACGGTAATAAAGCGGTGCGCAGCGTGAGTCTGCCGAGCAATCGGAATGTTCTGGTACTTGCCATAACGCTTATGCCGGCTGAGAAGTAAACCAAAAGGATCAGTATTTATGATTTCCATCCGGAAATACCTGGCTCTCTTTTTGTTGTCTGGATGTTCATTGCTCCATCTATCTGCCCAACGAACCCCAACCTCCATCAAGCAGCCAGTGGATTACGTCAACGGTCTCGTTGGCACTGCACCGCTGGACGATCAGAAACTCATCGGCAACGCGCCGCCTCCAGGAGAGCAGCTTTACTCCGGCTTCACTTCTCCCAATGCGGTATTGCCTCACGGTGTAACAGATCCAGGGCCGATCAACGCGAATCTCGACCTGGCATACTCAGCCGGTGTCAGAGCTTCTTACTTTTATCCGAACAGGACCATGTTCGGTTTCTCTACCGGAGTAGCTGGCGGGCCGGTCGTAATGCCTATAGTCGGCGACTGGACGGTTCCACCCGAGCGCAGCGCCTCGGTGTATGACAAAGCTCGCGAAAAGTCTTCGCCGGGATATTACAGCGTGTATCTCGATGACTTTCACACTCAGGCCGAGATGACCTCGACCACTTGGACCGCAATCTTCCGATTCACTTTTCCTCAATCGGAAAAGGCACATATCCTCTTGGATCTTCGCCGAGGTGGAGGTGATGTCGAAGTAGTGGATGACCACACCGTGCGTGGAAAATCCCGGTATGGGAACAGGTTCTTTGTCGCGGAATTTTCAAGACCCTTCGCAATCTTCGGCACCTTCAAGCAAGACCCGCCGACGCAGCCAATGCATGAAGACATTCTTGGAGGAAACGAAGTCAACCCTGAAGCTCGCACGATATCGGGAAACTTCGCCGGTGCCTATCTGCGGTTTACCACGACGCAGGGCGAACAGGTGCTTATGAAGATCGCTTCCAGACTCAGTTATCAGGCAGCTGAAGAGAAGCTGCTAGCCGAGAATCCGGGATGGGATTTCGATCATACGCGGCATCAAGCCGAAGAAGCATGGGCGCAGAAGCTCAACCAGATTGAAGTACTGGGCGGAACGGAAAAGGAAAAGATGCTGTTCTATTCCTGCCTCTATCATTCCTTTGCCAGTCCACACCTGATTGCAAGAAAAGGCGAGCAGTTTATGGGTCGAGACAGGCAGTTGCATGTAGCGATTTACGATCGCTACGATCAGGTGCCTCTCTGGGATACGGGCCGCAATCAGGTGGTACTGCTCACGCTGCTAGAGCCGCAGACTAAGGTCGACATCCTGCAATCGCAGTTGGATATCGCTCGCGAATCCGGCTATATGGGCACATCTTTCCATGGCGACAACGCCGTATTAATGTATCTGGGTGACTGGGAACGCGGTCTGAACTTTGACTGGGCTGCTGTTTATGAATACCTGTATAAGAATGCAATAGACCCGCATGGCCCCAGAGGCTATCTTGCCGAGTACATAAAGAATGGCTGGATCTCAGATTTTATCCCGAAAGATCAGAATCCCAGCCCTCCCTATGCAGGCGGTAAAGCTGGCGCTGCTACGACGCTTGAATACAGCTGGGACGATTATGCGCTGGCTCTCTACGCCAAGAAGCTTGGCAAGGAAAATGATTACGAGTTGTTCCTGAAGCGTGCACATAACTATCAGAATGTATTTGATCTCTCCGCAGGTTTCATGCGCGGCAAAACGGAGGATGGGAAATGGATCTCTCCATTTGATCCTCGGGAGCCCTACTACAACTTCATGATGAAAGAGGCTTCTGGCTGGTCCACTTTGTGGCTCGTTCCGCATGATGTGCAGGGCCTTATAAATCTCTTGGGAGGCCGGGAGAAATTTGCAGCTAAGCTGGATGCGTTCTTCAGTACTCCCTATATCGCCAAAGGTATTTGCCGTGATTGCACTGGCGTCATCGGGCAGTATGTGCAAGGCAATCAGCCCGATCAACAGACTGCATACTATTACGATTGGGCAGGCCAGCCCTGGAAAACGCAGAACCTGACGCGGCGCATTCTCGATCAGATGTATGGCAGCGACCAGGCTGGTTTGGCATTCCCTGGAATGGACGATCAGGGCTCAACCTCATCCTGGTATGTGATGAGCGCATTAGGGTTCTATCCGGTCGATCCATCCAGTCCGGACTATATTCTAGGCAGTCCGATTTTCGATCAGGCGATCATTCACATCGGGAACGGGAAAGACTTCACGATCATTGCCCGTAATAACTCCGCTAAGAACATCTACATCCAGTCGGCAACCCTCAATGGAAAGCCATGGAATAAAACATGGTTCAGCCACTCAGATATCGCGGGCGGCGGAAAGCTAGTATTGAACATGGGGCCACTACCGAATAAACAATGGGGGATCGCACCAGACGCAGCGCCACCATCTATGTCTGCCGTAAACAGGTAAGGATTTGCAGCAGAATTCCTATGTAAACTGAATTGAAGCCAATACAGATAACTGCTTCAGCATAAGTCGTCGCGGATATTTATGAGTAGCACTTAGATGGAGGATGAATTAGCAGAGCGAACCGGGCGGGAATTCAGAAGTTGGCCGGACCCAGAACCTTTGGAGGGCTTGTGGATCACTACCGCTTGAAAGAGCTTTCCAGCGAGAGCAGCGACCGCAAACGCAGGAAGACCAAAAAGGTCTATGAGGGCAATCTGAAGAACCACATCGTACCGAAGTGGGGCGATTACGAGATCCACGAAATCGCCAGCGTCGAAGTCGAGGAGTGGCTCGACAACCTGAAGATGGCTCCCTCCAGTCCTGCCAAGCTCCGCAACCAGATGAGCACCGTGTTCCGTCAAGTATATTATTGCCGTATTTTGTGCCCTTTCTGTGCCCTCATGTCCGAGTTCTGCGCCCTCGGATTTTTTGGGGTTTATGCCGAAATCGTCGGTTTTTCTCGGACATGATTAGAACCCTGCCACTGTTCTTCGCTGATCATCGTTTTTCCTCGCTATTTTATGGCACCACACTAGACTTAAGCCAACTTAAGGCTTCGACTCCGACAGCTTTCATGGAGTCCCAATTCTCTCTAAACATTATTGATCCTCTTCTTCGGCAAAAAAATAGAGACATTGACAGTTACGAGCCGTTGAGACTCAGACTCCCTCGCGAATGGTTTGCGGGCTGTTGAGCGCGAACTTCGCGATCTCGTCTTTGCGCAGGAAAACAACACCAGGATGGCTTCGCGCGTACTCAATAAACTATTCGAGAACGAGGGTACGGGATGGCCGCCCAGCAATACGATCATGTGCGCTTACCGACATCATGCGGCGTCGCTTAGACGATTCGGGGCTAAGTTTTCCCAAATCTTTCTCGACTTTAAGTTGATTCTGTCTTCCTAGATAATTTTCTGTTTACTGTAGACCGTTGAGAGCGTGTCTGAACCAAGCTTGAGCATTATCGGGAGTAATGAAGGGCAGAGCCTCGGTGATGGCCTGCTCGAGCGTGTCTTTGCTGCGCGCCTTGGCCGCGCGGAGCAATTGTTTGAGTTTTGCCCAAGCCTTCTCGATAGGGTTTAGGTCGGGAGAATAGGGCGGCAAATAGAGCAGTTCCGCACCGGCTTTTTCTATCCATTCGCGTACTGCCGGCGCCTTATGCGCACTCAGGTTGTCCATGACCACCACGTCGCCGGGCTTCAGCACTGGATAGAGCAGATGTTCGATGTAAGCCAGGAAAATATCGGTGTCGGTGGGTTCTTCAATCGTCATCATTGCGATTATGCCGTTCAGGCTCATGGCACCCAGAATCGTCATGATCTTCCAGTGGCCGCCAGGCGTTGCCTCCTGGACGCGTCTGCCTCCCACCGCCCGCGCATAGAGCCGCGTCATCGAGGTAGTGACGCCACTCTCGTCCAGGAAAATCAGCCGTTCCGGTGGGATCGAACGGATGTGCGCCGCAAACTGTTCGCGCCGCTCGCGGTTGGCTTCGGTGTCTCGCTCGACCGCGTGGAGTGACTTTTTTTCAGCCGCAGGCCCAATTTCTTCAGCAGATGCCAGATGCGGCCCAGGCTGAGCGAAATGCCAGCTTCGCTGTGCAACTTGGCCTGGAGTTGGGCCAGTGTCAGATCGGGCTTCGATGCCAGCCAACCCATCACTTGACGCTGCACTTCGGCGTCAGCCCGCCACTTGCGCCCGGGCTGGTGTGGCACTCGCTCGGCCTGGCCGGTGCGGTTCCGTTGTGCAGAAATCTTCTTCCCCCAGCCCACGCTCACCAGGAACCGATCTGCTAGTTCCTCCAGCGTCTCTTCGCCGCGGTCGTAGGCCAACAAAAACTTACGACGCAAATCATCCCCATATGGCTTCGCCATCGATTCACTTGCCGCAGAGTCTCGCCAAAATCAGTCTACACCATTACAGAAACTGCTTTAGCCTGTAAAAACTGCCGAAAGTAAACTCGTGCAAGAGAAGATTTCCGGGCATTCCTGCGCATCGGCTATCACTCTTTGCTGCACGCAAAACTCACCGCGTCGTTGGTATCACCTGTCCCTTTATATTTCGCTACAGCAGGATACGGACACAAAGGCCGCGTCATAGTCACGGCGCCTGCGCCTTGCGGTCCGCCGGCGTATTTCGTCGCCACTACGTCCTTAGCCGGAGTGTCCTTTTCCACCCAATCTTCCAGCACATCGAATAGACCAAACTTCGGCCCTTTTGCTGTTGGCAATCCGAACTGTCCAAAAGAACTCGGCCCTGGACCGCCAATACAATGCTCCATGCCTGGAGCCATGTATAGCCGCATAAAGGAGTCTGTCTTCTGTTCTCCCATTTGTTTCTGTACATCTTTGTAATATGCAACGCTATTCCACGGTGAGATGCCCGGATCATTCCAACCGTGATACATGATCAATTTCCCTCCGCGAGCAGCAAACTTGCTCAGGTCGGGATTCGTTGCATCCAATTCCGCTGCGGTCTTTTCTTTCGCCTTTTGCAGAGACGTGTCCACATTCGCCGTCAGAACATTCCACTTCGGATCGTCCATTACCATGTAGCGGAAGTAATTCTGCACATAATTCACACCTGCGCCCGACCCCGGCCCACCTCCCAGCACCCAGGCTCGCCAGTTTCCAGCTTCATCCCCTGACACAAGTCCTGGAAACAAGGACCTTCCGTGTCCATCCGTGCCGCCCGCGTAATACTTCCTCAACGAGTTCATTTGTGGCTCGCTCAGGCACTCCAATGAATCTTCCCCTTTGCAAAGCAGCACGCCTGGGTCGAAGTGACATTTTTCCGGATCGTTGATGATCCCATCCTTCACTCCATCCGAAGCGTCACACTGCTCCAGCGCTGCCCGCTCGATAGCCGGCAGCTTCAAGCTCGAGATATAAGCTCGCGGATCACTCAGCGTCGCTTGTGTGACGTCTACACCCGAACTCAACATCTGCGTCCAGGCATTTGCGGGTGCGCCCGCCAGAATGCCGTCATAGTCTTCCGGAAAACGCTGGGCTTCCATGAGCGCCTCACGTCCTCCATCCGAACAGGAATCAAAATACGCCTTCTGAACGGCCTTGCCGTAGTACGCGTTCACGATATCTTTGGCTCGTTGCGTTGTCAGGTGTACCGCCCGCCAGCCAAAATCTTTTATCTTCTCCGGATGGCCAAAAGCCCAGCTCGCATCCTCGGCTTCGCCGGTATGGCCCGCATCCGAACCAGCAGTGGCAAACCCACGCCGCAGATTGCCGGCAAGCCCCTGATATCCGATTGAGCCTGCAAACCCGCCATTCCCTACTCCGAGAAAACGCCCATTCCAATCATTCTCCGGCATCCACACCTCAAACTTAATCTCGGAATCGGCAGTTGGCCGTATCGTTCCTGTTACGCGGCAAAACGTCGGTAGCCCATGCATGGGCGGATCAATCATAGGACCCGTCACCGTGCCGGAGCTCACACGCTCAGCCATCGTAACTGTCGTGTCTGATAGTTTGAGCTGACTCATCGCTCCACAATCAGCAGCATGTAGGAACGGAACAGAGAAACTAAGAGATCCCAATAGGCAGGCAGAAGAAATGAGCGTTCGCATATTCTTGAATGGAGTATCCCTTCCAGTCGTAGACATTATCAAGCCTGAACGGTAAATTCCCATGACTTCTGTATCAAATGCTCCCTCTTGGAAAAATGACTCCCTTGTAGAGCTCGCAAACTACTGAAATGACTCGTCCATGCAAACGAAAAGGCCACCCGGCAACAGGGCGGCCTTTTCTTTAGGGAGAATAGTTCCAACGGAGGCAAAGCCATCAGAACTTTCTGGCGAAATACTATGGTTCAGGCGGAGGGGTGTCAAGGCAAAATCCGGCCAGCTGCAAATATATATATATCAATGGGTTAGAAAGACGCCTATATTTTGATCGGAAACTTTTGCTTTCTCTTTTTATTCCCTGTATTTGATTTAGATCAATCGGAAAATTGGCTGTTGATTGTTGGTTTTAAGCCTGAATGCGCACTATTTTTGAGGCATTTCTTGCGATTCTACGATTCCCTGGCATGGGCATCTGTCTGATCGCTCAACCTTAGGCTGATGAATTCTTCTTCGGCTACGCTGGATGCCGGCTTGCCACGCAATACTCGAATGAGCGCACGGCCGCCACCAAAGAAGAGTCCGAGAAGAATTGCCGCGCCACCAAGTACAACCGTCAGGTATGTGATGCCTAGAAGCAGTTTTGCCGTCTTGGCCACTTCGCTCACATAGCCTTTGGGATTATTGATGGTCACGAAGCCTTCGTACTTCACGCCTGCGAGCAAGGAGCGTGCTTCATCTGCCGAGAAGCTGCCGCTGGTGAAGCCCACGACCGGGCCGCTTCGCTTGACGATAAGTCCAGCAGGATCTCCTGCTACCTTTCCACTCTTGAGTAGCGCTTCTATCGCATTTGCTCGATCCTGTGCGATCTGCGGAGTGGGATAGATGAGCAACGTAAGCGTTCCCTTGCCATTGCGCGCAGCATATTGCGCAGTAAGCGCTTCGGCGGCGCGATCAAAACTCACAATCGTCGGTGGAAGCACTCCGCCGCCCTGTGCGTATGCAACCGGACCAATTGCATAATGTGTGCTGCTGCGGTCTAGCGCTCCATCTGGCAGGTAGCCAGGCAAGCTGGGCGGGATGCCTTCCGTTCCTGCCGGCTGAGGAATAAGCCTGGCCAATGACTGAAGCGCCATTGCCGATGAAGTCTCAGGACGATTGAAGATCGCATCTACCACGGTTGCGCCTGTCCAGAAGATCGCGTGAGGGCCCGCAGCGGCGGCGTCCTTCCCTATGCTTTGTGCTGGCGGCAGAGCACGCAGAGGCGATTGGCGGAAAAAGGTAAACGCACCATAGGCTCCAGTAGCATCGCCAAATCGCATGGCATGCAATGTGAGCCGCGATGTGCCGTGGGCGTAGGTTCCTGTGACCGAGTCCTTGACACCGTACTCTTGCAGAACCGCGGCATTTGCCGGATCGAAAACAGAATGCAGGTCACCTGCCTGAGTCCACTCGCCAAAGCTTCGCGGCAGGATGGGTGGAACGACTTCCGCAAAGGCACAGCTCACGGTCAGTCCGGCAAAAACGGCAACGATGCGAAGTACACGAGGCAACATCGGAATCTGCTGTTGAGACTACCACTCCGCGCATTTTCTTGCCGTATGACTATGTGCGTCATGAAAACACAAGACGCTTAGAGCAGTACCACGATAGCTGTACCCAGAAAAGAGACTGCATTCGCGGCTTTTTATCAAGAAAAGCCGCACCGTATCAAGGTCGGATTGGGCATAGTAATCGTGATACTGCTCTAATTGCCGGTACCGCTGGCCGAATTCTCGGCGATGCGAATGCCGTTGAGGCTGCCTACGTAACGGGCGACACCACGGTAAAGCGACTCGGCAATACGTTGGCGATAATCTCCGTTGCGGAGCTGATGCGCGTCATCCGGATTAGTAAGAAAAGAAATCTCGGCAAGAATAGATGGCATATTCGCTCCGATAAGGACGACAAACGGGGCCTTCTTGACGCCTCGATCCTTCAGTCCAGCATTACCGCTGGTAAGACCGGAGTAGAGGCTCTGCTCCACATCGGAGGCGAACTCGCGCGATTCGTTGATCTTGTCCTGCAAGGCGATCTTTTTCACCAGATCGGAAAGCTGGTGGATCGACTGATCGGAGACGGCGTTTTCGCGTGCAGCAACTTCCAGCGCGTCTGCGGAAGTGGTGAAGTTGAGGTAATAGGTTTCGACGCCGCGAGCACTTGCATCCTGGCTGGAGTTGGCATGAACCGAGATAAATAAGTCCGCCTGTGCCTTATTGGCAATGGCTGTCCGGGTCTCTAACGGAATGAACGTGTCATCGTCACGCGTATAGATGACATCCGCCCCGAGCCGCTGCTTCAGCAGTTTGCCAAGGCGTAGCGCCACATCGAGCACAACGTCTTTCTCCTGAATACCATCGGGACCGAGCGTGCCCGAATCGTGTCCGCCATGGCCTGCGTCTACGACGATGCGGTTGATCTTTAGGCCGAGAGCACGCATCATTGTCCGCTGTTGCGAACCGTGCGGCATAGAAGTGACTGGAGTTGTGTTGCGGACGGCCGGAGCGCCAGGATCGGCAGGCGGCGGGTTGTTTTTGGCCACTAACGGAGATGGCTTTTTCGATGGAGCTGGTGGCGTGTCATCGTCATCATCGTCGCTGTCATCAGACTGAGACGCCGGGGTAGTTCCTGCTACGGATGCAGCCATAGGCGCAGTGGTGGGATGCCTGGTGGCCTTCACTTTGTTCGGCTGCTTGCTGAGCGCGGCGACATCGGCCAATGATGACAATTCATTTGTAGTGCTGACTGGAACTGATGCAGGCGCCGGTTTTTGCGGCATGGGCTTTGTTGCAGCAGTGTGTGTTGGAGGAGGCGTTGAAGTGGCGGTGCCGATGTGATCGACGGATGTAGTCGATGGGCCTATGCCAATATCTGGCTTCTTCGCCTCGGCAGTAGAAACTTTCGCTGGTGTGCGCGTTGGCGCGGGCGGCGGAGTCACCGTTGCTGTCTGCATGGGCGGGGGCACGGTGCCCCGCTTGCGTCCGTGAATATCGATGATGAGCCGCGAAGGATTCGGCAGGAAGAAGGCTGAGTAATCGCTGACATCGCTGACATCGAGCACGATGCGCGTAATGTCATTCGAAAATTGCGCGGCACGGATGCGTTTCAGAAATCCATCGTCGGTGACTTCAACCGATTTGCCAATAAGCTCAGGCGAGAGACGCGCTCCATGCAGATCGAAGAAAATGCGGTCGGGCGATGGTACGCGAGCGGCCTCATACTGAACTTCATCTTGAAGGTCAATGGCTACGCGTGTGTAGATGGGCGTAGACCAGTGACGCACTCCCGTGACCAGCGGCAGCTTGCCCTTGCGCGGCGGAGGTGGCGCATTGAGTACGGCTTCGCTGAGATGCGATGGCTCGGGCGCGGTGATTATTTGTGGCTGTGGCTTACTCGCATGGGCTCCGCTATCGGATGGTTGGAGTGATGTTGATGGCGGCGGGATATCTTCTTCTGTGCGTTGTTGCTTTTGTTGCGCCGAAGTTGCCGAAGTCTGCGGCTTTGGCTGCAACGATGCTGTGCTCTGCTGTGAGTTGATGGCCGCTGTCAGAACAGCATTCGAATGCTTGCGCGACGGCGTCGTAGTTTGAGGATTTGCCGCTGGCTGTGTGGACTCGGCAACAACAGGAGCATTTGGTTTGGAACGCTTGCCGCGCCGTTCCGCTACTTCCTCTTTGCGAATGTTTGCAAGCTCGCTACGCGCTTGTTCTGCCAATGCGCTCTGCGGGTAGAGCTTTAGAAATTGTTGAAATGCTGCCTTCGCATTGTCGCGATCATTCAAATCGCGACTGTAGATTTCGCCTTCCGTTAACAATGCACTGAAGCGGTAGCGGCTGGCTGGATATTGATGGCGCAGAAATTCATATTGGCCGATGGCGTCGCGCAGCGACTTGTCATCCTGAAAGATGCGGCCCTCTTCGGCAAGCAGATCGGCAACGGCTGATATCGAAGCATCGGCCTTTGGCGAAGCTGGATCTCCATGATAAACAGCGCGATAGGCTTCGAGGGCGCGCTCATAGTCGCGACGTGTACGCTGCTGTTCAGGCCTGCCTTCCAGCGCTTCCCGCAGCCGCTGCGCCTTATCAAAAGGCGTGCGCGGAACCGCATTATGCTGCGCAGCATATGCTCCTGCGCAGGCGATCAGCCAAAGCAGGCACACGCGCCTTGCGTAGGAGAGGGTAAACGGCATAAGAGCTCGCAGACTCCTAGATTATAAGTTGCGCACATACCGCCAACAATGAAGGGAACCCAGGTTGGAACGTCTAGTTGCAGTGATAAAGCAGCTATGGAACGGTCAGCTAAAGTCCGGTCAGCTAAGAAGAGGTTAGCGATGAACCGGTTAGCGGAAAATCTAACTCTTTAAGATGTCATCCAGAGCACGATATATAGCACGATATATAGGTTGTTATCCGAGCAAACGAGGTGCGCCGAGGAATCTGCTTTTTGCTTCGGCTACCACAAATGCGGGTGCCCCAGGTTCGCGAAGCTAACCTGGGGATTTTCTCGGAATCAACCCACCAGCGACTTCACTACTTCTGGAGCACTCTTCAGCGCAGCATCCAACTGGCTCGCATCCTTGCCACCAGCCTCAGCCATATCAGGACGCCCGCCGCCAGAACCGCCTACGAGTTTGGCGATCTGCCCAACAATTTTTCCAGCCTGCACTTTGCCAGTAAGGTCTTTGGTCACTCCAACAATCAGCGCGACCTTGCCGTCTTCTGCAGAACCAAGCACAACCACTCCTGAGCCGAGCTTGTTGCGAAGATTATCGACTAACGTGCGCATCTGTCCGCGATCGAGCGCGTCGACCCGTTGCGCGAGGACTTTGATTCCCTGCACTTCAATAGCCTGGTCTGCAGCATTAGAAACGGATGAGGCTGCGGATTTCATTCTCACTTGGTCGAGTTCGCGGCGCAGCTTCTTCAGCTCTTCTTCCTGTGCGCTGAGTTTTTGTTTCAGTGCATCGGCTGGTGTTAGATCGGGACTGGATGCCAGCTGCGAGGCAAGTTGCGCTACCTGATAGTCGCGGCGGAATTCATTGAGTGCGCCTAGTCCGGTAACGGCCTCTACGCGCCGGACACCCGATGACACGCTGCCTTCGCTCAGAAGCTTGATGACCCCGATCTCTCCCGTGGCCGCAGTATGCGTGCCACCGCAGAGCTCAGTGGAGAAGTCCCCGATTTTTACTACGCGGACTTTCTCGCCGTACTTTTCTCCGAAGAGCGCCATGGCGTGGTACTCGTTGATGGCTACGTCGATGGGAACGTCTTCGATGGTTTCGACTTTGATGTTTCCCAGCACTTCTTTGTTGATGAGGTCTTCGATGTCCTGCAATTCTTCGTCGGCTACCTGGGTGAAGTGCGAGAAGTCGAAGCGAAGACGATTGGGATCGACGAGCGATCCGGCCTGCTTGACGTGTGTGCCGAGAACTTCGCGCAGCGCGGCATGCAGCAGATGTGTACCGGTATGGTTGCGGCGCACTGACGAGCGATAGTTGGCGTCGACTACGGGAGTGACTAAATCACCAACCGACAGTGGCACGCGAGCCCGAATACGATGAAAAATTATTCCCTGGATTGGTTTGGTGCAGTCAAGCACATCCGCTACTATTACATTCCCTTCTGCGTCATAGAACCATCCATGATCCCCCATTTGCCCACCGGATGCGGCATAAAATGGTGTCTTAGATAAGATGACTTCTGCTTCTTCGTGCAAATCCAATCCCGTAATAAGTTTTTCTGGACGATAGAAACCACGAATCGGTACTGCTTCCTGAGTGAGATGACTGTAACCAACAAAATTAGTCTGACCATACTCAAGGATCCTCGGATCGGCAATCTTTTTAGCGCCGCCTTTCCATGAAGCACGCGCTCGAGCTTGTTCTTCGGCTCGTGCTTTTTCGAAACCATTTAAGTCGAAGTGAATGCCTTGGTCGCGCGCTGCATCCATCATGAAGTCAAGTGGAAGACCGTAGGTTTCGTAGAGGTGGAATGCCTCCTTCCCATCAAATACAGGCTCTTCTCTCAAGCCTTGTACGTCGATATACTGCAGCCCGGAACCGACAAGGTTCGGTCCAAGTAGATCAGCAACGGCGGTGCTCAATTGATCCGGGGTACGGTGCGCAAGATTCTTTTCAGCAATTAGTGGTTTGAGCTTTGAGAAATAAATCTCTTCGCCCTGTTCACCCCGCTTCTCCAGCCAATAATCTGCAAAACGAGGAGATAATCTTCGTATATTTCCGAAGCGAGCTTCCAATTGATCCAGTCCTAGCGCTATTACCCGAGCAAACTGTCTCTCTTCTGCTTCGATCACTTTTGCGACGCGATCGGCGCTCTCTTTTAATTCGGGATACGCATTCTGCATTTCATCGCGAACCGCGTAGACCATGTCGCACATGAAGGGTTTTTCCTGGCCGAGCAAACGGCCGTGACGGATACCTCGGCGGAGAATCTTGCGTAGCACGTAGCCACGGCCTTCGTTGGCTGGCAGCACTCCGTCGGAGATGAGGAAGGTGGCGCAGCGGGCGTGGTCGGCGATGATGCGCAGCGATGGATCGGTCGGTGCGGTGCCATCCTTATATGTAGTCGATGTGAGCTCGCCTGCTTTTTGAATTAGCGGCGTGAAGAGATCTGTATCAAAATTTGAGATCTTGCCCTGCAAGACAGCGGCTACGCGTTCGAGGCCCATTCCTGTGTCAATCGAAGGCTTAGGCAGCAGATTCAGTTCGCCTTGCGCGTTGCGATCGAACTGCATGAAGACGAGGTTCCAGATTTCGACGTAGCGCGAGTCGTCCTGGCCGAAGGGTTTGTCCTCGCCAGT
>Ga0137415_10000211_pt1 | contig 50779 bp, 41 predicted proteins | sample CZODoug3_1_1_16f_FD_183082 | JGI IMG/M metagenome (GOLD analysis project Ga0137415, IMG submission 183082) | Vadose zone soil fungal communities from Angelo Coast Range Reserve, California, USA - CZODoug3_1_1_16fungal (Hybrid Assembly) | ecosystem: Environmental > Terrestrial > Soil > Vadose...
CGAAGATTTTTTCGTTATCGATCAGGATGGTGGAGTTTGGTTGAGGAGGGGCGCCGGTGGCATCGATTACCGAGACGTGAGTGATGGCGATGGTGGCGGGGTGGGGTTTATGGCAGGCGGAGAGAAAAAGAGAAAAGAAAGAGAGTAAGAGCAGAGGACGAATGGATGTAGGCACATTCGTATTGTAGCGAAGTGGTGCGCGGAAAAGACGCTTCAGCGGATGGCTGCTAACTTTTCAAATGCCACTTTACGTGTAAATTGAGACTGCGGATTAATTTGTGATGAGAGCATCGGAATTGATGTGGTAGCCAGCGAGGCGCACATCGTTACCACTTATGCGGAAGACGAACTCCTCGGTGGCGCTATCGGCTTCGTACTGGGTAGCGTAAGTGAGGCGGAGAAACTTGCCGGAAGTTGCATAGTTCATGAAGAACGATTGGCGATTGGCATTCTTTACCGACCCGAGTTTGCGATGGACGGCGTCGAGAAGGGCCACAAATTTCTCCTTCGTAGTCGCATTCTTCATGGCCAGATCAGAATCGGCGTAAATCTGCTCAAAATTTCCAGCATTTAGTTGAGCGTGAAATTGTGTGACGGCGGTTTCTGCGTTGGCAATATCCTGCTTGCCGCCGCAGCCCGCAACGGCCAGCGTGAACAAGACAATCGACAACGACCTGAACAGAACTCTCCTCATTACGCGCCTCCTGCGATCCTAATTTTTATTCGTGCTTCTCGATAAGGCGATTGTACTTCTTCAGGACGGCCCGGAGCTGGTCATGCGAGAGGGACGTGACGTGGTGGTTATCGATGCCGGTCATGGAGTCGGCTGCGATTATGGCATTGACGATGGCTTCTTCGGTGGCTTGGACTACGGCGGCGAAGACTGGGTCGAGGGAACCATTTGGGAGCATTTTCAGGTCGGCTACATTTTTTGAACTGGCGGCGCCGGAGTTGGCGGTGGAGAAAGCAATGAAGATGTCGCCGGAGCCGTCGCCGGAGATGCTGCCGAGGCGGCCGAGGCCGAGGGTGGCGCGGTGGGCGAGGCGCTTGAGTTGCGTGGAGATGAGCGGGGCGTCGGTGGCGACGACAATAATGATGGAGCCGCGTTCGGAGATTTCGGAGGGCTGGTAGGCGTAGGGATCTTCGGAGGAGATTTCACGGCCAACCGGGATTCCGGCGATGCGAAGATTCTGGCGCGAGCCGAAGTTGCACTGGACGAGGACGCCGACGGTGTAGCCGCCGTCTTTTTCAGAGAGCTTGCGCGACGATGTGCCGATGCCGCCTTTGAAGCCGCTGCAGATCATGCCGGTGCCGCCGCCGACATTGCCTTCGTCGACGTGGCCGGATTGCGCGGATTCGATGGCGTGGAAAGCGTGCTCGGGTTTGACGTGGAAGCCGTTGACGTCGTTCAGCCAACCATCCCAGGTTTCAGCGACGACAGGCAGAGACCACCAGTAACCGCTGGCGTCAGGCTGACCGTGGGCAACGCGCCATTGAATCACGGCGTCGCGAACGACGCCGACGCTGTGCGTGTTGGTAATCATCACGGGGCCTTCAAGAAAGCCGGATTCTTCGACCCAGGTGGTGCCGGTCATTTCGCCATTGCCATTTTGCGAGAACCAGCCGGCGAAGACGGGATTCATCATGGAGTCTTTACCGCGCGGGAGGATGGCGGTGACGCCGGTGCGGACGGGGCCTTTGCCGATGACGAGTTTGCCTTCGCCGGAGATGAGCGTGGTGTGGCCGACGAGGACGCCGGAGACGTCGGTGATGGCGTTGAAGGGGCCGGGCGTGCCGTCGAAGGGAACGCCGAGATCGCGGGCACGAGGTTTAGCGGCGGGTTTTTCCTGGGCTGGCGCAGGAAGGATTGCAACGAACAGAGAATAGAACAGAAAGAATGAAGGCACAGCACGGCGCATGGATGATCTCCGTTGGACAGAATTATTTAAAAAATGAAAACGAGTGCCGAGCACGATCAAGCGGGAAAGACTTTACCCAGGGCGTATTGTAAAGCATCGGCGATGAGTTGGCACTCCTGCGACGTGATGATGAACGGCGGAGCGAGAAGGACGTGATCGCCGCGAGAACCGTCGACGGTGCCTTGCGAGGGATAGGTGAGGACGTTTTTTTCGAGGGCGGCCTGGCGGATTTTTTCCGCGATGGCGGATTCCTTGGGGAAAGGTTCGCGGGTGGATTTGTCTTTGACGAACTCGACGGCTTGCAATAGGCCGAGGCCGCGCACCTGGCCGACGTGGGGATGGGACTCGAGAGCGGAGAGAGCTTTGCGGAGCGTTTCGCCGGCAGGCCTGACGCGATCGAAGAGTTTGTGGGCTTCGAGGTAATCGAAGACGGCGTTGCCTGCGGCGGTGGAAACGGGATGGGATTGATAGGTGAAGCCGTGCATGAAGGCGGCTGTGCCCTTTTCGAATGCGTCGACGATGCGGGGAGCGGCGAGGACAGCTCCGAGGGGAGCGTAACCGCTGGCGATTCCCTTCCCAGTGAGAATAATGTCGGGCTCGAGCCCCCAGTGCTGGCTGGCGAAAGGTTTTCCTGTGCGGCCCATGCCGCTCATGACTTCATCGGCGATGAGGAGGATGCCGTGGCGGCGGCAGATTTCGGCGATGCGGGCGGTGTAGCCATCGACGGCGGATGCGGCTCCGAGCGTGGCGCCGACGACTGGTTCGAAGATGAAGGCGGCGACAGTGGAGGCGTCGCCCGAGCGGAGAAAAACATCGAGGTCATCGGCGCAAGCTAGATTGCATTCGGGATACGTTTTGCCAAACGGGCAGTGGTAGCAGAAACACGGAGCAACGTGGCCCCATTCGGGGATCATGGGCGCGTACGGAGCGCGGCGGCCGACGTTGCCGCTGACGGACATGGCGCCGAGGGTGCTGCCGTGGTAGCTCTGCTTGCGGGAAACGATGCGGTACCGCGAAGGCTGATTGGTTTCGAGGAAATACTGGCGCGCGAGTTTGATGGCGGTTTCGGTGGCTTCGGAGCCGCCGGAGGTGAAGTAGACGCGGCCGCCATCCTGAAAATTTCGCGGGGCGATGGCAAGGACTCGGGCGGCGAGTTTTTCGGCGGATTCGGAGTGGAATTGCGTGGTGTGGGCGAAGGCGATTCGATTGGATTGCTCGGCCATGGCGCGGCCGATTTCAGGGACACCGTGGCCGATGCTGACGACGGCGGCCTGGCCGGAAGCGTCGAGATAGCGGCGGCCATTGGCGTCGATGATCCAGCAGCCTTCGCCGCGCACGGCGACGGGATAATCTTTGCGAAGATTGCGGGAAAAAAGCGAAGAGGAGCGGCTGGCAGTGCTCATTCGAAAATTGTAGCAGAAGCGGCGAAGCACGGAGCTGAAGCGCGAAACGGGAGCGAGAGCCAAGTTGGACGGGAACGGCGAGTGGGTGGGATACTCTTTCGCGGGTTTGGAGGATGGATTTTGATTATGAATTCATACGCGCGAATTGCGCTAATTTTGGCGATGGTGAGTGTTTTTGGTTTGCGTGGCGCAGTGGCACAAACAGCGGAAGATCCGGCGAGGATTGATGTGGATATGCGCGACGCGACGAAATATGTTTTTCACGCGAAATTGTCGCTGCCGGTGAAGCCGGGGCCGATGACGCTGGTTTATCCGAAATGGATACCGGGGGATCACTCGCCAGTGGGGCCGATTCTTGATTTGACGGGACTGAAAATGAGCGCGGGCGGGAAAGAAGTTGCGTGGAAGCGCGACGACGTGGACATGTTCGCGTTTCACACCGAGATTCCGGGTGGGGCGGACAGATTGGAGATCAAGCTGGATTATTTGTCGCCGGCGGAAGCGACGGGATCGCGGGAGCATCCCGCGGCTACGGCGCAACTTGCGGTTTTGAACTGGTATTTGGTGATGCTGTATCCCCAAGGGCCGAAGTCGGATGACCTTACTTATGTGGCGAGTTTGCGGCTTCCGGCGGGTTGGAAATATGGAACGGCGCTGCCGGTGTCTAAGGAGGCGGCGGGCGAGATCGAGTTTGCGCCGGCTTCGTTGACGACCGTGATGGATTCGCCGGTGATTGCCGGTGCGTATTTTAAGGACATCGATCTTTCGCCCGGTCAAAAACCACAACACACGCTGCACATTGCGGCGGATGGGCCGGCGGCGTTGGAGGCGAGCGCGACGGAGATACAGCACTTGAGGCAGTTGATCGCGGAAGAGCTGGCGCTTTTTGGAGTGCGGCATTACCGGCGATATGACTTTTTGCTGGCGGTTTCGGATCGGATGCCGCCGGATGGCGTGGAGCATCATGAATCGAGCGACAACCGGACGCCGGAGGCATTATTTCTGGATCCAGACGTACGCGAGACACAGATGGATTTGCTTGCGCACGAGTACACGCATTCATGGAATGGAAAATACCGTCGGCCTGCGGGGCTGGCGACTCCAGATTACCAGGCGCCGATGAAGGGCGAGCTGCTTTGGGTGTACGAGGGATTGACGCAATACTACGGGCAGATTCTTTCGGCGCGCGCGGGATTCTGGACTCCCGATAGATTTCGCGAGCAACTGGCGGCGACGGCTGCTTATCTGAACGACCGGCCGGGGCGGACGTGGCGCGATCTGCAGGATACGGCGATTGCGGCGCAGTTGTTGTACAGCGCTCCTCCGGCAGGTGCATCGTGGAGGCGCGGGGTGGATTACTACGACGAGGGCACGCTGATCTGGCTGGAGGCGGATACGATTATCCGGCGCGAAAGCAAGGGCAAGAAATCGCTGGACGATTTTTGCCGGAGATTCTTTGGCGGAGAGAATACGGGACCGAAGCTGGTGACGTATACGTTTGAGGATGTGGTTGCTGGGATGAATGAGGTTGCCGCTTATGACTGGCGGAGTTTCTTTGAGGAGCGGCTGAAATCGCATGGGCCGGGCGCGCCGTTGAAAGGGATTGAGAATAGCGGATGGAAACTTGCATTCAACGAGACGATGAACGAGCACCAGCGGGCGGAAGAGGCGGCGGATTTCCTTGTGGACGTGCAGTTTTCGCTTGGATTTCAAGCGCACGCGCCGGGCGGACCGGATGGAGGGCAGATTCTGGATGTGATCCCCGGATCGCCCGCTGAACGGGCGGGACTTGCGCCGGGAATGCAGTTGGTCGCCGTGGATGGGCGGAAGTGGTCTCCTGATCTTTTGCGGGATGCCATACGGCGCGCGAAAGAAAGCAAGGAGCCGATTGAGTTGCTGGCGGAAAATGGCGATTATTTCAGGACATATCGCATCGACTATCACGGAGGCGAGAGATATCCGCATCTGGACGTGATTGCGGGGCAGCCGGATGTGCTGACGGAAATTGTAAAGATGAAAGCCGCGCCGGTGGCGGCGCCCGCAAAATAGTTGCTTCAGGGAAAATCAATTTGACAGAGAGCCCGCACGGACTGGTGCGCACGATCGGCCGCTGGAGTTTGACGGCACTGATGGTGAATTCGATTGTAGGCGTTAGCATTTTCAAATTGCCCGCGGACCTGGCGCGGAATCTGGGCGGATGGAGCCCGTTGAGTTGCGTGGCGGCAGGCGCGGGAATTCTGGTGATTGCGGGGTGCATCGCGGAAGTTTCCTCGCGGTATGAAGAGACGGGCGGGCTTTATTTGTACGCGCGGGATGCGCTGGGACGGTTTGCGGGATTGCTGGTTGCGTGGATGACTTGGTTGACGCGGATCGCTGCACCGGCTGCGGCGGCAAACCTGGTGTGGACGTACAGCGCTAAGTTTTTTCCGCGGCTCCAAAGCGGGCCGGGAAAATTTCTGGTTCTCTTCCTGCTGATCGGGCATCTGGCGCTTTTCAATTATTTCGGCGTGAAGACGGGGAAGAACTTGAGCAATTTCTTCACAGCCGTGAAAGTCGGATTTCTGCTGGCGTTTGTGTTTGCAGGATGCTGGGCGATCGCGACGCGGCCGGAGTTGCGCATGCCGCTGGCAATGCCGGCGGTGTCCGCGAAAACCTGGTTTGAGACGATGTTGCTGCTTGTGTATGCGTACGGAGGATTTGAAGGGGCGCTTTTTGTGGGGGGCGAATCGACGAATCCGAAACGGGATACGCCGATTGCGCTGCTGCTTGCGCTGGGAGTGGTGTGCTTGATTTACACGGCGGTGCAATACGTGACGATCACGACGCTGCCGGATGCGGGAATGTCGGCGCGGCCGCTGGCGGATGCGGCGCAGCGATTTGTGGGAGAACGCGGCGCGGCGGCGATTGCGATGGCGGCGCTGGTTTCCGGGTATGGGTACCTGAGCGCGAATGTGTTGCATGCGCCGCGGATTACCTACGCACTAGCGCGGCAAGGGGATTTTCCGGCATTCCTGGGGGTCGTGCATTCGAAATATCGCACGCCTTACATTTCGATTCTGGTATACGCGGCCCTGGTTTTTATTTTTGCGCTGGTTGGAGATTTTCAATGGAATGCGTTGCTGTCGGCGGCTTCGCGATTGTCGGTGTATGGCGCGATGGCGCTGGCGGTGCCGATTTTGCGGAAGAGGAATGATGGGAAGGCGACGTTCCTGCTGCCGGCTCCGTATCTTTTTGCGGGATTGGGAATGTTGTTTTCGGTGTTGCTTGCAACACGGATGGGACGAAGCGAATTTGCGGTGATTGGCACGACTTCGGTAATTGCGTTGGTGAACTGGGCCGTGGTGAGGAGGTGAGACCTTGACGATGACGCGGATGGGCGGGGCGTTTATGCCCGCGGATGATTATGGGCGGGGGATGCGGCCGTTTTCGGTGAACCTGCTGGTGCGGGATACGCGGGTTTCGCTGGCGTTTTACGAACGCGTGCTCGGAGCGGCGGTGCGGTATGCCGATGACGATTTTGCAGTGTTGAAGCTGCTGGACTTTGAGTTTATGTTGCACGCGGATCATACCTATGATCACCATCCGCTTTACAAGCGATTGCAGACGCCTGGGCTGCGGGGGACCGGGGCGGAGTTGCGGGTCTTCGGGATCGATCCGGATTCGTTAGAGCGGCGCGCACGGGAGGCCGGGGCGACGATTATTCAAACCACGCGGGATTTTCCGCATGGATGGCGGGATGTGATGTTGGCGGATCCTGATGGCTATATTTGGGCGGTGGGAGTGCCGACGCCCAAAGGATAGCGAGAAGGATTGTTGCCGGGCATGTTGGATAATGACATCATGCGATGTCTTACAGGGAGCAAGAACTGATTCCTATCTGTGCCGGGCGGCGAAGCGCATTTTCGCAGTGGGCGACTTTACAAGTTTCGGAGTTTCGAGAATTAAATGCTGTCCGGGAGCGATCAAGGAGAGAGCGATGAATTTAGTGAAAGCGGGATGTGCGGTGGTGGCTGCGCTGGCGTTGAGCGTTTCGCTGAGTGCGCAGGGGGCGAAGCATCCGATTGCGTTTGAGGACATGATGAAACTGCATCGCGTTTCGGCGCCGCAGGTTTCGGCCGATGGGAAGTGGGCGGCGTTTGTGGTGTCCACGCCGGATATGGAATCGAACCGGAACGCGAGCAACGTGTGGATTGTGAGCACGGCGGGCGGCGAAGCGATGCAGGTTACGCAGAGCGGGCATGACAGTTCGCCGGCCTGGTCGCCGGATGGAAAGACATTGGCGTTCTTGTCTTCGCGCGACGGAAATTCGCAGGTGTACCTGCTTTCGATGGAGGGCGGCGAGGCGAAAAAGTTGACGACGCTTTCGACGGGCGCAGACCTGTTTCAGTGGGCACCGGACGGGAAGGCGATTGCGTTTACTTCGGCGGTGTATCTGGACTGCAAGGACGACGCGTGCAACAGCAAACGCGATGAAGAAAAAGAAAAGAGCAAGGTGAAGGCGCGGATTTACGATCATCTGCTCTTCAGGCACTGGGATCACTGGAACGATGGGAAGCGGAGCCATCTGTTTGTGATGCCTGTGGACGGGAATGCCTCGGCGCGGGACCTGACGCCGGCGGCGGACTACGACATTCCTCCGGACGAGCGCGGCGAGTTGAATGATTTCACGTTTTCGCCGGACGGCAAGGAGATTTGCTACACGGCGGTGCCGGACAAAGTGGAAGCGATCAGCACGAACGGCGAATTGTTTGTGGTGCCGGTGGCAGGTGGCGAGCCGAAAAAGATTACGACGAATCCGGGGTTTGACGGGAATCCGGTGTATTCGCCGGACGGACAGTACATTGCGTATCACGCGCAACTAACGGCGGGATACGAGGCGGACCGCTGGCGAGTGATGCTGTACGACCGGAAGAGCGGAAAGGCTGCGAATCTTTCGGAGGGGTTTGACCGGAGCGCGACGAACCTTTCGTGGTCTCCGGACAGCAAGACGATTTATTTTTTGGCGGAAAACGAGACGCTGCAGCCGGTGTATGCGATAGAGCCGCGGGGGGGAGCGACACCGAAGAAAATAGTCGACGGGTATAACAGCGCGTATTCATTCAGCGCGGACGGCAAAACACTGTTGACGGAGCGGACGAGCTTGACGATGCCGGGTGAGTTGTTTGTGGCGGCGGGAGACGGCAGCGGGCAGAAGCAACTGACGCACCAGAACGACGCAATGCTGGCAACGTTAGAGATGAATGCGCCGGAGAAATTCTGGTTCGAGGGCGCGGAGGGGACGAAGGTGGAGGCGATGCTGCTGAAGCCGCCGCAATTCGCCGCGGGAAAGAAATATCCGATGCTGGTGCTTCTGCACGGCGGGCCGCAGACGATGTGGTCGGATGCCTGGGGCTACCGGTGGAACGCGGAGGTTTTTTCGGCGGCGGGTTATGTGACGCTGATGATTAACCGGCGCGGCTCGACGGGTTACGGGCAGAAGTTTACGGATGAAATTACGAACGACTGGGGCGGACGGGCGTATGGAGACGTGATGAAAGGGATTGATGCGGCGATTGCGAAATATCCTTTCATTGACAAGACAAAGCTGGCGGCTGCTGGGGGATCTTACGGCGGATACTTGGCGGACTGGCTGGCAACGCATACGGACCGGTTTAAGGCGATCGTCAGCCACGCCGGCGTGTACGACAAGGTCTCGATGTATGCGACGGAGGAACTTTGGTTCGAAGAACACGACATGCAGGGGACGCCTTGGGGAGCCGCGGAGAATTATAGGAAGTGGTCGCCTTCGACGTACGCGGGCGAACTGGGAAAATACAAAACGCCTACGCTGGTGGTTTGCGGGGAAAAAGATTACCGGGTGCCATACACGCAGTCGCTGGAGTTTTTCAGCGCGTTGCAGCGGCAGGGCGTACCGTCGAAGCTGATGGTTTTCCCGGATGAGGGGCATTGGGTGCTGAAGCCGCAGAATGCGCAGCTTTGGTATAAGACGTTTTTGGATTGGGTGGGGACGTACGTGAAGTAGGACAGCGTAGCGTGTGATTCATGCGGACAAATCTAGTTGGATCAGGTTTCGGCGAGTTTGCGGAGGGTGCGGCGGAGAAAGTGGAATAGGTGGTAGAGCAGGTAGAGCGAGATCGCGAATAGAACCGCGACTACGATGATGGCCACTGCGGGATGCGCGGTGGCAAACCAGGTTAGCCAGACGGCCAGGACGTCTTCCCCAAAACTTAAAGCCCAATTGCTGAGCGGCTCCGGCGAGATATTCACGGCGGCGCGGGCGCTGGCTTTTGTGCCGTGCGAAGTGAGTGCGATGCCGCCGGCGAGGAGGGCCGCGGCCCAGCGCCAGGGCTCGGGGGCAGCGGCCGTGGCGCTGAATGCAAGCAGGGCCGCTGCAGGTGGACGAATAAAGGTGTGGATGGCTTGCCAGATGGAATCGATGTAGGGGAATTTGTCGGCGAGAAATTCCATGACGTAAAGAACGCCGGCGATGGCGAGAACAAAAGGATGGGCGAGGACCTGGAGATGTTCGGGGAGATGGATGACTCCGAAACGCTGGAGGAGGCCGAGAGTGGCGACAGTGGCGTAGACGTTCAGGCCGGAAGCAAAACCGGCGCCGAGGACGAGGCTGAGAGTTTCGAGGGGATTCATGGCTGCATAAAGTTTCAAATCGCCGGTAAATTTCAAAGTATCACGAAAGAGTCCGGGCGGCGAACGAGAGAAAAGTCTGCGCGCAAAGAGTGGGGCGGGTGGATTAGACTGTTCAGGCACTTCTGACCACATCGGGTAAATTGAAAGCACTGATGGCTAATGCTGAGCAAAACTTGATTGAGTTTCGCGGCGTGTCTTGGCGTGCAAACGGCGGTTCGGAGGCAGCGATTATTGACGATGTGTCGCTGGAGGTGGCGCGGGGAAAAACGCTGGTGTTGCTGGGGCGGAGCGGGAGCGGGAAGACTACGCTGCTGAAATTGATTAATGGAATGCATTGGCCGTCGAAGGGAAAGGTGCTGGTGGAGGGACGGGCGACACGGGAGTGGGATGCGATTCGATTGCGACGCGGGATTGGTTACGTGATTCAAGAGGCGGGACTGTTTCCGCATTTTACGGTTGCGGAGAATGTGGGGCTGGTGCCGGGCCTGGAAAATTGGCCGAAGGAGAAGATTGCGGGGCGAGTGAAGGAGATGCTGCAGCTTGTCGGGCTGGAGCCGGGCGAGTTTGCGCAAAGGAAGCCAAGGGAGCTTTCTGGTGGACAGCGGCAGCGTGTTGGAGTTGCGCGTGCATTGGCAGCGGACCCGCCAATTCTGCTGATGGATGAACCATTCGGAGCACTGGATCCGGTGACACGGGCGGAATTGCAGCGGGAATTTAAAGCGCTGGCAGAGCGATTGGGGAAAACGATCGTGTTCGTGACGCATGATTTGCGGGAAGCGCTGCTGCTGGCTTCGCACATCATTTTGCTGGAAAAAGGGCGGTTGGCGGCGAGCGCCGGGCCGGAAGAATTTTTGCGGTTGCGGCATCCGGAAGTCCTGGCGTTCGCGGCCTCTTTGGATGTCACCGGAGGCGCCGCGTGACGGGGCTATGGAGTTTCATGGCGGAGCACCAGTCCGAAATCCTGAGTGCGACGGTGGAGCATGTGGAACTTGTGTGCATCGCGATGGCGGCCGCGATTTTGATTGGGGTGCCGCTGGGGATGCTGATTGTGCGGCGGGCCGAACTTCGAGCGCTAGCGCTTGGGATTGCAGGGATTTTTCAGACGATACCGAGTTTGGCGCTGTTTGGATTTTTAATTCCGATTCCGTTTATCGGCGGAATTGGAAAGCGGACGGCGATTGTGGCGTTGACGCTTTATGCGCTGCTGCCGATTCTGCGGAATACGTATGTTGGGTTGACGGAGATCGATCCCGCGGTTCTGGAATCGGCCGAGGCGATGGGGATGACGCAAGCGCAGATACTGTTTCGCGTGCGATTTCCTTTAGGGCTGGCGGTGATCCTGGCTGGTGTGCGCACGGCTACGATCATCACGATCGGGGTTGCCACAATTGCCGCGGCGATTGGAGCGGGGGGATTGGGCACGTTTATTTTTCGCGGAGTGGCGCTGGTGAACGATTCGTTGCTGCTTGCGGGGGCGATTCCGGCCGCGCTGCTGGCAATCCTGGCGGATTTTCTGCTGGGAAGATTGGAGCGGCGGCTGCGCGTGACGTAAAGCTCGGGCGCGTCCAAGCAAATCCTTTCCCACTATGAATACTTCCCTTTCCCGATCGCTGTGCTTGTGGCTGGCAATTGCACTGACGCTGCTGGGCGGCTGCAGTCAGAAGCCGCCTGACAAAATTATTGTCGGTTCAAAATTTTTCACTGAACAGGTCGTGTTGGCGGAGTTGTTGGCGCAGCACATTGAAGCGCGCACGGGAATCCCCGTTGAGCGGAAGGCAAATCTTGGCGGAACCTTACTGGTGCAGAAGGCGATGCTGGCGGGAGAGCTGGATTTGTACGTGGAGTACACGGGAACGGCGCTGACGGCGGTGTTGAATGAAACGCCGCAGGGGGATTCGAAGAGCGTTTATGAAAGAGTGAAGAAGGAGTATGCGGAACGATTTGGGCTTGCGGTGACCGAGCCGCTGGGGTTTGAGAATACGTTTGCGATGGTTATCCGCAGTGAAGATGCGAAGAGATTTAATTTGCAGAAACTCTCGGACATTGCGGCTTTGGCGCCGAAATGGAGAGCCGGGGTGGGTTATGAGTTTCTGGAACGCCCGGATGGATTCAGCGGATTGTGCGACCGGTACAACTTGAAGTTTGGGGCGAAGCCTCGGGTGATGGATTTGGGATTGATTTACCGGGCGCTGGTGGATCATCAGGTGGACGTGGTGGCGGGGAATTCAACCGACGGGCTGATCAGCACGCTGGGGCTGGTGGCGCTGGAGGACGACCGTCATTATTTTCCACCGTACGATGCGGTGCCGATTGTGAGGAAGGCGACGCTGGAGCGATTTCCAACTTTGCGCGGAGCGCTTGCGGACCTGGCGGGCAAAGTTTCCGCATCGGATATCCGGCAATTGAATTACGCGGTGGATGGATTGCACCGGGAGCCGGCTGCGGTGGTACGCGAATTCAGAAAGGCAAAAGACCTGTAGAACTTCCCACATAAATGGAGTTTGGATGAGAGAAGAGTGTCCTCACGGGCTAAAGCCCGATCTTTTAGGCCTCGAAATGTCGGAGCTAAAGCTCCGACCCCCTGCCTACTCTGCTATCCATAGATTTTCAGCGAAACCCCACGATTGATCCATCCACTGCGCCTGGCGGTGGAAGCCGGAGTGGTGTGCGAGGCTGACGAGTTCGTCGTGCGAATATTTGTGGGAACTTTCCGTCCAGATCGTTTCATCCTTTTCGAACTGAACGGATATGGAGGCTTCCGGGATGGTGGCTTTCTGCCGGGAGCGGGAGCGAAGGTGCATTTCGACGCTGTGCGTTGCTTCATTGAAGAGGGCGACGTGCGCGAATTGCTGGAGGTTGAAGTCGGCGCCGAGTTCGCGATTGATGCGCGCAAGCAGGTTGAGATTGAAGGCGGCGGTCACACCGATTGGATCATCGTAGGCGGAGATCAATGTTTTTTCGGGCTTGAGCATGTCGATGCCGAGCAGAAGAGAGTCCCCGGGCTGGAGAATCTGACGCAGATCGCGAAGAAAGTCCGAGCCGGCGGCGCCATCGAAGTTGCCTATGGTACTGCCGAGGAAAAGCACGAGAAGATGCTCGGTGGAAGTGCGGCGAGCAGCGACTTCGCGGAGCCCGTCGAGATATTCGCGCTCGAAGCCGACGATGCTGATGCTATTGATGTCGCGAAGTTCACGGCGAAGAACGGCGAGCGCGGTCGGCGAGATTTCGATTGGGTGGTACCAGGTGGACTGCCAGCGGGAAAGGGCTTCTAGGAGTAACCGTGTCTTTCGGCCGGTGCCGCTGCCGAGTTCGGCAACAACGACAGGGCGAGGAAGTTGGTCCACGATTTCCCTGGCGTGCAGTTGAAGCAGGCGTTCTTCGGCTCGCGTGAGGCCGTATTCCGGAAGAGCGCAAATTACCTCAAAGAGCGCGGAGCCGACAGAATCATAGAGATATTTTGAGGGCAGTTCCTTTTGCCCCGGCTTGGCGAGGCCGGCAGACACTTCCAGCGCGAATCGGCTTGTGAGCGAAGAAGGGCTGGGTCGTGTCTGCATCGCGGCTCTTGGCATTCCTCGCCTCACTCGGAAACGCAGCGGAATCCTGCGTAGACGTATTGGTAGTGCGGTTGAAACCAATTGCGGAAGGAGCGGCGCAGGAAGCAGGCTGCACTGCGCGCGGAACCTCCCTTGATTACGAAGTGCTTGCCATCGAAGAAATTCGCGGAGTAGCCGGGATAGTAGGCGGAGGCTTGAAATCCTGGGAACGGCGCGAAGGGAGAGGAAGTCCACTCCCAGCCGTTGCCGAGCTGCCCGACGACGCCGAATTCACTTTTATTCTCCGGGAAGGCGTTGACGGGAGAAGGATCCCAGCGGCGGAAATCGAAATTACCGGGTTTGGATTCGGGCACGCCTGCGCCCCAGGGATAAGACTGCTCCGTGCCTTGAATAGTGCCGTAGGCGGCGCGATGCCATTGGGCCTCGGTGGGCAGGGATTTTTTCGCCCAACGGGCGTAAGCGCTGGCTTCGGCGTGGCTGACGTAGACAGGCCAGTTTGCGGGGAATGGAAGTTCTTCAAACATGCCGCGATAGGACCAGTCGGACCCCACTTGATTCCAGAATGCAGGGTGGGAGATGGATTGGCGTTCTTTCCACTGCCAATCCTTCGAGGACCAAAGTTGGGGATTGAGATAGCCACCAGCTTCAACAAAGCGGAGAAACTCGGCGTTGGTGACCATATATTTGTCGATGCGGAAGTCTGGAACGATGGATGTGAAGGAACCAAATTCATTATCCCAACCGAATGGGGCGGAAGGGCCTCGCGAAAGGCCGAGAGTCGCCTTGCCGGCGTGCACGTCGACCATTTCGTTTTCTACAGGAGCAGATGAATAAGAGTCCTGGGATTGCGGATGCTTGTGCGAGTAGGGCAGCCTGTGGAACATGTAGGCGAGAGTCTCCGCATGCATCAGGCGGTGTTCATAGGCAACGCGCAAAAGAGTTTCGGGAGAGAAGTTGTCCGGTTTGGAGGCGAGCGGGAAAAAGCCTCCGTCGAGAGCGTCGTCGATCAAGTTCCGTAAAGTTTGCACGTAGTTGCGGACTTCGTAGAGAGAGGGCCAATCGCCGGGCTGGTCGGTGGGCAGGCCACCGTCGACGGGGTCGATGCCAAAGGCGAAAAGCTGGTCGAGCGCGGGTGTGCGCGATTCCAGGGAAAACAGGTGGGTGCGAAAAAGGTTCCAGTCAAAGGCCTCGAGATGGCCAATGTAAAAAATAATGCGATGGCGTTCGGGGATAGGCCGTTCATAAAGAGAATCCTCGCGAACGATCTGGAAGAGGCGGTCGGAGTAGGCGCGCGCTTCCATAACGGCGTTGCGAAGTTGGTCGATCGGGGTGAGTTTGCTCTGCGTTGCCATGGCTCATGCCTCCGTGAAGGCCGGGATTCTCCCACCCGAAATCAGATGCGCGAGAAGACACTTTTGGCAGATGGAATTGTATCGGAGATGCGCTTGCGGTGTAGACATGAATCTCCCTGTAAGGGCAGAGAGGGACGGGAGGAAAAAAGATAGCATTGATGGGGCGTGATAACAAGAAAAGGGTCAGAACCCCTGAAGGGCAAAGGGTTGGGAGCTTTTGTTACAAGGAACGGATCAGGATTCGGCTGGGACCGCATTTACCGTGGCAAGCGCAGAACGCTGAGGCTTAGCGAAGAGCGCCGCAACGAGGCCGCAGGCAGCCGCGAAGGAGAGCCACAATCCCGGGATCGCGCGATTGCCGGAGATGTGAATCAGGTAGGTGCTGAGGGCAGGCGTGAATCCGCCAAAGATCGCGGTTGCCAGGCTGTAGGCGAGCGCGAAGCCGGAGGTTCGCACTTCCACGGGCATGATTTCGGTAAGGAACACAACCATGGCGCCGTTGTAGCTGCCGTAGATGAAGGAAAGCCAGAGTTCGATGGTGAGCAGGCGGGCGAACGACGGATCGTGAACCAGCCACAGCATGGCGGGGTAGGCGGTGAAAAGCATCAGGAGAGTGCAGCCGAAGAGGAGTGGACGGCGACCGATTCTGTCGGAGAGCGCGCCCATAATGGGGAGCCAGAAGAGGTTGGAAGCGCCGACGCAGAGCGTGACGATGAGGCTGTCCGCACTGGAAAGATGCAGCACGGAGTTGCCGAACGTGGGCGTGTAGGCGGTGATCATATAGAACGAGACGGTGGTCATGGTCACCATCAGCGTGCCGACCAGGACGATCGCCCAATTGTTGGCCAGGGATCGGAGGATCTCCGAAGTGCCCGGATGGTGTTTGCGAGCTACGAATTCGTCTGTTTCCCGGAGAGACGTCCTGAGCCTGAAGAGGAATGGGACGATTACGCAGCCGAGAAGAAGGGGGACGCGCCAGCCCCACTGCTCCATTTTTTCAGGAGGAAGAATGGAGTTCAGAACGACGCCGACGGAAGCGGCGAACATCACCGCAATTTGTTGGCTGCCGGATTGCCAGCTTACGTAGAAACCTTTGTGGCCCGGAGTGGCGATTTCGGAGAGATACACGGAGACGCCGCCGAGTTCCATGCCGGCGGAAAAACCCTGAAGCAGGCGGCCGAACACGACGAGCAGCGGGGCCAGAAGGCCGATGGTGGCGTAGCCGGGCATGAAGGCGATGGAAAAGATACCGATGGACATCAGGCTGAGAGTGAGAAGCAGACCAGCGCGGCGGCCGTGTCGGTCGGTGTAAGCGCCGAGGACGAGGGCGCCAAGCGGACGCATGAGAAAGCCTGCGCCGAAGGTCATGAGCGAAAGCATGAGCGAGCCGAACGCGCTATTGCTGGGGAAGAAAGCTTTCCCGATGGTGGCGGCGTAATAGCCGAAGACCATGAAGTCGTACATCTCCAGGAAATTTCCGCTGGAGACGCGGACAACGGACCAGATCTTGGATTTACGTTCCGCGGGAGTGATCATTTGGGCTTGTTTGAAGCGATCTTTCACCTTTGAATTTTCACGCCCGAAAGGGATGCTCACAGAATGAGGGCGTTGGTGCACGCAAATTCCCATTCGTCCCGTTTGATGCGCGGGAAGAAATGGGAGGACGAGAGTGGCCCGTAAAGAGCCAACCTCGTCCGAAACGGCATTTCGGAATCACCAGACCAGCTTGAGACCGAGCTGGATCTGGCGGGAAGTTGTGGAGGTTTGGTTCAACCCGATTGGGAGGTTCCTACCATCGAAGTCGTAGACAGAATTGTTTTGACCAAACGTGTTCAGGAATCCCGGTGAGAGGTAGTTGGTGTGATTTAGGATGTTAAAGAACTCTGCCCGGAACTGGGCATTAAAGGTTTCGGAGATCTTCGGAACCGGGAAATTTTTGAAAATGGAGAAGTCAACCGTGGTAAGGCCCGGTCCATAGAATTTGTTGCGTCCGGAAGTCCCGAGGACGTTGGAACAATATTGCAGCCCGGCTGGCGCAGGAGCCGCAGCCGTATAGGAAAGTGGCGCGCATCCGAACGGGTTTGCAGCGGTGGCCAAGGGAAGCGAAGCCGGCGCAGTCGGAGGAGTAAAGCAACTCCGATTGAACGCCAACCTTTGGGCTGTAGCAGGATCCCGGGTAACCCCTGGCGTCGCATTGCAACCCGGGATGAGATTCGCGTAGTTCATGGAGAAGTCTCCGTTAAATCCCGTGCCGAGCGGATCGTTGCCGTCGCCGATGGTGACAGTATATGGAGCGCCTGTGGAGGCGGTGATGATCGTGCCGAGTTGCCAGCCGCCCACGACATATCCAGCCCAACCAGTCTTTGGTCCCGGGACATCCCAAATGACAGTGCCCGTAAACGTCTGGCGGATATCGAAGTCGCAAGCCCCGACTCTGTAGCTCTTTAGGAGGAGAAGCGGCACGGCGATTGAATTGAGATAGGTGTCGCCGGTGACCGGAGCGGAACTGGTATCACGGCACTTGCCGAACGTGTAAGAAGCCTGGCCTTGCACTCCGTGGGAAAAAGACTTCTTAAGCTGAGATTGGAAGGCGCTGTATGCCGCGGCCCCGTCAAAGAGAACCGGGCGAATGCCCGCGCCGCCGCCCCAGTTGGAATTGATGCGCGTGCCGGTTTGCGTGTCCGCACAGGTATGCGGGTTTCCGTAATTTGCAATCAGGGATGGATTACAGGGAAATACAAAGCCTACGCCATTAACAAAGGTGGGTTGAACCAAGTTGATATCGTCAGAAGCTACCGAGAGGTGAACCGAGCGGGAACCCACATAACCAACGAGAGCCGTCCAGCCATTGGCAATTTCGTGTTGGATATTCAGGTTCCAGTTCAGCACGTCCGCGCGATGCGGATTCGGATCGATCATGCGATTGCGGATGGCCTGGCGGTTGAAATTGAGATTGGTGTCCGGGGTGCCGGTGCCCAGCGTGGCGTTCTTGTCGGAGCCGATGATTTGAAATGGCGCGGTCGCAGCGGTATTGAGGCCGAACTCGTACGGAAGAGGAAGCACATCGAAGATGCCGAAACCGGCGCGCACGGCGGTCTTGCCGTCTTTGCGTGGATCCCAGGAAAGGCCAATGCGCGGTTCATAGTTCAATGTTGTGGGATTGTTGGAAATCGGACTGCTGGTTCCGACAGGGCCGCAAGCAGTGGTGCCCGGAGTGCAATTGAGAAGGGTCTGAATTTGCTGGAATCCAGCGGTGGCTACTGTGTAGCCGTTGACAGTGTAGCCTGGGACGTTATGGGAATCGGTTGGCCGAGTGGTTGCCTCGTAGCGCAGGCCGATATTGAAAGTCAGGTTTGGCCTGAAACGCCAGTCGTCCTGAATGTATCCGGCAAAAAGGCTTTCCCGTAATCCAACTTCAAACGAGCCGCCTGGGGCGAGGGCGTTCAACTGGTGAGGCGCATTGGTCAGAAAGGCAGCCAATGAATAGCCGTTCATGCGGCCATTGGGGCTCAATTGCTCGAGAATGTTGTATTGCATGCGCTCGAAAGCAAAGCCGAATTTGATGGCATGCGTGCCGTGAGTGTAAAAGGCGTCGTCGTAGAGTTGGATGGAATTCCAGGCGTGGTTGAATTTGTTGAAGCCGCCGAGACCAAACGCTGTGGTGATGCCCGAAATGGGAATCTGGGGCGGGCCGATGGCGCCCGGGGCAATCGCAAGAGCCAAATTCGTGGCAACAGCATCGCCGGAAACGGGGGTGTTGATGTTGCCAATCACGCGGCTGAATCCTGCGCGGATGGTATTTACGAACGCAGGGTTGAAGATGTGAGTGTCTTCGGCGCTGACCATTTGACGTCGGGAAAACACCTGGTGAACGGTGTTGCCGAGCGGATCGGTCTGAGACTGTGGGCCGGAATCAAAAAAGTAGCTACCGGAAAGATTATCTTTGCTGGTGAGTCTATGGTCGATTCTGGTAATGACGTAGTTTTCGCTGGCGTGATTGGGGGTGGTCGAATTGAGGGCTACGGTGTCGGTGAATGTTGCGTTCTGACATGAGGCGGGGCAAGGCCAAAGCGCGAGGTACGGGACTATCTGTGGATTTACGGTGACCGGAGTTAACGATGCACAGGGGTTGCTGCCATCTGCCGATGGGACGCAGAGCATGCCGCTGCGGGCCTCCTGCGACGGCACATGAATCGTACCCGAAGAAGAAGAGCTTTGGCGGATACCCTCGTAGTTGCCAAAGATGAAGGTCTTATTCTTGATGATTGCGGTGCCGCCGGAAGCGCCGAACTGAGTGCGATGGAAGGTAGGGATCTTTGGGCCATCGAAAAAGTTACGCGCGTCGAAGATGCTGTCGCGATCGAACAAATAGGCAGTGCCGTGAAGTTGATCGGTGCCGGATTTGGTGATGGCGTTGATCACCGCCCCTGAAGTCCGTCCATAATCCGCGGTGTAATTGCTGGTGAGGACCGAAAACTCTTGGACTCCATCGACGCCGAGGTTAACTCCGGTCGCGCCGCCCGGAGCGGAGTTCGAGTAATCATTGATGCTGATGCCGTTCACGCGGTAACTGTTCTCGTTGGCGCGGTGGCCGCCGTTGCTGAGCTGGTTTCCAAATCCGCGGTTACCCTTGTTGGCGCTGAATGAAGTGGTAGCCTGGTTGGGGATGCTGACCACACCAGGCTCGAGAGTAGCGAGGGAAGTCCAGTCACGGCCGTTGAGAGGAAGTTGGCGAACGGTCGTAGAGTCTACTGTCGCGCTGATCGTCGAAGAGGTGGTTTGAATGTCAGGCGGAGCCGCATTGACTTCAACCGTCTGGGACAACTGGCCGACCTTCAGGGTGAGGTTGAGGGCCTGCTGGGCGCCGACGGTGAGAGTAATCTCTTTTTGGACAAGAGTTTGGAATCCCTTGGCGGTCACCCGCACTTCATAGCTAGCGGGGAGAAGGTTTGGCGCGGAGTAGAACCCGTCCGCGTTGGTTGTGAGTTCGCGGGCGACACCAGTGCCCAAATTCTTTACCGTGACATTGGCGTTGGGAACTGGGCCACCGTTTTCATCGGTGATCAAGCCGGAGAGCGTGGCGCCGGAGACTTGGGCGCGGGTTGGAGTGGCCGAGAAGAGAGCCAATGCGAGTGCGAGCGACAGACAAATCCATTTTGCAAAAGAAGAGTTGCAACCACTATTAAACATTATCATCCCCCTGGCGCGCTTCCCCTGTGAGTCGAGCCGGCCTTGCCTTGGCGAGCGCTTGCGCGCAGAAGCGCTTCGCAATGAATGAACCGGCCGAATCGTGTTGGGCGAATGTGAGCGGAATTACAATCGAGTGCAATCCACGATGCATCCAATCGAAAACCTTTCTACATCCTCGGCTTCATGAATGAAAAGACGGGAGTTAGCTTGAGAGATGGAAAGTAGACTTTGACCCGTCCCACGGCGGAGGCTATACTTTCCAGCATTCCCGGAACTTGAATGGAACAAACTCATCGCTCTCCGAGGAACGTGCGCTTCGGCGTGTTTGAAGCCGATATGGAAGCGGGAGAACTGCGCAAGCACGGCCTGCGATTGAAACTATCCGAACAACCCTTCCAAATTCTGGCGATGCTGGTGGCGAGGCCGGGCGAAGTGGTGTCTCGCGAAGTGCTGCGCGAGCGGCTTTGGCCGAGCGACACATTTGTGGATTTCGACCATGGATTGAACAACGCGGTGATGAGGCTGCGCGAAGTGCTGGGCGATTCTTCGGACCACCCGCGATTCATTGAGACACTGCCGCGGAGGGGGTATCGGTTCATTGCGCCGGTCGAGTTGAAGAGCCCAGCGTTGGATAACGCTGCGCTGGAAGCCGCTGCGAGCGACAAGTCGGCTGCAGTTCCTAATATCCTGGGGACAAATGGTTCGGGAAATTCAGAGGCGCTGTTGAACGCCGGGCAGGGACAGGCTAGCCGCAGATTTTCTCTTCCCCGGATTGCGATGCTAGCTGCCGCTGTGCTGGTGGGTAGCGCGCTCATTTCCGGGATCACCGTGCATTATGTGAACGCCAGCAAGGGAAAGGCGAACCGGAGCAGTTCGCTGGTGGTGCTGCCGCTGGAAAATCTTTCGGGCGACAGAGAGCAGGATTATTTCGCCGACGGAATGACGGACGATTTGATCGCGAATCTGGCGAAAATCCGCTCGCTGAGGGTGATTTCGAGATCGACAGCGATGGCTTATAAGGGAACTCACAAGCCGCTGCCGCAGATTGCGACGGAGTTGAATGTGGATGCGGTGGTCGAAGGAACCGTGATGCGCGTGGGAAATCGCGTGAGGATCACGGCGGAGCTGGTGCAGGTTTCGACGGACCAGCATTTGTGGGCAGATACTTATGAGAGCCCGATTGGCGATGTGCTGGCGCTGCAAAATCGAGTTTCTTCGGCGATCGTGGATCAGATCCGGATTAATCTCACCAAAGAAGACAAAGAGCGATTGGCGCAGAAGCCGTCGGTGAGCCCGGAGGCTTACGAGGATTATTTGAAGGGGCGGTATTACTGGAACAAGAGGTCGGGCGAGGGATTTGAAAAAGCGATTGGATATTTTGAGGAAGCGACACGGAAAGATCCCCAATATGCTCTGGCGTATGCCGGGCTTGCCGATTGTTACGGAATAATCGGCGCAACGATTTACGGGAGATTGCCGGCATCGGACGCGGCGCCAAAGGCGAAGTCCGCGGCGACGCGAGCGCTGGAGATTGATCCTTCCCTTGCGGAGGCGGAAACATCGCTGGCCACGGCAAAATTTAATTACGACTGGGACTGGGCCGGGGCAGCGGAAGGGTTCAAGAAGGCGATGCAGCTCGACCCAAGCTATGCCACGGCATACCAGCGCTACTCCTTGTACTTGAGCGCAATGGGAAAATTTGACGAGAGCTTCGAGCAGATTAAGAAGGCGCGGGAACTGGAACCGCTCTCCATCAGTATCAACACGAGTCTGGGGTGGCGGCTGTATCTGGCCAGGGAGTATGACCGTTCGATCGCGCAGCTTCGAGACACGTTGGAGATGGATCCGGCGTCTGAGTGGGCGCACCTTAATCTCGGCCAGGCCTATGAGCAAAAGGGGCAATTCAGCCTGGCAATCGAGGAGTTGCAGAAGGCCGCGGAGTTATCGCACTCCAGCCCGTTGACGATTTCTGCGCTGGCGCATGCGGAGGCACTTTCCGGAAATCATGCAGGGGCAAACAAGCTACTGACGCAACTGGAGGCGCTCTCCAAGAAGCAATATGTTTCGCCGTACTACATCGCTGTCGTTTATTTGGGATTGGGAAAAAACGACGTGGCGATGAATTGGCTGGAGAAGGCGTATACCGACCGTTCGAATGGCCTGGTGTTTCTGAAGGTTGAACCGGAATTGGATCCCCTGCGCACCAATCCCCGCTTTATCACGCTGCAAAACCGGCTCAACTTCCCGAGTTAATCGAGAATAGATACCCAAATATTCTTCGGCTGAGAATCTGTGTGACTGCTTTGCACGGGCTACCGGAAAAGATTCGTCTTCGCGAGATCGACGATTTCGTCGCCGCGTCCGCTGAGCACGGCTTTGAGCATGAAGAGGCTGAAGCCCTTCACCTGCTCAAGGGTGATCGTTGGCGGCATCGAGAGTTCCTGGCGGTTTACGAGCACTTCGACGAGTGCCGGTCCGTCATGGCGCAGTGCTTCGGTGATCATCGGGCGAACCTGTTCGGGCGTTTCGGCTCGGAGTCCAAGAAGACCCGCGGATGCCGCCAAATCCGCGAAATTTGGATTTTGCAAGTCGGTTCCAAAATCGACGATGCCGGCTGCTTTCATCTCTAATTCCACAAACGCCAGGGCGTCGTTTTTGAAGACAATCACTTTCACAGGCAACTTAAGCTGACGGAGCGAGAGCAGATCACCCAGGAGCATGGCGATGCCTCCGTCTCCCGAGAGAGAGATAACCTGACGGCCGGGATGGCTGACTTGCGCGCCGATTGCCTGAGGCAGAGCGTTCGCCATGGAACCGTGATTGAAGGAGCCGAGGATGCGGCGGCTGCCGTTCATCGTCAGATAGCGCGCGGTCCAGATCGTCGGAGTTCCCACATCGCAGGAAAAGACGGCGTCTTTGGCGGCTAATTCGTCGATCACCCGGGCAACATATTGGGGATGGATCGGTTTCTTGCCGGGATCGCCGATGGCGAGCTCGTCGAGACCTTTGCGGGCTTTTCGATAGTGTTCGAGCGAGGCCTTGAGGTGCTCGTCGAATGCATTGTCGTTGAGCTTGGGCAAGAGTGCGCTGATTGTTGACTTCGCGTCTCCCACATAGGCGTGGTCGACTTTTGTGCGGCGGCCGATTTGCTCTCCGCGTAGATCGATTTGAACGATGGTCGCGTCCTTGGGATAGAACTGCTGGTAGGGGAAGTCCGTGCCGATCATGAGCAATAGATCGCAGTTCATCATGGCGTGATAGCCGGAGGAGAATCCGAGCAAGCCGGTCATGCCTACATCGAAAGGGTTGTCGTACTCGATGAACTCTTTACCACGCATGGCGTGCACGATCGGGGCTTTCCGTTTTGCCGCGAGGGCGATCAGTTCCGCGTGAGCTCCCGCGCAGCCCGCGCCGCCAAGAATGGTGGTTTTCTTTGAACTATTGAGAAGCTTCGCAAGCGTCTCTATTTCCTGGGTGGAAGGAGTGACGCTGGATTGTGCTTCTTCAAAGTGAAGACGAGGCGATTGCTCGACAGCATCGCGTAGGGCGATATCGCCGGGTATGGCGACGACAGCGACGCCGCGCCGCGAGATTGCCGTCTGCATCGCGATTTCCAGGACGCGGGGCATCTGCTCGGGTTGAGAGACAAGTTCGCAATAATGGCTGCACTGCGCGAAGAGATGTTCGGGATGCGTCTCTTGAAAATAACCGCTGCCGATTTCATTGCTGGGAATTTGCGCGGCAATGGCGAGGACCGGAACGCGGCTGCGGTGGCAGTCGTAGAGCCCGTTGATCAGATGCAGGTTTCCCGGACCGCAACTTCCCGCGCAGACGGCTAGCCGCCCAGTCAAATGAGCTTCCGCGCCGGCGGCAAACGCCGCTGTTTCTTCATGGCGGACGTGAATCCACTGAATTTGCTTCGTTGCGCGAATGGAATCGGTGATGCCGTTGAGCGAATCGCCGGACACACCGTAAATTTGCCGGACACCCGCTTTCGCAAGAACTTCCACAAGCAGATCCGCTACTTTCTTCCGTGCCATTAAAGAATCCTCCCAAGTGAGCTAAAGAAAATTCATTAATTCGCCGCGGCGGCGTCTTCCTCTTCCGGCCAAATCGTCGCGAAGAGCAGAGCCACCACGATTCCGATGGACACTTCGGCAAAGCGATGGAACGCGATCATCCATGGGGGCGCGGCCCTCGGTATCAGCAGCACGATTGCCAACGTCACCCCGCCAAAGCGATAGGCAATTCGATCCAAGTGCGCAAGCGCGCAGCAGATGCCAAGGAGGAAGACGCTGGCGCCGAAGACAACCACGCGAGAACCAAAGTAAGTGGCCACCGCGGCGGATGTGGCTGCGCCCAGGGCTGTGCCGGCGAAACGCTGGCGAGAAACGGCAAAAGCAGCGCCCAGCGAGGACTGCGTAATCACAAGGGTCGTCACGGGCGCCCAATATGCTTCCGGCAAACGTACGAGCCGCGCTGCGGCTACGGATACAACAGCCGCCACAGCCGTCCGCGCGGAGTGCAGCACAATCGGCCAAGCTTTCCAGCGGAGGCGAATGCTGGCCAGCAGGTTGAAATTGCCTTGTGGCATGCAGACCTTCCTTCACTTACTTATGGCGTTGGTGAGCGGCATGCGCACCAGAAGAGCCGGGACACGAAGTGTCGACGCAGTGCTTCCTTTTATGACGCGCCATTTGGATGCGAATGGAAGCAGGATTGACCCCAGAAAATAAAGAATCTCTGGCCAGCCAGGGCGCCGAGCGTCTGTAGAGAAATCCTTATGACACTGTCGATATAGGGGCATAGTGCTTGGCGCGTCGACGTGCCACCTTGGTCGTTAAATTTGCAAGCCTGTAGTTTCTGTCACTTACCCTCCCACTCTGTTTGGAACGCGCATTGCCTAACAATCGGGTGTGCAAATGAGTGTTAATGCGTTTCACAAAGCACAAAGAGGAGAAATAACTATGATCATCAAAAATTCCGAAAATACTCGAGTCAAGCTGGCAAGGACGGCTAGGAGCATGGTGCTGCCTTTGTTCTTTGGTTTGATTTTTGCGGCGTCAATTTTGCCGGCCAGAACACAAGCCCAGATTATTGGGAACGTTGCGGCTGATGTCCCATTCCAGTTCCACGTGGGGAACACCACGCTGCCCGCGGGGAAATACGTCATTCATCAACTGGAAGGCAGCGATCTGACGATGATGGAGATCAGCACCGCGGACGGCAAGCAGTCTGCTCTCTTCAGCGTCGAGTCTGCCGAAGCCAAGACCACGCCGGAAAAGACCGAATTGATCTTCAACAAATACGGCGACCAGTATTTCCTGTCAGAGCTCTTTGACGAAGGAAACGTGGACGGGAGTAAGTTGTTTGAATCTCGCGACGAAAAGCAAGCCAGCAAAGAAGGCGGGGCCGATGTAGCGCACGTCATAGTCAGCCACCCGCAGCAGGAAGGCAAGTAGGGGCCTCTGAACGACAAGCACACGGTAAATCAAACACTCCCCCGCCAGGGGGAGTGTTGTCTTGAAGTTTGAAAAGGAGAAACGATGAGATTGAAGAGAATGGCAGCCACTTTAATGGGCATGATGTTTTTGTTCGCGGGCATTTCCGCGGCGCAGCAAGTGAAGACCGATTACGACCGCGCTGCGGATTTCGCTCAATACAAGACCTACTCGTGGGAACACGTGAAAACCAAAGATCCTTTGCTCGAGGATCGCATCAAGAACGCCGTTGATGGCGTGCTGGCGGCAAGGGGCTGGACGAAGGTGGAATCCGGCGGAGATGTTTCGATCGTGGCGCTGCAAATGACGACCGATCAGCAGACCCTGAATACTTTTTATAACGGGTTCGGCGGAGGCTGGGGCTGGAGGCGATTTGGCGGCGGGGGAATCGGCGAAGCCACGACCACGACGGAAACGTATAAGGTGGGCACGCTGGTTGTCGACCTGTTCGACGCAAAGACAAAGAAGCTGCTTTGGAGAGGCTCGTCAAGCGACACGCTCTCCAACAACTCCGACAAAAACATAAAGAACCTGGACAAGGGCGTGGAGAAGATGTTCCAGAAATTCCCTCCAGAACCCTCAAAGAAGTAGGCAGACCAACATGGCTCGACGCCCGAACTTCATCGTAGGGATCGCCGTTTTCCTGGTGGCGATCCCTCTTAGTGCCGCCAACAAGCCGCATTCTGGAACAGACGGCCAGAACACGAAAGTCTGGACCAACGACGACCTCGAAAGAATCCGGAGTCTTGGCCACCTATCGGTAGTGGGACAACTTGACGACGCAGACTCGACTCAGACTCTCCTGCCTCGAGCCTACACCGACGTTCAGAATCCAGAGTGGTACTCGGCGCAGGCTGCCAGATTGCAAGACGAGCTTGAGCAGCGGCGTGCAGAGCTTCAATCCTACGAGCAGGCCCTGGAAGATGCCCGAAGCTTAAGAGAAACAACGGGAGGCATCAATTTGGAAGAGGGCCACATCGGACTGACGCCCGAATCCGAAATCGAAATACTCCGTGAGCACGTGAATCATGCGCAAATGCAGCTTGACGCCTTGCAGGACCTGGCGAGGGGCAACGATATCGAGCCCGGCGCATTAAGAGGCCAATAGGAATCGCCAACACAAACTGCGAGCGAACTGGATATTCCGCGTTCCCGATATTCCCCAATTACGCAGCCGGGCGGAGACGCCGAGCTGCTGCGTTGGCCCTCTGGAGGCAGGCTTTGCGCAAGGCGACCCTGGCGTGAAAGAGGCGGCCTTTGGCCGCCGCAGTGGAGATGCCCAGCTTGCGGGCGGTTTCACGGACAGAACATTCCTGCAGCTGGCAAATCTCGATCGCCGCGCGAACTCGCGGGCGAAGTCCGCCGAGTGCCTCTCTCAGCAGGCGCGCCCGTTCCCGCTCGGCGTAACTTTCCTCTGGGTTGAGCGAGCCGTCGGTGAGCTGGAAGCGGGGACGCTCCATCCCTTCCTCGTCCACGAATTCCATCGGCACTTCCCGCGAGTAACGATTGCGGCGGAGCTTCATGAGCGCGGCATTGATGGCGATTCGCGTGAGCCAGGTGGACAACTGCGACCTGCCATCAAAATCCTTCAGGTGCACCAGGCCGCTCAGGAAACATTCCTGGAGGGCGTCTTCGGCGTCCTCGCGATTCCTGGTTATGCGCAGAGTGGAGTGGAGGATTTTCTTTGAGTGAAGCTCAAAGAGCCGCCCAAAGGCCGCCTGGTCGCCTCTCCTAGCGGCCGAAAGAAGTTGAGTGTCGGACAATTGTTGATGGCAAACCCCGGAGAAGTCGCTGGTGGTTGCCAAGATAGCTTGTTGTGTTGCCAAGACCGTATCCTCCTCGCGAATTCGAAAACTACGCGGAAGCAGGGTGACTTTGGCGGATGCCGGAAGGAAAAGCATCACGAGATGGAATAATTTATTGCTACGCCTACAGGGGTGGTTCGAAATACCACGATAGGTGGATTGACAAATCGCGATATAACAATTAGGTGAACGAAATTGGGGTGCCGGCGCTGAAAAGGAAAGCGCTTAGTCTTGCGGGGGGCGAGAAGCGGGCGGAATCACGATTTCTTTCCAGCCGAACAGGCGGGCATCGAGAGAAAAAGCGCCGGGGCCAAGAAGAGCGATGGCTATGGACATGGCGATGATGGGGGCAAGCGCCAGCTTCGATTCGAAAGGACTCAGCAACTGGAAAGGAAACCAGGACCATACGATTCCGAGACACTCCAAGCCCCCGAGCAGGCTGAGTATCGGGGTGAGAAAACCGATCAGCAGGCAACCGCCGCTTAACAAGAGGAGCGCGGTGGACACCGACACAACGAGCGTAATGCGATCCGAAGACACCAGGCAGAGAACCCCGTGAGCGACCAGAGCAGCACCAACGACCACTCGCAAGAGCAGTAGTCCGGCGCCGGGAAGGCCAGCCGGAAATGCCGAAAATAACCTGTGCAGTTGCATCGTCCTCCGACGATGGGGGGACATCTGTCGAGTGAAAATACGCGGGCGGGCGGGGTAACGCTACCCTAATTTCCGGTATCTTTACGTAACGCCTTAGTGGTATGGGGCCGGAACGGATTTTATGCGGCTAGAGGTGAATAATGCCGCGGCGGATGGCGATGGCGATGGCCTGGGTGCGGTCGCTGGCGCCCAACTTTTCCATGATGTGCTTGATGTGGACTTTGACGGTCTCTTCGGTGATGAAAAGTTTTTCACCGATGTCCCGGTTACGATTCCCTTCGGCGATCTGGCGGAGAACTTCGATTTCGCGCGTAGTTAGAGCTTCGTCGCTCATGTGCTCGGCAAGCTGCGCGGCGAGTTGCGACGGTATTCGCTTTTTCCCGGCATGAACCTGGCGGATTCCCTCAACCAGGTCCTTGGGGGGCATGCTCTTTAGCATGTAGCCGCGGGCGCCGGCTTCCAGGGCGCGCTGGATTTCCACGTCGCCTTCAAACGTCGTCAGCATGATAATACGCGCGTCGGGGAATTCTGAGCGGATCGCGACGATGGTGTCCACGCCGCTCATGTCAGGAAGGCGGAGATCCATCAGCGTTACGTCCGGGCGGTGCTTGCGAAATTGCAGAATGCCGTCGTGCGCGCTGGCCGCGTCCGCGATCATCAACATATCCGGCTGACTATTGATCACGGCGGATATGCCTTCCCGCAACAGAGGATGGTCATCCACGCTAAGAACCCGGATTTTGCTCTTTTCAGTCATCGAGTTTGCTTGCGCACAGTTTGAGCCTTGTCTTCCGCCGCTTTTCGCGAATAGAGTCTGGAGAACCACAAATTCTGCCGGGTGGAAAACTCCGGCTCAAACGCAAGACGGCCGGGGACGGAGAGATGAATTTCCGTGCCGGCGGAAGCCATGCTCAGGACCCTGAGTTTTCCGCCAATGCGTTCCGCCCGCTCGCGCATTCCCGACAAGCCCCAATGCCCGTCGCGGCCAGTGGTCAGGACTTGCGGATCCATGCCGCAACCGTTGTCGCGGACGAGGACGCGGAGGTGGCTTGCGGTGTATTCAATTTCGACCACGACCTCCATGGCGCCCGAATGCCGAAACGCGTTGGCCAGCGCTTCCCTGCCAATGAAATATATTTCGTCGCGAATGGCGGGCCGCAATTGACGGGGCGCACCTTCGACGATGACGCGAAATTCGCTTTGCGTGGAAATGGCGAGATCTTTTTGAATCCGGGAAAACTCCTCTTCAAGATTTTGGCGAACGACGTCGGATGTTCGAAGGCCCCGAACCGTGTTGCGGCCTTCATCAATGACGCGGCCCATCAACTGCAATACCCGGCCGAGAAGCGGTTTGGCAGGGGAATCCTCCGGCAGGCGGTCATCGGCGACATGGAGTTGCATGGAAGCGCTCATGAATCCCTGCAAAAGCGTGTCATGGAGCTCCTGTGCAATCCGGGTGCGCTCGGCCAGGCGTTCTTCGAACCGCATATTCATTCGGGCCGCCAACGCGCTCATCCGCAGGCGGACGAACAACAATATTGCCAGAACGCAGGCGAGCAGACCAGAAAGCCGGAACCACCAGGTTTGCCAGTAGGCCGGGGCGATTTTGAAGGAAACATCGGATTCGGCGCTGTTCCATAACCCCTCGCTGTTGCTGGCGATCACGCGGAAGCGGTAAGCGCCTGAACCTATATTGTTGTAGGTAACCTGCCGTTCGGCCACGGGACGGCTCCAATCCTCGTCAATTCCTTCCAGCTTGTACTTGAAGCGGATGCGTTCGGGAACGGAGAGACTCAGCGCTGAGTAGGTGAAACTCACCCTCTGGTGCCCACCAGAAAGCTGGAGATGGTCTTGAAGGACGACGGGGTTGCCGTCAGAAGAGACTGCCTCAATGTGAATCATTGCTGGAACGGAGCTGGAGTTGGCGCGCGAAGGGTCAACAACGGAAATCCCGTGATTCATCGAAAACCAGATCTTGCCCAGCGGATCAGCGACGACGGATCGCTGTCGCTTTACGCCTTCCATACCGTGCAACCCATCCTCGAGGCCATATTCGCGGACATCGGACTCGGCCACGGAGTTGCGAAGTAAACTATCGCGCCGTACCCGTAGCACGTGATTTGAGGTTGAGATCCAGAGCCAACCAAATTTGTCCTCGGCCATTCCGACAATTTGTTCATGCAACGGCGCAGGCACTTCCGTGGGCACCTGGACCTGACCGGAGATCACATAGGCGATGCCGGACGCAGTGCCGACCCAGAGCAGGTCCGCGGAGTCCGTCAAGAGACAGTTCACGTTTTGGGAGGGCAAGCCTTCGCGAATCCCCAGCGACCGCCAGTGTCCGCCAGCAAGCGAATTGAGTCCGTTCGGGGTTGCAAACCACATCGTGTCGCCGGAAGTTTCGGCAATCGACGTTACCGAGTCTGAGGTCATGCCGGATGCCTTGGTGTATGTGGTGAAGTGGCCATTACGGAATTGGCTTACACCGCCGCTCAAGGTGCCAGCCCAAACCGTTCCATCCCGACTCTGAAAAACCGAGTAGACGCTATTTTGCGCGAGGCCGTCCTTTTCGGTGTAGGTCTTTGCTGTGAGCGAGCCGCCGGCGTAGCGCAAATGCGTCAGCCCGCCTTGCTGCCGGGCAATCCACAAATCATCGTTTGCTCCGGCGATCGAATAGACAACGTCCTGGCTGAGGCGATCGTTACTTACGCTGCCGCTTCTCTCGCTATTTAACCAGTGAAGGCCGCCTTTAAAGGGTGCGAACCAGACGCGCTCCCTTTGATCAACGTAGACTGGTCCGCTGCTTTCGGATTGCAGGCCCGCGGCCGAATAGGTAACGAAAGCGCTGTCGCGCAAGCGATTGATTCCAGAGGAGCTACCGGCCCAAAGATTTCCTTCGCGGTCCTCAAGAAGCGCGGTCACCAGGATTGGAGTTTGCGGGTTGGCTTCGTCCATTACAACTCCGCCGGAGTTCACGCGAATCAGACCGTTGGGCGTGCCCAGCCAGATGTTGGAATCTCGATCTCGAATCATGGAAAGCACATCGAGATGACGAAGGGCGAGAGGGACTGTCAACGAAGTGACTTTGGCGCCGTCCCAGCGTAGAACGCCCTTGTCGGTTCCGATCCACAATTCCTGATTTTCGGATGCCAGCAGGCAGTTGATCTTGGCGCCGGAGAGGCCGGTTGCCACAGGAACCACCCGACCTTGACTCATGTAGAAGAGGCCTTTGTCACTGGTGCCGAGCCAAACTTTGCCGTCGGAAGTTTCGCCCATGGAAATCACGGCCGAATTGGGTTCGGCGAAGCGATGAGGCACAACGCCGGTTGCCCAACTGAGACGGCTGGAAAGCTCGTCCGTGGTGACCTCGGTTGCGCTGGGAGCCGGATTTGGGGGTTCGGAAGGCGGGCCGAGCAATTCAAATCTTCCCGAATGGTAGGTGAGCGGGCCAAAAGCAAGAGATGCAAAAAGCACCGAGCCATCCCTGCGTTTGAGAAGCGAAGTGATTCCGAACTCCGCGACTTCACGGCCGAGCTCGAATTTTCCCTCGTGGTAACGCAGGATTTTGGTGCTCTGCAGAAGGATCCAAAGGTTGCCTTGCTCGTCGGAAGCGAGAGCCTGAACGGGTCCAATCGGAAGCGTGGTAGGAATGGCCTGGGGAAAATTGAGGAAGCTGAAACCGTCGAAGCGAATCAGTCCTTTTTCCGTGCCGATCCACAAGTAGCCGTCCGGCGTTTGCGCAAGTGCGGTGACAGAGCCTCCGGTGAAACCTTTTTCGCTGCCCCAATGTTCCCGCATGTATTGCGCCATAACGCGATTGGGATCAAGGGCTTGCGCGAGCGAAGCAGAGCACGCCAGCGCCAGTGCGGCAATCAGGCTCTTGCGCAGCCAGCGCCGCACAGTGCGCGCGTCAAGGGAGATATTCGAATTTCTCAACCACAACCTCATTTTCATTTTGCAACGGACTTTTTTCGCTGGCGACCGCGTAAAACAGGAATTGAATTTTTTCCTGGCCGGAGGTTGGCACTCCGGAAGTGAAAACGTGTTCCGAAATCACGGGCGCGCCCGCTTGCATCGAGGCGCCCCTGACAGTTTTGAAGCTCGCGCGGCCGGATTCCCAACGCATCGAATGCGTGAAGGTGCCCTTGGGCACTGTAAATGGAGCGAGGTTTCCAGGAACATAGAATGGCTGAATGCCGAACTGCGCATTATTTTTGCTCGCGGCGTCGCCCCACCGGCCGAATTCGATGTCCATTTCGCGGTAATGCTGATCGCCGCCCCAGTCGTCGAAGGTATTCATGCTCAAGACCGCGGCCGGCTCCAGGTGAGTGGTGTCACGAACCACAACGATGTAGGTTCCGTAACCGAGACTGCGATTCAACTCCACCTCCGCGCACGACCACTTGTCTCCCTTTTTCGTGATGCTCAGATGCAGCGCACCGCTCGAGTCGGTCCAGGCATTTTCAGCCCCGTACAAATTATTCATTCCGCCGCGATCGCCCGCAATCGTGCGAACCTCCCAATCGTAGCCGCTGAAATGAAGCGGTTTCACCGGCGCGAGCTGCGTCGCACCTGTCCCTTTCACGATCGAAACCGCGACGACTGACCCGCCTTGCGTGGGTGCAACGTCCATCGTAGGAGGCGGGTGATAGCCAGGGTCCACCAACATGGCGGCATACTCAAAGCCGAGATGCGTGGAAGTTCCCCATGTTGAGTCCGCTTGAATGGGGATGAAGGGCTTGTCGGGCCACGGCTGCACCCACCACGGGCCGCTCCTGGCGTAGATCACAATCTGCTGGCCCGGATGCGAGCCGGTGACGCGTCCTGCGATTGTATCCACTCTTTCGCGGCCACCCTGCGCCGCCGGAGGAATTTTTGTGAATTGGATTGTGGGACTGGAGGACGCCTGCTGTGAACGGCAGCCGCCCAGGGCGATGACAAGAGGGAGAAAAAAGAGCATCGCCCGCGTGCAACCAAGTGCTTTATTGAAAGGTTCACGGTCAGGGGCCGGCTGTCTATCGTGTTTCACCCAAGCTCCTTCCGATGAACCACGTGACCGAAAACGGGCCAATGGTCAAGAATAGTTCGGAATTCATGATTCTAACTGGTTGGGCTGGAAATTGAAGTCCTTTCGTAACAAAAGCGGGCGCAGCGGGCGGAACCGGAGCGATTTGCGTGATTTGATCGATTGCCGAGCCGTGAGCTTTCGAATTACCGGCGAGATGGCTGATGCATCCAATAAATGTGGCGGCGCGTTGGGTAATTCGTGGCGCTGCACCGAATTAGAGGAGTCCATGGCAAATCATTCTCGGCTTGCGAGTACACCGCTCTCCGTTCTGGATCTGGCGCATCTGCGGCAGGATGGAACGGCCGCTGAGGCGTTCCACAATTCTCTGGCACTGGCGCAGCATGCGGAATCATTGGGGTACAAGCGCTTCTGGCTGGCCGAGCACCACAATATTCAAGGAGTGGCGTGCTCTGCGACTTCCGTGCTGATTGGGTACGTCGCTAACCGAACTTCCAGAATTCGCGTGGGCTCCGGCGGCATCATGTTGCCGAATCATTCGCCGCTGGTGATTGCCGAACAGTTTGGAACGCTGGAATCGCTTTTCCCGGGACGCATTGACCTGGGGCTTGGACGCGCGCCTGGAGGTGACTCCGCTGCGATGCGGGCCCTTCGGGGTTCGTTTCACAGCGCGGGAGATGATTTTCCGGAGCAGGTTGAAGAGCTGCGGCGGTATCTGGGCAAGAGATCGGCTTCGCATCGTGTGCACGCGTATCCAGGCGAAGGCACAAACGTTCCGATCTACCTTTTGGGTTCGAGTGACTTCAGCGCGCGACTGGCGGGGACGCTCGGTTTGCCCTTCGCGTTCGCCGCGCATTTTCAACCACAACCGCTGCTGCCGGCGTTGCAGATTTACCGTTCGACATTTCGGCCTTCGGAAGTCCTCGAGAAGCCGTACGCGATGGTGGGAGTGCCGATCCTGGTTGCGGATTCGGACGAACGAGCGCAGTTTCTGGCGACGACGCCCATTCAAATGTTTCTGAATCTTATTCGAGGAGTGCCCGGGCCGCTGCCGCCTCCATCGAAGAGCATTGAATGGACAGCCGACGAGCGCGAGATGGTGGCAGCGAAGTTTGGAGCGGCGATTGTCGGAGGCCCCGAGCGAGTGGCGACGCGCTTGACTGCATTTCTGGAAGAGACACAAGCGGATGAGCTGATTGTGGTTTCAAACACTTACGAATTCAAGGATCGCCTCCGCTCCTATGAACTGCTGGCTAACCTCACGAAGCAATCGGAAGAAACCGTGCGAAGCGCCGCAACCGTAAGAGCGTAGGCGCAATGAGAAAATCTCACCACAAAAGGAATTAGAATAGCCGCCTGGGTGCAGCTTCCGGCTTCGCCAGAATCCTTGCCTGGCATGTTTCTAGCGAATGACGCGCAACAGCATTCCACGCAACAATTCTCAGTAGTAGGTGGTGTTGTTAATCCACTTCAGACGCTGAACCGTCGGCACGTACTGAGCAAAGGTCGGCGCGGTGGAAGCCAGGGTAGTCGACGGATACCACGGCGGGCTGAAGTTGTTTTGAGCGAAGCGACGGTCAAAGAACACGTTTCGGGTGGTGGTATTAATATTCTTGATGTTGTTCTGAATGCGGCCACCGACAATCGAAAGTGTGTTGATAGACTTTCCGACGTTGACCAAACCCCCCGTGCCTCCCTGCGAAATGGTGGCCAAGGACGCATCAATTTCCAGATTTCCGTTGGACTGAGTGTTGTTCAGCTGAATGTCGCCCTTGGCGGTAAAAATGCCGAGGACCTGTCCGTGGTCACTCCCGGGAACCAGCGTGTCCGCCGGCGTGCCCGGAACCTGGTTTTGAGTCAAGGTGACGGGCGGAGTGTTGTACAGAATGTCGCCAGTCAGAGTGACATTGTTGGCCGCAGTTACGGTGAGGGCGGTGCTATAGGAAATCGCGGGCTGCCCCTGGCCCGGGCCTGAGAGCGAAGTGATGTTCCCGTCGACATAAAGCATGGTGGCATCGCGTTGCACGGAACCAGACGTGGGATCAATCTGATTGGGAACGCCAGAAATGTTCAACTGAGTGCCATTGGAGCTTACCGTGGTGGTGTTGGCCACGGGATCGACGGTGATCGTGGTGGTCGTGCCATTTTGCGTAATGGTGTACACCTGGCCAGATTTGCCGGAGGTGGAGAGAGTAACCGAAGCATCGCCTTCTACGTAGATGCCGCCTCCGTTAAAAGTCGCTGCACCCGTATTGGGATTCACAGTGTAGGGCAGATAGACGCCGGAGCTGGCTCCCGTCAAAGGATACGGAGCCTTGCTGACACTCTTAAGGTCATTGTTCAGCTCGCTGTTGGACACAACGGTGTTAGCGGTTCCTTTGCCGTCAAGTACGGCGCGCTTCTGGTTGTAATCGTTCGGCGGAAGAGGAACCGGTGCCTGGCCCAAATTGAGGCCGGTCTGAAACTGCGGACTAATGGTGGTGCTCTTGTATTTGTCGGTCTTATTAGGCGACTGGTGGCAAGTGCCGTCGGAATATTGATAGCCCGCATTGGCACTAACGCTTCCCACCGTATCGGTGAAGATGTAATTCCCGGAGGAACCGAAGTTCCACGCTCCGTTGGTGAAGACCGGCCCGGTGATGGTGCCAGGGACGAGAGTCGAGCCGTCGCAGACGGAATACTGGTCGATGAACATGCCATAGGCCGCGAAGCTGGTGTTGGTGCTGCCGGCAACGCCGGTAACGTTGATCTTGATCGTGCCGGAGTCGCTGATACTGGTGACCTGGTTGCCGGAGGAACGGCCAAGCGCGCGGAGAGAATAAGAATAGAGATAGGAAAAGCCTGTAACGGTCCCCGTGGGAGCGGCGCACGTACCGCCTCCGCCGAGAACGGAGCAAGTGGGGGCGCTGAGCACGGTGCCCGTGGTATCCAGCATGTATTTCTCAGGCCAGGAACTTGTGGCCTGCCCGGCGTTGAGGCTCTGGAAGGCCGCTCCATATTTGGTGTTGACCAAGGTCTTGACGGTGTTTTCGGTGCCCGCGGGAATGGGTTGCGTGGTGCCGTTGAACTTGGTATTGCCGGCTGCGAGCAACTGCGTGACCATGTCCTGACGCGCGATGCTCAGTCCGGAATCGGCGGCATAAAATGAGCCGCGAAAGTTGCGGTAGTAACCATTGACGAGCATATCCGAGTTCGAGGAAATGACCATCGCCAGGGCCATGGCGCTCATCAACGAAAGCAGGAGCAACGCGGTGACGAGAGCCACGCCGCGCTCATTCCAGCGATGGCGCCGAGCGGGCCTCTTATGAGAGCGGATCAGAAAGGAAAACGGTGAGCGCGTGATCATATAAGGACTCCTCATTGGTCGTTCATGCTCAGATTGCGAGGATTAATTCCAATGGACATTGCTTGAATCTGATAGCTGCCGCCATCGAAAGAATTGCGGAAGCTGACATCAGAAAACTGATTGGGCGGCGTCCTGCCGATCAAGGAGATACGAAGAGAACGGACCTGGCTGGGATCGTAGTCGCCGTAGTTGTAATTCTTGAAGTCGTAAGCATCGCCGGAATCCGTTCCGCTCCAGAGGCTTGCGCCAATCTTAAAACCAATGATCTGCTCGGCAAGGACCTCGGGGGCGTTTCCGGAGACCTGGCGCGTCAGCTTCGGATTCGTAGGATCGGTGGCATCGACGTTGTATCGCGTCCACGCAAGCTTCAGGACCCAATCGGGCTGGCAGAACTGGTTTCCGAGTTTGTTGGCAAACGCGTCGCTGGCTCCCTTTGTTGCGGCATAGGTGGTGATACCCAAGGGATCAGCGGCATTCGCCCCGGTGGGATTGTGCTGCAATTGAATCTTCGCTCCCGTAACTTGGCCGTCCTTGGTGAGAGTAGTGGTGGCCATCTGGGAACCGTCGCTCTTGATCAGCAGAAGTTGATCGCCGCCGTGGAACAGAGCAGCGTACGCCGCCAAGGTGCCGGTCCACGTCGGCGCCGGAGGAGCATCGACCATAAGAATCGAAGAGGTGTCAGTGGCGACGCAACTCGAGCCGCTTGGATCGGGGTGGGTAGGCGGCGTCAGAGGATCGGCGGTAATGACCGTCATGGTGTCAAAACAATTCGCCGAGTAGGTTTGGTTGCCCGGGCTAAAGCAGGTGCCGTTTGGCTGACTGTTATTGACCGTCACTCCGATGGGCCAGGAGGCAACGTCAGTACCGGGGTAATAGCCATTGCCAGCGTTGACCACGTCCAGTTCCATTTGCGTGACAATGTTGCGAAGCGTGATGTTGAGCCCCGCCATATTTTGCTGGCGGCTGAAAAGCGGAGCGTGGGCACCAAAAAGTGAAAAGGCGGCGCCGGCGATAACCAGGAAAACAGCCAGCGAAACCATCAATTCAATCAAGGTGAAACCGGATTGACGAGTGGTTTTCATGGGCGCACCGTGCTCATTTGGAAAGTGACGGATTTGACGATCACAGGATTTGTGAGCGTGACGAGAACAGTTATCCTTCGAACCCCCAGGACCGGGGAATCCTTTTCGATAGCCCAGCGGCGATGGAATTCGAGCTCTGCTCCGGTGATGGGCGGAGCCGTGGCGCTGGTGGTTGAAGTGATGGTCCCATCGGGAAGGTGGACGATGGTGGTGTAGACCGTGCCACCGGCGCCGTTGGAGCCAGAGGTCGTCTCGGTGATTCCGCCGCCGGTTGCCGAAAGACTTACTTGATCGTAGTAATTTACGCCCGAACTGGAAACGTCGGCATTCAAGCTGCCCGCGGTTCCGGCGGTGACGGCAACCTCGGGGTCAGAAGGCGGATACCTGTTGAGATCTTCCAGCTTTTCCGAAGCGAGGATCGAAGCACTGCTCATATAGCGGGAGTGGGAAGTGTTCTTCGTCATTTCCGTCATGAGCGCCGCCATGCCTACTAGGCCAATGGTCAAGACAGAGATCGCCACAATGGTCTCAATCAAGGTAAATCCGCGTTGGCGCCGCAGTTTCTTATTGAACTTTGATGCTGCCATATTTTGTTACCGTAATAGCTTTGTAGTTTGACGAGCCCGCCGCGTTGAGATTGAAAGCGAGCGAGCCAGCGATAACCTGAATGCTTCCGCCCGGGCTGAACTGCAACGTCACATCTTGACTGAGTACCACTTGGGAAGTGGCAAAAGGAATCGGACCGCCCACTTTGGTGAACGTCGGAGCACAGTTACCGCCAGTCACTGTGTTGGAAATCTGATAGGTGTTGCTGGCTTTGCTCAAAGCAATTTGATAGGGGCAGCCATCGAAAATCGCTCGATAGCGCGTGGACTGGATCGCACCTGTTACGGAAGCAACGGCACCACGCAGGCGGAACGAACTGAGGCTGGATTGAATGACGGGTACGGCCATCGCCGACATCACAAGCGCAACTGCCATCACTACAACGAGTTCCAGGACGGAGAAGCCGCGGATCCCTCGATCACGGCGGGACGAAGCGACTGGCAAGATTTGGCGGGGGAAGGAGGGCTCCATCGCCACGGACCTCCGTGATTCTGGATAAGTGAAGCTCTTCATCGCGAGATAATTAGACAGGAAAGTTCACTTTGTTTACTACTGGTGACTAGTCGAGGAGTGGGGCAAGTCGTTTCACCTGTTCGCGAGTTTATGTGGGCAGGTACGAAAGTACAGAGAGAGGATTCCAAAAGCGGCCGAAGTCCAGTCGGCCGGCGACGGACTGTCTACCACCACAAACCGCATGAGGAAGTTTGGGAGAGAGAAAGACTACTGGTAACCCTAAGGCCGATTGTGCTTGCGAGCAGCCGAGCCCTAGAAGGCTGGTAGACGCATTTAGTGTAGCGAATGGATTTTTGCCAGTACTTTGGGGGCGAGCGACGCGGGCAATGGTGTGTACCCGTGTTGTTCCGCGCTTTGTTCACCCATGCTGAGTGCCCACTCGAGGAAATTGCCCAGGGCCCTGGAGCGCTCCTGATCGGCCGATTTTTCCGGCACATAGAGCCAGGTGAAGCTGACGATCGGATAGGCATCGTTGCCTGAAACGTTCGTGAGTGATGCGCGAAAATCCGCGGGGATAGACTTTTCGGCGGAGTGGTAGGCAGCGGCTATGCTCGACTGGGTTGCGCCGATGTATTTTCCGGAGGCATTCTGGACGTGGCCGACGCCAACGGAATTGTCGGTCAACGTAAAGCCAAGCTCAATATAGCCGATTGCGCCGGAAGTACCTTTCACTTTCTCCATCATATCCTCGCCGCGATTGGCGCTAATACCCACAGGCCAGGCGGGTGAGGGAGTCTTGCCAATTTGGCTGTGCCACTTGGGACTGGCCTTCGAAAGAAAATCGCTGAATATATAATTGGAACCTTTCCCATCGGTGCGGTGGACGACGGCGATATCCAGATGAGGCAGGAGCTGGCCGGGGTTGATGTCTTTAATTGCGGGGTGATCCCAGGTCTTGATGTTTCCGAGGAAGATATCTGCGAGGACCGGGCCCGAGAAGAGAAGATTTCCTTTGACGCCGGGAACGTGATAAATGGGGACGATGGCGACGAGAACTGTGGGGATGTGCAAGATGGGAGATTTCGCTTCCTTCAACTGTTCGTCGCTCATAGGAACTTCACCGGCGGCGAAATCGCCGACGCCGCGGGAAATATCTTCGATGCCCTTAACAGTGCCGGTGCTGAGATAACGGACCTGCACGCCGGGGCTGAGCTTGTTATATTCTTCGATCCAATGGGAATAGAGTGGCGTGGGCAGATTCGAGCCGCTGCCCACCAGAGCAATAATGCTCTGGGAATTTGCGACGAGCGTGGAGCAAATCAAAAACAGTACAACAGCCGGCCAAGCAACCATCCCGCGCCCTGATGGTTTCATAGGGTTGCGCTCCTTTATTTTGAGACGGGCTTGATGAGAATCGTGCACTCCGGGGTGGCAAGCTCGCAATAATTTATTGCTGGTGTCGAGACTTATCGGTTAACCGCGGCTTTGACGGCGGGATGCGCATCCCGATAAGATGCGCTGGGTTTCGCCGAAATACAGTTTTTCTTCAGGTGCGGGATTTAGAGAAGCCCGCCTGGGAATCGTCCGGTGCCGTGGGTATGGAGACGGGGGAAAATAATGCGAAATGATTTCGCCTGCTGGTGCGCCGCGCTGGTGCTTGGATGTTTTGTCTTTTGGCAGAATCAACAGGGGGCGAGCGGCCAGGCGGTTAAACCAGCGGCCGCGGCGGAGCTTACGAATCTTCTCGATGCAAAGATTAATGCAGAATGGCAGGCGATCAAGAGCAAAGACCCAAAGGCGTACGGCGATCTGCTGACGGAAGAATACGTTGCGGTGGAAGCCGACGGCGGTGGTGAACGCTATAAGTGGAAAGCCTTACAAGAACTTCAGCAAAGCGCCGTCGCGGACTTTACGCTTTCATTCCTGAAAGTGACGCCGCTGTGTCCGGACGCAGCGTTTGCCCGCTACGAAGTTTTTATCAAGTTTCCGCCGAAGTCCACGGTCCGGTTTGAAAAAGTCCTGGTAGGTGAAATCTGGGTGAAGCGCGAAGGCCAGTGGAAAGCTCTGCACTACCAGGAAACCCGTGTGAAATAGTCAATCCGCGAATTGTGCCGCCGCTCCTGGCCGGAGAGCGAATGGATTCACGCGACTGAGGCCAAAAGCGGCGTCATTCCCTGCTGTAACTGCCCGCAATTACACCCGCGGGAAAGCTTATTCGCAATCCGGCGGCATGGAAGCGATAGCGTCCTCGGAACCACAGGCACGCTTTTTCTTCGCGGGGGTGAGGCCTGGCCGGGCGTGATTGAGGATCCAGAGACCGTCGTTGTTGGTCAAATAGATCAGCCCGCGGCTGGAATCTTGAAGGATGCTGGTTACGCCGGTAAATGTCTGAAGCACTTTGGGGTGCGCCGGATCGCTGAGGTCAAGAATCTTGACGGTTTCGGTCGGGCTGTCGGAATTTCGAATGACTCCCTTGGAATTTTTGTCGGGAACTTCGGCCAGACCGACGTCGGGCCCGACGATTTCAAGTTTGCCGGCGGTGGCGTCGCTCGACTGGGCGCCATGATTCACCAAGCTAGGCAGAACCGGTTTGGTCACATCAATCACGGTAAAGCCCTGTTTGGATGCCTTCTGGACGTAGAGGTATTGCTTATCGCCTTTGTTTTGCAGAAGCATTTCGTTTCCCGGGGCGTCTTTCAATGGCAAGTGGGCGATCACCTTTGCGGGAACCTCGGTGGGCTTGGTATTTGCGGAGATGCGGGGCGCGGAGGTGATAACGACCGCGGCCGCAAAGGCAATACTGACGGGGCCCAAAAGGCTCCGAGAAAATCTTTGCTGAATGATACTCATCACTTCCTCCTTGCGCTGCACTAAGCGTGCCTTTGTTTCGCTATCAGACGAATTCATCGCGGTGAATCTGTGTAGTTCTTAAAGCATCTAGAGTCGATTTCGGATCCATGGTGATAGGGTCTATATGGAGGGAGGTGGACGGGTAAAGAGACGATTGTCGAGGCAAATCGAAACAAGCGGCATCTGTTTCTGTGTCTCGATTTGCAGCGGGACGGTGCGAGGCAGCGAAATCTTGCCGGTGGCCGGCGGCGGCAACACGAAGAAATCTTTGGCCATGACTTTGGCCGTGATGTGGGAAGGTGCGGACAGAACCCAGGAGGTCTGTTGGTTGCCTTCGATTCGAGGGAAGCGGTTTGCCAGAACGAGAACGAGAGAGAAGGCGCAAATCCAGACCGCCGCGCATTGCACGCGAGTCAGGCGGCGCGGACGCGCTATAAGAAGCGACAGCATCTAAACCCCGCCAAGCGAAGACTCCTCAACACTTCCATTCTACACCCGTGGGGCTGAACGCGAATCAAGGTCACGCCACTGGCCGAGGATTCCGGGCTCAGCGGCCTTGCTAGCCTTGCAACGCTGCTTACTGACTGCGTTTACACTTATTGCCTGCCATAGACGGCAATACATCCATTGGCGCTCTGCGTACCGCAGAGTGGGCCCGCCTGCGTGGGGACAAAAATCTGATTCGTGAATTGGTTAACCGTAATGCTGTGGGAATTGGAACCGGTGGTCACATTGACGAGCCACTGGCGCGACCCGGCATCGACCACGCCCATGATCGGCCCGTTGGGCATGTCGCGCCCAGCAGTGTAGTAGCGGTTGTCGCCGGGGTTGTACCAGACTTCGTCGGTACCGCCGGATTGATCGATCTTGATCTGGCTGGCGACGCAGGCAGCGCTAGTCGTGCAGGTACCGTCAAAGATAATCAGCAGGGGCGGGAACTGAACACCATCATGGCCCCCGCACCCGACCAGGAAATCGTGGCCCGGGCCCTGAACGATACCAGCAGGCATGCAGTTAAGAGTTGGGACAACGTTTATGACTATAGGACCGGCTGGATTTCCGATTCGTGGATCAATTTCGTCAATGCACCCGACGGCGACGCTCGACTGAGTGGGCAAAGTGGAAGCCGTACAATTCAGGTTTTCCACATAAAAAGTGCCATGGAGGGGATTGAAGCCGACGGCACCCGTCCCGGCCACGGCAATTTCACCTCCTTGTCCAGTCCCAGCCGATCCATTGCTGGTAATGAATGCTCCCGTGTTCTGGTCAACTATCGCGGAGTGATGGCACGGTATAGTTAACGTTCCTGCTGTCGCTACCAAAGGAAATGGCCCGCCGGAAGCGCCGGAGGGCACAGAGGTGGATTGATCCGGGCATGCGGCGCCAGTTGTGTCCACTGGCACGGTCGAGCTTTGTGCGTTCGCTGCGTCGTAATAAATCTGGCCGAGGATGCAGGCTGCCGGATTCGTGGGAGTGTAGTTGTTAGCTGCAGCCCCATTGGTTGGGTACGCAGGATAGTTTACCGGGAGACAATGTCCCTGCCCGGGAGTTGTAAAGGGAGGTGTGAACTTACGATTGACGAGGTCGGTCACATCGATCAGAGTGACGAACGGAAGGCCGGGGTCACCATTCGCGATGGTGAGAATGTCGTGTCCGCCCACGGTTCCATAAGCCATTTCATCGCCGCGATCGTCGGCACATTCGGGAGCGCTGCCGGCGCCGCCATTCCAAGAAGCGATGCATGGCCCAACGCCATTCGGGCCGTCAAAATCGGGAGACGACCCCGTGGGGAAATCGGCGATCACGGTCGGCGGGTTCGTCGTGAGATCGAATACAACGACTGAGGAACTCCCGCTTGCGACGAACAACGTGTTTCCATCTGGCGTCACGAGAAGCCCGTTAGGGGCGGAGAGCGGGTTCACGCCATTCGCGCGCGACGCGCAGCATTGCGCCCCGGGCAATCCACCGAAGGAGCCGTTCGGGCCAAATCCGGGAAACGCGTTGCCGAAGTTTGCGAAGAACGGATCGTTCCTGCAACCGAACCGGGTAAGTCCGTTGCCGGGCCTTGTGGAATTTACACTTCCGAGGCCAGTGACGATGGAGGGAATGCCTTGTGGTTGGTTAACAGGGTCAAGCTGCGGGCCCCAGCACGGGCTGAAATTATTTCCAGCGTTTGCCACCTGATTGATTCCACCAATGGTGTTCACGGCGAAGTTGTTTTTGGCGTCCGTAACCACAACATCCAGGCCGATGCGGTCGGCCGTGTACACCTTCTGCTGAATCGGATCGAACCAGCTTATATCGAAGGAGTTGAAGGGACCGCCGGGCTCGCCGGTCGGATTGTGTTCAGGGACAGGAATGACGTTTAGAACTCCGTAGGCCCCGTTGACGGTGGTGCCGCAAGTGGGACAGAACGGCTGCGAGCCACAACTGTTCAAGAGAAACCCGAGGGCCAACACGGCAGCCACTTCGATAAACTTCGCGAGTCTAGACCTCATCGAAAAACCTCCTCCAGGAATTCCACTCGAATTTTCGGCGCCGTGGCGCTGCTTTCGTTCTTGTGAAGGCCTGCTTGACTCCCAGGCATATTGGCCAGTTTCGAATCCAGTCCCATGCATGGCTGATCCCCCGCGCCCTAGAAGCGGTACTGCAGCCGCTGTTCGAAGACGTAGTAGTTCTGCGGCGTAGCACCGATGGTGCTTGGCTGCTTCAGGCGGTCAATACTCAAGTTGGACTGGAAACGCACCCAGTAGTTCAAATACCAGTTCACGCCGAAGCTGAATTCATCGGTGTGTCGGTTGTACGTGGGAACGTTTTGGGGCGTAACGATGTTGTTAAAGAAAATACCGGGCTCGTTGCCTTGAATCCCGGAATAGCGGAAAGCCACTTCCCAGGCTCCCCATCCGCGTCCGCCGCCGCCGGGAAGTTCAGGGCCAAACACGGGGCGCTTGATCCGAGGCGTGCCGTTTTCCGGCCGCCTTTCCTTTGTGAGCAGGTAGGTGGCGGCGGAGTTCCACGCCTTGAATCGAACGGCCGGCAGATCCGAAAATCCAAGTCCGCCCAGGGTCAAAGTGCCGACACCGGTGCGATCAAAAATCGCCTGAACGTATTCGTCGCGGAAGCCCCAGGGGCCTTTCAGGTAAGTGAACTCACCCTCATACCGCCACACATTGCCGTTGGCCTGGAACTGCGGCAGGAAGGTGAACGCGGCGTCCGGCGAAGCGGTGGCGGGCGTAAGCTCGTTGGAAAGACCACGCGCCTGGCTGTAAGCGATCGAACCACCGAATGCCAAGCCCTGCAAGGCGCTGTCTTTGTTGTTGCGCCAAGGATAGAAGCGGACCCTGCCGACAGTTTCGGGCACGCTGGTGGTGTTATTGGTGGAAAAGCCTTTGCCGTTGAACGCGCCCGCCCAATACTGAAACGCGCCGCCCTTTATGTCGCCGTGAATCGTGACGCCGGGGCTGCGAAATGCGGAAGAAGCCGAGGGGTAAAGCACGGATTGCAAACCGCGCTCAACGAAATCGATGTTGGTGACACCCTCGACCAATTCCTGGGCAAACGGTTCCTTGAACTGCCCGGCCTGAATCTGGATGGCATTGTTGTACTTCGCGTTCAGGTAGATATCGCGAACGATCGCGCCGGTGGAAGCGGCGGCGTCAACCAAGAGACCGAACTGGTAGTGATCGCCATAATTTCCCTGAAAACCAAACCGGCCGCGGCGCACCGAAAAAGTGTCGGCCGGCGTGCCGTCGCCGATATAGTTGCGGTAATCGGTCTGCACGTATCCGTAAGGCTGAATTTGAAATTGGCCGTCATTGGACTTGATGAAGAAATGTTCCCCGTTCCATCCCGCATTCACGGGCGCCCCGCCGTCTTTCTTCTCGGCGGGTTTCTGGTAAATCACCACGGGTTCCGCGGGCCCCGCGGCTTCGGGAGCGACTGCCGGCGCAGGAGCGGGCAGCGGATAGCTGGTGTTAATCAGGCGGGCGGCGCCATCGTTTGACGGAGATGGAGCACGCGACTTCACCTCGACGAGTTGTTCGACTAAATTTTTCAGTTGCTCAATCGTACGGCGCTGCGCAGCCAGTTCCTGCCGCAATTGGTCTACTTCCGCCTTGCTCGCTGTCGCGGAAGGGGCCTGTGCGCTGTCGCCGGCAGGTTTCTCGCTCTGGGCCTGAGCACGCGGACCCATGCACACAAGACCCAAGGTCAACGTGAAAAGCGCAATCCACGTCCTTAGTGAATTCATGTTCCCCCCCAAAGTGAATGGTCGGATGACCGGACCAGTGGCGGTCAGCCTTTAGCGCATTTACGGATTCATGTCAAGAAAATAATCGCAAAATCGATTGAAGCTAGAAAAATTTACGTTCTGAGTCGAGTGAAAAAGCTGGCTCCGATAGCCGCGCAGATCGCTGATCTGATTAGGCATCTTGATGGAACCGGTGAATGCCCCCGGCGAGAGAATCGCTTCGCAGATTTTCGGTTTTTCTGATAAACAGGAGTTTGCACTTTACCCATGCCATCCTCTTGTTCTTCGGCGCGGCGATCGCCGGAACGCTTAACGCCGTAGCCGGCGGAGGCAGCTTTGTCTCCTTTCCTCTCCTGCTGTTCACGGGCGTGCCTGCAGTCGAAGCGAATGCCACGAACACTGTCGCTCTGTGGCCGGGATTGGCGGCGAGCACTTTTGTTTATCTGAAACGGCTGGACGCGCCGCTGCGCTTGCTGCTTCCCTTGCTGGTGACCAGCCTGGCTGGTGGTTGGGCCGGCGCATTGCTGCTGCTGCGAACGCCGCAACACACTTTTTTGCATCTGGTGCCGTGGCTGCTCTTGTGCGGAACCTTGCTGTTTGCGTTTGGAAATCAGATTCGAGCGATTGCGGGCCGGACTTCCGTTGTCGAAGATCTCCGGCAATTATCATGGCAGGCGATCGTGGTGAGTTCCGTCGTGGAATTGCTGGTGGCGGTGTACGGCGGATACTTCGGGGCGGGCATCGGCTTCGTCATTCTCGGAATGCTGGCGGCGCTGGGGATGCGCGACGTTCTTGCAATGGGCGCCATCCGGACTCTGCTGGCCGCAACATGCAATGTGGCCGCGGTTGTCACGTTCATCTGGGCAGGAGCGGTGCTATGGCCGCAGTGCCTGGTTATGCTTGCCGGAGCGCTGACAGGCGGATGGTTTGGGGCGCACTTTGCGCAAAAAGCCGATCCGCAGAAGATGCGGTATGCCGTGATTGGCATGGGCCTGGCGATGAGCGCCTATTTTTTTATTGCCGGCCACTGAGGATTCGGAGCTGGGCACCGGAGATTTTTCCTGCACCTGTCTGCAGCCCGAAAAAGATTGCGGGGGAGTTGACAAGCGGTGTATACTCCCGCTGGTCCACTTACCGGACCACTTGGAGCCGCGCTTGGCACTCAACCTGAAAACCGATTTCGAGACGGTCCGCCGGGATAAAGTTTACGAAGGCGTGGCCAAACAGATCGAACGCCTGATCCTGAAAAAACTCCAGCCGGGTGACAAACTTCCCTCCGAGCGCGATCTGGCGGAGTCGCTTGGAGTCAGCCGAAGCTCGATCCGCGATGCGATTCGCAGCCTGGAATTGATGGGCATGGTGGAGCCACGGCAAGGCGCCGGCACCATTGTCCTTCAAATTTCATCGGACTCGCTGGTCAATCCGCTGGCCAATGCGCGGAAGCGGAAGGAAGAGCTGGTCGGCGAACTTCTGGATTTTCGCAAGATGCTGGAGCCGTCGCTCGCCTCCCGGGCCGCCACCCGCGTCTCCGCCGAGGAACTCGCCGAGATGGAGGATATCCTCAAACGGCAGGGTGAGAAATTGCGCAATGGGGAAAGCACGATTGCGGAGGACACGGAGTTTCACTACGCCATTGCTCTTGCTTCCGGTAACAGCGTCGTGCGCAAAGTGCTGGACACGCTGATGGATTTGCTGCGCGATTCGCGGGAACGCAGTTTGCAGGTTGACGGGCGTCCGCAAAAATCGCTGGCGGGCCACCGGAAAATTCTGGCGGCGCTGAATCGGCATGACGCTGATGCCGCCAAGCTGGCAATGCGCCACCACATCGAAGACGTCGAAAAAATGCTGCTCAAGAAGTGAGGTTTTAGCCGGCGGGGGACTCTTACGGCGGGTTGACGACGCACGTTCACAAGATTACCAGCACCGGAGACACGAAACGGCGGTTTAGAACGAAGGGTACGAAGAATAGAAATTCGATTTGAGGACCATTAGATTGCCTGACACGCGGGACGACATGACCGGCGGGCCTTTGGCACCTCCCGAGGCGCAGGCCCCGAGTCTTTCGAGCCTGGAAAATTCCACGCCATGTACTGGAGCGACCCTGACGCTTCGCGTTTCGGAAGCGCGTGTCGAGGACGTCGGCCACGCCATTGCGCGGCTTGCGCCTGCGGATCTTTTGCGAATCGGCGCCAAGCCGGGTGATGTTTTGAAAATCACCGGCGGCACGGTCGCCGTTGGACGCGCCGAAATTTCGGACGATGCGCACGAAGGCATGATCCAGATCGACGGAACATGCCGCAGCAATTGCAGCGCGGGATTGCAGGAGCAAGTCGCCGTTACGCCCGTCGAGACGCAAGCAGCGGTCGCGGTTCGCTTCACGCCCATGTGGGTGGGAGCTGCGCCGGCGACGATTGCGCCAGACCGGATGCTTGAGGATCTGGTAGGCGTTCCCGTGGTCACGGGATGCGCGGTTCGTGTGCCCACGTTTGCAAAGGCAGTCAACTTCCAAGTCGTGCGCACCATTCCCTCGGGCCCCGTTGTCATCGGGAAGCGAACTGACATCCGAGTTGTGGAAGGCGAGCAAACGCCGTCGCGCGCTCCCGCGGTCTCCTACGAAGACATTGGCGGGCTTGAGCGCGAAGTGGCGCGAGTGCGGGAGATTGTCGAGTTGCCGCTGAAGTACTCGCACATTTTCGAGCGGCTGGGAATTTTGGCGCCAAAGGGCGTGCTTTTGTACGGAGCTCCGGGCACGGGAAAGACCTTGCTCGCACGTGCCGTGGCCGCCGAAAGCCGCGTGCATTTCATTCACCTGAACGGCCCCGAAATCATGCGCAAGTTTTATGGAGAGAGCGAGGCCAAGCTGCGTGAGGTCTTCGAAGAGGCGGCTCGCCACGCACCGGCGATTCTTTTCATTGACGAGATTGACGCCGTCGCTCCGAAGCGCGCGGAAGTAACCGGCGAAGTGGAAAAGCGTGTTGTGGCGCAATTGCTCAGCCTGATGGACGGCTTCGTTGCGCGCGGCCATGTGATCGTCATTGGCGCCACAAACATTCCAGAGATGCTGGATCCCGCGCTGCGGCGTCCCGGCCGGTTCGATCGCGAAATCGAAATCGGCGTGCCGAACACTCAGGCGCGGCTGCAAATCCTCAGGATTCATACTCGCGCGATGCCGCTTGCGCCGGATGTCGATCTGCAGGAGATTGCCGAACTTTCGCACGGCTTTGTGGGCGCGGACTTGGAGGCGCTCGGGCAAGAGGTCGGGATGATTGCGCTGCGCGGATTCCTGGCGGGCCTGCCGCTTGGCATAGATGGGGCTGCGTCCGCCGAACTTGGGTCGTTGCAGGTGACGCGCGAGAATTTCCTTGCCGGCTTGAAGGATGTGGAACCGAGCGCGACCCGCGAATTCTTCATCGAGAAAAGCGAAACGACGTTTGCATCGCTCGGCGGCCTCGACGAAGTGAAGCGCATGCTCGATGCCGTTGTCGAACATTCTCACCTGCATGCGGAGATTTACGAGAAGTTTGGACTGGCGCCGCCGCGAGGCATCCTGCTTGTCGGCCCTTCGGGAACGGGAAAGACGGCGATGGCGCGGGCGCTCTCCGGCGAAAAACAGCTCCCGCTGATCGCGATCGATGGGCCGCAGCTTTATTCGAAATGGCTGGGGGATTCGGAGCGAGCGTTGCGCGAAGTTTTCAAAAAGGCGAGACGCGCGGCACCGTGCATTCTGTTCTTCGATTCGATTGACGCGCTTGCTCCGCGATTCGGCGCGGATCAATCCACCACGGATGTCTATCGAAGGATTCTCAGCCAACTGCTGCGCGAGATCGACAATCTGCGCGACGTCAAGGGAGTGATTTTACTGGCAGCTACGGACCGCCCCGAGCGCATCGAGCCCGCTTTGTTGCGGAGCGGCCGCTTCGACTATATACTCCCGTTCGCAAAACCCGGCGTTGCCGATCGCGCGGCGATTATTCATCTCTGTTGCCGGCATGTGCCGCTTTCGCCCGATATTGATTTCAAGGAATTGGCCGGGCGGATGGAAGGCTTCACTGGCGCGGATATCGAAAGCCTGTGCAAGAAGGCCACGCTCTCCGCGATCGTGGAAATTCAGCGCGGCACGCGGCTGGCCCCGTTTGTGGTTACGCGCGGAGATTTCCTGGCTGTTCTCGAAGCTGATCGAAGCAGTCCCAAGCACTTGAACACAACGAACGAACCGGGCGGTGCTGCCGGGGATTTGTCCCGTGATGTGTTTACTTCAACGAAATACTGACGAGGGTTGAAACATGAGCTATACGGAACTTTCTGTTTGGACGCGCGGCATCATCATGGACAAGGAAGGCCGCGACATCGTCAACTCCATCTCCGCGTCTGCCCGGAAAGAGGGCAAGTTCGCGCAGGCGATGGAGAACTATGTGGACAATCCCGATCGGACCAATTGCCCGACGCGCAAGTATTGCCGCGTGAGCGACACTGTGCTCGAAAACGAACTGACCTACGAAAATGATCACCCGAACATCGTCGTGCTCGTCGAGGGAACGATGGTGAAGGGCTGGGACTACATGCGCGGGATGCCGCCGGGCGGAACGTTGGTGATCAACACGCACTACACGCCAGAGTACATGGTGCGATTTGTGCCGGGCGCCGACCGGCTGGCGCAACTGGTTTGCGTGGATGCAGCGAAGCTGGCCGATCACAAGTGGCTTTACTACCGGCTTGGTCAATTGGGCCTCGATCGGCTTTCAACGGAAGGCGCTGCCGAGCGCGGCAAAGCGATCGCACCGGATATCGCGGCTCCGCTGATTGCGGCCGTGGTGAAGACGACGGGCATCGTCAAGATGTCCACGATTCAACCGATGATTGCGAATCAGAAGGCTTTCGAAATGGCGCTGAACGAATTGCACGTCCTGCCGCTGAAACCAGTGGCGGCCTAGGAAGGAACCCATGTCGACAAAAGGCACACGCATTCCCGAGTGGCTGACAGTACCCTTCGCAGGCATCACGCCGGCGCCAACGCAGGAAAAGGGGCAGGACTTGTTCCCCACCGGCAACTGGCGTTCGATCCGGCCGGTGTACCGCGACAAATTGCCGCCCTGCAACAACGCCTGCGGAACGAATGAAAAAATTCAGGGCTATCTCGACCT
>Ga0137415_10000213_pt1 | contig 50471 bp, 50 predicted proteins | sample CZODoug3_1_1_16f_FD_183082 | JGI IMG/M metagenome (GOLD analysis project Ga0137415, IMG submission 183082) | Vadose zone soil fungal communities from Angelo Coast Range Reserve, California, USA - CZODoug3_1_1_16fungal (Hybrid Assembly) | ecosystem: Environmental > Terrestrial > Soil > Vadose...
GACCTGCACCTCGCCGGCGAGTTCATCACGAACGGCTCGCGCGTCTACTACGACGTCGGGCATTTCGAGGTCAGCACGGCGGAGACGACGAACTTCCATGACGTCGTCATCTGGGAGAAGGCCGGGGAGAAGGTCCTCGACTGGCTCCGCCGCGTCATGGAAGAGAAGTACACGGGCGACATGAAGATCCACGCGTTCAAGAACAACACCTCGCCCGACGGGACCTCGTACGGGTCCCATGAGAACTACTGCGTCTCCCGCGACGTCCCGTTCCCGGGCCAGTACGTCCGCGACCTCGTCCCGCATCTCGCGACCCGCATCATCTACACGGGGGCGGGCGACATCGTCCGCGGGAAGTACGTCCTGTCGCCGATGGCCTTCCTCACGTCCCAGGTGGTCAGCGGGGAGACGATGCACGACACCGGCATCCTGAACACCCGCGACGAACCCCACGCCGATGGCCGTCTGTGGCGGCGCCTCCACGTCATCGTGGGCGACGCGCTGATGAACGAGACCGCGATCATGCTCCGCCACTTCGTGACCTCGGGCGTGCTGCAGCTCATGGAAGACGGACTCCTGAGCGACGTGCCTCGGCTGAAGGATCCGATCCGGGATCTGTGGCACAACGTCGAGATCCGGAATCCGGAACAGTGGAAGGTCGAGCTCGAGGACGGCCGGACCGTTTCGCCGATTGATATTCAGCGGTACTATCTCGAGAAGATCGAATCGATCGTGAAAGATGACTGGGAACGCCGCGCATTGCGGACGTTCGAGGAGGTGCTGGACGGCCTCGAGAACCGACGGTCGAAAGAGCTGGCGCACAAGGTCGAATGGCTCGATCGGTACATCGCGATCCAGGAGGCCGGCGAGAAGAAGGCCGGACCCGACGTCGAGATGATGGCCTGCAAGCAATACTCCGAGATCGGCGCGGAACGCTCATTGTTCTACAAGCGGCAGCGTGCCGGATTGGTCGACCGCATCACGGACGACGATGCTATCAAAAAGGCGATCCAGGAGCCGCCGAAGGACACCCGAGCGGCGCTACGCAGGGAGCTATGCGACACCTTCAATATCGAGATGATTGATTGGTCTATGTTGATCGTGAACGACGGGACGCGCAGGCGAATCGATCTCCTCGATCCTTACGCCACGAAGATGGAGGCACCCTATGCCACAGCAAGTTGAGGAAAAGCCGAAGAAACGGAAGAAGCAGGAAAAGAAGCTGGAGTTCGAAGCCGGCAAGGTGTTCACTCCTGGCGAAGTGAAGGAAGAGGACTTTGAACTCGATCTGGAGTCGGCCAAGTTTAGGGCTCAAAAAGGCGAAGGCGGAGATCGGCGAGCGTAACACTTTCGCTGACCCCCTAGGTCGTCATTGATTAGGCACAAACGGGTTGACTTAGTCTCATCGTAGTTTCGGTCGAGTACTTCGCTGGTTTCTTGGACGGCGAAGGCAGTCTGTCAGTCGCTCGGATTCCCCGAGGGCATTTCCACGAATATTGTTCGAGGGTCGTGGTCTACAACAGCAATCGTCATATTCTCGAGGAAATCCGCCGAGGATGGGGAGGGACATTGCATGGCGTCGCTTCGCGCCGCTGGAACTGGAAACCAGCGTACGCCCTAATCTGGACGAACGCCGCCGCGGCGCGCTTGATTTTGGAAGTCGCACCCCATCTGAGGGTAAAGTCAGCACAAGCTCGCGAGCTGCTACGCTTCCAGAATCATCTTCGGGCGTGTCGGCGAAGAAGAGACCAGCTTGGACGACTACTTCCCTTGTCTCCTCGTCAGCGGGAGATTAGAGAGTCTTTCCACAGACGTCTCAAGCGTCTCAATAGGCGGGGACCGACCAGCCGACGCTCCCACGGCAGTGGGTCTCTCAGGCAGGTTTCGCGGAAAGTGTCTGCAGAGTATCTGGCAGGATTCACTGATGCTGAAGGCAGTTTGATTCTCGCGAAAGTGCGAATCATCGACCGATGGAATCTCCAATACGTGCCGAGGGTATGCGTTGACAACACCGACAGGGCCGTCCTGGAAGAGTTGCAACGTGATTTCGGTGGGATCCTCGTCAACCAGATTGCGCGAAATGCTCGATGGAAGCGAGGATACAAGTTGGTCTGGAACGGGCGCAAAGTCGAGCCCTTTTTGCTTTCGGTCGGGCCGCACCTCCGAATCAAGCGAAAACAGGTACGGATTCTTATGCAATTTATCAGACACCGGAAGCGGACCCGCCAAAGGCGAATCGGGCGAGGTTTCGGACGGTTCCCTCCGGGAGTAGTCGCCTACCGCGAGTCCCTTTACCAGCGAATGAAAAAGGAGAACGCGAGAGGGATATCGTCGGGCCAGCAAAGGAACAACTAAGTCAGGGTTTGAGCCGCTGGCTCCCTCCCGGGTTCTGGCGACCGGACGCGTCTCGGGCAACTTGATATCGCCCGCCCGCCTTCCCACCGGTCGGATGCCCACCCGCGTAGAGACGCTGGACAATGGCCTGAAGGTCATCCTCCGGCCAATCCCGGACACGAAGGCGCTGTCCACGTGGGTCGTGTACCGCATCGGCTCGAGGAACGAGGTCCCCGGGATGACCGGCTCGACCCACTGGGTCGAGCACATGCTGTTCAAGGGCGGTGGCAAGCTTGGCAAGGGGGACATCGACAAGATGATCTCCCGCCTCGGCGGCAAGATGAACGCCTTCACCGACACGGACTACACGATGTACTTCGAGACGATCCCCGCGAGCGCGATGGACACGGCCCTGATGATCGAGTCCGAGCGCATGCGGAACGCGGCGTTCGACCCGAAGGAGGTCGAGGCGGAGCGGACCGTCGTCATCAGCGAGCGGGAAGGCGCGGAGAACCAGCCCGACTTCGCCGTCGAAGAGGAGCTCTGGGGGCTCGCGTTCCACGTGCACCCGTACCACTGGACGGCGATCGGGTACAAGCAAGATCTCGCGACGTTGGACCGGGAGCCCCTCTATCGCCACTACCTGCGGTACTACGCGCCGAACAACGCGTCCCTGATCCTCGTCGGCGGCTTCGATCCGGCCGTCGCGATGCAGCACGTCCGCGAGGCGTTCGGGGCCCTGAAGCCGGAGACGCCGCCGGACCCGCTCCGCCTGTCGGAGCCGGAGCAGCACGGCGAGCGTCGCAGCGACCTCGAGCGCCCGGGTCCGGCCGATCTCCTGTCCGTCGGATGGCACATCCCGGCGGCGAGCCACGAGGACACCCCCGCGCTCGTCCTCCTGTCGACGGTCCTGGGCGGCTGGCGCGGCATCGTGCCCTTCGCGGCGGGGGATTGGCGACCGCGTTCGAACCGCCTGTACCGGGCGCTCGTCGACGCGCGCCTCGCGACGGACGTCGGCGTGCGGCAGGAGATGAAACTCGATCCGGCGTTGCTGATCGCGAGCGTCACCCTGGCCCGCGGCGCCTCCCTCGACCGGGTCGAGGCCGTCCTCGACCGCGAGGTCGAGAAGCTCCGGACGAGACCGCCGTCGAAGTCGGAGCTCGCGCGCGCCCGCCAGCAAGTCCGCGCCTGGGCCCGGTACGAACAGGACGGCGTCACGTTCCAGGGGATCCTCCTCGGCGCGGGGGAAGGCCTCGGCTCCTGGGACTTCGGCGAGACGCTCCTCGCGAAGGTCGAGAAGGTCCGCGCCGACCGGGTCCGCGCGGTCGCCCGCACGTACCTCGTCGACGAGCACCGCACGGTCGTGCGGTTCCACGCCCAGGAGGTGCCGGCGTGAACCTCCCGGACCGGACCGTCCTCGAGAACGGCGCCGTCCTCGTCTCACACGCCTTGCCCTCGAACCCGTTCATCGCGTTCCGGGGGAGCGTGCCCGCCGGCGTCGCGGCGGAGGGGTCCGACCACGGCGTCGCCGAGTTCACGTCCGAGCTCCTCCTGAGCGGCACGCGCCGGATGAGCGCCGCGAAGCTCGCGGACCGCCTCGAGGGGATCGGCGCCACGCTCGAGTTCCATAACGGGGAGGAGCTCCTCTCGTTCCAGGGGCGGTGCACGCGTGAGACAGCCGCGGAGACCGTCCGGATCCTCGTCGAATGCCTCTCCCAGCCGACGTTCCCGCCGAAGGAGATCGAGCGCGTCCGCGGCGAGCTCCTAAACGACCTCCGCATCGAGGCGGACGACACCCGCGCCCGCGCGTTTCGCCAGTTGTCCCGCCTCGTGTTCCCGAAAGACCATCCCTACGGGCGGGACCCGAAGGGAGGCGAGGCCCGGGTCCGGCGGATCCGGCGTGCGGACATCGTCTCGTTCCACGAGGCGCACGTGGGCCCGGAGGGGCTCATCCTCGCGGCGACCGGCGACGTCGACCGCGCGCTCCTGGAGGACGCGATCGCGGACCCGCTCTCGCGCCTGCGGGGAGACGAGGGCGGACCGCCGGCCATCCCCCTCCCGCCGCCGCATCGTCCCGGGTCCGAGTCGATCCCGATGCCGCACAAGACCCAGGTCGACATCGCGATCGGCGCGCCCGGCGTCCCCCGACGTCACGCCGACTACTACGCGCTGAACCTCGCGAACCTCCTCTTCGGCCGGATCGGGTTGTACGGCCGCCTCGGCCGGAACCTGCGGGACGAGCAGGGCCTCGCGTACTACGCGTTCTCGGGCCTCGACGCGCGCACGGCCGGCGGGATGTGGTCGATCTCCGCGGGCGTGAACCCCGCGAACCTCGGCAAGGCGATCGAATCGATCCGGTCGGAGATGGACCGCCTGCGGACGGAGCCCTTCACGCTCGAAGAGATCCGGGACGGGAAGGACAACCAGGTCGGCTCCCTGATCGTGTCACTCGAGCGGAACGCGGAGGTCGCCTCGGAGCTCCATCGGATGGAGTACTACGGGCTCGGCATGGATTTCCTCGAGCGGTACCCCGACATCATCGGGGACCTGACGGGCGAGCGCGTCCGGGACGTCGCGCGAAAGTACTTCCTGCCGTCCGCGAGCTCGATGGTCGTCGCGGGACCGGTCGGCCGCACCCGGCTTCGACTGTGATCCCCCGAATTATATCACTTGTTAATTAAATAAATATAGTCAGATGCATCCGACAGGGATGCAGAGCCGATCGAGGCTGCCTCGTGCCGTTCTCGGTTTCCGCTCAGAAGAGGTGCTCGTCCGTGATTCGGGCGAGGCCTCCGACCTCACACGGAATCGTGTGGATCCCGAGTTCTTCGATGGCGCTCCGCACCTCGTCGGCCCGATCCGGGAGGGTGTTCACGTACACGGTCGCTCCCGTGTCGATGGAGAAGAACGCGGGGATTCCGGCCTCCCGCATCCGGCGGACCGCGAGGATCACCCGGAGGGTGTCGGGTTGCCAGAGCACCATCTCGCCGGCCCCGGTCATCGTGATCCCATGGAGCATCAGGGTGTCCCGTTCCGCGAGGGCGCAAATCTGCCCGATGTCCCGTTTCCGGATCGCGAGCTCCATCTCGGCGATTAGGCGAGGCATCTCCGCCAGGCGCGCGTGGAAGAACGGCGACGTGAGCACCTCCCGGTGCGCGTCGTCCGTCTGCTTGAACGCCGGCACGAGGGCGACGATCATCGCCATCCGCAAGTCCACGCCGGCCAGCTGGACCGCATACGAGTCTTCGTCCGTGAGGCCCATCTTCCACTTGCTGAATCCGCCGGTGACGGATCGGCTCGCGGAGCCGGCGCCCCGACGGGCGAAACGCGAGATCTCCTCGGGCGTCAGGTGGAGGCCCGCGGCTTGGACCGCCGCGGTCGCGAGGGCGGCGAACCCGGAGGCGCTCGCCCCCAATCCGATGTTCGAGGGGAAGTCGTTCACGCTCGCCATCCGGAACGGCTGCGCGATCGAGGCGCGGCCCCGGATCGCGTCGACCACCGCGCGGATGCGTTCCATGTCTCGCGCGTTGACGTCCCGCCCGTCGATCGTCGCCTCGTCTCGCGCAACGCCGCCGAACTCCAACGTCGTGCGGCTGGTGAGAGGCGCCGTGCAGACGCTGATCGAATCGTGGAACGGGAGGCGGAGGACTGGGTCGGCGAGGCCATGATATTTGATGAGACCTTGGATCGGATGGGCTACCGCAGTCGCTTTCATCGCTGGTCCTCGCTGTCCTCTAGATGTCGAAGATGACCTCGGCGACGCCTTTCTCGGGGTCGACGGTCAGTCGGTGTCGGGTCACGGCCTTGATCATGAGTTTGAGCTCGTGACGCGTCTTGTCGATCGCCTCGCCGCGCGCGCGCCCGCGCAGCGAGGTGCCGTTCACATGCACGTCGAACGAAGAGAAGAGGAGATGTTGCGTCTCGTGGATGTAGAGGAGTTCGGAGAGCCAGCGCAGGAGAAGTGTCGGGGTGTCCTCTGCCTCCAGGCGGACGTCGATCTCCCCGACTTCTTTGACCAAGTCGAGATCGGCGATGAGGCTGAACATCCCCTCGGCGGCGTTCGCGAACAGCTCGCTCAGCGTGGACCCGTACGCGCGGATCCCGACGTCCGCGGTGTGTTCGATCTCTTCGTACCGCACAGGGAGGCCAAACGCACCCGAAGATGAAAGTCCTCCGGTGTCGCGGGTCCGCTCCAAGCGAGGTCGCCGACTAAATTCCGCGCTCGCGGCCGGGCCAGATCAGCTTGTGCATCTGGAGCTGGAGTCGAACGGGCAGGCGTTCCTCGAGGATCCACGATGCGAGCCGTCCCGGATCCAGCCCGTGCGAGACCTGGTGCGCCGGCGTCGCCGGAGAGAACAGGACGGTCCGAGCCCGTGTGCCGACCTTCGACAGGACGCCTCTGGCGAATTCGTAATCCGCGCGATCGAGTAGGACGAACTTCACCTCGTCGTGCTCCCGAAGGCGCTCGAGGTTCGCGTACGCCTTGTTCGCGACCATCCCGGAGCCTGGGCACTTCACGTCCATCACGTACCGCACGCGGCCGGACGTCCGTTCGTCCGAGACGAGCGCGTCGAAGGCCGATAGGTCGATCTCGCCGTCCGTTTCGATTGAATGGACGAAGGTCTCCGGAAGGCGTTCAATCGCGCGGGCGATCGACTCGGCCTGGAGCAACGGTTCGCCGCCGGTCCAGCACACGTTCCGAATCCCTCGAGCATCGGACTGAAGGTCGCCCGCGAAGTCGAGGATCGTCTTCACCATCGCGTCGACACCTATCCGGGTGAAGTCCCCGCCCTCGACCGCGTGCATCGAGTCGCACCATCGGCAGCGAAGGTTGCACGTGTACAGGCGCACGAAAATCGTCGGGAGGCCGACGAGGGAGCTCTCGCCCTGGACCGACACGTAGCATTCGCTCAGGAGGAACTCCCTCCCTTTGCGCGAGCCGACAGTGGCTTGGGCCTCCATCGGGCTTCCGATGAGCCCGTCGCCTATTAAGCGTTCGCCGCGCGTCTCCGACGCGAGCCGTACGGCAAGGGATCCTCCACCCCGGCTTCGCGGAATCCTTTGAGGCGGAGTTGACACGAGTCGCAGACGCCGCACGCCCGGGCCCCGCCGAGGTAGCACGACCACGTCAGCACCCAGGGAACGCCGAGATCCTCCCCTTTCCGGACGATGTCCGCCTTGGACATACGGATCAGGGGGGTGCGGATCTCGATGACGTCTCCTTCGACGCCCCGCCTCGTGCCGAGACGGGCGACCTCCCGGAATGCCGCGTAGTATTCCGGGCGACAGTCCGGGTAGCCGGAATAGTCGAGTTGATTCGCCGCGATCACGATGTACTTCGAGCCGGTGGTCTCCGCCAAGCCGAGCGCGTAGGCCAGTAAGATCGTGTTCCGGGCGGGGACGTACGTGATCGGGATGCCGTGGCCGATCTCCTCGATGCGTCGTTGCTCGGGCACCGGAATCTCCCGATCCGTGAGCGCCGATCCGCCGATCGCCGAGAGGTCCATCGTCACGATCCGGTGGTCCGCGACCCGAAAGTATTTCGCGACCCGGGTCGCCGCGTCGATCTCCTTCCGATGGCGTTGGCCATAGTCGAAGGTCAGGCCGATGACGTTGTGGCCCTCCTTGATCGTCATCGCGAGGGCGGTCGCCGAGTCCATCCCCCCGGACAAGAGGACCACCGAGGTCTCGACCATCGTGTGAGCAATGGAAGCGAAACCTAAAGGTCTTGCGCGTGGCGATTTCACCGGCCGAGCTTTTCGACCACCCGCTCGTATCGATCGACCAGCGGGGCCACCCGCCGATGGCCTTCCGTGCCTTGGCGTGGTTCCTCCAGAAGCCCGATCTCGTGTCCTTCCGGGTCGTGCAGGTAGGCGACCCGACCGTACGGTCGCTGTGCCGGAGCTCCCAGGAACACGGCTCCGCGTTTGCTCAATTCCTCGTAGGCGGCGGCGAGGTCGTCGACCCCGAAGACGAGGAAACCTTCGGGGGCCTCCCGACTCTCCCCGGGCGGGCATCGATGGATCGCCAGCCGAACCGTACCCGCGTCGAAGTGGATGACGTGGCCCTCGTCGAGGAGGAGGGGCAAGCCGAGGACGTCTCGATAGAACGCCCTCGCTCGATCCAGGTCTTCCGAATACCAGACGATCCCCTCGATGGCGACGGGCATTCGATCAGAGCTCCGCGACCGCAAGAGAACGCGGCCGTAATCACGCTTCCGCTGCGAGACGGCAAATCAAGCCGGGCGTTACGCAGTTCAGAGATAGACTCGCCAAGGGATTCCGTAGAGGACGGAGACATCCAGCTCGTACCGGTTGGTGGAGACGCCGGTCACCGTGAAGACGTCTCCCGTGGAAAGGCTTCCGTCGCCATCCGAGTCGGTGAGCGCGAGGGTGCCGTTCGCGAAGGTCCCGAGAATCCCGCTCGCGAGGGAGACGTTCGTCAACACCGCGATTCCGTTCTCCAGGAGCGACGCACGCAAGGTCCGGTTCAGGGCGAGCTCGGGACTCCAGAACGGAAAGTTCGCGGTCGCATGCCACGGGTTCGTTCCCTGGGTGGTGAACGTTAGCGTCGGAACCCGCCCGATCGGCTCGCCGTAACCGACGACCCAGACGATGTCTCCGACGCTCGTATTGCCCTGGGCCAGATTCAGGGTCACCGAGGTCCGGTTCGATAGGCCGGCGGCACGGAACATATCGCCGGAGTCGAGCCGGGCGTTTCCATTCGCGTCCGTGAGGGAGAGCGAGGCTCCGTTGCTCAGGGTGATCGGCAGGTTGGAGAGGGTCCCGTTCCCAGATGAGTCGCCGGCTTGCACGAAGAAGCGGACGTCCGAAATCGCAGGCGCGGGTCCAAATCCGGGGCGCACGTCGATCCTCGAGGTAAACGTCGTCCCGAAGGTGTCCCCGGCATAGCGCAGTTTCACGTGGGAGTCGCGTCTCTCAGGCAACGGGATGTCGAACGGTCCCATCGGACCGTTCAGGATGAAACGCGTGCAGGCCACGTACGTCTCCGGCGCCGCGAAGAGGCCGCCGATGATGAGCTGATACGTGTCCCACGTGGTCGGCGAGCCCGTCGCGGCCAGGTTGACGTCCAAACGGTCACCGTCGTCCACGAGTCCATTCCGGTTCGCGTCCACGAACCGAAGCGAGCCGTTTCGTGAGATGCCGGCCGCCAGCGAGGTCATTTCGTCGACGATCGGAAACTCCTGGTACGCTCCGAGCGTGCCCAGATATTGCAGTCCACCGAAGTCGATCCAGCGTGCGAAGGAATCGATGGGGGCGCCGGCAGGGAGGATCGGGTCTGATCCTTGGAGTGGTGTGGACTTGCGCAACGTGGCGGGAAGCGTGTCGGGTCGGTAAGCCGCTCCGTTCGCGGTGACTATCTCGTAGTGGACGGTGCCGTTCGACGCGGTCCCATTATAGACGAGGAAGAGCCGTCCGGCATAGAGGCTCCCGGCATCCAGGACCGTGCCGATCGCCCACAGCGTCGACTGGAACGGACACTGAAGTTCCGGAGCGGATACCGCCGGGTCTCCGTTGATCGTGTATCGTTGGAAGTGGAGGGTTGTCTGGAACCGGGCGCCGATCTCGTACTTCGCCGTCGAGTCGCCGACGACGCTCGGCACGCCCGCACAGCCGGGGCCGCCATCGAGTCCGAGATACACCTCGGGCCCATAGCTCGTGTTCTGTCGTTCGATGCTCGTGATCGTCCCCACGACGGTGACGGTACTTCCCGGACTCCAGTGGTCGAAGCCGTAGACCTCCGCGAGGGATCGCGGCCGGACGAACACCTCCCAGACCAGGAATCCGGCTGCGACGACGATCGCCGAAACCGCGATCACCAGGATGACCCGACGCTTCCTCCGCGGCATCCCTTCTGGCTTCGGCGGCTCCATCCCGTCAGACATGAACTCTCCACGGCTAAAGCGCTTTTCATGGTCGGCATCCGCAGACCTGACTGTTATAGTTAAATAACCATAACAAGTTAGCGGAAGCCATGCAAGTTGGATGTGGTGTATACCTTCACACCGTCCGCAAGCGCGTGTACCTGTACTTCTGGCACTACGAGACGAAGGGTCGATTGCGCGTGCAGGTCAAGGAGTATGTCGGACCGGCGAGGTCCTCGCGGTCGACCGCGGAAGCGGCCCGGCGTTGCGAGGCCTACTATGAGCGGGCCATGGGCGAGCTGGCGCGTCTTCGGACGGCATCGTTGGCTACGATTCGTGAGTCATCGTAGACGGCCGTCCCCGGCGCGGACCACGAGTCAGCTCCATCGAACGATGCGAGGAGTCAGGTAATCGGATGCTACGCCCGGATCTCGTCGAACACGTAGTCGTCCCATGCCCGCTCCCCGAGGACGATCTCGAATTCCTGAGGCGTGAGGATCGGCTGCTTGTACTGGAGAATATCTTCGATGGCAATTCGCGGGCACGCGGTGTTGACCCACGCGTCCACCCGGTATCCCTGGAGGAGCTCCGGGGCGACGAGGTCCATGAGGAACAGGTTCGCCTGCCTTCCGTGTTTCTCGGCGAGGGCCTTCAGCTCCGTGGCCATCTCCATCCGCGCCTGGCCGATCTTCTTCGAGATGATGATCCCGAACACGCGGGCGTCTTGGGCGCGGACGATCGCGGCGTGTCGCTGCCGGAGCACGCGGTCTCGAACCTCCTTCAGATCCCTCGCGGTCCCGCGCTCGGGGTCCGCGATGATCACCGGCTTGTCGATGAGGATCGCGACGCCAAGCGGGTGGAAGTCTCCCGTGCCGATGTAGAGGTAACCGTCGACCTCCTTCTCCACGACCGTCGCCGCATGATAGTCGCAACCGAGGAGTTGACCCGCGTAGGCCACCCGCCGGTCGGGTTCGCCGATCCGGACGACGTGACCTTTCTTCTCCAGGTGCCGCTGGATGTCGGGAAGCCAGTGGCGGAACTGCGTCGTCGTCAGGAGGGCGACTCGCTTGGGGAGCATCGGCTCCGCTGCGTCGACGAAAGCCATGGATGTCAGCGGGGTGCCGGGGAGGTCGTAGAAGAAGACGCGGTTGTACCGGAGGTGGGGCATCGGCGCGTGCCCCAAGTGGACGATGAGGTCGACGGGCATCTCGGCGACATCGCACGCGCCGAACGAGGGGTCCGCGGAGACGAGGCACATGACGCCTGCCTTCGTTTCGATTTCCCGTGCGAGGTCCACGGCGGTTGTCCGCAAACCGACGGGGAACTGGAGACCGACCGTCTTCGCGTTGCGGCCTCGGATGACGTCGAGCAGGCGGTCGATCTCATCCATCGTCGCTCCTCCAGAAACCCGCCACAAGAAAAAGCTGTCCCTTGTCTGGATCACGAAGATCGAAGAGCGCGGGTCGCCGCGCCCTCTCATCTATGCCTTCTTCTTCTCCCGTTCGATCTCGAGCCGCCAGGGCGTCGGCAACTTCACGCCACCCTTCCGCAGAGCCTCTTTCGCGTCGTCGACGTGGTCCTCCGTCGTCGAGATCGTGAAGACCTTCATGCCCGGCTTCACCCGCGCCGCCGTACCGACGGGCGCCCCGAACGCGGCGCGCATGCCTTCGGAGATGCGGTCCGCCCCGGCCCCCGTGGCGATCTTGTTCTCGCGGAGCACGTTGTGCGGATACAGGCGGAGCTTGAGGTGGTACGCGTTCCCCGCTTTCTTCGCGATGTAGCGGTTCGCCGAGATCCGCGCGGCCTCGAGGGCGATGTGACGAATCTGGCACGCTTCCGCGGCGACCAAATGAATCTTCACCGGGAACTTCGTTCGCGGGTCTCCGATATCGAACTGGCTAATTCGGATTTGCGGAACGCCGCCCATGTACTCCTTGCGGGCATACGCCTGGCCGCGAATCTCTCGGTACATGCTGCCGGGCTTGCGCGTCATCTCGGGAGGCGCTCGAAGTGACGAGCGCTATTTAACCCTTCCTCGATGCGATGGGCTCGCGGCAAAACGTTAAGTGCGGCGCGGCGCGTCGCCCGCGTTGCGATGCTCCTCGTGAAACTCGGTGGCAGTGTCCTGACCGACAAAAAACGCCTCCGGACCGCGCGCCGTCCGGCGATCCGGCGCCTCGCGTCGGAGCTTGCGGCCGTCCGGCAATCACTCCTCGTCGTCCATGGAGCCGGGTCCTACGGTCACATCCTCGCCCGCCGACACAAGCTGAACCAAGGAGACGTCTCGGTCACGAAGCGGATCGCGGCGTCGCGTGTCCAGCAAGATGTGAAGGAGCTCGATGGTCTCGTGGTGAACGCGCTCCTCAACGTCGGGATCGCGGCGATCCCGATCGCGCCATCGACCGTCCTGACCCTCAACGACGGGAGCGTCGCGACGGCGGATCTCACCCCGTTCCTGGAATTCTCCTCGATGGGTTTCACGCCCGTGACGTTTGGAGACGTCGTCCGAGACCTGCACCGCGGCATCGCCGTCTGTTCCGGCGACGTGATGATGCTCGAGCTCGCGCGGGCGTTCCGTCCGGAACGCGTGATCTTTGCGACCGATGTCGACGGCCTGTTCACCGCGGATCCGAAGCGGCGTCGCGATGCGTCCCTGCTCGAGGTGGCACGGCCGGAGGATCTCGATCGAATCGAATTCTCATCGCCGTCGCGGACCGACGTCACGGGGAGCATCGAGGGAAAGCTTCGTCGCATGTTCGAGATCGCGGATCATGTGGGGGAATGTCTCATCGTCAACGGTAATGTAAAGAACCGCGTCCGGGATGCCCTGCGGGGCCGGCGGGTCGTCGGCACCCGGGTCGTCCGAGGTCCCTGAAATGGCCGAGCCCTCCAAGACGGAGCAGCGCAAAGCGGAACACGTGAACATCATCCTCCAGGAGAACGTCTCTGCGGAGTACAACTACTGGAACGATGTCCGGCTCGTGCACACGGCTCTCCCGGAAATCGACCTCGACGATGTCGACGTGAGCGTGAAGTTCTTCGGCAAGCGCCTCGAAGCGCCCCTGATCATCTCCTCGATGACCGGCGGCTTCGGCATGGGGAAGGAGATCAACGGCAACCTCGCGAAGGCGGCCGCCGAAGTCGGCGTCGCGATGGGCGTCGGTTCGCAACGCGCGGCGCTGGAGAAGGCGGAACTCGAGCCCACCTACGCCGTCGTCAAGGACTACGGCGTCCCGCTCGTCTTCGCGAACCTCGGGGCGCCGCAGCTCGTGCCGCAAGAAGGCAAGCGCGCGTACGGCGTCGCCGACGCGCGGAAGGCGATCAACATGATCGACGCGGACGCGATCATCATCCACTTGAATTTCCTTCAAGAGGTCGTCCAGCCGGAGGGCGATCGGCGCGCGAAAGGCTGCCTCTCGGCGATCAAGGCGTTGGCCTCTAAGTTCCCGTTGATGGCGAAGGAAACCGGTGCCGGCATCTCCCATGAAACGGCGCAGAAACTCAAAGCGGCCGGCGCACGCGCCATCGACGTCGGCGGCCTCGGGGGCACCTCGTTCTCCGCGGTCGAGCATTACCGCGCGAGGAAAGAGGCCGCGAGCCTGAAAGAGCGCCTCGGCGCCACGTTCTGGAATTGGGGGATTCCGACCCCGGCATCGATCCTCTTGGCGGACGTCGGCTTGCCACTCGTCGCCACGGGCGGCGTGCGAAGCGGTCTCGACGTCGCGAAAGGGATCGCCCTCGGGGCCACGATGGCGGGGATGGCGAAGCCGATGCTCGAGGCCGCAACGGTCTCCGCGGACGCCGCGGTCCAGGAGCTGCGCGCGGTCGTCGAGGAATTGAAGGCGGCGATGTTCTTGACCGGTTCGACGTCGATCGAGGCGTTGCAGGAGCGTCCCGTCATCGTGAGTCCGCCGACCGCGAGCTGGCTCGAGGCCGGAGAGGCGTGAGCGATGTCGGCCCTCACGTCGTCGTCCGCGGAGGACCGACTCGAATTCCTCCTGAAACCGTATCGCGACCGATCGAACGCGCACATCCAGGCGATCTGGGAAGAGTTCGGGGCGGAGCATCCGGTCGGTGCGTTCCCGTCCAGCCGGACAATGCGAGACAACTCGCGGCTCTTCACGGCGGGGAAGCGGTACCGGTACGCCCTCGCCCTGGCCGGATATCAACTGCTGACCGGGGAGCCACCGTCCCGCGGCCTCGAACGGGCGGCGACGTGGCTCGAATGGTACCATCTGTACACGCTGTTCCTTGACGACATCATGGACGAGGATGTCCGGAGGCGGACCCTGGCCAGCGCGTGGGCCACGGACGCGAAGTTGTTCCGCGGCCCCGGGGCCGATCGTCCCGCAATGGTCTTTCGGACCCAGCGCCATCGATACGGAGTGTCGCAGGCCATCCTCGACGCCCTGCGGATCCGGTCGCTCGCGGAGCGAGCGATTGAAGGGGCCACCGAACTCGACGCGTCCGTGCGGCTCGAGCTCCTCTGCGAACTGACTCAGGTCGATTTCGTCCTCAGCGATGGCCAAGGCCTCGACATCGATTTCGAGCGCGCGGACCGAATCCCCGAGGCCGACTACGTCCGGATGAGCGGGGCCAAAACGGCTCGCCTCTACATCGGCGCGGCGGCGACCGCCGCGATTGCGGCCCACGCGTCGTCCGAGGAACGTGCGGCGCTCGAAGCACTCGCGCGAAATTTCGCAATCGCGTTCCAAGATCGCGACGACCTCCTCGGCGCCGGCGTCGTCGAGTCCCGAATCGGCGGCTCCGCGGAAGGGGACATCCGCCAAGGCAAGCGAACCCGACTCTTCGTCCTCGCCGTGCAACGACTCGCGCCCAAGGATCGCGCGTCCTTCCTCCGCGCATACGGACGCGGTCCCCGCACGACAAAGAACGACATCCGAAGCGTGCGGAACCTGTTCCGGGAGAACGTCCTTCCGACGATGGAGGCGCGCATCGCCGATCATCTCGTCGAAGCGCGGCGAGCCCTCGATCGACTTCCGAAGAAAGACCCCGAGGCCCGTACGCTGCTGGAAGCGCTCCTCGATGCGCAACGGACTCGCGTGCGCTAGTCCTCGAGCCCGTGGGCCGTGATCCGGAACGTGGCCCGCGCGCCTTCCTCCCGGTGGCGATGCTTGACGAGGACCGCGGCCCGGGTGCTCACCCCGGTCCGCTCGAAGCGCACGATTGTCTTCGCGTTGTGACTGAGCATGTGGCCGCCGAGCGGCATGTACGCTCCCGTCTCGATGTCCGTGTACACCTGCGACGTGACGACGACGGGAATGCCGCGGACTCGAGACGCGCGCAACAGCTTCGCAATCTGCCGCGTGAGGCCGTACCGTTCGTCCCGGCGCGTCTCGTCCCGCATCGTGAGGCGGTAGTGCATCGTGATGCTGTCGATCACGATGAGTCCCACTTTGGGATTGCCGTCCGCCAGCTTGACGGCCTCCTCGATCCGCTTCTCTTGTTCCTCGAAACTGTAGGGTTCCGAGAACAGGATGTTCTCCACCACGACGTCGAAATCGTCGCCGCACATCTGCTGGAGGCGGTCGAGGGACACGCCCTCCGTGTCGATGTAGATCACCTTGTGACCCGAGCGGACGACGTTCCGGGCGAGCTGCAAGCAGAAGTTCGTCTTGCCGCTCCCCGCCTCCCCGTGAAGGAGCGTGATGCAGCCTTCCTCGACTCCCCCGCCCAGGAGGTCGTCCAGGGCCCGACAGCCCAGGGCTACCTTCATTGCTTGGACAAAGTCGCCGCGCCCTTTAAGGCTTCGAACCCGCCGGCGGAAGGAGCGACAAGTACGCCCCGTCCTGGGTCCAGACGACGACCGCGTGGGCGGTCCGGTCTTTCGGCGGGGGGCGCACGGGCCGCGCCTCCTCGGACTCCGGATGGACTGCGACGATCTGGCCGGACTCCAGGTGTTCGATCTTCGCCTCGAACCGCTCCGCGTCGACGCGCTTCGCGCTTCGCACGTCTTTCGGCTTGAAGCGCCGCGACTCGCCGGTCGCCAAGTCTCTCAGGATTACGAACGGTCGGACCGACGTCACTTCGGCGAGGGATTCCTTGTATCGCACGACGTCGCCGATGTGGAACGGGCCGAGGCGGACGAGGGACGTCACGCGGTAGACCTCGCGGCCCTCCTTCTGGCCGAACAGCTTCGGGGACGAGGACACGCTCCCGCCGAACGATTCCGAGAGCTCGCGGGCGAGCGCCTTGCCGAGTGCGTTCTTGCTCAGGTAAAAGTCCAGGCCACCGTGGACTTCCTCGATCCGCGAGACGAAGGCTGCCGGATCCCCGGCTCGGTCCACGCGAGCGATCACGAACGTTCGCACGCCGCGCACTTCCTGCGGCGTGAGTTCGCGGCCATCGCCCCGGACCTGCAGGACGCCTTCGAAATAACGGCCTCGCTGCTTCTGGCACGAATCGCAGAGAGACGGCTTGATCCGCACGCGGACCCGGAAATCTTGGACGGATTGGAGATCCTCGAACCGTCCGAGCGCTTTCACGGTCAGCGAGAGGTTGTTCGCGTCTTCCTCGCGGGCGACGTGCGTGAAGGTCACGCGCTCCCACGGGGAGAGCTTCGGGATCGCCTCGCGGAGGAGACCTGTGAGCGCGAGTTCGCGGTCGATCTTCGACCAGCCTGACTTCAGCCGGAAGGAGCCGCAGGAAGTGCATCGTTCGATGTCCAGGACCTCCGGTGGGGCGACGACGGGGTGCTTCTTCAGGAAGTCCCGGGCGCAGAGGCCCTGGTACGTCGGCCCTTCCGCTCCGCACTCGACGCAAAACATCTTGGCCGTTTTCGAACGGCACCGCGCTACTTAAGAACTGGCGTGGGCGACATCGGCTCCGATACCGGAGGAGAAGGCCATAAGTATCCGTCGGCGCGTCGCTTCTTGTCTATGACGAAGGCGAAGCCCCGCTCGTGGTGGCGCATGCGTCAGATTCGCCACCGCGATGCCGTTGCGCTCGCCGTCTTGTCCGCCGCGTTCCTTCTCGCGGGGGAACTTGTGAACCAGGACATCCCGAGCGTCTACGAGAAGTACATCCTGCAGTCGGGTGCCTTGAACAATCTGGGCTTTCTCATCCTCATCGTGGCCCTAATCATCCTAGGCTTCACGACCTATTTCGGCGGCGTCTTCGTCCTTCTCGGTGGCCTTCACTTCTCGTGGGGCCGGGTGGGCCGAGGTCGTTTCTTGGTCGGTCTGGGGATCGGGGTCAGCCTAATCGGTCTCGTCAGCCGACTCGCCCAAGCCCTCCTGGTTACCGGCACTCCCCTAACCGCCATCATCCCGTATACGACCTCGCTGACCGGGCTGGGGATCCTCTTCGGGATCGTGAGCCACACGCTGATGGGCCAATACGCCCTCTTGCTGAAGAAACATGCCAAGCGTGTCTGGAGGCGGTGGCGAAAGGCGCAGCCAGAGCCCGATGAGCGCTCGCGAACGCCCCCCGCTAGATCATCAAGACGAACTGCGCGTGGGGCACGCCGTTGATCCAGAGGATCCCGTCGTCCGCGACGAAACCCGCCTCTTTCGCCGCGTCGATCGTCTCCTTTCCGACGAAGTTCCCGATCGTCGCGAGTCGGAGCTCGGAGGCGAATCGTTCCTCCGTGACGATGTCGCCCTCGTAGAACTTGCCGACCTCGATCTTGAATTTGCCCTCGCGGAACGTCTTGCCAACGAGGTCCGCGTCCGCGGCGGCGACGAGGGTCTCTTTTCCCTGATGGTATACCTTCATTCGGATGGGCATCGGCCAGGTCGCGGCTACAACCGTTCGACGAGCTTATACTTGTTTTTCGCGGGGCTGTAAATCTCGCCCTCCTGGGCCCAGCGCTTCAACCACGCGTCGACTTTCGCGGGCGGGATGCCACGCTCCTGCGCGATCCGCACGATGTCCTCGTAGTCCGCGACGCCTTCGGGGCCCGCGAGCTCGTTGATGATGTCGCGGATCGAGATGATCTGCTCGCGTTGCGACTGGCTGATCCCGGTCTGGATGATGTCGATGTCGAAGCGCCCTTCCTCCCCGGCGACTTTGCCCATCCAGTACTCGACGATCCGCACCGCGCGCTCCGCGTCTTCCGCGTCGACCGCCTCGCTCAACCGGAGCCGAGCGCCGGCCTCCGAGAGCCGGATGATCGCCTCCAACTGGCGCGGGGTGATAGGCACGCTGGAGCCCGCGGCCTCTCCGGTCTTCCGGATCTCCAAGTACTTCTTTTCGATGATCTCCATCGCCTCGTCCGTCATCACCGGGTAAATCCGCTTCGCATAGGCGACGTACTTACGGAAGAAGTCCGGGTCGAAATGGGGCGTGAAGGGTTCCTCGAGGAATGTCGACTCTTCCACGGCGAAGCCCGCCTCGCGTCGCCGCCGGATCTCTCCGACCTTGTGTCCTTTGAGGATGTGTTCCGCGAGCTCGCGGTCGCGGTCCGTCTGCGGGCGATCGATGATCGAGAAGATGATGTCGAACCGGCTGAGCAGCGCGGGCGGCAAGTCGATTTGCTCGGAGATGTACTTGTGCTCGTCGAACCGGCCGAACTTCGGGTTCGCGGCGGCGAGGATCGCGCACCGGGATTGGAGGACGGCCGTGATGCCCGCCTTCGCGACGCTGATCCGCTGTTGCTCCATCGCTTCGTGGATCGCCGACCGGTCTTGCGGATTCATTTTTTCGATCTCGTCGATGGCGGCGAGCCCGAGATCGGCGAGGACTAGGGCTCCCGCTTCGAGGGTCCAGCGGCCCTCGCCGAATTCGTCCCGGACCGCGGCTGCAGTCAGGCCCGCCGCCGAAGCGGCCTTCCCGGTCGCGTAGATTCCGCGGGGGGAGAGCCGGATCATGTAGGACAAGAGCTCGCTCTTGCCTGTTCCCGGATCTCCGACCAGGATCAGATGGATGTCTCCGCGGATCCGCCGCCCGTCGGGCATGATCTTCGCGACCCCACCGAACAGCTGGAGGGCGAGGGCTTCCTTCTCCACGTGCATCCCGTAGATCGAGGGCGCGATCGATGCGGTGATCAACCGGAAGATGTCCGGGCTCGATCCGATCTCCCGGATCCGGTGGGCATCCTCCTCCGTCACCTCGATCTCCTCGAACTCGACCCGTTCCATCTCGACCGAGTTGACGTCCACGAAGATGTCGAAGAGGGTCGAGCGCTGCCCCGGTCGTCCTCGCTGGACGCTCCGCAGCACGCCGTTCAGGATCACGCGCTGCCCGGGGGTGATGCGGCCGGTCAAGTCGTCTTCGACGTAAGCGCTGAGCCGCTGCGGCTCCTCGCCGCCCCGCAGGCCTTCCGGCGATTCTTGGACCTCGATCTTCTGCGTGTCCAGGTACAGAGACGTCTCCGTCAAGAGTTTGAACTTCGTCGCACTCGCGGAGCGCTTGCAACCCCCCTGTTCCTCATAACACTCGAGGGGCTCTCGGAACGTCTGGCCGTCTTGCTCCTCCTTGATGATCGTCCCGCAGCGCAGACACTGGAAGAGAGCCCCCACGACCTTGGGACGCACCTCCGTGCTCTTGCGAACCAGGCCCTCGACCGAGATGTATTGGCCGAGATGCTTCGCCCGCAGATCCCGAATCTGCACTCGGCGGTCCCGGGGGAGGCCGTTGATCCGAAGGTGGATCTGGGGGGCCTCTTCTCCGGGCGGCGCGAGGCGACGAATCGCTTCCTCGCCCGCCATCAGGACGTTCAGCGGGTGCCGCAACAGATAGATCGCCATGTCCGTGTCGAAGCGATTCAGGTCCAGGAACGAGGCTTCGAGGCTCCGCGACTCGGGATAGCGGTCCGCCACCGCGATGATTTTCGAGAGGTAGCCCATCTCCTCGAAGAACTCCTCCCACTTCGCGATCAGCTCATCCTGCGGAAACTCGACGAGCACTTCCTTCCCCCGGCTCGGAAGCGGCGCAGCATCGGGAATGGTCATATCTCTTTGAGTTCTCCTTCCACTGGTCCGCTTCCCGAGCGTGTGTATAGGTCCGACCGTTTCCACTGGAACAAACGCGTGCCGTCGGGATTCATCCGCATTGCGAATACCCGCACTCGGCACATCGAGCGCAACCGCCGACGTGCTGGAGGATCGCGCCGCATTCCGGGCATCCGGACGGAACTCCGTGCGTGGAGGCGACCGACTCCTCTGAATCGACCGGGACGACTTCCATGGATCTTCACCTGGTGTTCACATAGACGATGGCTTTCTAAAGGAGGACGGGGAGGGGTGGCCGAAAGTGCCTTTTTTCCGGGAGATGCGCGAACCTTATTGCAGGAGCGCCGCCATCCTCACGCGATGGAACTTCCGGACGAACTTCAATCCCTGCAGCGGTTCCATGGACACCTCGGCGTCTATGTGACGTTGGGCCTCCGGATGGGCGCGATCGGGAAGCGGCGATTCGGCCACTACAAAGGTTTGCGCGCCGTGGTCGCGAGCCAGCCCGAGCCGCCGATGCGGTGCGTCCTCGACGGCATCCAGTTCTCGAGCGGATGCACGATGGGCAAGGGGAACGTTTCCCTGGAGGCGGCGTCGGAGCCCGCGGTCTTGTTCGAGAAAGAGGGCCGTCGCCTCCGGATCTCTCTCAAGTCCGGGTGGCGAGAGAAGATCGATCGTGAGATGTCGAAGGAGAGAGAAATCGAGCAGTCCCTGTTCTACTACGAGATTCCGGAGGACGAGGTCTTCGACCTTCGTGAGGGCTGAATTCACCAGCCTGGAAGCGTCCACGTGACCGCGGCCGGGACGCGGATCCAGTAACCGGCTCCGGTCGCGATGACGTCGGTGTCGGACAGGTTGCGCACGTGATATAGCCCGGTCGAGTCGAACCCCATCACCGCGGTCGCACCCGTTGACATCTTGAGATTCTGCACCGTCACGGCGAACGCGAAACCAGGTAACGCGATTAGGTTCCAGCCGGTGCAAAGACGGATTTGGGAGACACCGGGCAACAGCCCCAACAGGGTCATCGAATCTGCGGCCGTTCCGTTCAGCCAGAAGGCATGCCCCCTCGGGATGGCGAACGTCGAAAGGTCCGACGGAAGGGCCGAGGACCAGCCGAAGCCCCCCGCGCATGCGTCGAACGTCCAAGCGTCCGCCCACATCCGGCCGGCGACGAGGGTGCCGAACGCGGGATCCGTGAGATCGACGGGCATCCCGAGCAAGTTGAGTCCCGCGGCGAATGCGAGGCGCACCTTCACGGCGAGGGAGCTCGAGTTGGCCACGTTGTTCGCCGCGTCGACCGTCTCGATCCGGTAGAAGTAATCGGACGCGTCCGCCCCTCGGCCCGGATCGACGAATGGGTACGCGGCACTCCCGTTCCCCGGGATGGCACCACTCGCGTCGACGTACGGACCGCGGGCCGATGTCGCGCGGAGGACGCGGTAACCTGTGGTGCCGCCGAAAAGGCCTTCGTCCCACGGCCGGAGCCATCGGATCTCGAGATCCTGATTTCCGTTCGCGAGACGCACGGTGGACGGGGACGCGGAGACGGGCGCCACCGTGTCGGGTCCCGCGTAGATGACGACGAAACAGAGGGAGGTGTACGGTCCCCAATTGCTCGCCATGTCCTCGGCATGCATCCAGGCGCACATCACGCCGGGCGGCGCGGCGAGCGCCCCTTGCCAGCCGATGCTCTCGACCGTTCCATCGAAGCTCCCATCGCTCGCCGACATCGGGACTCCGGTCCCGGCGTCGCTCGGCGCGGGCGGCGTCGTCCGCAAGAAGAATTCCGCAGAGGCGATCGAGGATCCGCCGCGGCTTCGATCGTCCGCGGTCGCGTTGAACGTCGAGAGGAGGGCGGCGCCCGGAGGCCGCGGCGCCACGTGAACACTCCCGGCCCACAAGACCGGCCCGGCCGTGTCGCCTCCGGGTCGGGAGATGGCGAAACTCGCAACCGTGGTGTCGGAGCTCGAGAGGGACGGGGTTCCGTTATCCTGTGCCAGGATCCGGAGGTAGTACCGGTTCCCATTCGGCGCGGCCCCGATGTTCCAACTGTAGTTCCGGACCGACCCCGGTAGGATTGCGATCGGACTCCACGTCAAGCCCCCGTCCGCGCTGGAATCCAGGGTGAAGTTCGATAGCCCGATGCCGGTCCCGTGTGCGCTCGCGGTCCAGGTGATCGGGATCGACGGACCGCTGAAGACACCGCCCGTTGGCGAGGTGATGTTCACATCCGGGTGGTCGCGGTCCAGTCCGGTCGGCGAAGTGCTCACGAGCCAGCGGAGGGCCGCATCGAGGATCGCCGCCCGCGTCGGGCTCGCCGGGTTCAGGTTCGTCGCGGTCGAATCGATGCCCGTGATCTCGAACGCGAAGTAGGCGAGGCGCGACGGGGTTCCGCCCCAGGCCCCTTGGCCTGCGGTCCCGTTCGGCGACGAGGAGACCCAGCGCAGGCCGATCGGCCGGTTTTGGGCGCACACGGGTCCCCCGGACGGACTTTGGACCATGTTGTCCGTCCAATCCGTCGCAAAGGTCCCCCCCGCCGCACCCGGAAAGAGCTGGTCGTCCGCCCCGCCGTCCCGGTGCGGCGTGTAGACGACGCCTCCCACATACGAGCCGCTGATCGGGTCGGCAGAAACGCCTTTCACTTGGCCGACGGTCCGAGGGTCGCACACAAACGTCGCCTTGAGTACGGCTCGGACCCACGCCTCCGTTTGCGCGGTCGCGAAGGGGGACAAAGTGCTGCCGAGGGCCCATGCGGAGTCATGGGAAGAGACAAACAGCCGACCGCCTCCGTCGAGGTAACTCTGCACCAACGTCCTCGCGGACGCATTGAACGGCGGGTACTGCTCCAATCCGACTTGCCAGATGACCGCGCGACGGGCCTGGAGGACCCCAAGCGGAGGCAGGCCGAGTTCCGCGACGCGCCACAAGGACCACGTCCACGCGTTGCCGCTGAGGGCGGCCGCGTACGATGCCTCGCGCTCGGGAGGGAACGAACCCCCTCCAACGACGAGGAGGACATCGCCCACCGCAGACGTCTGGAATTGGTAGTCGGCTCCCGCGTTCGTGTCCGTGGTCGCATTGGCGAGCCGCCCACTGGACGTGACCTCGAGGAAGTATCGCGTCTCCGGGCGGAGATTCGTCAGAGTGATCGTGTGTCCCGTTTGGAGATTGGACCCATTTGCGCCGAACGGAAGGGAGCCGGCGTTCGTGCCGTATCGCACCTCCGTCGTCGCCGGCTCCACCGTCGTCCACCGGACCGTGGCTGTCGTAGAGCCGATCGCCGTGACGGTCACGTCGTGAATCGTCGGGCCGCTCGCGAGAATCTTCGCGCTCGCCGTCGCGATGTGCGGAGGCGAGAGGTCCTGATACGTCGCGGTCACGACGTCGCCTTCGCGGACCTGGAGGATGTTGTCCGGCGTCGGAGTCCCGAAGGCGGTGGCGATCGAGCCGTGCCACGTTTCGTCGGGACCGCCCCGCGTCAGGGTGACATTCTCGCCCCCCGGCTCGATTCCCGAGGCGACGTGAGCCACCACCGACGTTGCATCCGAGTCCTGCACCGAGATTCGGATTGTGTCGGCCTCGGAGTACGCGACCCGATCCAGAGACAGCCGGCCGTACGAGGCATCGAGATTTCCGGTCGCGACGAGGGCGAACAGCTGCGGCCCTACCGGCACGTTCGATCCGATGACGCGGACCGTCCAATCGCCCGCGGCCGCGTTCCTCAGGATCACGGCTTCTTCGACGTTGGTTGCGTCGAAGCTCCCGCCCGGCAGCGACTGTCCCTGCGCGAACGGCGCGAAGTGGTTCCCCCGGTACACGGTCCCGTTCGGGGCAGTCACCTCGAGGTCCAGATCGTTCACGAGGGCCTTCGTCGCGCCGATCGTCCCGGGGTAATCGTTCCATGTCAGGACGAACTTCGCGGGGCCCGCGGAGCTCACGTGGAACGCGTACGCGACGACGTCCCCGGTGAGCAGTCCCGCGGTGCCATCGACCACCTGGGTTTTGAACGTGTCTCCCGCCGCCGAGATCGGGAGGACCTTCGACAGCAGGACTCGCCCGAATCCCTGTTCGTTGTTCGGCCAGGTGTCCGCCGAGGACCGAGCGACGGTCCCGCTCCCGGTGACCTGCTGTCCGGACGCAATGAGGATCGCCCGGATGAGCGCCGCGCTCGGGGTCATCGAGTTGTTCGCGATCGGGGCACCGGAGGGATACCATCCGTCCACGAAGTACTGGCGGATGATCGCCGCCGCGGCGGCCGCGGCCGGCGTCGAGTAACTCGTCCCGGCCCAGTGCGCGTCCGCGAGGCCTGTGCCGCTCGACGGGTCGCCGTCCGACATCGCCGAGTCCCCATCGAAGATCGTGACGATCGTCGGTTTGATCCGGCCGTCGGTGGTCGGCCCGCGGCTCGCCTGCGGCGCCAGGTCGTTCTGGTCGAGGCTTCCGCCGGTGTCCGGGTTGTACGCCCCGCCGACGGCGACCACGTCTTTCGCGGTTGCCGGCGTCCCGATCGTCCCCGCGTTGCTCCCGGCATTCCCCGCGGCGAAGACGATCGTCATGTCCGGATGAGCCCAGACGAATGCATCGACCATCCGCGCTTGGACGTCGTACACGTTCGTGTCCGCACCCCAGCTGTCGCTGTGGATCCGGACCGGCGCTACCGGATCGTTGTAGACGAGCCCGGCCGGGCCGAAGAGATCGTTGTAGTTCTCCGGGATGTAGATCAGTCCCTCGTTGGGACAGATCGCGAGGCCCTGGAAACCGCCGACGTCCTGAAGGTAGATTTTCGCCCCCAAGGCGTTCCCATCGTTCGGCGAAGCGCCGATTCCGTTGTCGTTCCCCGCCAAGGTCGATGCGACCCCGGTCCCGTGGCCGTTCGCACAGTCCTTGATCGAGAACGGATCCCAGGGGCCGCCTCCTCCAGGCCATGTGAGCGCTCCGGTGAGGACGCCCATGTTCACGTACCGCACCACCTTGCGTCGAGTCACGTCGGTCGTGTTGTAGATGTCCCCGATCGTGATCGCCGCGGCACTGTGCCGGAAGGGCGCGCCGTCGTAGTCGAGGCCGGTGTCGGCCATGCCGATGACTTGTCCGGTCCCGTCGAGGCCGTAGGTCCAGTACCGGTCGTTCCCCGTGAGGTTCGTCTGGATTACCCAATCCGTCTCTGCGTTGAAGGGATGGACGGGTTGGACTGGATCGATGAACTCGACGGCGGCCTGGTCCGCGAGCGAGGAGACGAGTCTGGCGGGGAGTCGCGCGAGGACCCATCGGAAATCTCCAGTTCCGAACGCGCCCAGAATGGCCGGCCCGGTTCCTGTGCCCCTGTCCAGCGGGATGCCTGCGTGGCCCAGCCAGGCCTCGATGGTTTCGGGACTTTCTCCCGGGAGGACGACAATCCGGACATTCAGGACGCCACTGGTCGGTGTCCCCGGTCGAATTTTCCAGGCGGTTTCGTAGGGGCCCACCCAGTCCACGTACTGCAAGGCTGACAGACCTTGAAGGTCCGAGAGCTGACCACGGACCACAAAACCATCTTGCGGGACATATCGAAGGAGCGCGAGGCCGCGTGACGCGAGTTCGTCTTGCCACTCCGACTTGACTGGTGCAACGAAGTGAATGACACCCACGCTCATCCCGCGAGTGTCCACCGACCACGGGACCGAATGGGACCGCAGCGTCGCGACGTCCACGGCGCCCGCCGCGAATTGAAGCACCGATCCGCGCTCGAATGGCATCGCGTACCGTCCGTGGGCCCGGAGGATCGCGAGCGTTCCGTCGGAGCCGCGGGCGACGGCGAAGGATGCATACGATTCGAGGAGATGCGCGCCTGCCGAAGTAATCTCAGCCTCGGTCGCATCCGTTCGGAACGTCACCGGGCTACCGATCGGGACGGCCTCAGGCACGGCCGGGCGCGGACCGGAAGAAGGCAGTTGGACGAGGAGGAAAATCGCAACCGCAAGCGTCACGAAAACACGAACGACGAGAAGGGCCGTGTGGGCCTTGCCTCCTTCGGACGCGCAGGCGGCGGGCCTGTGCCTCGGAATCGCGGGATGCGACGGCGCGCACATTAGGTTTTTGGCCCAAATTCGGAATCGCGACTCGGCTCTGATCAGCGCTACTCCGCGATGATCCGCGTCGCTTGCAAGATCCCACTCTGGAAAATGAGCGTGTAGTAGTTCGGCGAATGGTTCGTGCCGCGCAGTTTCACGCACCGAATCCGTCGCTGGATGTTCGCGTCGTCGACGCGTTCCATCTTCGTGTGGATGATTCCGTCGCTGAGATATTCCTCGCCGTTCTTGCCGAAGTCCTCGCTGCCCGGTTTCATCTCGCTGATCAGGATCGTGGTCGCCTTCAGATCGCGGATCCACTCGAACAGCTGAAAGAGGTCTTCGCGCGGGTTTTCGAACCGCGACATGACCTCGAGGACCGGGAGCGAATCGACGACGAGGATGTCGTAGTTCATGGAGCGCTTCAGGTTCAGCGCGTACATCTTGAAGATCTCGAGCCACGTGCGGTCGGCCATCCCGTCCAGGTTTCGACGGATCATGCCGAGGTCCACGATGCTGACCTTGTTCTCGACATCCCGCGGGCTCAGGCTCATCTGGTCCAGGTGGCGCGTGAGGTTCTCACGACCCTGCTCCAGGGAGATGTAGGTGCCCGGCCTCCCGTCGCGAAGCGCGTTTTGGTAGATCATGTTGAACGCGATCGTGGACTTCATCGTCCCCGGCTCTCCCGCGAGGAGGACGACGTGGCCCTCCGGGATGCCGCCGCCTAGCTTGTCATCAAAACCGTGGATGAAGGTGCGGATACGGTCTCCTTGGCTCATAGCAAGGCATTCCATTGGAAGGAGCGCGTATAACCGTTCCGAGGCCGTTATCACCGGGAGCTAGTCGTCGGCGTATGGAGGAAAACAAAAAAGAAAGGGGGAGTAAGCGCGAACTGAAAGACGACAGGGCGCCTAGCATAAGATGATTTTTGCACTCGGTCTGTGAGCAAAGTTTCGGCTGGAAACGTTTATTTGTTATCCGGTTTGTTACCAGGTCCGGGTCGGGAGTCGTTGTTTGTCCCTGAGCGCAACCTCAAGGACCTCGTGGTCTCGTACCTTCGCGAACAGGAACGCTCGATCAGCGCGCTCACGAAACAGCTCCGTCAGGACGGATATCCGTTCCATCGGCTGTTCGTGACGGGGTATCTGAAAGCCCTCGCCGACGCTGGCATCCTCCGCGAAAAAGAGATCCCGCCCGCGAAGGTCTACGGCACGTCCGCACACCGAGAGCCGAACCTGTACGAGCTCGTGGGTTCCCGGTGCCGCGAGGCCACGCGGGATGAGACGGACCAGGTGCGGCTCGCCGTGGCGGTCCTGCAGAAACTCTTTCGTCGTCCAATCTTCCTTCGAGAACTCCGGGAATGCGGCTTCGGCGGGGCAATCGACGCGCCGCAGCCTCCTCGAGAAGAGCGAGAGGAAGCCCGCCGGGGACTCGTGAAGCTCGGCCTGCCGGTCCCGACGAACGAGCCGGCATACGCCGTGCCAGAGCGTCGGAACGAGGTTCGGGACGAGATCCTGTACGACCTGGTCATCAAGCGGTTCGGGATGGGCGCCCTGGTCCTCGAGACGAAGCAGATGAAACTGACCGAGCGTTGAGAGGGAAGCTAGGCCATCGAGGTGGATGCTCAGCTCCGACGCCGGGTGACCCGGATGCGTCCTCGGTCCCGCACCCCCGCGAGCGTTGGTAGTCCGCGGTGAGGCTGCTCACTTCCGTGCCTGACCCGTTCCCCACGATCGGGACGGGGATCGCCGCTCTCCAGCTGCGATCCCTGTCGCCTCCAGCCCCGCGGGACAGAACCTCAACGTCGGCATCCGGACCAGCGCCAGACTGGGAGCACCGCCCCCGATTGTCACCGCCCCATGAGGACGATTTGGGTCTACAAGGGGACGCCCAACCCCCCGGTCAAGCCTAGCGCCGTTCTCAACCAAGACATCGTATTTAGCTTTCTCGGTCTCGATCTCGAGAGCGCGCGGAACGGAAAGGGTTATGTCGCGGCGGAACTGTTCCTTCACTAGGCGGGGGAGAGGCGGTTGCAGCCTTCTGGTGTAGTTCGCGTTCTGATTGTCCTTGCAAGCGTTGCGGTGGCACTGCCCGGTTTTGCGGCGGCCGCGTCGGGTCACGTTTCGAACGGGACCGTGAGCGGTTCGGCATCGTCTCCGATGAGCGCTCCCACGACCACGCAGCCGTTCTTTCCGAACATCCGCGTGACGGACGGAAGTTCGGGCTTCACTGATCAAGTCGAACCGACGATGGTCGTGAACCATTCCGGAACGATTTTTGCCGGGTGGAAGGAAACGAATGGCGATACCGCGGCGGGCCTTCGTGTCGGAGCGTCGTACTCGGTTGATCAGGGAGCCACTTGGGCGCCGAACATTCTGATGAACCAGTCCCATCCGGGCCAGGGTTGCCACAACTCGGATCCGTGGATGGCCCTCGCGCCCGACGATCGCGTGCAATATGCCTACCTTGAGTTCGATTGCAATCCGACGGGACTGAATGTCGCGAACACGACGGATGGGCAGACGTGGAGCAGCCCTCACTTCAGGACCGGCGGGGGAGGCCTCACAGACAAGGACTCGATCACTGTGGATCCGTTCGGCCGGATCTACGCCGCATGGGACGAAGGGAACGAGATGATGGTCAGCTGGTCCGATGACGGCGGCGCGCACTGGTCCCCGTTCCAGTTTCCCGATGACAATCCTGGCGGCGTCCTCGGCGCGATCATCCAGACTTCGACCAACGGGACCGTGTACCTGACTTGGTGGGACTTCGGTTCGAACGACATCCTCTTCGATTGGTCCTGGGACCGGGGAATGACTTGGCATCCGGACGTCCGCGTGAACAGCGTTCCGGGCTCGGCGCAAGGGGCCGGATCTTGGTCGTTGCCCATGCCGGCCATGGGCGTGGACCCGAACTCGGGGACGATTTACAACATCTGGACGGACAGCCGCGGCGGGGGCCTCGACGTCATGATCGCGGCCTCGACGAACGGCGGACAATCGTGGGGCACCAACGTGCGCGTGAACGATGTGACGACCGGCGATCAGCGGATGCCGGATCTCGCGATCGACAGCGCGGGGACCGTCCACGCCGCCTGGCTCGACGATCGGACCGGCAACCACAACATCTTCTACGCGAACTCAACGAACGGCGGCCAGACGTGGTCCACGAACCTCAAAGTCACGGACGAGGAGTCATCGTCTTCGCTCGTTCGTCCTGGCGACTACTTCGCGATTGAGGTCGGACCGCAGAACCAGGCGTACGTCCTCTGGACCGACGGCCGCACCTCCGATGGTTCCGACTACGAGATCTACTTCGCGCGCAACCCCGGCTTCCCCGGGGCGACGCTCACCGCTTCCACGAACCCGGCGGGCCTCAAGGTGCAGATTGACGGAACGACGTACACGAGTCCGGCCCAGAAGGTCGTCGTGATCGGGTCGACGCATTCGGTCAGCACGCCGGATCCGCAGATCATCAACCCAACGGCGCGGTACATCTGGACGTCATGGAGCGACGGTGGAGCCCGGACGCATACCGTGACCTTGGACTCAGATTTGACCGTGGCTGCAAGCTTCAAGAAACAGTTCCAAGCTAAGTTTGCGATTTCTCCGACCGGCCCCACAATTCTCGTCGACAACCAATCGTACGGAGTTCCGGCGACGTTGTGGTGGGACCAAGGATCGGCCCATTGGCTCGAAGCGCCATCGCCCCAACTCATCGCTCCGGATTCTCGTTTCGTTTTCGTTTCTTGGAGCGATTCGGGGGCGCGGGCCCACGGCGTCACCGCGAACGCTGCGGTCGATGCCACCGCGACCTTCCAGCCCGAACGCACCCTCGTGATTGCGACCGACCCCGCGGGGTTGAACTTCACCCTGGACGGCGGATTGCCGCAAGCGGGGCCTCAGACGTTCTGGCTCGCGCTCGGTTCGACCCACACGATTGCGGTCAATACCCTGCAGGCCGGTGCCCCGGGCGTCCAGTACCTCTATTTGGAGTGGAGCGACCATGGGGCTCCGTCTCACGCGATCACGATTAGCACCGGCATGAGCGTGACGGCCCGCTTCAAGACACAGTTCTACCTGACCGTCGTCTCTTCCGATCCCTTGACGACTGGTGAAGGCTGGTGGCCCAGCGGCGCGACGGCCACGGCGGCAATCACGAGCCCGATTCAAGCCGTGGGGCCGGGGGAACGCCTCGCATTCCACGGTTGGGGCGGCGACGCGACGGGCCCCAATACGACCTCCGACCCAATCTTGATGGATGGTCCGAAGACCGCCGTCGCGCTGTTCGGGACCGAGTTCTATTTGGAAGTTCAGTCCACCTACGGGGCTGTCACCGGCACGGGATGGTACGCGTCCGGGTCACCTGCGACTGCGACCGCGCCTGCGACGGTGCCGGTGTCCTCCGGATCGCGTCGTATCTTCGCGGGATGGAGCGGGGACGCTTCCGGGTCCAGCCCAACGGCGTCCATCCTTATGGATGGACCGAAGGTCGCGATCGCCAGTTGGAAGCTTCAATACAACCTCCAGATCAACACCCCGTACGGCACGGCATTGACCGCGGGTTGGTACGACGCCGGCACGCAGACCATGGCGCGTCTCGACATGGGCACGGTGTCCCTCGGTGTCGGCGCTCGCGCGCTGTTCCAAGGCTGGTACGGAGACGCCTCGGGCACCGACTCGTCCGGGTCCTCCTCCATCACGATGGACCGCGCGCACCTCGTCGTGGCCGCCTGGCAAGTGCAATACTATCTCACGGTCGAAACGACATTCGGCAGCTCTTCCGGGAGCGGGTGGTATGCGAACGGATCGTTCGGACTCGCGTCGGTGAATGCATCGATCATTCCCGTGAGCGGGACGGAGCGCCAAGCCTTCGCCGGTTGGAGCGGGGACGCGTCGGGAGCATCCGGCGCCTTGTCGAATCCGATCCCGATGGACGGACCCAAGTCGGCGCGCGCGACGTGGAAGGTCGAATACCTCGTCCGCGTGGACAGCGACATTCAGGTTCAGATCGATGGGGGCGGGTGGTATGCCGCCGGGACGCAGGCAACGCTCCGCGCGCCAGAAGAGGTGTCCTACGGCGGACAGACCTATCGCTTCTCGGGCTGGACCGGCGGCGTGAGCTCCTCCGCGACCGAAGTCTCCGTGACGGTGAACGGCCCACTGGTCGTGCACGCGAGCTGGGCGTCGGTGGGGATCCTCGGCGGTTCGACGGTCACATACGGTATCATCGTCGTGATCGTCGTCATCGCGATCGTCATCGCCCTCGTCGTCGCGCGTTCGCGCCGTCGTAAGGAATGATCCGGGTCTCCAGCGTCATTTGGCCCGGTTCATTCGTTGTTCGAGGCGGGCCGCCTTCGTCTTCCGATACCGCCCAAAGGTGGAGAGGAGCAAGACTCCACCGACGAAGAAAGCACCTGCGGAACACACGAGCCGCCACGATTCCAGGTTCCCCACGAAGAGTCCATTCGTGAGATTCGCGGTGAAGTAGAAATTGATTGATGTCAAGATGATGAACAGCCCGATCGCCATTGGCGCCCAGACGCCGAGGATCGATCGGACCCGCTCGATGTTCATCGGCTCATCAAGCGGATGATCGCTTCCGCGGGCTCGCCGCCGCACTCTTCGAGTGCTTTGCGCGCTTCCGCTTCGGAGACGCCGGCCTTCTCGGCGACGAGTTGGACGTCCTCTTCCGGGATCGCCGGTCCCTCGCTCGCATCAGGCTTCTTCGCATCGGCTCGATCCCGGACGATGGGCTCGCCGACGACCGTCCAGATCTTCTGACCCTGGGCGGTCATCGCCGTGACGTTCGGATCCCGGATCACGTACTCCTTGTTCGCGGTGCGGATGACGACTTCCTCGACGCCCTCGAGTTCTTCTTGTTCGATGCCCATCCGCTTCATGGCCTGGCGCATCTGCCGCGGGTTGACACGTCCGCCCGGGATCATCGCATCACAGTGGAAAGGATGGTCGTGACTCGGATAAAGGTTCTGCGCGTCCGAGCTCTCCGTCATATGTTTAAATAGCTCAGGGTTCATCAAATTCACAGTGCGCGTCGCCGTTGTGTTCAAGGATCGATGTCAGCCCAAGCGCTGCCATCTCGAATGCATCGCCTTCTGCCCACCGCAGCGGACCGGCACCGAGGTCATCTGGATTGATCCGGAGACCACGAAGGCCGCGATCAGCGAAGAGACGTGCATCTCGTGCGGAATCTGCACGAAAAAGTGTCCGTTCGATGCGATTCGGATCATCGGCCTTCCTGAGGCTCTCAAGGAAGATTTGGTCCATCAATACGGAAAGAACGCCTTCCGTCTCTTCCGTCTACCGGTTCCGAAGCAGGGGGAGGTCATCGGCCTGCTCGGCCCGAACGGTATCGGCAAGACCACCTGCGTCGGCCTCCTGAGCGGAGAGGTCGCGCCGAATCTCGGCCACTACCGCCGAAAAAAAGCCTATTGGGAAGAAGTGCTCGACTACTTCGCCGGAACGGAGCTCCACGACTACCTCGCGAAGATTGCGAACAAGAAACTCACCACCGCCATCAAGCCGCAGTATGTCGACAAATTGAGCAAGATTTACACGGGCCGTGTCCGAGATCTCTTGACGAAGATCGACAAGAGAGGTCGCCTCGCCGAGCTGACGGTGTCCCTCGACCTCGAATCGTTCCTGGATCGGGACATCGCGCAGCTGTCGGGCGGCGAGTTGCAACGCATGGCGATCGCCGCAACGATGCTCAAAGAGGCCGACATCTACTTCTTCGACGAGCCATCGTCTTACCTCGACATCTACCAACGGCTGCAAGTCGCGAAGGTCATCCAGTCCCTCTCGCAGGAGAAATATGTCGTCGTCGTGGAACACGACCTGGCCGTCCTCGATTTCCTCGCAGACACCGTCTTCCTCATGTACGGCGAGGAGGGCGCGTACGGAATCATTGCGCAGCCGCGGCCGGTCCGCACCGCGATCAACGTATATCTCGGCGGCTACCTGAAGGAGGAGAACATCCGCTTCCGGGATCGCGAGATCCGCTTCGACACCCGCCCGCCTCGAAGCGACTGGAAGGGCGAGACGCTCGTCACGTTCGACGGACTCACGAAACGGTTCGAGGGCTTCGAGCTCACCGTCCATCCGGGACGGCTGCGAAAAGGCGAGGTCGTCGGCGTGGTCGGACCAAATGCGACCGGCAAGACCACGTTCGTCAAGATGCTCGCGGGCCAGGAGACGCCCACGTCGGGCGCCGTGGAGGGACGGTGGCAGGTCTCGTACAAGCCGCAATACCTCGAGGCCGTCTACGAAGGCACCGTCGGGGAGTTGCTGCGCAACGCGGTCGGAAAGAAGGCGGACACCGGCTACTTCGAGACGGAGATCCTCCAGCCGCTCAAGGTCAAAGGGATGCTGGAGCGGGATGTCTCGACGTTGTCCGGCGGCGAGTTGCAGCGCGTCGCCATCGCCCTGTGCCTCGGCCGGGATGCCGACATCTACCTGATCGACGAGCCGTCCGCATATCTCGATTCGAACCAGCGGATGGAGGCGGCGCGGACGATCCGACGGGTCATGGAGAAGGAAGCCCGGACCGGGCTCATCGTCGACCACGACGTGTACTTCATCGACATGGTGTCGGACAGCATCATGGTCTTCTCCGGCGATCCGGGCCGCACCGGTGTGGGCGAAGGTCCATTCCCGATGCGGGACGGGATGAACAAGTTCCTGAAAATGGTTGGCATCACATTCCGGCGGGACGCGGACACGAATCGCCCGCGAATCAACAAGCTCGACTCCCGCTTGGATCGAGAGCAGAAGTCCGCCGGCGAATATTACTACGCGATCGAGGATGCGCTTCACGCGTCGTGATCGTCCGTTACGTCGAAGCGCGAATCAATCGGCCCTGCCCCTCGGAGATGGCCTCGCCGTCTTCGACGATTGTTTCTCCTCGGAGGTACACGGCTCGAGGGAAGCAGGCTTCCATTCCCTCGAACGGTGTCCACCCGCATTTGTACCGCACCCGTTTCGCCGTGACGGCCTCGATGTTGCGCGGGTCCACAACGACGAGGTCTCCATCCCGGCCCACCTCGATCGTCCCCTTCGCGATTCCCAAGATTTCGGCGGGTCGCACTGCCATCGCCGAGACGAGTCGCGGGAGGTCCAGGTCGCCCGCCCGGATTCGACGCATCAGGAGCGGGAACGCCGTCGCGACGCCGGGGAGTCCGGCGGGCGCCTCCTCGAAGAGGCCGCTCTTCTCCTCAATCGTGTGAGGGGCGTGGTCGCTCGCGACCGCGTCGATGCGGCCCTGGCGGAAGGCCCCCCAGAGCGCGTCGCGATCCGTGGGTGATCGGAGCGGGGGATTCACTTTGCCTCGGGCTCCGAGCGGCTTTGACCAGTCGAGGAAGAGGTGGTGGGGCGTCACCTCGCATGTCGCCCCCGCAGGCACCGAGTTGAGGGCATCCACACAAGTGACGTGAGCGACGTGCACCCTCGCTCCGCCGCGGATGCGCGCCAGGGTCGCGATGGCGGCTTCCTCGGCGACCTTCGGTCGCGCCGCGTCGTGGCCTCGGAGGTCCTTCGCTTTCTGCCTGTTGAATTTTTTCGGGTCCTCCGCATGGACGACGACGAGTTTCGGCTGCGCTTCCGCGGCTCGAAGGATTTCTTCTAGTCGCGGCACGGTCACCTCGAGATTTCCCGTCGACTCGGCCATGTAGACTTTGAATGCGACCGCTTTGGCGAGTCGCGGGACTGCCTCCGGGGATTGCGGCGCAGCATACAGTGCATAGTCCACCGCGGCCCGTCCTTGGAGCTCCGCGGCCTTCGCATCAAGCGCGGCTGTCGTGATCGCCGCCGGGACCGTGTTCGGCATGTCCGCCACCGTCGTCACGCCGCCGATCGCCGCCGACCGGGTCCCGCTCGGGAAATCTTCTTTGTACCGGAGCCCCGGGTCCCTCATATGGACGTGGAGGTCGACGCATCCTGGGAGGATCAGCGCATCGCCGTGGTCAATCTGTTCGTCGCCTCGGAGCACTTTCTTGATCGCGGCGATCTGGCCGGTTTCATCAATTCCGATGCTCAAGGGCTCGAGCTGGCCGCGAAAGAACACGCGGCCGCTAATGACCCGCATGCGCCGCCTCCAAGGTCCGGCGCACGACGGGACCGCGGGGCTGGGTTTCCGCGAAGACCTCGGCCTGGAACTTGTAGACCCGGGTCGCGGGGTCGAGCCACGCATCCGCCAAGAGGCCCGCTTTCATGCACGCCTCGGACAAGAATTCGGCCGCGTCCCAGGCATACTCGACGGCGACCTGCGGGAGCAAGAGTCCTCGGTATGGACCCTGGGCGACACTCAAACCATCCTCGCCGAGGGTGACGGACTTCGCGAGGTCCTTCGGCTTCTTCACTTCAATCAGTTGAGGCGGGGTCAGGATGCTCACCTCTACGGTGACGCGGTCGAGTTCTTCCGGGGTCAACCGCGGGAACCGTGGGTCCTCCGCGGCGCCTTCCGCGCCTTTCTCGATCGACTTGACGAGCGGGAAGAACGGTTGCGGGTAGCCGATGCAACCGCGCAGCAAGCCACTCGGATGTTCGTTGAGCGTCACGAACGCTCCGGACTTCTTTTCGAATGCCTTGGGGACTTCAACGGTTCGTTTCACGCGTTTGACGACGTAGGCCTCGAGGGCCTCGCGCGCGATGCGGACAGCGAGTTCGCCATCCCGGTCCGCGTACGACATTCGCCTCGACAACAAGGCGCGTGCCTTAACATTGTCGGCACGATTCTTCGATTGCCAATCCGGAGTGGCCCTCCGTCTCCACCGATTGAAACGCGCACTGTGCGATTGTACTCGCAACCTTTATCGGCCCCGACCTCTCATTCACCGCATGTCATGCGCGCCCGCGTTCCCGTCGTCGAAATCATGACGCAGTCCCCGGTGACGATTCCGGCCGACGCGACCGCGAAGGACGCCGCTGGCCTCATGCGAGACCGGGAGATCGGGAGCCTCGTCGTGGTCGAGACGGGCAAGCCGATGGGCATCGTCACGGAGCGGGATATCGTGACGAAAGTCGCCGCGCCAGACAAACAACCGAGCCGCGTCCTCGTCCGAGACATCATGACGTCCCCCGTGGTCGTGATCCATCCGCATGAGGAAGTCGCCGAGGCTGCGAAGCTGATGTCGCAACGCAAGATCCGAAGACTCCCCGTCGTCCAGGACGGAAAGCTCGTCGGGATGATCACAGAGAACGACATCATCCGGGTCTGGCCCCAACTGATCGAAGTCACGCGGGAATACGCTCGGGCCGGACTCGAGTCGGAGTTCGCGAAGGGCATCGAGGGCCACTGCGAGGCGTGCGGAGTGTATTCGACGAACCTCGTGTGGGATCGCAACTTGCTCGTCTGCCCTGAGTGCCGCGGCGGCTGAAGTGTGCGTCGTCGGGAAGGCGTGGATAACAGCCGCGGAACCTTTATAGGCCGTTCCCAGGTTCGGCCGGCCATTGGCCCGATTCGTCAAGGTTTCTCAGCAAGAACTCGATTCGATCCGCAAGCTCTACGAGAGCGTCATGTCGTACGCCTGCCACGGCCTCTTCTTCCGAGAGGGCATGGTCCTCGCCGAGGAAGTCACGAGGAACTTGGCGCTCGGCGAAGATCCGCTCGAGTTCGGCAAGAAAGTGATCCTCGAGCGGGGCTGGGCAGAGGAGGTTTCCTTCACCGACTCGGGCGCGAGGGTGCGCGGCTCGATCGAGGCGATGCCCGGGGGGGACGTAGAGACGTGCCACCGGCTTCGCGGGATTCTCTCGAAGCTCCTTGAGGCGAAAACGAAACACCGAGTGCGCCTGGCGGAAGTGGAGTGCGTGAGCACGGGCGGACACGAATGCGTCTTCGAACGGGAGGGCGGGGCGTGACCGCCTTGGCGGACATGGTCCGCGCGCTCCGCGATGTGACGAAGGCGGAGGCGGTCGCGGTCGTCAATCGCGATGGCGGGATCGTGGCGGCCGAGCTTCCGCGAAGTGTCTCGCAGGAGACGTTCTCGATCATGTGCGCCGCAATCCTCGGCGCCGGGATGACCGCCGCGACGGAGCTGGGCCACACGGCGCCGCACCGCGTCCTCCTCGAGTCCGACGACGCGACCGTGGTCATCCAAGAAATCGGCCGACGCGCCATGGTGGTGCTCGTGGTACCGCCGGAGCGCGTGGTCTCCGATCTCGACGCGGCGATCTTGCGGTTCGCGCAGGCCGCGGCCAAGGATTTGGACTGAGCGCTCCGGGAAGCCTTAATGTGGCCACGACCCTTCGTTCCGCGGGCCCGTAGTCTAGTGGCTATGATGCGACTCTTACAAAGTCGAGGTCGTCGGTTCGATTCCGACCGGGCCCATCGGTCTCCGGGAACAGTCGAGATCGTGGACCTAGGGACGGCTACGAAAGGGTCCGTCAGTCTTGGACTTCCGAATGCAGCCCGATCGGTTTAGGGCTAGTGCCTGATCCATAGCCGGTGTTTAACGGCGAAGTTGAGTGTGCGAAACACGAGGGGTGCTCCGACCGCCGACACCACGGTGGACACGGTCGCTCCAAGTCCGAGCGCTGCGGTCGGGGGCAGGAATCGGACGAAGTACCACGCGGAGCCTATCAGGCCCCCGAGCCATCCGATTAAGACGATGAACAAGAGAGGTCGAACGAGCAGCATCGCCATCAGCGCCAGTCCGAGGATGCCGCCGGCGTAGAGGAGGATTTCTGGCGGGGCGGCCATCACGGTCGAAATCCACAGCAACAACGGAATCTCGAGCGCCGCGATGAACAGAAAGCCCAGCCGCCACTTCCAGCGCATCTCGCCCGCTCACCTCACTGCCGGTAGTCCTCGGGCCGGAAGCCCAGGTCCACTTTGATGTCTCGCAATCGTCCGAGGTTCGTCCCATCGAGGAGGTGCACGGACGCATCTTCCACCCGGACGAGGTCCTCGTCGAAGAGGGGTCCGATGAACCGGGCACGGACATCGTTCACGGGCATTCCGCCGCAGAGCTCGTTGAACGAGGGCACGACGATCGCCTCGCGCGGGAGCTTGGGGTATCGTTTGTGCTTTCGAAGGAACGGCACACGCATCCAGCACGGGAGGATCTGCCGGGATCCCAACGCGTCGCGAAACGCGGCCGCCGGATGGTTGTGTCCCATGACGAGGACCGATCCCTCCATGACCTTCTTGTAGGGCCAGGCGTGTCCGTGGCAGAATCCGACATCCTCGATTCGGAAGCCGTACGCCGGTTTGAAGCGCACGCTGCGAGGCACGATGTTCTTCAGCATGCCGTCGTGGTTGCCTTGGGCGATGTATACTTCCCGGAATCTCGGCGCGAGGTCGCGGAAGAACACGTAGACGTCCCGTCGCTCGCGAGAGGCCATCTTCGGCACGAGATGCTTCACGTCGCCCAAGATGACGAGTCGGTTCGCGCCTCGACGGTCCGCCAGCTCGATGAGCTTTCGGCCCATCACCTCCGCCCGGCTCGGGACCCGGATTCCTTTCTCGTGCAGCTCTTCCTCGATCCCGATGTGTAGGTCCGCCACGACCAGGATGTCGTCCGCCATGAGCGCGGGCTCATCGGGAACCGGCTCGAGATCCACGCCGGCTCCAAGGGCAGGTCGGCTTAATGGTTGTGCCGGGTCCGCGGTCGATTCGCGTTGGTCAGAGAAACTCGGCCAGGACGCGACCCAGGTTTTCGGCGACGTCGACCGAGGTCAACCCGTAACTCTTGACCTTGAAGGCGAGGTCGCCGGCATACCCGTTCGTGAATGCGGCCAGGCGCGCGGCATCGAACGGGGACATTCCTTTCGACATGAGCCCGGCCACGACCCCGCACAAGACGTCGCCCGTCCCGCCCACCGTCATCCCGGGATTCCCCGTGTAGTTGAACTTGACGTGCAGCCCGTCGGTCACGATGTCGACATGACCCTTCAGGAGGATGGTGGCCCCGAACGTCTTCGCTGCTTCTCGGACGATCTCGGCGCGTTCCTCGGGTGGATCCGGGAGGGCCTTGCCCGTCAGGGTCTGGAATTCTCGGGAGTGAGGCGTGATGACCGCGCGCTTCCCGACAAGACACTTCGGGTCCGCGGCCACCGCCCGGATAGCGTCCGCGTCGACGACGAGCGGCAGCGAGATGCTCCGGACGATGTCCCGCACGGCATCGAAGGTCCCCTCGGCGTCGCCGAGTCCGGGACCGATCGCGATCGCGTCGGCCCGCGAGGCCAAGTCCAGGATCTGCCGCGTGTCCTCCCGGAGCAGCCGGTGGCCGACAAGCGGATGCACGATGAACATCGGCGAATACGATGCGACCACCGAGGCCGCTAGGGCCGGAGTCGCGACATGGATGAGATCCGCGCCGACCCCGAGGGCGCCGTATCCGACGAGCGCGGGGGCGCCGGTATACGGTCCCCCGGCGATCACCAGGACACGTCCATTCTGACCCTTGTGGCTCGTCGCCCTCGGAACCGGATAGAGCGTGAATTCGCCGGGCCCGATCATCGCGGCGATTCTCACGGGGATGCCGATGTCCGCCACGCGGATCCGTCCGGAGTTCTGGGCCGTCATCCCCTCCTTCACATCATGGAGCGTGACGGTGACCGTCGGTCGGACGGCGAGGTCCGTTCCGAACCCGCTGGGGACGTCCACACTGAGGATCGGCTTGCCGGAGGCGTTCATCTGGCGGATGAGCGCGGCGTACGGCTCGCGAAGTGGGCCTTCCGCGCCGATCCCGAGGAGGGCGTCGATCAACAGCTCCGCCGCCGCGATCGCTTCCTCGCTCTTGTCGAGGCCCGCCAGGATTTGCACGTCCCTCAGCCGCTCGAAGTTCGTCCCCGACTCCTGGGTGACGAATTGGTCCGGCGATCGTGCGAGGAGGACGGTGACCCGCGCCTCTTTCGCGAGGTGGCGAGCCGCCACAAGGCCGTCGCCGCCGTTGTTCCCGGTGCCGCAGAGGACGAGGACGTTCTTTCCGGCCGCGCCGAACTCGGCCCGCGCGACGTCGGCCACGGCTTTCCCGGCGTTCTCCATCAGTTCCAAGATCGAGACGCCGAAGTATTGGGCGTTCCGATCGAGGACGCGCATCTCCGCCGGAGAAATCATCGGGGCGCGCATTCGGCCGACGCTAGTTAAACGTTGCCCGCGGAGTTAAGAACGATCGGACATTTCGGGACGCGATGGACTTCGAACCGTTGCGGGCGTACACGTGGGCCCTCCTGCTGGGCCTCTTCGTCCCGCTGAGCTGGATCCTCGACCTCCTGCTCGGGCCCGGCGTCATCGTCTTCGCGGTCGCGGGTCTCGCCATCGTCCCGCTCGCATGGTTCCTCGGGCTCGCGACCGAGGAACTCGGCAAGCACGCGGGCCCCGGGGTCGGCGGTCTCCTCAACGCGACATTCGGGAACGCAACGGAGCTGATCATCGCCGTCTTTGCGCTGTCGCGCGGCTTAACAGAGGTCGTCAAGGCGTCGCTCACCGGCTCGATTGTCGGAAACCTTCTTCTCGTCCTCGGGTTGAGCATGCTCGCAGGCGGCGTGAAATACAAAGCGCAGCACTTCTCCCGCGAGGCTTCCGGAATTCAGATCACGATGCTCGTCGTCGCGGTCATCGGCCTCGTGATGCCCGCGCTGTATGTCCTCTCGACAGGGGTTCGGTCCGGCGTGGCCCTAGAAGAGATGAGCCTGGGCATCGCCGGGATCCTGCTCTTGGCCTACGTGTTCGGCCTCTTGTTTTCCCTGCGCACGCACCGGGACATCTTCAATCCGGTGACGGAAGTCTCCGAGAAGCCGCGCTGGGAGAAACGGTTCGCCCTGAGCGTCCTCGTCGCTTCGACGGTCCTGGTCGCGGTCGAGAGCGAGATCCTGGTCGGCTCTCTGGAGACGGCGCGGCAGAGCCTGGGCCTGACCGAACTGTTTATCGGAGTCATCATCGTGGCCATCGTCGGGAACGCCGCGGAACACGGCAGCGCGATCCTCATGGCCTGGAGAAACAAGATGGAATTGAGCGTCGCGGTCGCGACGACTTCGACGACCCAGGTCGCGTTGTTCGTGGCGCCAATCCTCGTCTTCGTTTCTCTCCTGACCGCGAAAGTCATGACGCTCGACTTTGAAATCTTCGAGCTCGCCTCGTTGGCCTTGGCGACGGCCGTCGTTGCGGCGGTCGTCTCAGATGGCCGAAGCAACTGGTACGAGGGCGCGTTGCTCGTGATGGTGTACGCCGTGATTGCCGTGGCGTTCTTGTTCCATCCGCCTCCGCCGTGAGCCCATGGCCGGTACCCGTCGATCCCTCGCGTACGGACTTACCGCGAACGTCGTCGTCCTCGGGGTCGTGTCCCTCTTCACGGACATCAGCAGCGAAATGATCTTGCCGATTCTGCCGTTCTTCTTGATTCAGGTCCTCGGCGCGAACGCCCTCATCGTCGGGATCCAGGAAGGGCTCTCGGACAGCGTCGTCTCGTTCATGAAGATCTTTTCGGGCCGGTTCTCCGATGCGGCCGGGAAGCGGAAGCGCTTCGTCGGGGCGGGCTACGCCCTCTCGACATTGATGAAGGTCCTCTTTCCGTTCGCGCAGAGCTGGCCGGAGTTCCTCGGGATGCGGATCGTGGAACGGACGGGGAAGGGCGTCCGGGACGCGCCCCGGGACGCGCTCTTGACTGAGTCCACGCCGGCCGAGACCCGCGGGAAAGCGTTCGGTTTCCACCGGAGCATGGACACGACCGGGGCGATCGCGGGTCCGATCATCACTCTCGTCCTCCTGGCGACCATCGCTGCCTCCCCCGGCGTCCCGAACTATCGCCTCATCCTGCTCCTCGCCGCCATTCCTGCAGTGATCTCCGTCTTCATCGTCTTCCTCGTCCGCGAGCCGGTCCGTCAGCGCACTCCGAAGCAGCCCCTTCGGGTCACCTTCCGCGGGATTCCGAAGCCGCTTTGGACGTTCATCGGGATCGCGAGCGTCTTCTCGTTCGCGGATTTTTCCTATGCGTTTCTTCTATTGCGTGCAGGGATACACGGGACGACCGTGGCCATCCTGCTGTACGTGGTGTACAACATCGTGTACGCCGCTCACGCGTTCCCCGCGGGGATCTTGTCCGATCGAGTCGGACGGAAGCCGGTCGTGCTGACCGGGTACATCGCCTTCATCGCCATGGCGACGCTCCTTGTTTTCTCAGACCTCCTCGCCACCCTGGTCCTCGCCTTCGTCCTTTACGGTTTGAGCTACGGGATGGCGGAAGGAACGCAGCGCGCGCTCGTTGCAGACTTCGCCCCACCGAACATCAAGGCCACGGTGCTGGGCGCGTATCACACATGCGTTGGGGCGGTGAAGCTGGCGTCCGGCGTGATCGCCGGACTCCTGTGGATCGCCTTCGCGCCGACGCCGACCTTCCCCGTCGGGGCCGCGACGTTCGCATTCGGGGCGATGGCCGCCACGGTCGCGTCGATCGGACTCTCCCTGTGGAAAGCGCCGGCTAGGTCCTGATCTTTCGGCCGAGGCGCCGCTCCACTCCCGCGACCTTCGCCTCGAGTTGCTTCGACGCACCTTTGCGGTCGTCGATCTTGACGATCGTCGAGACGCGTTCGCAGTCCTCCATGACGGCCCTGTGGCAGCGCGCGATGAGAGCGAGAATCTCGTCGAACGAGCCCTCGATCACCGTCCCCATGGGATTGAGGCGGTACGGGAGACCGCTGCGGTCCACGATGTCCACGGAGCGCGCCACGTATTCCCCCACGCTAACGCCCTTCCCGATCGGCGTGATACTGAATTCCGCGATGGTCATCGCCCGACCCCGCTAGCCTGATAAGCCCCCCGCCTCTTGCAAGTTTTGTGGCCGTCGACTATTCGCAACATGCCGCGGACTACGATCACGTTCGGGCCGACGGGGCGACGGACCGCGAGTTCTGGCTCCGCGGACTCGTCGAAGTCGGACGCCTGCGGGACGGGGAGCGCGTGCTCGACCTCGGAGCCGGGACCGGCCGATTTGCACAGCTCCTCTCGACGACGAATCGCGTCGTGGCCCTCGATTCCTCGGGCGCCATGCTCCGGATCGCCCGCGCGAAAGGTCTGTTCGAGTGTGTCGAGGGCGATGGCCACCGCCTGCCGTTCCGGGCAGACACCTTCGATCTCGCCATGGTCGTCATGGTGCTCCACCATCTCGGCGACTATGGCGCGGCCCTCCATGACGTCGCGCGGGTGGCGCATCGAGTCGTCGTCGCGACCTCGGACATGGCCACGCGTCGCCTCGGCATATTGGAAGAGGCCTTTCCAAGCCTCTTGGCCATCGATCAAAAACGGTTCCCGCCGATTCCGGCGATCGTCCACGCGCTTGAGGCGGCGGGCTTTCGGGCCCCCATCGTCGACGACCGCGCGTACGTTCGAAGGCTCACGACGGAAGAGCAACTCGACCGGGTACGACATCGGTACCTCTCGACGTTCGACCTCCTCCCTCCGGGTGAATATGAGCGAGGGCTCCGGTTCTTGGAGACCGAGATGCCCCGGCGCTACGGAGACCGCTTCGAGATCTCGGCCCGCTTCACGTTCGTAGGCGCGACAAGGTAAGATTCGCCGAATCCGCGCAAGGTTGGCAAAAGTCCCGACCCTTCCGATCCGTATCCGCGAGTTTCTCGGAGAAGAACATCACGCATTGGGGATTCGCATCGTGATGGACGAGGCCCAGGGTATGTCCGAGTTCGTGGACCACGGTCTTCACGGCACGTTCGACGAGTTTGTCCTCGCCCTCTCCCCCAAACTGCGACAGGGAGACGACCGCCCATCGGCCCTGGATGTCCGCGTGACCGAAGACCAGCCTCAGTCCGAGCTCCGGGTCGCTGAGCTCGACGTCCGTGATCGCGATGACGCGATCGCCATCCGAGGATCGGCAGACCCGAGCGAACGTTGCCGCTCGGTACCGTCTCGAACCGTGACCGAAGGGTCGGCTCGGCAAGGGCTTCGGACTCGCGATGCGTACCTCTCCAAACGGTGCAAGCTCCGAGCCGATTCGTTCGAGGACGGAAGCGTCGGTGCGGCCGACGGGTTGGAGTGTGAGGATCATCCTTTGACGACTCCGAGCGGGACCAACCGGGCGACGATTTTCGTCAGTCCTGCTCCCTGAGCCACCCGGACGACGTCCTCGACGTTCTTGTAGGCTCCGGGGGCTTCCTCGACGATTCCGGCCCGCGAGGCCGCCCGAAGATAGATTCCGTGCTTGTCGAGGGATTTCACGACCTCGTTCGCATCGTACTTCCGAGTCGCGGCCTTTCGCGACATCTGGCGCCCGGCGCCATGGCAGCTCGAGCCGAAGGATCGCTCCATCGCGGTCGGCAGGCCAACGAGGACGAACGAGCAGGTGCCCATGTCTCCCGGGATGAGGACGGGCTGGCCGACCGCCTTGTACTCGGCCGGAGTCTCCGGGTGTCCCGCGGGGAAGGCGCGGGTCGCCCCTTTCCGATGGACGACGACCTTGCGTCGCGCGCCCTCGATGACGTGATGCTCCACTTTCCCGATGTTGTGGCACACATCGTAGACGATGTCCATGCCGAGCGCCTCCGGAGATTGGCCGAGGACCTTCGAGAACGCGTTCCGTACCCCGTACGTGATCACCTGGCGGTTGTTCCAGGCGAAGTTTGCGCCGCAACACATGGCCCGCCAATAGTCGAGTCCCTCCTTCGAGCCGATCGGCGCGCAGGCGAGCTGGAGGTCCGGCAAGTCGATCTTCTCCCGCTTCACGACCCGTTCGCACACCTCGATGTAGTCCGTGGCGATCTGGTGGCCGAACCCGCGGGATCCGGTGTGGACCATCACGCACACCTGGCCCGGCTCCTGGATCCCCAGAGCTTTCGCGGCCCGTTCGTCGTCCACCCGGTCGACCTTCTGGATCTCCACGAAGTGGTTCCCGGCGCCGAGGCTTCCGACCTGGTCCTTTCCGCGCGCAATGGCCCGCTCGCCGACTTTCGAAAAGTCCGCGTCCTCGAGGTGGCCGCGCGCCTCGATGTGGTCGGGGTCGTCGGACCATGCGTATCCCTTCTCGACCGACCAGCCGACCCCTTCGGTCGCGAGCTTCGCGAGGTCCTGCCGCGACACTTTCGTGATCCCTCCTTCGCCCACGCCGCTGGGGACGTTCTCGAAGCACGCGTCCGTCAACGCTCGGAGGTTCGAACGGACGTCGGCTGCAAGGAGGTTCGTCCGGATGAGCCGTACGCCGCAGTTGATGTCGTAACCGATCCCGCCGGGCGAAATCACACCGTCGTCGTAGTCGAAGGCCGCGACGCCGCCGATGGGAAATCCGTAGCCCCAGTGGATATCGGGCATGGCCATCGCGGCCCCGAGGATCCCAGGCATCGTCGCGACGTTTGCCACTTGCTCCGGCGCCTGGTCTTGACGGAGCTGCGGCACCATCGATTCGTCGATGAACACCAAGCCGTTCGTGCGCATGGCGGGCTTATAGGACCGCGGGATTTCGTAGCGGAACGCGTCGACTTTGTTCAGAGGGCCGTTCCATCCGTCGCCCATGGCATCGAGAAAGGCGCCTACGTGCCGAGTGCTCATAAACGTTCGCGCACGCCGTCAGAGTCTGTCGTAAACTTCATGCCCGGGCGTGTTATCCCGTGCCACGGGTTGGGACGAGCTCCGGTTCCGCTCTTCCGGCGTCGCCTTCGGGTGGGCATGCGCGGCCGGGATTCGTGGGGCCCGGGTTCCCCGAGGACAAGGGGGAGGGAATCGGGGGAGGCCGCGGTCCCGCGTGCGACCAGAGCTCGTCGCGCCCTTTTCCTCCGAGGTTCTGAAGTCTTCGGCGTCCCTCGTCCGGGGATGTCAGCCGGCGCTCATTCGAGGTGCCCGCGCGCCTCGCCAACGGCCACGATCGCCTCCCGAATGAGGCGCGCGGCGAGCAACGACGTTTGGCCGAAGTCCCATGCAGGACTCACCTCGTTCAGATCCATCCCGACCAGGTCCGGCGCGAGCATCCCGATGACCTTCTTGACCTGCATGGGCGCGAGCCCGAACGGCTCCGGATTGCCGACGGCCGGAGCAAACGCCGGATCGACGCCGTCGATATCGATCGTGAGGTAGATCTTGTCGCGGTGGATCGCTTTCAGCGCCCGTTCCACCGCGGCACCGATGCCTCTCTCATGGACGTCGAAGACGCTCACATACGTCAAACCGAGTCGTTCGAGGTCCACCCGTTCCTCCCGACTGTACGACCGCACGCCGATGTAGACGACGTGCTCGACGCCGACGTGGTCCGCGATCCGGCGCGCCGAGCAGGCGTGCGACCACTTGTCGGAGAGGTACGAGTCGCGGAAGTCGAGGTGGGCGTCGATTCCGATCACGCCGATATCCTTCGGGAATGCACGCACGACGGCCGGTGCGAGGCTGTGTTCACCGCCGATGACGATCGGAATCTTCCCGGCGCGGACGACATCCGCCGCCATGTGCGTCACGCCGTCGACCATCTCCGTCGACGCCCCAAAGGTCGGCGTATCACCCAAATCCGCCACCGCGACGTCTCGAAGGTCGCGCTGGTGGTCCATCATGTAGGTCTCGAAGTTGTACGACGCCTCGCGGATCGCACGAGGTCCGAAGCGGGAGCCGCCGCGGAACGAGCAGGTGCGGTCGTACGGCACTCCAAACAGGGCCATCCACGCCTCGTCATACTTCGCGACGGCGTCCGCGAAGCGAGGCGCAGCCATGGGCGAAACGGAAATCGCGTGCGCTTATTTGAGGACGACCCCGCTCAATTGGACGAGAGCTTGCGCCGGCCGAGCGCTTCGACGTACATGATTTCCTGACCGGAAGCGAGTTTGCCCTGGAACTCCTCGGGCACGGGGAGTTCGAACGTCTCGTACGTCGCGAGGTCCATCAGCTGGGCGAGGTTGCCGTGGGTCGAAAGGACCTGCGCCTTCCGCTTGTCGATGATCGGGACTCGGACCTTGTGGGTCACCGGATGCACAATCGACCGCTTCTGCCCGTCGAACAGGCCGACGGCCTCGAGCCTCGCCTTCGCCTCGCCGTGTTTCCCCGGCTTCGAGGTCTGGATCGAGATGATGCGACACGGCTCATCGTCGATGACGATGTACCGGTTCACCTTCAGCTCTCGAATCTCCGCTTGCTCCCAGGACATCGCGTTCGCGCGGCGATGCGAGGGGACCCTAAAAACGTTTCCTCAGCGGCGCATCCGTCTCCGGTGCGCGCGTTTTTTCGGCGCGACGTCACGCTTCGCTCGCATCGGTTTGTCGGCCTTGCGCCGACGGATTTGCTCGAGCCCGACCTCGAGATTTTTCAACAGGTCCGGGGCAATTTTGCGTTTTGTGTACGCGTCCGCTCGGGCCGCAAGGGAAATCTTCGCGGCGAAAGCGCGGGCGATCGCGCCCCGCTGCCAAGGAGGCGCACCGTGGACCCATGGATGCTGAAAGAGCACGCCATGCTTTGGCGGCCGCGATCCGGTCCGCAGATGGCGGAAGAGCGCGCGCTCCGCACCCAGGAGTTGCACGGTGCCGGCGGGTGCGCGCGCGAGATCCTCGACGCCGCCCGCCAGGGTGACGAGCCGCGCGGCGATGATCGGGCCCGCGAGTTCTGAGACGTTCGGCGCCAGTTCGCGGATCGATCGCTCCACGTACGCCTCGACCGCTCTCCGGCGGTCCGCAACGAGTTTCGCCAGACCGGCGAGCGCCTTCAATTCGGCTTCCTCTTGCTCCGCCAGGTCCGCGCCGACGCTCTCCCGATGGTCCATGGGCATCCGTTCCCGCCGACCGTGAATCGATACGAGCTCGACGTAAGTCGCGGTATCCACCATCGGTGCGAGCTCCGGGAAGTGAAGCCCGTACCATTCCCGCAGTCGTTCGACGAGGACGTTCTCTTCTTCCTGAAGTTCGTCGAGGGCGCCGACCGCGTGCCGGAGATGATCCTCAGGTCCGATCGCCTTGCGCATTCGCCGCTTCGCGAGCTGGACCATCGCCCCGTGCAGGAGCTCACGGCCATAGCCGAAGTCCTCCGGCTTGAGGAACGGAGGGCGCACCGGCGTGCGATTGCCGCCGGCCCGCTCCAAGCGCGGCTCGATGACGAAGACCTCGTCCGCGCGGGCCAGGAGGTCGCGCTCCTCGTCCAGGACTTTCCAGTCTTCGACCTGGGCGAGGCGGTCCGCAAGGGCATTGGCGTCCATCGGGAAGAGCCTCTTGTCGACGACCGTCCCCTCATCGAGGAGGAAGGAGCCGAACCACGTCGTCAAGAGGAGCATGGCGCGAGGCGAACGGGCTCGGTCCGTAAAAGCGTATCCGCCTACCGAGACTTGGGGCGCGCTTTCTTCTTCGGCGCGGCCTTTCCGGAAGACCGGAGTTGAGAGGGCTTCAGGATCCCTTGTTCCGTGATGATTCCCGTGATGTACTTCGCCGGCGTGACGTCGAAGGCGGGATTGCGGGCCGGACTTTCCTTCGGCGCAATGGCATGCCCGTCGAGATGAAGCACCTCTTGTGGAGATCGCTCCTCGATTGGGATCTTGGTACCCGACGCCAGATCGACATCGATCGTGCTCGTCGGCGCCGCGACATAGAACGGGACGCCATTTTCCTTCGCGACGACCGCTTTCGCATAGGTGCCAATCTTGTTCGCGGTGTCGCCGTTGACGGCAATCCGATCCGCGCCGACCAAGACGAGATCGATTTCGCCGTGCCCGAGGAAGTGGCCCGCGGCGCCATCCGTGATAATCGCGTGCTCGATCCCTGCTTCCAAGAGCTCCCACGCAGTGAGGCGGGCTCCTTGCAGGCGGGGCCGGGTCTCGTCCACGTAGACGAAGAAGCGCCGCCCCTTTTCCTGGGCCACGCGCATCGGTGCCGTCGCGGTCCCGTAGTCCACCGCCGCGAGGGCGCCGGCGTTGCAGTGCGTGAGGATTCGCGTGCCGTTTCGGATCAGTTTCGCCCCGTGTTCCCCGATTCTTCGGCACTGTTCGATGTTGTCCTGCGCGTACCGTTCGGCGACCTCGACGAGGTCCTCCCCGCCGGACGCCGCCTTCGTCATCGAGTCAATCGCGAAAAAGAGGTCGTGGCCCGTGGGTCGCGTCTTTCGCAGCCGGTCCGCGGCGGCCTTGAGGTCGAGTCCTTGATGGGCGGCCTGGGCCATCCCGTATGCGGCCGTGGCCCCGATCGCCGGCGACCCCCGCACGACCATGTCCTCGATCGCGACGGCGACATCTTCGTAGGTCTTCGCCTCGTAGACGCGGACCTCGAACGGCAAGTAGCGTTGGTCGATCAATTTCACGATTCCGTCGTCGAACCAGACGGTTCGCATCTCCCGCGGGACGCCGTCGATCGTGACGCGCACGGAATTGCTCCTACGGACGCCGCAGCGAGGAGAGCAGGCTCGAGAGCCCGGGCCGGCCGAGCACTCGCTTCATGTCCCGCGTGAGGGAGTCGTAGTACGCGAGCTGCTGTTCGACCTTTAGAAGCTCATCGTCGAGGCGGTGTCGTTCGTCGTCGACATCCTTGAGCGCGTCGAGGAGACGCCTCTCCCGGTGCCGCCAGCGTTCGACTTCCTTGCGGGTCGCTTCCATCGCGCGGGTCATCGTCATCGCCCCGGGGCGCTGGGCGGAAGCATGGCGCGGGTCGGCATTCGGTCGCGCATGTCGGTGAGGACCCGGTTGTACTCGAGGATCTTCTTCCGGACCCCTTCCAGCTCCTTCCGCAAGGTGGTCCTCCGCCGTTCGAGCTGCCGGAGCCTGTCGCGGATCCGCTTTCGGCGCTCCCGCCACTTCTTCTGTTCATCCAGAGCGAGGAGCACGTTCGAAGAGTCCATGGAGGCCCATCCCAGGTGGTCCAGACTATTTAACCGTGCTGTGTGCTCACGCCTCTTCCTTCACTTGCGCGCCGGGCAGCACGTACTTGAACAGGTCGAACAGGTTCATTGCCTGGTTCACCAGGTCTTTTGCGATGCCCTCGCCCGCATCGATGCCGAACACGAGTTCCATGTTGTCAATTTTCCAGACACTGACGAAACTCGCGACGGTCCGCTGTGTGGACGCCTCGGTCACGCGGACCTTGCCGATCAGGTTCTCGCCGTCCCGGGTCGTCGAGAGGGAAAGCACGTAGCCGCGGCCCTCTAGCTGCTTCTTCGCGATTGTCGCCATCTCGGACTTCTCTTCCTTTGCCATCGAGAGCGCCTCCCGCCGGCCCAAACCGGTCAGCGGTAATAAAAGCTCTGGGGGCAAGGGTGGACAAACGCGCATTTCGATGGAGATTTATACCGTCCGGGCCCTTGCGCGCCCCCGCGGGCTCGTGGTCTAGCGGTTATGACATCGCTCTCACACAGCGAAGGTCACCGGTTCGAATCCGGTCGAGCCCA
>Ga0137415_10000215_pt1 | contig 50371 bp, 45 predicted proteins | sample CZODoug3_1_1_16f_FD_183082 | JGI IMG/M metagenome (GOLD analysis project Ga0137415, IMG submission 183082) | Vadose zone soil fungal communities from Angelo Coast Range Reserve, California, USA - CZODoug3_1_1_16fungal (Hybrid Assembly) | ecosystem: Environmental > Terrestrial > Soil > Vadose...
TGACGAGCGCGGTGCTCGAACTGATGAAGAAATAATCGCGCGACGCGCGATTATTTCACGCGGATGTTTTTCCGCAAGAAGGTCGGGACATCCAGGTCCTGACCTTCCACAATCGTCGGCTCGCTTTTTTCAAAACGACCGCGCGTGACCGGCTCGAATTGCAAGACCTCCTGCTTGGCCTGCACGGGTTTTTCCGCGGCTGGCTTCACTTCCTCTATTGGCAACGGCTTTTTCTTCGGCACGATCAGTCGCGGCGCGCTTGCAGTTTTTTTCGCTACGGACACTGGCGGTGGCGGTTCGACGTCAGCCGGCGCCGGTTGCTCAAACGCAATGAGATGAGCAGGCTTCGAGTGCGTTTCAGTGACAACTGGTTCCGGCATGATCTCAATCTTCGGCGACGGCTCCGCCGGTTGTTCCCAGACCGGTGGCATCGAAACGCTGCTCTGCGCCGGCTTGGTCTGCTGGATTGAATCACTATCTCCGGCGAGCGAACTGATGATGGTGACGCTCAAGCGGTTTCCCATTCGCCCGTCCACCGCAGTGCCGAAAAGAATCTGTGTCTGGTCGTTCACGTGGCGCCCGAGCTCGTGCATCAAGATTTCCACCTCCGATAACGTCATGCCAGGCCCGCCCGCGATCTGAACGAGCACGTGCGCCGCGTTCGCCAACGCGCGGCCGCGATCCAGCAGCGGATTTTTGAGCGCCTGCGCAAGCGCGTCATGCACGCGGTTATTGGAATCGGATTCACCGAAACCAAAGAGGCAACGACCGTCGCGGCTGCGCAACGCGGCCAACAAATCATCGAAGCCGATGCGGATGAGTCCGGGCCGCTGGATTAGATTTACAATCGAGCGCACGCTTTGACTGATGGTGATGTCGGCAATGGCAAAGGCCTGATGAATGCCCGCTTTCGGCGCGACCATGTCGCCCATGCGATCGTTCTCGAAACAGATAACGGCGTGAGCGATTTCGTTTAACCGCGCAAACGCTTCCTGGGCTTGGGCGCCGCGGCGTTTGCCCTCGAAGGAAAATGGCAGCGTCGCAAAAGCAATGACGAGTGAGCCGGCTTCCCGCCCGAGCTGCGCGACAAACGGCGCAGCGCCCGAACCAGTTCCACCGCCCAGGCCCGCGCAAATAAAAATCATTCGCGCACCAACCAGCACCTGCCGGATCTCGTCGGCCGATTCCACCGCCGACTGATAACCAAGTTCCGGATCGCCGCCCGCGCCGAGACCGCGCGTAACCGAGCGACCAAGCTGCACTTTGTGCGCGGCCACTGAACTGGCCAGTGATTGCACATCGGTGTTAATCGCAATCAGGTCGGCCCTCTCCAAACCATCGAGCAGGACGCGATCAACCGCGTTCGAACCGGCGCCGCCCACGCCCACGACTTTGATCGGGACGATTTCTTCCTCGCGTTCGGGCAAACTGTAATTTTTGCTGAGCTGAATCATTGATTGTTCATTCTAAACCTGGAGGGACGGGCGCTGTCCCGCCCCTGAAATAGTGGGACGCCACGGCATGCGTCCCTCCGAAATAGAACCTCGTTTGTTCATCGCATGCCGCTGAAAAGTTTCCCGAAAATTCGGCCGATCCCGCGCCGCGGCCGGTCCGCTTGCACCGCTTGCGCGTATTTGATCAGTCCGATAGCGGTGGAGAATTGCGGGTTCTCGAACGCGGAGGTGAGTCCCGACATGGTTTGCGCGTGCGCCACGTGCGCCGGCATTTCGAAGACCTCTCCCGCCAGATGATCGATGCCGTTAAGAAGACTGCATCCGCCGGTGATGAAAATGCCCGCGCCGAGGTAATTGATGAACGATTCCTCCTCGAGTTTGCGTTTGAGGAGTTCCAAGGTTTCACGCAGACGCAAATGAATAATCGTGTTGAGCGTTTCGCGTTCGACTTCTTTGCCGGCGAAACCGGAATCGTCTTTCAACAGGATCGTTTCGCCCGGCAAACAATTACCGAGAACGACGCTTCCCTCCTCGATCTTTAATTTTTCGGCGCGGGTCATGGGAATGCGCAGCCCCATCGAGATGTCGTTGGTAATGTGATCGCCGCCCACGGCGAAGACGCCGCTCTGCTTCACCGCTCCATCGACATAAAGAATGTAATCGGTCGTGCCTCCGCCAATATCGATGACAAGGGCGCCGAGATTTTTTTGGTGCTGGGTGAGCACGACCTGCGCGGAAGCAAGGGCGCTGAAGACCACGTCCTCGACATCGAGCGGCAGCTCTTTCACGCACCGGATGGTGTTTTGAATGCGGGTGCGCACTCCGTGGATGATGTGAAAATCGGCTTCCAGTTTTTCGCCGAGCATCCCGATCGGATTGAGAACGCCATCCTGTCCATCGACATGGTAATGCTGGATGATTGAATGGAGGAAGGCGTTTTGCGCAGGGATGCTTACTTCGCGCGCGCTGATTTTTACATCCTCGACGTCCTGCTCATCGATCTCATCGTGGTCTTCCGGACGTGTCACGCAGCCGCGGTTATTGAAACTTTGAATGTGCGCCCCGGCCACGCAGACGTAAACGCTCCGAATCATGACGTCGCTTTTTTGTTCTGCATCGACCACGGCTTCGTGCACGCATTTCATCGCTGTCTCAAAATCGACGATCTCGCCTTTGCGCACGCCACGCGAAGGCGCCTGGCCGACGCCAAGGAGCTTAATCGTGCCATCGGTCCGGCTTTCGCCGACGACCACGCAAATTTTCGACGTGCCAATTTCGAGACCGACCATCAAATCACTGGTCGCCATGTTGGTTAGTCCTTCCTCCGCTGTTCGACCGGAATGGCGCGTCGCATCGGAACCGGTTTCGGATTCGCATGTGCTTTCGCCGAAGAGGGCGCACTCTTGGCCGTCGACTGCACCGGCATCGCCTTGAAAATGCGCGGCGCCGCATCGGGGTCGATCGTGTCATTGATGATCGTGGCGGCCGATTTGGTAAAGGTCACCGGAATGTTTCGTTGCACGAGCAAGGTTACGGTCGCGAGTTCGCGCTTCGAATCATCCGAGTAAACCAGAAACTGCTCCAATCGCTGCAACTGCGCCTCGAGATTCTCAAAGCCGAAGGTGACGCGCGTATGATTTTTGTCCGTCACGAGCAGGCAGTAACCTTTGGAAACATCGATCTCGCGAATCTGGAAACGCGTCTGCATAAAGCTGCGCGTGCCTAGGCGCAGAAGTTCCAGCGCCGCTTTTGCTTCAAACGATTCGACGACTTTGCCTGCCTCGAGCGGCTCGCTCGCGCATCCGGTAATGAGCGGCAGTCCCAGATATTCCGGCAACAATTTCTTTTCTTTCATCAAAACTCCGCGCGCGTCCACCAGAAAAGCGGCGCCGGAGGCAAACGGATCGACAATTTGTTTTTCATCCGTGATCCAGGCCACCGGCTTTCGCTCGATCACATGAATATCTATTTCGCCCGGCAATTTGCGCATCACTTGCACCTCATCGACTTGCGGAAGCTGCTGGAGCTGATCGTGTACGCGGGCCAGGTTCACGCGAAAAATATTTTCGCCCTCACGCACATCGGCCACTTTCAAAATCTGTTCCCGTTGCAGGGTGCCGTCTGTCTGCACTTCGATCGTGCTCACTTGGTAATCCGGATTCTCAAAGAACAAACGCTCCGCTCCCCACCGCACGCCAATATAGAGGCCGATGCATAGCACGCATGCCAGCACGACTTTGGAAACGACCACGAGCACGCGCCGATTCCGGTGCTGCGTCGCTTTGCGCGAGCGGACCTTCACATCGAGCAAATGTTGCTGGCGTCGCTGCCGCCAATTCGAGACGCGCCGATTGCGGGCGCGAGGGGGTTCCGGGCGGCGTCTCATTTCGCACTCCTCCTCATCCGCGCGCGTGAGAGTTCGATGATGCGCACGCAAAGATCGACATAATTGATTCCCGCGGCCGCGGCCGCTTCGGGTAGCAGACTCGCTTCGGTCATCCCGGGAATCGTGTTTACTTCCAACACGAACGGCTCACCGGTTTCGGACAAAATCACATCGACGCGCGAATAAACTTGCAAACCGAGCGCGCGATGCGCGCGCAAAGCGAGCTCCTGAATGGCGCACGTTTGCTCGTCCGGAATTTTCGCCGGACAAACGTGCTGCGCGCCGCCGCCGGCTTGCGGATTCAGAAACGGGTACTTGTTCGAGAAATCGTAGAAACCGCCCTTCGGAATGATCTCGAGAATGGGCAATGTTTGATTACCTAGAATGCCGATGGTCAGCTCGCGGCCCGAAATAAATTTCTCGATCAACAGTTCCCAATCGTATTCCGCCGCCTCGACAACCGCGTTCTCGATCTCGTCGGCCGCCTTGACGATATAAACACCGACGGTCGATCCTTGTCGCGGCGCTTTGACCACAAACGGCGGTTCCATGCGTGGATGCCGGTAAACTTGCAACGTCTCCCACTCCGGCGTGTTCACACCGTGCTCGCGGAATTTTTCTTTGGAGCGAATCTTGTCGAAAGCAAGCCGGCTTTCTTCAACGCCGTCACCGGTGTAGGGGACGCGGCGATCTTCGAGAATTTTTTGCACCTGCCCGTCTTCGCCGAAGGTCCCGTGCAGCGCGACGAAGGCAAGATCGACATCCTCCGGGAGCTTGAAATTTTTATCCTGGACATCGATATCCACGACCTCGGCGCCTAACGAGCGCAGTGCTTTTGAGACACCGCGACCAGTCGCGAGCGAAACTTCGCGTTCCAACCCCGGCCCGCCCATGAGCACGGCAATTTTCTGGCCGGAAATTTCCGACGTCATGACATCGCCCTCCAGCGTTGCGCCTCAATCATGCCGGTTCTCCCACGATTTTGACTTCCGTCTCTAGCTCGATCCCACGCTTTGCGAGCGCGGTCGCTTTGATCTTGTCGATCAACTCAAGCATTTCCGCCGCGGTCGCGCCGCCATCGTTGACGATGAAATTGCCGTGCACTTCGGAGACGCGCGCATTTCCCACGCGCGAATGTTTCAACCCCAGCTCATCGATAAGTTTCCCCGCCGGACAAGGGCCTGGATTTTTGAAAATGCAGCCCGCGCTTTTGGCCATCGGCTGCGAAGAGCGTCGCTTTTCCTGAGACGCTTCCAGTTTGCGAACGATCTCCTCGGCCGGCGCCGCCTGGCCGCGAAAAACCGCCCGGACCGCGTAGTTTTGTTCCAAGATCGGCACGTTGCGATAGTGCACTTCCAGTTCGTCGCGGTTTTTCGTGTGCGCTTCGCCGTTGGCATCAAGATAACGAAGACGCACCACGTTTTCAAAAGTTTGCGCGCCCATCGCGCCCGCGTTCATGCGCAACGCGCCGCCAATCGCGCCGGGAATTCCTTCCATCCATTCGAGGCCAGTCAAGCCGGCCGCTTTTCCGGCGTATGCAAGTTCTTTTAGTTTTGCGCCGACGCCCGCGGTGATTTCGGTTCCGTTGATCTCGATCCGGTCGAAATCGCCGCCGCAGGGATGAACCACCACCCCGCGGATGCCACCGTCGCGCACGAGCAAGTTTGATCCGCGGCCGATGACGAAAAGCGGAAGAGTTTCGTGCCGGCAAAAGCGAATCAATTCTGCGAAGGCGGTTTCATTGCGCGGTTCAACCCAAAACTGCGCGGGACCGCCGACGCGCAAAGTGGTGTGTTTAGAGAGCGGCTCGTATAGGCGGACATCGCCCTCTTCCCCGACGATCGCTTTCAACTTTTCTGCAATCACGAGATCTGCGGCCAGGATCGACAATTGCTCGTGAATGTTGCCCGCGCCAAGGCTCAACACGAGGTCGCCGGAGTTCAGCATGTTTCCGACATTTCGATGCATCCATTCCAAACGCGGCTGGTAACTCACGCCCCCATGACCGTGCGCGACAATTTCATCCGCGATGGTTTGACCGCTGATTTCGGGAATCGGCGCCTCACTTGCCGCGTAAATATCCGTTACCACGACGCGGTCAGCATCATCGAACGCGCTTCCGAATTCTTTGCGCAGCGCTTTCGTTCGTGAAAAACGATGCGGCTGAAACATGGCCAGCACACGCTTGCGCCTGGTTGATTTCGCCGTCTTAAGCGTGGCGCGAATTTCCGTGGGATGATGCGCGTAATCATCGACGAGGAGAAAACGATCGCTCGCGTATTTGATTTCAAAACGACGACGCGCGTGCTCGAACTTGCGCAGCGAGGCGGCAATTTTTTCAAAGGCAATCCCGAGTTCGGTGGCGAGCGCGATCACGCCGATGGCATTGTGGACGTTGTGCTGGCCGGGAACATTCAGCACCGCTTCGCCAAGTTGTTTGCCTTGACGATAAACGCGAAAAACGGACGCGAAATCGCGCAACTCAACATCGGCGCCGCGATAGTCCGCTTTTTCAGAAAAACCATAAGAGATGGCGGCTTTTCGCTCGGCGCATAATTTCGCAGTGTTCGCGTCATCGGCGCTGTAAAAAACAGTTGCGCTCGTTTGCGCAATGAGCTGAGCGAAAACTTTTTCGATGGCGACAAGATCGGCATAAAAATCGAGATGCTCTTCTTCAATGTTCAAAATGAGGGTGAGTTCGGGATGAAAATACTGGAGCGTCCCATCGCTTTCGTCGCCTTCCGCGACAAAATATTCGCCGCGCGGGTCCCAGTGCGCGTTGGTCCCAAGAATCGGGATTTCCGCGCCGACGTAATGTGACGGATGTAGTCCACCTTCGCGCAGAACGTGCGCTGCCATTGCCGAGGTCGTCGTTTTTCCGTGCATTCCAGCGATGACGATGCCGCGCTTGCCGCGCATGATGGCAGCGAGCGCCTCGGCCCGGCGCACGACCGGCTTTCCAGAGTCGCGCGCGCTTAGCAGGATCGGATTGTCGATCTTAATGGCGGAGGAAAAGATGACGAGCTCGGCGTCACTCGCATCCTCCGCGCGATGTTCTTCACGAAAACGCAGACCGAGACGCTGCAATCGATCCGTCTCCAGGGTGCTGACTTTATCCGAACCGCTAACCTCGTGCCCGAGCTCGAGCAAAAGCGCGGCGATCCCGCTCATTCCGCTCCCAGCCACGCCGATCAGATGAATCTTGTGGTGCTCACTTATGAGCAGCTTCGTCAGGTCTATTTCAGAGGCGCGCGTCATGAGTGGTATATTTTTCCATGGTTGCAACCACCAGCCCAGCGGCGTTTTCCGGCGCCAGGCGCGAGCAGTTTTCGGACATGCACCGAAGCTTCTGCGCGTCGCCGATCAATTCCTTGATTTTGCCCGCCAGCAATTCGCCGGAAAGCTCTGATTCCTTCAGGAGAATCGCGGCCTCAGCGCGCGCAAAGATTTCCGCGTTGCGCGATTGATGATCATCGGCCGCATAAGGAAAAGGAATTAAGATGCCCGGCAGCGAAAAAGCCGCGAACTCAGCCAGACTGGCCGCGCCCGCGCGCGCCACAATAAGATCGGCGGCACTATAAACTTCCTCCATCCGATGGTGGAAAGCGGCGACAAAAGCCGGAATATTTTCGCGGCGATAATTATCCGCAACCAGACGCTCATCGCGCCCACCGGAGAGATGGATGACCTGGAGAGGGACATCTTGCAATGAGGGCAGCGATTTGATGATGGCCTGGTTGATCCCACTCGCGCCCTGGCTTCCGCCCATCACGAGCAGCGTCGTGAGGTCTTCGCGCAGGCCCAGTCTTTGACGCGCAACCTGTCGATCCAAGCGTTTGAGCTCGGTGCGAATGGGCGTGCCGGTGACTTCAGTGCGCGCTTTTGGAAAAAAGGGCGCGCATTCCTTGAATCCGAGCAGGACGGCGCGCACCATCCGCGCGGTCAGCCGGTTGGCTTTTCCGGGAACGGCGTTCGATTCGTGAATAAAAGTGGAAACGCCGCGCATGCGCCCAGCGAGGACGGGCGCGGTGGAGGTGAAGCCGCCCATGCCGAGAACAACTTGTGGTTTGAACTTGCGGTAGATGGATCGACAAAGCGAAAGGCTTGCGCCGAATCGCCGGATAAAACCCAGAATCGCAGGCGAGAATGGCGAAGGCAATCCGACTGTGGGCAACTTTTCGAATCGGAAACGTGCGCCTCCGGAAAGCGCGAGCGTGTCAATTTCCTTTTCCGAGATCAACAACATGACTTCGTGGCCGCGATCACGCAGCACCTCGGCCACGGCGATGCCGGGGAAAAGATGTCCGCCGGTTCCACCGCATGCGATCACTGTGTTCATGGAAATGAATTGTCGATCTTGGCGTTAAATCCGCGGTGTCATCCGAGCCGGCATCGTCGTCCGTTTCTTGTGCAACGGTTCGAGAACCCCCTGGCGATAAATATTCAGGAGTAAACCAATCCCGAACAAAGACGCGGCGAGGTTCGAACCTCCGTAGCTGATAAAGGGCAGCGGCAGACCTTTGTTCGGCAAAAGCGAAGTGGTGACGCCAATGTTCACCGCCGCCTGCAAAGCCAGCAGCGAAACAACGCCGCAGCCAAGCAGCAAACCGAACCGGTCTTTGGCGTGCAGCGCGATCATCATTCCGCAAACGATGATGACCACGAACAAAAAGACCACGAGCAAGCTGACCCGCAGACCGAGCTCTTCACCGATAATCGGGAAAATGAAATCCGTGTGGGCGTAGGGCAGATAAAGCATTTTTTGCCGGCCGTTGCCGAGGCCGAGTCCTTCCATTCCGCCGCTGCCCCAGGCGATCAACGCCTGCATCTGCTGCAAGCCGGCATCTTGTTTGAAGCGTTCCGGATCGAGAAACGCGGCCAGCCGGCCCATTCGTTCTGACATTTGCGTGGCGAGAAAGAGAATGCCACCTACTCCGGCAAGCGAAACCATGCTGAGCAACATCGGATTCACTCCGGCAACGAACATCACGACAAATGCGGTCGCGCCGAGCAGGACGGTCGTTCCGAGGTCCACCTCGGTGAGAATAAGCGCGAGCAGCAAAGTGACGATCGCGAGCGGAAGAACAAAGCCGCGGAGCAGACTACTGGTTGCCTTTTCATAACGCGAAAACCAAGCGGCGAGAAAAAACACGGCAGCGATCTTCGCGATCTCAGAAGGTTGAAAACCGAACTGACCGAGGCCAACCCACCGGCGCGAACCGTTAATGCGCATTCCGAGATGCGGAACGAAGCAAAGCGCCAGCGCAATGAATGCGAGACAAAACCAAAGCCACCATGTCCGCTGCCAAAAATGGTAATCGATGAGCGCGGCGACCGTGCAGACGGCGAGCCCGATTCCGAGCCAAATCGCCTGGCGTCTGATGAAGAAGTAAACATCGCCATGGCTGTCGCGCGCAAAGGCGCTCGTGCTGAAAAGCATGACGATGCCGATGACGAGCATGCCGAGCACGGCCAGAAACAGGATGTAAGCGCTTTTACGATGCATTAGGTTCTCGGATTGCGGAGCGCACGCGTCTCGCGTGGTGGTTGCGGCATCTCGCCGCAACGATCTTTCCCGTTTGCAGACTCATCTCAGAGTTCACTCGTCGGATTTTCTCGGTTTTGTTGTTTTTGGGATCAGCAGCTTTTGTCCGATTTGCAATTTGCGCGGATCTTCGATGTGGTTGAGCGCGATCAAGTCGTCATAAGAGACTTTGAATTTCTTTGCGATCATCACCGGGTTATCGCCTTTTGCGACAACGTAAACTTTTCCCGCGTCTGCGCTCTTCGCGTTCACACTTTGTTTTGACTTACCTCCGTCTTTCGCGGCCTGCTTGGCCGCCGCGGAATCCTTTTGGACAACTGGCGGCCGTGAACTGGCAGCAGCAGCTTTGATGGTCGATCCAACCCCGAAAACTTTCGGGGCGACCGCAGTGTTCTTTGTCGATGCGGGCGCCGGAGCAATCGATCCCTGGCGCGTTTTGATCGCGTTGAAAGCGATGATTCCCGAAACGGCCACGACGTGGAGAACCAGAACAATCAGCAATGCGCGCGACAACTTCATGTTCGGTTCGGACATTTCCTCGTAGTCCGTTTGAGCGGATGCCCGCAGGGATGGGCGCCCGGCCGTGGCCCGAAGTTTTTTGCGTCGGAGCAGTTTGGGGAGTTTCATGATTTTATTTCGGAAGAGCTTGGACGAGGGCGCGAAATTGATCGCCGCGATCGGCGTAGCTTTTGAACATGTCGAAGGAAGATGTGCCTGGTGAGAAAAGAACGACGTCGCCCGGCCTGGCGATGGCGTGCGCGCGCTCGACCGCGTCGGCGAGGGAGCTGGCGATTTCGGATTTGACCGCGCCGCTCCAGGCACGCGCGATGCTCCCGGCCATTTCGCCAATCAAAATTGTCGATCGAACTTTTTCTTTCACGAGCGGCCGGAGCGGATCGAAGGTGAAACCTTTGTCCTTGCCGCCGGCGATGAGAACGATCGGTTTGGTTTGCGCGCGCAGCGCCTTCTCGACGGCATCGAGATTTGTCGCCTTGGAATCGTTGACGTAACCGACGCCGCCAACTTCGCGCACAAATTCGCAGCGGTGCGGGCGCGGCTCATAGGCGCAGAGCGGCGGGACCATTTGCTGAAACGACAAACCGCGCGCCAGGCCCGCGGCCAGCGTCGCCATCAAATTCTCGATGTTGTGCGAGCCGCGCAGTTTGGTCTCGGCCAGACGCAAAACGATTTGGTTTTGATAAACGATCGCTCCTTCGGCCAAACGAAAATCGGCGCGATCGGTATAAGCACTGAACGTAATTTGGCGCGGGCGAATTTTCGGCAGAGTCTCACTCGCATTGACGATCGCGACATCGTCCTTGGTTTGATTCTCAAAAATGCGCAGCTTGGCCGCGCGATAATCGGCGACGGAGCGATAACGATCGAGATGGTCGGGAGCAAAGTTGAGCCAAAGGCTAATCGATGGCCGGAAAGTTTGGATCATCTCCAGTTGAAACGAACTCACTTCGACGGCGAGCACGTCGAACGAGTTTTTCTCCCGCGCGACTTCTGAAAGCGGTTTGCCGATGTTGCCGCAAGCGATGGTCCGTTGGCCGCAGGCGTCCAGCATCTGCGCGAGCAATTCAGTGGTAGTTGTTTTGCCGTTTGTGCCGGTTACGGCGATGACCGGAAGTTCACAGGATCGCCAGCCGAGCTCGAGCTCGCCAATCATCTCCATCTTGCGCGAAGAAAAATTGCGCGCCAGCGGAGCCGCCGGATCGATTCCCGGACTCAAGACCGCCAGTTGATAAATGGTTGAATCCTCGTCTGCCGCCGGTCCGCAAATCACGCGAATGCCTTGTGCGCGCAGATTGTCGATGGTGGACTTGAGTAAATTCTTTTCCTCGGCGTTATCGAGAACGGTGACTTGAGCGCCTTCCGCTTTGAGCAGAAGCGCAGCGGCCGTTCCGCTCAGACCTGCCCCGAGAACCGCGACCTTCTGATTTTTGTAGCGCACGTTTCTACCTCAACTTCAGCGTCGCCAGGCCGAGCAAGGCGAAGATTCCAGAGAGAATCCAGAACCGCACGATGACGGTGTTTTCTTTCCAACCGACCAGTTCGAAATGATGATGAATGGGCGACATGGCAAAGATGCGGCGGCCGGTCAGTTTGAAACTCAGCACCTGCAAAATCACCGAGACCGCTTCGATCACGAAAACTCCGCCCACCACCATCAAGAGCAGCTCCTGCTTACAACAGATCGCGACCACACCGATCATGCCGCCGATGGCGAGCGATCCGGTGTCGCCCATAAAAACTTTCGCCGGATGACAGTTGAACCAAAGAAATCCAAAGCCGGCGCCAACCAGTGCTGCGCAAACAACCGTCAGCTCGCCGGTGAATGGATAAAACGGAACCTGCAAGTATTCCGCGATGCGAAAATTTCCGGCCGCATAAGAAAGCAGCGCATAGGCAAACGCTACCGTCACGGTGCATCCGATGGCGAGACCGTCCAGGCCGTCGGTCAGATTGACTGCGTTGGACGATCCAACAATGACGAGCGCAAAAAACAGAAAAGTAAACCATCCCATGTTCGTGATGACCGGCGCCTTGAAAAATGGCAGGTAAAGCGAACGCGCCTGCACCTCGAGCAGTGGACTGGTAAGAAAAACGGCGGTAACGATGACCGCGAGAATAATTTGGAAGAACAGCTTGAATCGGCCACTGATGCCGGCCGATTTTTTCTTCGTAACCTTCAGGTAATCATCCGCAAATCCGAGCGCACCCAGATAAAGCATGCTGAATAAGGCGAGCCAGACGAAGCGATTGTCCGGACGCGCCCACAAAAAGCTGGAAAGAAAAACGGCGCCGATGATGAGCACGCCACCCATGGTCGGCGTTCCTTGCTTGCCGAAGTGCAATTCTGCCAGCCGGTGGACTTCTTCCGCCGCGCGAATCGGTTGGCCCAACTTGAGCGCCGTCAGCTTGCGGATGACGAGGTTCCCGAAGATCAGTGAAACTGCGAAAGCGGTGACCGCGGCCGCGACCGAACGGAACGTTACATAATAGAAGACGTTAAAGCCGATGAACTGATCACTGAACCGATGGAGGTAATACATCATGAGGGAACGCCCTCCGTCGGTTGCCGCTTTGCGAATTCCTCGAGCACACGCTCAGTCCGCGCGGCCCGGCTTCCTTTGATCAGCACCAGATCACCCGGTGCCGTGATTTCGGTTAACATCTCAGCGGCTTCGCTTATCGACCCGACCGCGGCAGTTTTTTCCAAGCCGGCCTGCTGCGCAGCCTCCGCAATGGCCGCGCCCATGTCGCCAATCGCAATCAGTTGATCAACGCCAAGCTCGGCCGCTGTTTCGCCAACTTCGCGATGACCGCGCGCAGATTCTTTACCCAGCTCACGCATTTCCCCGAGCACGGCGATCCGTTTTCCATCGGCATCCAACTCCACCAGCGTGCGCAGCGCCGCTTTCATCGAATCGGGATTCGCGTTGTAGCTGTCATCGATGAATTGCACGCCGCCAATTTGTCTGATCTGCAAACGCGCCTTGGCCAGCGGCGCGGCGACGAGACCGGCAGCGGCTTCCTCGAGGGAAAGACCGAAGAGGCGACCGGCGGCGACGGCCAGCATGGCGTTTTGCACCATGTGCAAACCCGGTACGGGCAATTGCGCGCGGCAGCGATGCGCGCCCTCGAGAATGGTAAAATCCGATCCATGCGCGCTCTGGGTAATTTCGCCGGCGCGAATTGTTCCCGCAGTTGTCCCAGCAAAAATGACTTTGGCGTGCGTGCGCGCCGCGATGTTTTTACTAAACGGATCATCCGCATTCAAAATAATCGAGCCTTGTGGCCCGATGGCTTCCGCAAGCGCGCCTTTCTCGGCCGCGATCGCTTCGCGCGAACCCATGAACTCGATGTGCGCAATACCGATGTTTGTGATGAGCGCCGCATCCGGCGCGGCGATTTTCGCGAGCGCGGCAACTTCACCGGGATGATTCATGCCAATCTCCCAAACCGCGACCTCATCTTGCGAGGTCGCCTCCAGCATGGTGCGCGGAAGGCCGACGTGATTGTTGAAGTTGCCTTGAGTTTTGGTCACCCGGAAACGGCGACCGAGGACCGCTGCTGCAAAATCTTTCGTGCTCGTCTTGCCATTGCTTCCGGTGATCGCCAGGACTCGAAGCGGAAGCGATTTCCGGTAGTTCGCGGCAACGGTTTGGTAGGCTTGCAAGGTGTCTTCGACGCGAATGACCGTGAAGTTGTCTGGAACCTTTCCCTTCCAGCCAAGATCGACAATCGCGCCCGCGGCGCCGGTTTTCACAGCGGCTTCGACGAATTTGTGTCCATCGAAATTTTCCCCGCGCAAGGCGACGAACAATTCGCCGCGTTTTAACGTGCGCGAATCGGTGCTGATCTTGTCGATGGAAACATTTCCATCTCCGCCTGAGACGGAAGCGCTCGCAAACTCAGCAATTTGAAAGATCGATAATTTATTCATCTAGAATTCCACAGGGCGGTCCTCGATTGCGCGGCGCGCGACTTGAATATCATCAAATGGCACGGTGTGATCGGCGAATTCCTGATAAGTTTCGTGCCCTTTGCCCGCGATCAAGATAATGTCGCGCGGTTGAGCGAGCGCAATCGCGCGGGCAATCGCCTCGGCGCGTTCGGCCACTTTTTCGTAACGATCCGAGCCAAACCCTTTTTCAATCTCGGAGATAATCGCGTTGGGGTCTTCTTTGCGCGGGTTATCGGAAGTGATGATCGAGTAATCCGCATTTTGATCGGCGACGCGGCCCATGAGCGGTCGCTTCTGCCGGTCGCGATCGCCGCCGCAACCGAACACGGCAATCAAGCGACCCGGCTCGAGTTGACGCAATGTTTTGAGAACGTTGAGGAGCGCGTCCGGCGTGTGCGCGTAATCAACAAACACCTGAAATTGGCGCTTTGCCGGGACCATCTCGAGCCGCCCAGGAACTTGCGGCGATTTGCCGAGGCTGAGAACTGCTTCGCGCAGGTTGAGGCCGAGCGCGTTCGCCGCGGCCAGCGCCGCCATCGAGTTGGCGACGTTGAACCGGCCGATTAACGGAAGGCGCACGAGATAACTTTTGCCGCGCGCGTCGAGCTGATACGATGTGCCGCCAAATTCCATGCGGTAATTTGCGGCGCGAAAATCTGCGCGCACGCCCATTCCAAACGTGACGACGGAAATCTTCTTGTCGATCCTATCGAGCAATTGCTCGCCGTAGCGATCGTCCATGTTCACGACTGCGACGGGCTTTCGTTTTTTCTGTTGCTGCGCGAGTTGCGTAAACAATTTCGCTTTCGATTCGAAGTAATTTTCCATCGTGCCGTGATAATCGAGATGGTCTTGCGTCAGATTAGTGAAGACAGCAACTTCCCACTCGAGGCCGCGTATGCGCTCCTGCGCCAGCGCGTGGGAAGAAACCTCCATGGCCGCGGCGCGACAACCGGCGTTCGCCATTTGCGCAAGCAACTCTTGCAGGTCAAGCGACTCCGGCGTCGTCCGGGGGGCGGGTAAAACGCGCTCACCGATTTCATAGCGCACCGTCCCGATCAAACCGCAACGCAAGCCGGCCTTTTCACAGATGTGTTTGATGAGAAAGGTGGTGGTGGTTTTTCCATTGGTGCCGGTGACGGCCGCGAGTTTTAATCGCCGCGCCGGCAGTCCGTAAAAAGTTGCAGCCAGATCGGCGAGCGCGGTGCGCGTGTTCTCCACGAGAAGGCACGTGGCGCGCGGATTTTTCTCTTCGCGCTCCGCGACGATCACGGAAGCACCGTTTTCAATGGCCTGGCCGATGAATTCGTGCCCGTCGTTTTTCTCTCCACGCAGCGCCACGAACAGGCCATTCCTTTGCACTCGCCGCGAGTCATACGCGATGCTTTCGACTGCGCGATCAAGTGGCCCGATGACCTGGCGGACTGGAATCGCACCGGCAAGAGTTTTGAGCTGCATGAGAGTTCAGCATGCGGGCGCAAGGCGCTCAACGGGGCGGGACATTGGTTAGGGCAACTCGCTCCACTGGCAAGGCTTTGCGAATTTCCTCGTGCGGCTGAAGATCGAGATAACGCGCCGCTTGCTCAGCGACTCGGGAAAAGATCGGGCCGGCGACGAGCCCGCCGTAGTTCAACTCCGGCTTGTTCGTGTGCGCATCGTCCAGCACAACAAGGCCGACAAACTCCGGATGGTCGGCGGGCAGATAGCCGCTGAAGGAAACGACATACTTTCCTTTTTCGTAGCCACCTTTCGGATCGACCTTTTGGGCGGTGCCAGTTTTGCCAGCAATGGTAAAGCCGGGGACGGCGGCGGCGGCGGCGGTGCCGCGATCACTCACGACACCGCGCAGCGCATCGCCGATTTGTCTGGCTGTCTGGGGAGAAATGGCCTGGCGCAAAACGACCGGCGAAAGCGAGCTAAGAGTTTTGCCGTCGTCGCTAGTGATCGATTTCACCATGCGCGGAGTGATCAATTTGCCGCCATTGGCGATCGCCGCCATCGCCACGGTCATCTGCAATGGCGTCACTCCGATTTCATGGCCCATCGGAATCCGTGTGATCGAGATTTTGCTCCAGGATTGGGGCGGGCGAATCAGACCGCTGATCTCACCGGGAAGCTCGATCCCGGTGCGCTCACCAAAACCGAAGCGGCGAATGTACTCATAGAATTTTTGCTCGCCGACGCTACAGGCGAGTTTGGCCGCGCCGATGTTGCTCGATTTCACGAGAATGTCCTGCACGCTCAACTCCCCGAAAGGCCGATGATCGTGCAGCGCGCTTCCTCCGAAATTCCAGACGCCATTCTCGCAAAAAATCATCGAGTCAGGACGGACCGTGTGCTCATTGAGCGCGGCGGCCGCGGTCACAATCTTGAAAGTGGAACCCGGCTCCATCATGTCGATGATGGCGCGGTTTTTCATTTGCTCCGGTTTGGCGTCCGCGCGCAGATTGAGATCGAAATTGGGGCGGTTGGCCATCGCCAGAATCTCGCCCGTCTGCGGTCGCATCAGAATGATGGTGGCCTTTTGCGGCGTGTATTCGCGCATGGCGGAGTCGATTTCGTTTTCGACGATATTCTGCAGGTTAAGATCGACAGTCAGATGCACCTGATAACCGTTGCGCGGGGCGCGTTCCTGCCCGCGATAGAGGACGATTTCCTGGCCGGCGCAATTATGTTCGATGTAACGGTAGCCATCCTGCCCGTGCAGATATTCTTCCATGGAAGCTTCCACACCCTGGATGCCGCGATGATCGAAGTCCGTGAATCCGATGACGTGGCAAAGCATGGAGCCATTCGGATAAATGCGGGTGGCGTCGTGCTCGAAATAGATGCCGCGTAAGTTTCGCGCCCGTAGCTTCTCGCGCAGCGCCGCGGCCAGGGCTTTCGGCACTTCGCGCTTGATGACGATGTAACGGCGGTCACCGCGTAATTTTGCCGCCAGCTCACGCGCCGAAATTTTCAGCTCATCGCCGACCAGATCGACAATCGCATCGAGATTGTTCAGATGGGTCGCGTCGGCCACGACAGTTTCGACGGGCACATTGTGCGCGAGGACTTCGTTGTTTGCGTCGAAAATTGCGCCGCGCTCCGCATAAATGATTTGTTTGTAAACGTGTTTTTCAGCAGCCAGCCCGGCGTACTCGTCGTGCTTGATCATCTGGAGATAGATCAATCGAAAAGAAAAACCGCTGAAGACGGCGGTGAAGGCGAGGCACGCTAGCGCGCAACGGATTCGGCTGTTCCACTTCATCGGCTGGCGGATTGATTGGCTACAGGTTGGATCGCATCTTCGCCGTTGGGCGGCGCGGGCATCGTGAGTCGCACGATGTTATGCTCGGAAATTGGGATCATTTTCAAATAGCCTTCCTTCAGGCGGCGCTGCAAAGCGGATCGTGAGGTCAGCGCCGCAATTTGAACGCTGGCGACATCGTTCTGGGTGCGGAGACTGGCCAACTCGTTCTCAAGCGCCTTTTTACGGTCGCCGAGATGGTACAGTTGCAGCGTCAAATAGACGTAACTCAGGCCGGCGAGTGCGAGAAACGCGGTCAGCACGATCCAACGCGCCAACGACGCCGCATCGACTCTGTTCCAATTTCTGTGACGCGACCGGTTCATGCGATTTTTTCGGCGACGCGCAATTTTGCGCTGCGGGAGCGTGGGTTGGCGCGTTGTTCGTCTTCGCCCGGTTCCACCGGTTTCGGCGTAATCAACTTCAGATCGTATTCAGGATTGCGCCGCGGCGCGGGCCATTCCGGCCGGTCGAGCCATTCGCGACTGCGATCGCGGAAGAAATTTTTGACGATCCGATCTTCCAGAGAATGAAATGTGATAACGGCAATGCGCCCACCGGTCTCCAGTCGGCCCGTCAGAACACGCAGGCCCTCTGTGAGTGCGCCGAGCTCATCATTTACTTCCATGCGCAACGCTTGAAAAACCTGCGTGGCCGGATGACGACGCCCGTGCCGCTCGACGACTTTTTCGATCGCGCGTGCGAGCGGGAGGGTTTCACGGAAGGGCGCACTCTTGCGCGCCTTGACAATCAAACTGGCGATGCGACGGGCGGCCGGTTCCTCACCGAGATCACGAAATAAGCGAGTGAGTTGCTCTTCGCTGTAATTGTTAACGATATCGGCGGCGGTCAGCACGTTGCGCGGATCCATGCGCATATCGATTGGCCCATTGCGCATCATGCTGAAACCGCGCTCCGCATTTTCGAGTTGCCGCGACGAGACGCCAAGATCGAGAAGCGCACCACCGATTGTTGTGATCCCGAACTCGTCGAGAACTGTGTCCGCGTGGCGAAAATTCGCCTGCCGCAACGTGACCCGCCCGCCGAACCTGGCCAGTCGATCGGTCGCATGTTGGATCGCTTCGGGATCTTGATCCAAAGCCAAGACGTCGGCACCACTTTTCAAGATTGCTTCCGTGTGGCCGCCGCCCCCGCAGGTTGCGTCGACCACGAGAGAACTCGGCCGCGGCGCGAGCAATTCCATTACTTCAGCCGCGAGCACTGGGCGGTGATAAGTAAAGTCCTCCATTTCCTGCGCCTCCTCTTCGAGTATGAGCGGACCGGATGCGAACCAGACCGGGCGCTCAAACAGTAATGCGTTCATATTTTTCCTGGCCGATAAGCCACTTACAAACCGATCACATTCGCGACATGCTGGTAAGTGGGCGTTTCCTCTTCATGCGCGCGCTTCCAGCGTTGCAAATTCCAAATTTCAAAACGCCCGCGGCCACCCACGAGCGCCACTTCGCCTTTCAATCCAACTTTCTTGCAAAGCTCCTCGGGCAAAACGAGACGACCTTGTCGATCCGCTGCGCCGTGCTGCGCGCGCGAATGCAGTTGGCGCAAAAAAACGCGACGATCGCGCGCGGAGACGTTTGGGTTCGATTCCGCCGCTGAGCTCATGCGAGCAAACTCCTCCGGCGACATGACGAGGAGAAATTGATGACTCGCTTCCGGCAAAATGATGAACTCTCCGCTTTCGTCGCGACGCCAGCGTGCGGGAATGGTGATGCGATTTTTATCGTCGATGAAGTGACGAAATTCGCCGGCGTAGAGGAGTTGAGTTTGAGAAAGAGGTTCCATGGGTAAGTGGAGAATCGGTCCATTTCGATCCACTTTCCTCCACTTTTAACCACCTTCCGTGCCAGGGTGTCAATAAAAAATTAAAGCCCCATTTTGCAGCCACTCTCCCGACCCGTAAACCCCGCCTTCGCCGTGAGCTTGGGCCTGGCTATGCAAGATCGACAATCGCCTGCGCCTTCAGCCTTTCCGTTGCGCAGATCGCCTTCAGCCAGACTGCGGCCAAAACCGGGAAATCGTTTACAGTTACGTTTCAGCAGGAAAGCAGACCGGCTACTCGATTTTTGATGCCTCCGGCAAACTGATCGGCCGGACATCGGCGCCGTTACCGAGCGCTTCTGTTTCACCGAAAAAGGGCGCAAATAACGGGCCACACAGTCGCTGATGGCTTGCCAGCGTCGGCAAAGAGGTCTAGAGGAATTGACGTGATCGACTACATTCAGAAGGGCGGTTTGCTGATGTGGCCAATTCTGGCTTGCAGCATCATTTCGATCGCCGTCTTCGCCGAACGCCTTTTTTACTTGCATCGAGCGACGATCCACGTCGGTGAATTTTTGAAGGGGCTTTCCAATCTCATCCAGCGCCGCAACTTTGCCGAAGCGTTACACGAATCGGCCGGGACACCTGGCCCAGTCGCGCGCGTGATTCATTCTGCCATTATCCGGCACGATGCGCCGCGATCGGAGCTGCGCGAGATTGTGCAGGAAGCCGGACAGCTCGAGGTGCCGAAACTGGAGCGATTTCTCGGCGTGCTGGCCACGCTCGCTTTTCTCGCGCCATTGCTCGGGTTGCTTGGAACGGTCGCCGGAATGATCGATGCGTTCGGCACAATCGCGTCGCACGGCGGGTATGCTACGGTGACTGAACTTTCCAGCGGGGTTTACAAAAGTCTTTTGACAACTGCGGCGGGCCTGGTCGTCGCCACGCCCACCTTCGTCGCTTACAGTTATCTCTCAGCGCGCGTGAACACGATGCTGCACGAAATGGAACGCGCCGGCATTGAGATTGTGCATATGTTGACGGATAGCCGGCCGATCAGCGGGATAATCAGCTTCCAACAGCCCGCGGAAACAACCGCCGCCGATCGGGAAGCAGGTCTCGATCGCTAGATCGACAATTTCTGAGATCGACAATCACTTCAGCGCGCGCATGAAGCTCAGCCGGACGAAGGAATATAACTTCGGCTGGCTCGTCCTTTTCCCGCTGCTCGACGTCGTTTTTCTCCTGGTTTTCTTTTTGTTACTCAGTTCGAATTTCATTTTGCAGCCCGGAATTTCCGTTTCGATGCCGTTCTCGCGGTTTACGCTTGGTCCGCAGATCAATCAGCAAATCATCAGCATCACCGCTGGCGCAGCTCCCGCGATTTATTTCCGGGATCAAAAAATCACACTCGATCAGCTCGGACCGGCACTGGACGCAGCCAAGCGCGAAGGCCGCTCGATCATCATTAAAGCGGACCGCTTGACTCCCTATGAAACGGTTGTCGAGGTGGCAAACGCCGCGCTCGAACATGGGATCACGTCCGTCGCGCTGGCCACAACTCCGCCGCGATGAACACTTCCTTGTCTGCGCCTGCGCCCACATCGCTTCTTTTTAATTGGGAGCCGCCGCGGTGCCGGAAAGCGGCGATCACAGCTTTTCTCATTGCGTCCTTGATCGCACACGCTCTTTGCTTCTACATTTTTCAAATTGTTTATCCGCCGACGGTCTCACTTCTGCCGCCGCCAGCTCGCGTCAGTTTGATCGCGCCCAATTCTGAAGAAGGCCGCACGGTGCTTCGCTGGGTTGATGCGGAGGACCCGGCGCTCGCCTTCGCCACGCAACGTCCGCCTGAGGCAAGGCTGCACGCGTTGCCGAAAGTGCGCCACATTCCATCCTATCTCGCGACGGAGCCCGCCCTGAAAGAGATTCCGCCGCTGGTTACCGATCTTCGCACGCCGAGTTCGCAGCCGCCAGCCGCCGTGCCCATTGTCCACCAGCAAGCTGCCCCCGCCATGAGTGCAACGCCGACATCTGTTTCGTTTTCAAAGGAGCTCGACGGTTTGGGCGCTCCGAATTTGCCGGCGCCAAATTTTTCCGCATCGAGCAACGAGCCGCCGGAGAGCGTCCGTTTTCACGTTGCGGTCGGCGATCGGGGAGAAATCCGCTATTGCTTTCCACTGAATTCGTCAGGCGATCCGGCCCTTGATGAGCAAGCCAGGCATTATCTCATGCTCTGTCGTTTTTCTGGAAGACCGACAGCCGAGGAGAAAAGCGATCAGTCTCTCATTTGGGGCATCGCGACGATCGAGTGGGACACTGATGTCGCGCGTCCGTCGGGAACACCGACAACCACAGGTGCACCGTGATTCGGGTTAGTCTGGCCGCGCTCGTTACGATTTATCTGCTGCTTTTCCTTGCGGCGGTTTTTCTCTTCTGGATATTGGGGGAGTGGAATCGGCGCCGCCGCGAACGCCGAGCGTTACAGTATCGGCTGCGTTGCGTCATGTGCGCGTTCGAATTTGAAGATCAGACCGACGCTTTGCTTCCGCGGTGTCCGCGCTGCGGAAGTCTAAACGAACGATTTAAAATGGAGCGAATTTAAAAATGGGAATGTGGATCGGCCGCAATCGCAAAGCCCGCGTCACCTACGGCTTCGATGAAATCGCGCTCGTGCCTGGTCGCGTGACGATCAATCCGAACGAGGTCGACATTACCTGCCGCTGGCCGCGCAAAGAAGCGGACCCGCTCGTATTAAAAATTCCAATTCTCGCCAGCGCGATGGACGGAGTGGTCGACGTCCGCTTCGCCATCGCCATGAGCAAATTGGGCGGACTAGCGGTGCTCAATCTGGAGGGCGTGCAAACGCGCTACAAGAATCCCCAGGAGGTCCTGCAAAAAATTGTCGAGGCGGACAAATCTGAAATCACGGCGCTGCTACAAAAAATTTATCAGGAGCCGGTCCAGAAAGATTTGATTGCGGCACGGATTCGCCAAATCAAAGACGGCGGCGCGCTGGCCGCGGTCAGCTCCATTCCGCAACGCGCGGCCGAATTCGGCAAGATTGCAGAAGAGGCAGGGGCCGATGTTTTTGTTGTCCAAAGCACGGTTTCCACAGTCCGGCATATTTCATCGGAATATAAATCGCTCGACCTGGAGAAATTTTGCCGTGAGATGCGCATTCCCGTCATCGTCGGCAACACCGTCGGCTATGATGTCACTTTCGAGATCATGGAGTGCGGGCCGGCCGCGGTCTTGATCGGCGTCGGGCCGGGAGCGGCCTGCACCTCGCGCGGGGTGCTCGGGCTGGGCGTCCCGCAAGTTACGGCGACAGTCGATTGCGCGGCGGCGCGCGACGCTTATTTCAAAAAAACTTCGCGCTATGTGCCGATCATCACCGACGGCGGCATGAGCAAGGGCGGTGATGTTTGCAAAGCGCTCGCTTGCGGCGCGGATGCTGTGATGGTCGGCAGCGCGTTTGCCAAAGCGCAGGAAGCGCCCGGCTGCGGCTACCACTGGGGAATGGCTACGCCGCATGCGAACCTTCCGCGCGGGACGCGCATCAAGGTCGGCGCGACTGGCTCGTTAAAACAAATTCTCTTCGGCCCGGCTGAAGTGGACGATGGCAGCCAAAATCTGGTTGGTGCAATCACGACCTGCATGGGAAACGTGGGTGCGCGCACGATAGCAGAGTTGCAGCAAACGGAAATCATCATTGCGCCATCGATTAAGACCGAAGGGAAACTTTTTCAAACTGTCCAGAGCGTCGGAATGGGCAGCGGGTGAAGAAAGTGACAAGTGATGAGGAATAACCGATAAGCGTCCAAGAGCAAATTGCCCTTCCACCTCTCACCTTTCACTTTTTGTCTTTCACTTCTCACTCATCACTCGTCACTTCCCTAAATGAATACGGATCGAAGAGTCGTCATCACCGGCCTGGGCGCGATCACACCGGTCGGAAACAACGTGGAGACATTCTGGTCGAATCTTAAAAAGGGCGTCAGCGGCATTCGTAAAATCGACGCTTTCGACACGACCGGCTACGATTGCCAGATCGGCGGTGAAGTGCGCGACTTCGACCCGAAACCATTTTTCCGCAACCCGAAAGATATACGGCGAACCGATCGTTTTGCGCAACTCGCGCTGGCCGCGGCAAAGATGGCGCTGGAGAACAGTGGAATCGATCTTGAAAAGCTCAATCGAGATCGCTTTGGCGTGATTGTCAGCAGTGGCATCGGCGGACTAAAAACGTTGGAGGATCAATACACGGTCCTGGTAACCAAGGGGCCATCCCGAAACTCCCCTTTCACGATTCCGATGTTGATCAGCAATATGGCCAGCGGTCTCATCTCAATGGAGTACGGGCTGCATGGTCCAAACATGTGCATCGTCACCGCCTGCGCGACCTCGAACAACGCCATCGGCGAATCGTGGCGGATGATTAAGTTCGGCGACGCCGATATTTTTCTCGCTGGAGGCTCCGAGGCTTCGATTGTCGCGATTGGTCTTGCAGGATTCTCCGCCATGAGAGCACTGAGCACGCGCAACGACGAGCCCGAGCGCGCTTCGCGACCGTTCGACCGCGATCGCGATGGCTTTGTTATGAGCGAAGGCGCCGGTGTTGTTGTCGTGGAAGAGCTGGAACACGCGAAAGCGCGCGGCGCGAAGATTTATTGCGAACTCGCGGGCTACGGACTTACTGCAGACGCCTACCACATGACTGCTCCGCCACCGAATGGCGAAGGCGCCGCGCGCGCCATGCAACTCGCGCTCGAACATGCCCGCATTTCCGCAGACCAAGTTGATTACATCAACGCCCACGCCACCTCTACGGACATCGGCGATCTTTGCGAGACTCGAGCGATCAAGAAGGTCTTCGGCAATCACGCCCGCAAAGTTTCGATCAGCTCCACCAAATCGATGACTGGCCATTTGTTAGGCGGCGCTGGCGGTGTAGAGATGGCGGCCTGCGCGCTTGCCATCCGCGATTCCGTAATTCCGCCTACGATCAATCTGGAGAATCCGAGCGAGGAATGCGACCTCGATTACACGCCAAACGTGGCGCGGGAAAAGAAAGTGCGTGTCGTGTTAAACAACTCGTTCGGCTTCGGCGGCCACAACGCCACTCTCGTCGCGACGCAATTTGCCGGCTGAACCGGTGCGCCATCGACTTCGCTCAGTGCAGATCTCCGATCGCGGCGGGCATTAGACTCAATGCAGCGAGTAAGCTTCCACCAGTGCGACGCCCGTTGTCCCACCGGAGCCGCGCACGATCGCGGTGTAATCCCGCGGCATTATCGTTTGACGCAATGAGCGTCCCGCTAATGTCGTGCAACTCCAACATTGGATCGACAAGTGCATTCGCCGCGCCAGCCGAGTTGACGTTCGACGGCGTGAGGATCATCTTTTCGCTCAAATTCCGGCCGGTGCGCGCGTCGTCGTTGTGCCAGGTCAACACATTGGCCGTCGCGAAAACTGACAAAATAAAAAACAGCAGCGCGCTGGCTATTGCCGAACGCGAGAAAAATCCCAGGCGAAACATTCGCGATCTTTCATGATTCGATCGCGAATTTCAACTCGCGAAAAACCTTCGGAGCCAATCGCAATCGCCCTGGCGGCCGATTGCCGATCTTAGCTATCGGCAAAGATGGGCGCGGCGGAAATATCCGAAGCGTCGAAGGTGAAACCGTGGCCGGCGTGCCGAAGCGATTTTAGAATCGCGGCCACGCTTTGCGCCGCCGCGATAGAATAATATCGCACCAAACCAACGTTCGTATCCGCTCCGAAGACGGTAATCATGATCGTGTCGTCATCGACCGAATTCATGAACATGTGGCTGCCATTGCCTTGATGGTAGAGAGCGTTGAATTCGATCTCGCCGATCCGCCGAGCCAGTTCGCACGTCGCGGCAAAGGAACCGGCGGCGAGCGCGGCGAAGATGGTGACATCCATCACGCTCGAATCGCCAAACCGCGAGATGACGTTGCCGCCGCGATCGATCACGACCGTCAAGTCCGCCTCCGCTTTTTTCAAAAAATCCCCAAGCACGCCGTCGAGCATCGCGACGTCTTTAACGGTTAAGACCGGAATCGAATTCATACGGGAGCACTCCGCCTCTCCGGCGTGGGCGTCGGCGGCTCGACCGGGATCGCAACCGGCGCAGGCGTGGTTTGCGGTACCTCGCTTTGCTTGCTGAATTTGTGGAGCAGGATTTGTGAGACGGCATTGAGCGTCGCGAAAACATTCTGTCCCGTGCTCGACATGACCTCGAAACTCTGGAGACGCTTCTTCCGGTTGTTTAAGACGTATTCCATGTAATTGATCGGTGCGATGTTCGGCAAATCGCGCTTGTTGTACTCGAGCACGCAAGGCACATCGTCGATCGCGACATTTTGTCGGGCGAGATTGTCCACGAGGTTTTTGAAACTTTCGACGTTCTCCTCCATTTTTTCCCACTGGGAATCGGCAACAAAGACGAGTCCATCGCAGCTGCGCAGAACGAGCTGGCGGGTAGCGTTATAAATTACCTGGCCGGGAACGGTGTAGAGCTGAAACTTCGTCACGAAACCTTTGATGACAACGGCGTTGAGCGGCAGAAAATCGAAAAAAAGTGTGCGATCAGCCGCGGTGGCGAGCGAGACAAGATCGCCGCGGTTCTGCGGATTAACCCGCTGATGGATGTAGGCTAGGTTCGTAGTTTTGCCGCAGAGGGCTGGGCCGTAATAGACAATCTTAAATTGAATCTCGCGGCTCGCGTAATTAATGATCGACATGAGAAGAAGGCTCTGATTGTGAGTAGGTGCGCGAAAGTTCCTGCGTAATCCTCGCGAGCTCGGCGAGGGTCTCGGAGGTGAGTTCGCCTCCGGCATGCAACGCCGTCAGGCAGATGTTGCCATGCATGAAAAATGTGAGCGGCCACTGCGCGCAATGCAGCGTCATCCCAGTGAACAGGCCGAGCTTGGCGTCACGCATGTGATTGTCGATCTTTTGTAGCAGTGATGGTGCCATCGCACATAAGCCGTCGGCGGCGAGTTCCGCGGGAAGACTCCCGGCCAAAGTCAAGCCATCATCGGCGAAGGCAATGGCGCAGGCTGCCACGCCGGGAAGCGCACAGGCGCGGGCGAGCACGCTCTTGGCGTCGAGTTTTTCCTCCTTCGCCGAGACTGCGCCGGACAGCTCTTTCCGCTCCATCTCGATCTTTTTTGGGACTTGTGCTTGCTCCGCCGGCTTCTTCTCGGAAACGTTCGGAACGGGTTCGGCGCGGGTGGGGAAACGTTCCGCCTCTTCGCCCGCCTTGATCGAGATCGCCGCCTGAGATGGTTCTGCGACTGCGGCTTCCCCGGCGCCCGGAAGTGCACTGGCGCGCGCGACCACGCTTTTGGCCTCGCGTTTTTCCTCTTTCGCTAAGGTCAAGACCGGCACGTCTTCGCGCGCCGGTTCGGCCTTTTCTTGGATTTGTGGTTGCTCCGCCGGTTTCTCGTAAACCTTCCGAGCAAGCCCGGCACCGGCGTGCAAACGTTTCGCGTCTTCGTCCGCTTTGATCGAAAACGCCGTCTCAAACGTTTCTGCGATTACGGTTTCTTCCTGGTCGTCGCGTAACCGCAGGGCCGTCGCGGGCAGATTCTTGAGAATTTCCTGCAACGGCAATGAGATCGGCGTTTCCCCTGGATCGACATTGAGAAGCTGGCGATAAATCTCGGGCATTGCCTTCTGAAGAAGCGTCGGTGAAACCACGACCCGTCCACTGGCGAGCTGGGGCTCAATCAAAGACAATGGCAACTCCACACGAACATTCTCCGGAACGGCCAATGGACTTCCATTCAACTGGAATGCTGGCAGCTCTTGCAGGAGCCGATTGAGCGCCAAGGCGATTTTGGTTTCGCCTCTTTTCGGAGAAGAGGATGCTGCGGCAACCCCGCGCGCCGTTCCAGCTGGCGATCCTCGCTGAAATTTCGGACGCAGATCCTCGCACGGCGCCGTTACCTTTGGGAAGGTAAAAGGAGTTCCCCCGGCTCCAGGCGGTTCTGGCAAGCTAGTTGGAACGGGCGGCCCGCTTGAGGCTGGAACTCTCTCAGAGGCGGGCGCACCCGTTCCGTTCGGTGGAAGATGAACTGAAATTTTTCTTGGCTCGGCTGGCGCGGGGGCTTTTGGTCGCGGCCCTTCCTGCTTCGTCGAGATTGGATCATGCAAAGAAACGCGGGGACGGAGTAACGGCGGCGATCGCCGCTTGATCGTCTCGCTCGCGATCGGTTCCGGTGCGGCAGCGGCAATTGTTTCCGCAATCGCCGGTTCCACACGCAGGGGCGGAAGTGATGAGGCTTGCAACGGCTCCATGGTTGTTCCAAAACGCTCCGAATCCTCCAGCGTGACTTTCAAGAAGGGTGTGTCGACTTGGGGAACCGTATGGTCGCGCATTTGATCGGGCCGCACCCGCAGGCCACTGAATTGCTCGAGCACTTTTTCGTATGGCAATGGGACGCAAGCCGACTCCGTAGGGGCGAGCCGGTGCAAAAAAATTTCCGGCGCTTCTTTATAGATGCTCGCCAGCGACACACTCGGCTTGCTCTCCCCCATCCCCTTCTCGATTTCCGATGCGTTTAACACAATGCGGCGAGACAGATCGAGGGTCTCTAGCGACTTGACGTAACCAGCCGGCATCTGTTCAAGAATGTCGGCAAGCTCGAGCGAAATCGTGCGCTCCACTTTCGGCTTCAGCCCAAGCGCCCCGGCCAGCGGCAAGTGGCGCGACCGCGTAGCAGGGGGCGGGGCACCCGTTCCCACTGGTCGCAGCGCAGGCGCCGAGGCGGCTTTTGACGCCGGCGCCGTGGCGGTCGCGGCTTGCAAAGGATCGGGCGGCGTCAAGGTGCGGATTGTGTTCGGCAAAACCGTTTTGCTCAAACGCTCGCTGCTCGGTTTTTCCATGGGAGCTGGCTGCGGCTGCGCAGGCGTATTATCAGCGGCCGCGGGAAAGAGCCGCGCTTTCGCCTTGTTGAGAAGATCGACAAAGGGAATCGTCATGCGCCTAGTGGTCTTCTGCCGTCACGCGCCAGACTTCTTCCAGCGTTGTCATGCCTTCGAGCGCTTTTTCCACGCCCACCATGCGCAAGGTTTTCATCCCTTCGCTCATGGCTTGGTTCTTGATGACCGTGGCCGAGGCGCGCTTGATGATTAAACGGCGAATCGCCTCGCTTACTGGCAACGCTTCGATGAGCGCCACGCGCCCGAGATAACCGCGCCCCTTGCACCGATTGCAGCCCGCGCCGTGATAGAACACAGCTTCCTTGCTTTCCTTGACGCCGAGCTTTTCTAAAATCTCCGGCTCGGGAACAAACTCATCCCGGCAATTGGCGCAGACTCGCCGCACGAGGCGTTGCGCGCAGGTCATGAGAATGGAGCTTGAAATCAAAAACGGTTCGATCCCCATGTCGTCAAGGCGGGTGATCGCGCCGGCGGCATCATTCGTGTGCAGCGTGCTCAAGACCTGGTGCCCGGTAAGCGCCGCTTTCACCGCGATATCGGCTGTTTCGTTGTCGCGAATTTCACCGACCATCACGATGTCCGGGTCTTGGCGTAGGATCGAACGCAGCGCCGAGGCAAAATCGAGCCCGATGTCGGTGCGCACCGCCACTTGATTGATGCCGGACAGCTCGTATTCGATCGGGTCCTCGACCGTCACGATGTTGTATTGCGGGTTGTTCAGCTCCTGCAACACCGAGTAAAGCGTCGTCGTTTTGCCCGAGCCGGTTGGCCCGGTCACCAGAATCATCCCATGCGGCGCGTCGATCGCTTTGCGAAATTTTTCCAGCGTCCCTTCTTCCAGACCCATCTGGTCGATACCGCCGGTGAGCGCCGATTTATCGAGAAGACGCATGACGATTTTCTCCCCGTGCGTCGTGGGCAGAAACGAGATGCGCAGATCGATCTCTTTACCTGCAACTTTGATACGAAAACGGCCATCTTGCGGCACGCGCCGCTCGGCGATGTTGAGAGCGGCAAGAATCTTGATGCGTGAAGTGATCGCCAGCTGCAGCGCCTTAGGCGGTGACTCGGCCGCGACCAATTCGCCGTCAATGCGATAACGCAGCTTGAGTGTGTTTTGAAACGGCTCGATGTGAATGTCCGACGCCTTTTCTTTGAGCGCCTGCACCAGAATGAGATTGACGATTTTGATGACCGGTGCGTCCTCGCTGTCCGCGGCCAGCCGATCGAGATCGATCTCCTCGTGCTTCGCGGCCTGCACTTCTAACTCGCCCGTTTGCACCGCTTCCTCGGCCACCTTCTTGAGCACCTGGCTCATCTTGGCGCTGGAGTCATGGACCCCGCTCAGTGCATCATTCACTGCTCGTTCGGTCGCGATCATCGGTACAATTTCGAGCTGCACCCGGCGCTTCAGATCGTCCACCGCGAGCACGTTCGTTGGATCGGCCATCGCCACGAAAAGTTTCCCGTTCAAGCGCGCGATCGGCACCAGCTTGTTCGTCTTGGCCATATCGCGCGGCACCAGCGCCATCACTTCTTCCGGCACGTGTAATTTCGCCAGATTGATGGGCGGCGTGTTGAGACAGCGCCCCGTGCTGAAGGCCATGTCCTGCTCGTTGACGAACTGTTTGTCCGTCAAGATCTTCAACAAGCGCCCACCTTCGGTTTTCTGAATGCTGACCGCTTCCTCGAGCTGGTTCGGCAGCAGGAGGCCGTCTTCGATCAGGACCTCAGCGATGCGTTCTGCGAAAGATTTGCTTGTCATGTCGGTGAACGCTTAATCCCCCGTCTCCAGCCGGTAGATGGACTGCAAGCTTTTTACGATGGCTGATGGCCGCGCCAGGTACCACGAGACCGTGTAATCCACTTTTTGCTGCACGGTGTCGCGTCCGCCAGCGTCGAAAGGATTGCAGCACGCCACCATCATCGTACGGCTGACCAGATCGAACGGCACAAACAAACGCCCCAGGGTCAGGTAATCCGGCAGCATCGGCCCGATCTGCCGATCCACCTCATAATACTCGAGCGGCACATAGGCGAATTTAGTCCGATCGATCAACGCCGAGAGCACCGCATCCAGCCGGCCCGCGTCCTCCTTGCAAAGGGAATCCACCAGCGAAGCCGCCAGCGCCTGCCCGCTTAAATCTTTGTTGAGTTGTTTGACAATTTCCAGCGCGGCGGTCACTTCCTCTTCGCCGAAAAGCTGCTGCACGATCAAAAATTTCGCGAGATGATCATCTCCCCGGTCCAGCAGGTTCGCGTGTTTGGGCCGCGCGCTGCGGCCCGAATGGATATTGATCAATGAACCGCTCCCGGTGGTCTTGGCGATCGCCACGCCCGAAGCTTGCAGCCGCGTCTCGATTTCGCCCACCATCGCGAGGATGTCCGGCGCGTTCGGTTCCTTCACCAAAATCGCCTCACACTCTTGCAACGCATTCGAGTACGAGCCGACATTGAAATACACTTCCGCCAGCTTGCGCGAAGTGCGCAACGAGTCCTCGTGCCTCCCAATCTTTTGGTAGGCCTCCTTCAGAATCTCCAGCGATTGATAGTCGGCAGGCTGAGTTTGAGTGATCGCCTCAAACATCTCGATCGTCTGGACGATCTGGCTATGTTCTTCTTCCGACAGCTTGTGTTCCAGCACGGGGCACTGTAAAAGCTAGAAACATGCCCCTGGCAGCCGCCCCGCCCCTATTCCCTCTCAAAAATTGCCAATTTTCTCAGGCTCGAGGGAAAAGAAACCGCGGATTACGCCGATTCGACGCGGATTCTAATCAGGAACGGAATGGCGTTTACAAGTCGAGTTTGAGTAATGCCGCCAACTGTTTGCCGAGAGCGCGGAATTCATCGCTCGTCAGAACGCCGAGCTTTGTTTCCAACCGGTTTAACGATACAGGCCTTAGCCACATTTCTCTTCCATCGCATCCAGCATGCGAAAGTGTTCGTCAGCCCGACGATCACAATCGCGAAGCAAACCGGCCTCTTCTTCCAAGTCGAAGATAGCGGCGGCGAGACGGCGTCTTTCTTCATGCGAGAGCTTGGGAAGTTCAGCAAAAATTTCGGACGCGCTCATGAGCCATCAAGCTGCTCGCAGTAAGGTAGATTTCAACTCGCGAATGCAGCCCGCCTGCGGCGAGCGACATAGATGGTTCAAGCCGAGAGGCCGCGAGCGAGAGCGAACGAGTCAACCCTGACATCTGAATTTTCGCCTTTTCGAATTTTTGATTCTTAATTTATAATTCTCCGGTGTTTTCCCGCCGCTGCATTTCCGCATTCCGCTCTCCACTTCCCCGTTCGCGGTCTTCTACTTTCTACTTTACACTTTGCAATTGCCGCGTGAACACGCGCAACGCGTTCACGCTTCTGGAGCTCCTCGTCGTTATCAGCATGGTCGCGATCTTGATGGTGCTCGTAGCACCGGCTTTCACGAACAGGAAAAGTGCGGACGACATTACGAATGCGGCCTATGCAGTCAAAGGCGTCTGCGAGCAGGCCCGAAGCTACGCGAAGGCAAATCACACATACACATGGGTCGGATTTTACGAAGAAAACGCATCTGCGCTTTCACCGACCAACGCGACTCCTGCCTATCCGGGAAAAGGACGAGTAGTTATGGCAACTGTTTTTTCAAATGATGGGACGAAGATTTTAGAAGATGCAGACCCGAGCCCGGTACTGCCACCGAGCCGGATTACGCAACTAGGAAGATTAATCAAGATCGAGGGCGTCCATATTACTGATATTGGCGCGCCTGCTGGCGGAAACTCTGACGTTCTCGATGGACGACCTAGCCTGCCTTACACGCAGGGGGCGCCATTCGATCACTTCAACCGAATCAGCAGCGATAGTGCCGACGCGACTCAGTTTGCGTTCGCAGCTCAGAACTACACATTCTATAAGACAATTCGATTCAATCCCCGTGAAGAAGCGAACATAAACAGCACATATGCGCTAAAACGTGCCGCAGAAATTGGAATAAAACCGACTCACGGAGATGTTGTCGATGCAAACAGTAGAAACATAGTCGCTATTCAGTTTGGCGGCATCGGAGGCAATTTTAAGATTTATAGAAAGTGAAGCTCTTCTCACATGCCAAGGGTTCGTTTTCACTAGTCGAGCTAACACTTGCTCTTGGTGTCGCTTCGTTTTGCTTGATTGCTATCTTCGGACTGCTCCCGGTCGGGCTCCGGACAAGTCAAGACGCCATCTCGGAAACCGCGTCCGCGAGCATACTCTCCGCTGTGATCGCGGACCTGCGTGCGACACCCGAAACCACTACTACCTCACCACAATTTGGCCTCAACTTTGGCTCCCCAACGACATTGTATTTCGATAGCAATGGCAGGTCTACGACAATGACGGCCTCTCGTTATCGTCTCACGATCAGTTTTCCCGCAAATCCAACCGGTATGTACGCGGCCACATTTGCCCATCTGAAAGTAAGTTGGCCGGCACCCGTGGATCCTGCGACAACTCCACCCGCAGGCTTGGTGGAAGCCTTTGCCGCTTTTGACCGCCACTAATCACATTCATCTTGTGCGACAATCGGATCGAGCTTTTACGCTGGCCGAAATGCTGGTCGCGGTCGCTATCCTGACGCTTCTAATTCTTCTGTTTGCACGGTTTCTCAACAGCGCGTCTACCATCACCACTTTGGGCACCAAACGGATCGATGCAGATTCAAGCGCGAGACCACTGCTTGACCGAATGGGCGTCGATTTCTCTCAGATGGTAAAAAGAAGTGATGTCAGCTATTTTGTAAAGACGCAGACAAACACCCAGGTGGGCAACGATCAGATTGCCTTTTACAGCGCGGTAACTGGATACTACCCCTCACCAAGCAAGCAGAGTCCTGTTTCACTAGTTGCTTACAGGGTTAACTCCGACTCCACTTCACCCTCTTACAACAAGGTAGAGCGAATGGGAAAAGGCCTGATATGGAGCGGCGCTTCTCCGACCTATATTCCAATCCTTTTCCTTGCGCCCGCTGGCGCCCCCACGACCACGATCGACAACATCTGGCCTGCGGCTACAAACAGTTCCACTAGTGATTCAGATTATGAACTGGTAGGACCGCACGTTTTTCGGTTTGAGTATTATTATCTCCTAACCATGGGTGCGTTGTCTCCGGGGCCTTGGACTTCTACCAACACAGTCGCCATTAAGGATGTGGCGGCGATTGTGGTGGCAATCGCAGCCATCGACCCCAAGAGCAAAGTCCTTGTCACGAATTCGCAGATTGCCACGATTGCGGGAAGTTTGTCCGATTACACGGCGTCGATGGGCCCCGGACAGTTATTGGCGGGATGGCAGAGCGCTCTTGATGGTATCACTGGAATCCCTCGCCAGGTAATTTCGAATATTCGTCTTTACGAGCGTTATTTTTATCTCTCTCCAACTCAGTAATGAAGTTCCGATTCTATTCTTCGCTTAAGCAGCCACAAAACAAAGGCGCTGCACTGGTGCTCGTTCTGGCTTTTGTTGTGCTACTCAGCGGGTTAGTCGTTGCTTATCTATCCCAGACCAGCACGGATCGGCGGCTCGCCAAATCCAGTTTTGAAGACACCAGCGCCGATCTTCTAGCGCGAAGCGCACTGGATATTGTCGTGGGCGACTTCAAACAGGAGATCGTCGATGGATCAACGTCGGCCAGCCCTCCTTATACTCCAACAAGCAATGCCAACGTCGTACCTATGCGAAGCGGCAATCCAGGCACCGTGCCAAACTTAATCCGCCGTAGCGTCCGATCGGATGGCCTCGTCGCCCCGGCGGTTCCCAGCCGCGCGTCGGCGGTTAACTCTTCAACAGATGTTTCCGTCAATGGCCGCTCGGTCAGCTTAGATCGCTGGAACACCCACTACCTGATCCCCAAAAGTGATACGTCTAACGATGATCCGGCGCCTGTTACCAGCTTCATTGCACCAGACTGGGTGATTGTGAGCAGGGGCGGACCATCAGTCCAGACCGGTATCGGTACTGGTTCAAGCGCATTGAATAACGCAGCAAACGGAAATTTAAATTACGTGATTGGCCGTTATGCCTATGCTGTTTACGATGAGGGAGGCTTGTTAGATGTCAACGTTGCGGGGTTTCCTTCGCCAACTCCAGCGCCAGTAACCTACGTGGGCAGGAAAGGTGTTATCGCTTTTGCAGATCTTACCGCTTTACCGACAACCGGTTCTAGTTTTGTAAGCAACACTGTTATAAATAGGATAATCGGCTGGCGAAATTATGCCACCGTTCAACCGACTGGCACTTTCCCCAGCTTTACATTCACTGCGGCCGCGACTTCGAACTTTGTAAATTACTTTTTGGACACAAGTCGCGATTTCAGAACCGTCGCGACCAATCTTTCATCCAATCGGACGGATCAAGGTTTCATTACCCGGGCTGAGCTAATAAAACTTCGAAGCGACACGGGAGCCGGTGCGGCCACTATGCTGCAATATTTGGGCACATTCTCGCGAGAATCCAATCACTCCACTTGGGGTAATTCCGGAACTGAGTTGGCTGGCAGATTTCCACTCAGTCGCTTCGATTTGTTCGCAATCACGCCTCCCAACAATGCTGCGGCTATCCAACAATATTTCGGCTTGAACTATGTACCGGCATCTGGGCCCACTGCTGAGCATTGGCGATATTGCGGTACATCCGGCAATACGCTGCTATCAGCAATTCCTTCGGTAAGCGGAAACAGCCAAAGTCCAGACCTATTTCCGTTACTCAAGTACGCATTACCAACTGGGACGTCGATAAGTGAGATTCTTTCAATCGGAGCTTCTTTGATCGATCAGCGTGACCAAAATGACGACACAACTTGGATCGAATTCGGAGATCCCGCGGCCCCTCAGAAAGCGTTCGGCGTGGATAAAAATGCATCCACAGAACCGGGGGCACCTCCTCCGCCCTCGACCCTATTAGTTCTAAATCGCGACTTCAGAAATGTTGGGGAGTTAGGTTACGCATACAAAAATGGCTCTACAAGCCTTGATTTCCGCACAGCAGGCAGCTCTGACGCGCCCTTGCTTGATCTTTTCACTTACAATACGGCCACTCCGCGCTCTGGGATCGTCAACTTGAATACGCAAAACATTTACGTGCTCGCTGCGATTCTCATGGGAGCAATTACAACCGAATCATCGTCCGCAACTGTTCCAAGGACCGCCGCGACGCCAGCAGCGACAAGTATCATAAACGCAACCACGAGCCTGCCCGCAATTGGACGTCAGGATGTTGCACGTCTCGCGAGCGCCGTCACCCACTCCACTTTTACACCAAACGAAGAAACGAAGGAAACGACTGCCCGTGCGCTCGCTGAAGTAGGTCAAACTAGAACCTGGGGTTTGATGATCGACGTAATCGCGCAAACTGGGCGATATCCTCCAAACGCCGCAAGTCTGGCCAACTTCGTAGTCGAAGGCGAGAAACGGTACTGGCTACACGTCGCGATCGATCGTTTTACAGGGCAAATCATCGATCAACAACTCGAGCCTGTTTACGAGTAACAGCGCCGCGCTTGGTGCGGGCTCGGTATTCATTTCGCCGCGTCGGCGAAATCAGCACGCGAGTCGCGTGCGCTCTCCAGAATCAGAGCGCACCGCCGGTTTTCAGCAGCTTGATGGCGTCGCGCAATTCGGCGGCGCGTTCGTACATTTCCTTGGTGATCGCGCTTTCCATTTCGCGCTGCATGATCTCCAGTTTCGAGAGCGGACGTTTGGCGCGCACTTCCTCGAGCCATTCGTCGAGAAAGTTAATCTCGGAACTTTTCGACGCGAGCTCGGGAAAATTTGAGCGCTGAAAAAAATCCGCGATCGCGTCGCGTCCGCGTTGAATCTCGCTCATCGCTTCCGCGAATTTTCCCTGGCCGAGCAAAATGGACGCCCTGGCGCGCGTATTCATCATCAGCACGTAAGGCCGGAATTGTTGCAAGCCCCAGGAAAGCTCTTCCCGATTGGTGTGCGCGAGAACGAAGTCGAAAAGATCGAGGTTGCGCTGGGTGTCGCGCACGACGCCGGCGAAATCGTTGATCTGAAACAAACTGAGATAACGGTGATAATATTGAATGCCTTCCTGCTGGAGCTCGGTGCATTGCTCTGGCGACAGCTCGTAGTCTTCCGCCTGTTCGTCTGCGCGCACGGCGCGGCTCTGATGATAAGCGAGGAGCGACTCGCAATTGTGCGGCCGCTGTCCGTCGGGCCGGCCGGTCATTTCCATTTGCAGCACGCCGAGATCGATCCGCAATTGCAATTTCTCCCGACCATCGAGCCCGATGATCTTGCGCACCTTTATCGTGCCGTTCTCGTGCGGCCAATCCTTCAGGATCGTGTTCAAATCCAAACTCATCTCAAGTCAAGCATCGAACATTTGCCCTTCCTTTGTCAATGGGCGGTACCCTTCCTTCAATCACGGATTACACGGATTCGCGCGGATGGTGCGGAGCGGCGAATAGCCAGGCTAGAGAACGGATTTCAGTTCTCCTATGGTGATAGGCGCTTGTCCGAGAATGCTTTGCAGTGTTTAGGGCACAATTGAGGATGGTTTGGAACAGTTACGCGCAGACCAGCTCCTCCATTCTTGTCAACGCGGCTACTTCAACGCTTCAACTCTGCAAGGGTTGATGGTTGATGGTTGATGGTTGATGGTCGCGCGTGGAGCAGGCGATCGAGTCGTTCATCCGCTTCCTCGCGGTCGAGCGCGGGCTGTCGGAAAATTATCAACTCTCCACCCAACGATCTTTGACAGAGTTCGCAAACTGGTGCGTCTCGAAGAAAAGGATCGACAATCTCCGCGGCGTCACGTTGCCGCTGATCAGCGAATATCTAGGCGACCGGAAACGCGCGGGGCTGTCCGCGTCCTCGATCAAATTAATCGTGGTCGCGCTGAAGATTTTCTTTCGCTTCCTCGCGGGGAAACGCGCGATTGACCGCAATCCGGCTGAAGCGCTCACGCTGCCGCGAATCGAGCGTTATTTACCGGAAACGCTGAACGAATTGCAGGTCGAGCACTTGATCGAAAACATCGACACGAAAGTTTCTCTCGGATTGCGCGACCGGGCGATGGTCGAGCTGCTTTACGCAAGCGGGTTGCGCATTTCCGAGCTGGCGAACGCGCGGCTCGAGAATTTTAATTTCGAAGAACGAATCCTGCGCGTACTCGGCAAAGGAAACAAGACGCGCCTCGTGCCGGTCGGCCGGAAAGCGTGCGAAGCGCTCGCCGCTTACTTGTCGGTGGAGCGGCCCAAGCTAGTGAAACGCCGTAGCGGCAGCGAAATTTTTCTTTCCGAGCGCGGCACGAAATTAACAACTGCGCGCATCTGGCAGATCGTGAAAAAGATTTCTCGCCACTCCGGATTGGAAAAGAATATTTATCCGCATTTGCTCCGGCACAGCTTTGCCACGCATCTGCTCGGCAACGGCGCCGACCTGCGCATCATCCAGGAAATGCTCGGCCACGCCGACATTTCGACCACGCAGGTTTACACGCATGTCGATGAACAGCGATTAAAAGCCGTCCATCGGCAATTTCATCCGCGGGCGTGAGCGGAGGTTGATGGCTGATGGAAGGCGACGCGAGTTCCGATTTTTCGCTAATTGATCCCGCGTCCAGCATCGAGTATCCAGCATCCAGCACTTATGAAACGAATTTTCCTTTTACTGATTGCCGGCGCTCTCGCGGCGCTTGCGATTTGGTACGCCGTGCGCATTTCGGAAAAGACGTCGCACGCCGCCGTGAGCGCGCTTCTCCCGCGCGAAACGATTTTCGTCGCGCACGTGCCGGACTTTAACCAAACGCGTGACCAGTGGCATCACTCCGACATTTACCAGATCTATCGCGAACCCACGGTCCAGGATTTTTTGCGCAAGCCGCTGTCCAGGCTCCCGAAAAGAGATGCGACTGCGCAGACGCTACAGGAGATCGAGCAGCTCGATCCCAAAGATGCCTTCGTCGCGCTCACTTCCATCGACAATAACAATCCGAGATTTGCGGGCGGTTTTCGGTTTCGAGGAAGTCAGGATGCAGCGGAGGCGATCGTGGGCAAATGGCGAGCGAAGTTGCTCGAAAAAAATCCGACGGCGAAGCGCGAGAAGCTCGCTTACCAACAGCATCAGATCGAGACGATCGCCGCCGCTGCCTTCACATTGGCGACGGCTTACGACGGGCATTGGTTTTTCGCCTCGAGCGATGTCACGGAACTAAAAGCTCTGCTTGATCGCGCCGATCGGCGCAGCAAAGATCGGCAAGGTACGCTGGATGGGGGCGAGTCATATCGCGCAGCGGCGGCGCACATGCCGTCGAGTTACGCGGCGTTTTTTTATCTGCAACCAAAGATTTTTGCCGACAAACTCGCATCGCTCCGCGCGGCCATCGGACAGCGGGTCACGCCTGATCAACACACCATGGTTGAGAAGGTGAGAGCGATTTGTGGGACGGCCCGGTTCGAGAACGGAAAAATCCACGATGTCATCTTCGTTGGAATGCCGAAGCTGGAACAAGATGCGACGCTCGACCGATCCTCCCTGACGCTGGCGACAAAGGACACGTTTTTCTACCTCGCGATGCTGCTCAACCTCGGGCAAAAGATCGACACGATCAATCAGGCGGCCGGCATTGGCGGCAGAGTGCAGCAACTTTTTCAGACTCTCTCCGCCAACGGGATTACGGCGGATGATTGGAAGGCCGCGTTCGGACTGGAATTGGGATCTTTCGCCGACTGGCCAGCAAATGCGCGCTGGCCATGGTTAATCCTCGCGCTCCCGGTGAAAGACGCCGCTAAAGCCAACCAGATTGTCGAGGCCTTCACCAAAGCGGACGAAGACGCGACCTGGACACGGACGGAGAAAGATGGCGTGCGCTATTTGTCGATGCAGTCGCCCGCCAGTTTCATCGCGATCACGCCGGCGATTGCATTGTCGAATCGGATGCTGGTTGCGGGTTTGGACCCGGTCTCGGTGGAGGCGGCGATGAAGCGTGACGGTAGCTCGGCGGCGAATTTGTCGAATTCGCAGGTTTATAAGGCCGCGGTCCGGTCCGTGCCGGCGCCGACGACCTTTTTCGCCTATGTCGATACGGCGCTGCTCTATTCGCGGCTCGATGCGACGCTGCGCCCGATGCTGCTGATGGGCGCGGCGTTTATGCCCACGATGAATAATTATATCGATGTCAGCAAGCTCCCCTCGCCCGAGGTTATTACCAAACATCTCAGCCCGATCGTTTCCTCGCAGAGATATGAGCGCGACGGATATATGGCCGAATCGGTTGGCCCGGTCACGTTGAACCAGGCGGCGATAGGTTTCGGCTTGCCTGCCGCATTTTGGGCGATTGGTCGGCAGCAGGGCCGCTAGCGGCGCGCCATTTCGGCGCTACCTCTTGTTAATCGCAGCCGGGCTGAGAAATATGCTGCGTTCTCGCCAAAATGTGTTATCCTTCTCGCCCTATGGCTATTCTAAAGAAAAATGCATTCTCCCGCCGCGTCCCTGATCTCGTAACGGAAGAACTGGTAGCGGTGCTCTCCCGGCGTGCCTCATTCGAGTTCAAAGAACTTTTCGACATCGTGCACGAAAATCTCCGGGCGCGAAACGCGGCCAGTGGTGGCGAGGAAATGCTGCGGCTGCGCGCCTATGAGAAGCTGCAAAATCTGGTCGCGCGCGGCGCGGTCAAGAAGAATGGCAAGAAATACAAAGGCCTTCCCTCGGCACTGGCGCATGCGATTGCACCCCAGAACGGGCATCTCGCCGCGAGCGTAAGGTAGTCGATCAACGGCGCGCCAATTTTCGGGTGACGGCGAATGCTGCGAGAATACCTGCCGGTTCTCTTGCAAATAATCGTGGCGATAGGTTTTGCCGCCTCCGCTTTGCTGGTGAGCATCGCGGTGGGAAAAACCGGCAAACGCACCGGGGCGAAAGACACCGCGTATGAATGCGGCATGGTGCCGCAAGGCGGGGGGCAACCGAGGTTCAGCGTAAAGTTTTATCTCGTGGCCATGCTCTTCATCCTTTTCGATCTGGAGATCGTGTTTATGTATCCGTGGGCGGTCGTTTACAAAGAGGCGATTGCGCAGAGCAGCCTCGTCTTTTGGAGCATGCTCAGCTTCATCTCGATCTTGATGGTCGGCTATGTTTACGCGCTCAAAAAAGGCGCGCTGGACTGGAAAAAATAAGCGCGACGCGCCCGGCGAATCGACATTGTTCAGAGTCGCGGGATTCACACTTGCGCCTCCCGCTGGAACCGCCTAATACCTTTAGCCTCCATGATTCACCACGTCGTCCTCTACAAGCTCAGGCCAGAAGTCACTCCCGCGCGCGTTGAGGAAATGATGATGAATACCCGCATGCAGCTTTTGAAAATCCCCGAGGTGTTGAGCATCAAATGCGGGAAACGGATCGACCCGGAATTGCCTTGGCCCTTCTTTATCGCGATCGATTTCGAGTCGATGGACAAGTACGCCATCTTCCGCGAAGACCCCGTTCACGTGAAGTTCATGGAAGAAGTGATTAAGCCGAACACGGCCGATTCTCTCACCCTGGATTTCGAGATGGATCCCGGCAAAGACGTCCGGTTCTCGTAATTGTAGCGGCGGTCTATGACCGTCGATCTTGGCGGAAGCCGCGTTGCTATTTCACTGCGGCGCGCTTAATCATCGGGCGCGATGCGACTCGGCTATCTCTACTCGCGCTATCCGGTCATCTCGCAGACCTTTTGCGATACCGAAATGCTGGCCCTGGAACGCTTTGGCCTAGCCCTTGAAATTGGCTCAGTTTATTCTCCGCTCACCAGTTTGCGGCACGAGCATATCTCCCGGCTGCGCGCGCCGATTCACTACGCGCCGCCGCAGCAAATTCTGCGCATCTGGGAAAAAAATGCGAAGGCGAACGGCAAGTGGCCCGGCGCACTTGTCGATCTTCACGAGCGGAAATATGGCCGGCGCGTCAAGTCCGAGCAGCGTGCGCGTAACGCCCTCTACTTCGCGGACCTTTTCACGCGCAACGGCGTGGATCACTTTCACGTCCACTTCGCCAACCGTGCAGCGCACACCGCGCTTTTCCTGAAAGAAATTTCCGGCATCCCCTTCAGTGTCACCGCGCACGGCCAGGATTTCATGATCGATCTGGGAAACGACGATCTTCTGCGCGAAATCTGCGCCGCGGCGGAGTTTGTCGCGGCCGAAACTGATTACAGCCGCGAGTTGCTTTGCCAACGCTGCCCGGATTCGCCGGCGAAGATCCACCGGGTCTATAACGGGATCGATTTGGAACGATTCCCGCCTCCGCTTCCGGCAACGACAAATCCCGCGGCGCGAATCCTTAGCGTTGGTCGGCTGGTTCCGTTCAAAGGATTCGAACATCTCATCGACGCCTGTGTGGAATTGACGCGCCGCGGTCTTGATTTTACCTGCGAGATCATTGGCGACGGACCGCTGCGCGAAAATCTTCAAGCAGGGATCGACAAGGCGAACCTCTCTTCGCGGATTGCTTTGCTCGGCTCATTATCACAAGGCGCCGTTTTTGAAAAACTGCGCGCCGCCGATATCTTCGCGCTCGCTTCGCTGGTCGATGGCCAGGGCGCAAGTGATGTCTTCCCGACAGTAATTCTGGAGGCGATGTCCGCTGCGCGCCCGGTCGTTTCGACCCGGCTCGCTGGCATTCCCGAATTAGTCGTACACGAGGAAACAGGATTGTTGGCACCGCCCGGCGACGCGACCGCGCTGGCCGATGCGCTCGAGCAATTGATACGCGATCCCGCGCTCCGATTGCGCTACGGTCGGGCCGGCCGCGGACGAATGGAGCAGCATTTTCGAATCGAGAAAACAGTCGCGCCGTTGCTGCAACTGTTAGAGATGTCGTCCGTCGCGCGACCCGAACCAGCCGCTCACCATTCCGTCCACCAGATCGCCTATTTGATCGATCGCTGGCCAGACGAAGATTTGCCGCTCCTCGAGCGCGAGCTTCACGAGATGGAGCGGCGCAACATCTCAATCATGCCGTTCGTGTGCGAGTTGAATTCCGCAGTGCGTTTTACTCGCACCATGGAACAGTGGGCGGAACGGCTGGAATTTTTGCCCGATGCAATGGCAATCGAAGCAGAGTGGCGGACGAACCGCGCCCTGGCGCAAAAATTGGAAGAGGAGCGAGCAAACGAAGACGAGCGCGCACCGGCCGCGATTTTCCTGCGACAGGCGCGTTTCGCTCTCGCATTGCGCAAGCTGCTCCCGGAGAAAAAAATTTCGCACCTCCACGCCACCAGCTCGCGCGCACTCCTCTGTGCGCTCATCTTGCGCGAGATTGTCGATGTTACAGTCAGCGCCACGATTGAGCCGCGACCGGAACTGCCGCAAAGCTGGATCGAAAGCGCGTTACGCCGATGCGAAGGCGGACGGCTGAGTGACCGCAAATTGATCCCTCATCGCGGCAGTTCATTTCTCTTCGACAACACATCCCGTTTTTCTTTTCCAAAAAAAACAATCCGGCGGCTCGAAGAAAAAATCGGGATCAATTTGACCAGATACGCGAGTTTCTGGCAGGAATGGTCGGAGTTGCTGGCGCGATTGAGCCACGAGGGCGCGGAAAGAAAACCAAAAACAAGCGCATGAACAAGAAAGCCATTCTTCTCGCCGGTGGCGCCGGGACCCGTCTCTTCCCCCTGACCAAAATCGTCTGCAAACAGCTTCTCCCCATTTACGACAAGCCGATGATCTGCTATCCGCTCGCCACGCTCATGCTGGGCGGTTTGCGCGAAGTGCTCCTCATTTCGACGCCCAAAGATGTGCCGATGCTCCGCAGTTATTTGGGCGACGGCGCGCAACTCGGCATCCGCATCGAGTACGCGGAGCAGCCGAAACCGGAAGGGATTGCCCAGGCTTTTTTGATTGGCGCCAAATTCATCGGCCACTCCGGCGCATCGCTCATTCTCGGCGACAATATTTTCTACGGGAAACTTGATTTTTATCGTGACGCGCTCGACCTCGAGCGCGGTGCGTGCATTTTCGGATATCAAGTGCGCGACCCGCAACGTTACGGCGTGGTCGAATTCGATGCCGCGGGCAAGGCTGTCAGCCTGGAGGAAAAACCGAAACAGCCGAAGAGTCATTTCGCCGTGCCAGGGCTTTATGTCTACGACGAGCGTGTGGTCGATCTTTGCCGAACGCTGCGGCCATCGGCCCGCGGCGAACTCGAGATCACGGATTTAAATTTGCTTTATCTCAAACAGAACGAGCTGCACGTGAAGTTGCTCAGCCGCGGCATGGCCTGGCTCGATACCGGCACGCAAACGACTTTGCTCGAGGCCAGCAATTACATCGCGACCATTGAACATCGGCAGGGAATGAAGATCGCATGTCTCGAGGAGGTGGCGCTCCGCATGGGTTTCATCACTCAGTCCGATCTTGCGGCAATGATCGATCGACTACCGAAGAACGAATATCGCGATTACCTGCGGATGGTTTGCGACGAAGGACCGGGCGTTCTTCACCCCGAACCGCAAGGCTAAGCTTATTTGGGCTGCTCGCGCAGCAAATGGCTGGTGTCGGCGAGTACCTTTGTCACTGCGTCCGCCTCGGTCGCGTCGTAATAGCCGCGGATCTCGCCATGTCGATCCACCAAAATCATTCGGATGCTGTGCACAGGCGTTCCGGTTTCTTCGCTCCCATCTGAGACCGCGAGTTTGAATCCCTTCTGCGAAAGATTGTAAATCGTGGACTGCGCGCCGGTGAGAAAGTCCCAGCGACCCGGTTCAGCGTGCAACTTCTCCGCGTAGCCGCGCAAAACCTTCGGGGTGTCCTTTGCCGGATCGACCGTAAACGAGACAAGATGCACGTCCGTTTTCTCCAACGGTTTTTGCAACTCGCTCATCCGCGTGCTGATCATCGGGCATGGCCCAGGACAAGTCGTAAAAACAAAATCCGCGATCCAAATTTTCCCGGCCAACTGCTTGGACCCGAACGGTCGATTGTCTTGATTCACAAGTTGAAAAAGTGGAACCGTGCCGTAGGACTCGACCGCGCGATTGGCGAAATGGTTCACTTGAGCGCGCCAGACAAAGAAAAACACCGTCGCGACGACCAACGGACTGCCGAGCAGCACCATCTTCCAGGCGAGCGCGCTCCGAGAGGGCGCGCGATTCAGTGGCATTGAGACAGCGTTCATGTTTTTGTCAGCACCAGCGCGCCGAGGACCAGCGGCAGATATACGATCGATGCGATGAATAGGGCTCGCGCCGCTCGCGCGGTCCTTTTCCGGTGAAATTGCATGGCCACAGCGATAAACAAGCCGCCGAGGGCGAACGCAATCGGAACGTAAATTGCATTCGTTAGGCCGAGATACGCCGGCACCGCTCCGACGATGAGAAGCAGCATGCAAAACAGAACGCTTTGGCTGGAGCTGCGCGCTCCGGTCTCATCATCGCTCGACATCATTCGAAACCCAGCGCGCGCATAATCCTCGCGATACATCCAGGCGAGCGCAAAAAAATGAGGCATTTGCCAGAAAAACAGAATCGCGAACAAACTCCAGGCCCCGGGATCGAGCGTTCCCCGCGCAGCCGCCCACCCAATCATCGGCGGAATCGCGCCGGGAATTGCGCCGACCAGCGTGTTCGTGGTGCTGATTCGTTTCAGCGGCGTGTAAGCGAAAATGTATAAGATAATTGTCAGCGCCGCGAGAGACGCGGTGAGCGCATTGCAAGCAAACGCGAGGTAAATGATTCCGGCGATCGCGAGCAGCATGCCAATCAGGAGCGCATCGCGCGCGAGCATTCTGCCGGCCGGGATCGGGCGCGTTTTCGTACGGTGCATCACGGCATCCGCCTTACGTTCCCACCATTGATTGAACGCGGCGGCACTCGCCGCGGCCAGCGCCGTTCCGAACACAACGTGAAAAAGCCCGACGTAACTGATCGGATTTTCCGCGCCGAGATAATAACCAACCGCGGTCGTAAGCAGGACAAGCAATGTGAGACGCGCTTTCACGAGCTGGGCAAAATCGGTCGCCGCACGATTGCGCACTGCCGGCGCGCCGTCCGCGTCGGAGATAGTCTCGATCGCAGCCGTTTTCATGCAATGGTGGTTCCCCTCTGTTCGATCGGGCGCGTGGTCGATCTTGCATTCGGATGCGCCGGCAGGATTCGCCAGCAAATCGCGTAAATGCTCACGCCGAAAGATAGCATGATCGCGCCCATCGCGACATGCGCGGTGGCGATATCGGCGGCTTTGTTGCTCCAAATCGTCCAGGCGCCGAGCGTGAGCTGGCAAAACAACAGAACGAGCCACCAGATCGACAATCGCTTAAGCGATGTAATCTGGCTCGCGTGTTTCCAAACCTGAAAACAAAACGCGATCACGGCCACGGCTATGATCGCCGCAACAAATCGGTGCGCCATTTGTAACCAAATTTGAAACGCGGTCACGTCCGATAAAGCGCGCGCGTCCCGCCAGGCGTTGATCTTCGCGAGCGCGTTCATGCTTGTGTCCGGAATCCACGCGCCATTTGCAGTCGGAAAATCAAGCACGGCCAGATCGCGGTGCTGATGCCGCATGGTCGCGCCAAGAGCGAGTTGGACATAAATCGCAATCGTCGTTGCCAGTGCGATCATTTTGATCGGCGCAAATTTTGTCGAATCGGCAAACACATTCGCAAGCGATCGCCAAAAATTGGTGGTTACGACCGCAATCACCACGAGCAATCCGAGAAATGCTTGCGCGAGGCAAGCGTGAAAAATTCCGATTTCGTTTTTCAGCATTGTCACCCGCAGACCGCCGAGCACTCCTTGCAAAACGACGCTGGCAACTGCAATCACGCCGAGATTGCGCACCCAATTTCGATCTTCGCTGCGCCAAAGCCAGAGCGCGAGGACGATGGTGAGGAACCCAACGGCCGATGCAATCAGGCGATGGGTGTGCTCAAAAAAAATCCCGCCGATCCATTTCGAGACGGGAAACAAGAACATGTTGTAGCCAAACGTAGTCGGCCAATCCGGCACGGCGAGGCCGACGCCTTTGCTCGTGACCATGCCCCCACTGCAAATGAGAAACAAGGTCGCGACTGCGGTAAACCGGGCGAAGCGATTGAGCCATTTGTTGTAGCGGTGGTCTGTGACCGTCGCACTATTCGAGATCGATCTGCCCACGGTTGGAAAATAACCGGGATAAAAATAAATGCGACGGTCACAGACCGCCGCTACAGAGGGGCCCTCTATCCGTGAGGGCTCGGAGACGCTGCTGGCGCTGGCGGCTTGTTTTCTTGTTGCGCGTTTGGATTTTCCGTTTTTGGCGCGCCTGGCGGCGGTGCGCTCTGTGTTCCGGCGAGCTCAGCCCTTTCTTTGAGCCACGCTTGATAATCCGCTGGTGAATCGACCACCAGTGTCCCCTTCATCCCGTAGTGACCGAGCCCGCAAAGCTGACCGCAAATCACCTCATAGGTTCCCGTTTTAATTGGCTTGAACCACATCGGAATGAGCGAACCGGGGATTGCGTCCGCGGCGATGCGCATGCTCGGCAGGAAGAAGTCGTGGATTACATCTTTGGACGAAAGCTCGATGATGACCGGCCGATCCACCGGCACATGCAGTTCGCCAAGGGTCACAATGTCGTCTTTGCCAGCAGGATCGTTCGGATCGAGGCCAAGAGGATTTGAATTGGTGACCAAGTTGACATCGCGTCGGCCAAACCGCCCATCCGGTCCGGGCAAGTGAAAATTCCAGCTGAACTGTTGGCCGACGATGTGAACGAGGATCGCGTCCTTTGTTTCCGGAAATTCGTTCACCCGCCTTGCCCAAAGTGGAATCGCGAAACCGAGCAGCAGAACTGCCTCGATCAAGACAACGGAAAATTCCAGGTGCGTTGAGATGCCGCTGCGCACGCCTTCATGATCGGCGGCGGGATGGCGACTCTTGCGGAAGCGAATCAGAACAAAAATGAAAAACGCCGACCATCCGAAGAAGAGCACGCCCATGAACCAGTGGCTGAACTCGAGGATGTGGTCGATCTGGTAACCGTGCTCGGAGGCGTTGGGCGGTTGGCCGAGGAATTCGTTGATGAGCGCCAGGCTACTCATACTTTTCCAAATCTTCGTCGGTGATTTCCTGATGCGGCTCGAGCGGCATCCGGCCGTGGCGCCAAATATGAAAACTGAACGCGCCGATTCCACCAAGTACCGACATCACAGCTCCAAAAAGAAACCAGATCGCGACCGCCATGTGCTCGGTCGATTTTCCATCCTTTGCACCGTAACAAAACGGACAGGCTATCGCCTGCGCGAGCGGCAAGGTCGAGAGTAACAAGATCGACAAAATTTTCGCTTTCATGTGATGATGCGGAGCCGTTTCATTTTCCAGTAAAACCAAATGCCGTAAATGATCAGCGCCACTGCCACGACAAATGAGCAAATCGCGCCGGCCAGATAAATCGGCGCGCCTTCCACGAGATCGACCCAAATGCACCAGCCTCCAACTCCGAGCGCGAGCAGCGTTGAGAAAACGATGAAGACGATGTGAAAAACTTTAAGTGACATTTAACGAACGACCGGGTAGTCGTACCACGCAAGAAAGATAAGCCAGAAGAGTCCGAGCACAAAAAAGCCGGTGAAAACAAGGACGCGATAGATGAGGCGTTTTTCCGCCGCGAGATGCATGAAGATTGCCGCGACCAATCCCGCCTTTAGCGTCGCAACGAGCATGGCCACCGCGATGTTCGCCTTCGGCGTGCCAAAGTTCACGTAGGAAAGAGCGACCGTGATCGCGGTGAAGCTGAGCAGGAGCGCACCCACCATCAAGTAGCCTCTGACGTGTTTTTGCACGTTGTGCGCGTATTCCTCGTGCTCGCTCGGGTCTTGTGAAATGTCAGGCGGGTTGTTCATGGTTTAGAGCAAATAAAAAAGCGGGAACACGAAAATCCAGACCAGATCGACAAAGTGCCAGAAGAGGCCGCAGACCTCGACGCGGTTGGCCAAGTGTTCGGGATTACGCTGGTAAAGCCTTTTACTGACTGGCAGCCACATGTAAATGAAAACGAGGACGCCACCGAGCACGTGCATTCCGTGCAAACCGGTGATCGTGAAATAGCTGGCAAAATATGCGCTGTGCGTTGGCAAAAACATGGTCGCGCGCTCCACGTCTTCCTTTTCGATCTTCGCGATTTTGTCGGTGGGCGGAACGTAGAAAAAGTGCGGCCGGTCCATGGCGGGATTGGTTGGATCGGCGTTGACCGGATCGAGCGCGACTTCGTATTCCTTGATGTTGGGATCGTTCAGCGCCGCGTGATCGTGCAGATGTCCGCTGATCTCGAGACGCGGTGGCAAACCTCTCTCGGCCGCGTGCTTGTTGCCGAGATACGGTTCATATTTTTCGAGCGCTTCCGGTTTAATGTAAGCGCCGAAGTGCTCAAACTTCTGCGGCCACTCGTAAACGAGTTTGACTGTTAAGAAAATGACGCCGCACGCGATCGTGGCCAGCATGTACCACCAATAAGCACGGTACCGGCGCATCTTCAGCGCAGCCCAGGCCAACACGACGGTGACCGACGACATGATGAGGATCGCCGTGTTCATCGTGCCAACGGGCACATTGAGCAATCCGTGCGGCCATTCTCCCGGGTGCGCATCGAGTCGCAAAAAAATGTAGGCGGAGAAAAGTCCGCCGAAGAGCATTATTTCCGAGGCGAGGAAAAGCCAGATGCCAACCTTGGCGTTCCACAGGCCCGTGTCCGGTCGCGTGGAAATGGTGTACGGAATCTCCATTTGTTAGGCTACACGAGCACTGGTTGCTCGACCGTCTTGCGCCGCGTGCGCTCGGTCGGTTCAACCGGCTCGTTTTGCATGGTAAAATCGCGATCGCGACCGGGCAGGCTGTATTCGTAGGGGCCGCGATAAGCCACGGGCGTCGTAACGAAATTTCCATGGGGCGGCGGCGACGGCGCGGTCCACTCGAGCGTGGTCGCTTCCCATGGGTTGTCGTTCACCTTTTTGCCATGCTTGATGCTCCAGAAAAAATTGATGATGAATGGAATTTGCGCCAGGCCCATGATCCAGGCGGCCCATGAGATCGGCGTGTTCCATTGAAATCCGCTCAGACCCCAAATGTGTTCACCGGAGAGAGTCCAGCCCTGCCCGCCGTCGTACCAGCGCCGGTGCATACCGAGCATACCCTGCAAAAACATCGGCAGAAAAATTACGTTCATGCAGATGAGCGAGGGCCAGAAATGCACTTTGCCCCAGAACTCGTTCATGGCTCGACCGGTCGCTTTCGGGAACCAATAATAGATGCCGGCAAACAGACCGAAGAGCGTGCCGGGCGCGACGATGTAATGGAAATGTGCGATCACGTAGTAAGTGTCGTGCAGATAAAGATCGGCCGAATTAAAAGCCAGCGGAATGCCGGTGAGGCCGCCGATCCCAAACATGGGCAGGAAAGCGGTCGCAAAAAGCATCGGGACGTTGAATCGAATCGAGCCGCCCCAGAGCGAGATGAAAAATGCGCTCAAAATGATAACCGACGGAATGGAGATGAGCAGCGTGGTCGTCTGGAAAAACGCGCTCACCGTCGTGCCCATGCCAGTGAGCCACATGTGATGCGCCCAGACGACGAAAGACAAAAAACCAATCACGAGCACGGAAAAGACGAGCGATTTGTAACCCCAGAGCGGTTTGCGTGAATTGTTAGCCAGAATTTCACCAACGATTCCGAATGCGGGCAAAATCAGCACGTAAACCTCCGGGTGTCCGAGGAACCAAAAGAGGTGCTGCCACAAAAGCGGACTGCCGCCGCCGCTGACGTTCATCATCGCGCCGTTGACGATGAGACCGCTTGGCATGAAAAAACTCGTCGCCGCCACGCGGTCCATCAACTGCATGATGATGGCGGACTCCAGTGGCGGAAACGCCAGCAGCAACAAAAACGCCGTGACGAATTGCGCCCAAACGAAAAACGGCAGCCGCATCCAGGTCAGCCCTTTGGCGCGCAATTGAATGATGGTGGTAATGAAATTGATCGCACCGAGCAACGACGAAGAGATTAGAAAAATGAATCCCACCAGCCACAGCGTCTGGCCGTTAAAAACCGGATTAAACCCCGGGCCTCTGTCCGAAATCGCCGCCAGCGGCACGTAGGAAGTCCAGCCGCTTTGCGCCGCGCCTCCAGGCACGAAGAAACTGGTCAGCATGATCAGGCCACCAACGGCGAACGCCCAAAAACTTGCAGCGTTGACTTTCGGGAACGTCATGTCCGGCGCGCCGATTTGCAGTGGCACGACGAAATTGCCGAACGCCGCGAACGCCACCGGCACGACGCCCATAAAGATCATGATCGTGCCGTGCATCGCGCCTAACGAGTTATAAAACTCGGGCGTCATCTTGCCGTCCGGCATGGTGTTCGGACCGAAGAAATATGGCAGCCACTTGCCGATTACCGGTAGTGTCTGGCCGGGATAAGCCAACTGCCACCGCATCAGCATCATCAGGCAAAAGCCGAAGAGCAGAAAAAC
>Ga0137415_10000217_pt1 | contig 50305 bp, 41 predicted proteins | sample CZODoug3_1_1_16f_FD_183082 | JGI IMG/M metagenome (GOLD analysis project Ga0137415, IMG submission 183082) | Vadose zone soil fungal communities from Angelo Coast Range Reserve, California, USA - CZODoug3_1_1_16fungal (Hybrid Assembly) | ecosystem: Environmental > Terrestrial > Soil > Vadose...
GAGAACCGTCGGTGCATTCCAGCCGTGTGGGCATGGGAAGAAATCCGCGCGCGCGACATTGTTGGCAGGAAAATTTGTAATGATCGGGCTGCGCCAGGTGATTGTTGGGCCGGGTCGATCGCCGATTGCACTTGCAATTTCAGCGCCGTTTGGCACGGCGTAAAAATTCTTAGCTGTGAGCTTTTCGCACGCCGACACATAACGTGCCATGTCATCGCGACTCCGCGCGTGCAGACGATGGCGCGACTGGAGCAGATTTATCGAGGCGCACATAAGCAAATCGACGCCGCTGGCGGCGAAACGCCCGAGCTTGCCAGCTCGAACCCTTGGAGTTTCCGGCCTATGCAAAGCTGCTGGTTTCTCGACGGATAATTTCATTCGGCCATACGTTCTCTCGGTGGATGCGGCAGATCGTCAGGTGCGAGCGAAAATTTTTTGTGCAACTCAGCATACAGAAGGCGGAACGCCGTAGCTAATTCGCGCTCGATGCATGCGCGTGCGGCGGATTTTTCCAGATCAGGAAAAGGCGGGATGGCATCGCCAAACGCGATCCAGATCGGCGTACGCCGCAGCGGCAGCCAGTTTTTCTTCGAGTAAAGCCGATCGCTGCCGACAATCACGCATGGCAGAATCGAAGCCTGGGCGATGTGCGCGAGCGTCGAGGCCCCCGGTCGGAGCGGCGCGCCTTCCAGCAGCGAGCGCGCGCCGTCGCGAATGCCGCCTTCGGGGAAAACACCCACAATCCGTCCGTTCTTTAACCGCTCAATGGCGCTGCGGATGGTCTTGCGGTCGGCGCGATGTCGATCCGCCGGAAATGCATCGACCGCTCGCAAGAAAGATCCAAGCAGCGGGTTCGGGAAAAATTCCGCCATGGCCATCCAGTCGATCTTGCGCCGCACGACCGAGGAAAGGATAAACGGATCGAAATGGCTGATGTGATTTGCCGTGAGCAGAAACGCGCCGCGGCGATTCGCGTTTTCACGCCGCAGGACGCGAACGCGCGCGACACACCCAAAAAGCAATTTCATCAACGCTGCTGCCGCGTAGTTGGCAAGTGAGTGAAAGAGTGAGCGCATGAAAAGTGGCGCAAGCTTCCCAGTTTGCGTTCTTATTTGGATTGCAAGTCAGAGAGTTGCGTCACTATTTTTCGTTTGCGAGCTCTTGGCATTTTTTGATGTCGAGTTTGCCGGAGGCGAGGACGGGGATGGATTCGACGCGCTGGACGCGCTTTGGAATCCACAAATTTGGAACGCCGGCATCGCGAAGTTTGTCGCGCAACTGCGCAATATCGACATCTATCGCGCTGAGCAGCACGACAACTTCACCTTTCGCTTCGTCTGTTACGCCAACGATCGCAATGATGCGTTCGTCTTTTCCAGAGAGCTCGAGTAGATCGATAATCTTTTGTTCGATCGCTTCATGCGGCACCATTTCACCGCCGATTTTTGAGAAGCGCGAAAGCCGACCTTCGATGAAAAGAAATCCGTCCTCATCGAACCGGCCGATGTCGCCAGTCTTGAACCAGCCGTCGCGCAAAACGTCCGCAGTTCTTTCCGGGTCGTTCAAATAACCTTCGAAAATGTTTGGGCCGCGCAGCCAAAGCATTCCGGTTTCGTGCAACGAAAGTTTGCGATCGGTTTCCGGTTCGCGGATTTCGGCCGCGATGCCGGGCGCCATTTTGCCAACTGAGCCGAGGCGGCTCGAGGGCTGAACTTGTTCGCCAGGTTTGGTCGGTTGCGGCTCAGGCAAATTCACGCTCACCACCGGCGCGGTTTCGGTGAGTCCGTAGCCTTCAAAAACTCTTTGTTCGAATCGCTCTTCGAACGCCTTCGCAAGATCGAGTGGAAGCTTTTCCGCGCCAGTGATAACGAGCCGCAAGCTGCGAAGTTGATCCGGCTCGGCTTTGCGCAGATAGCCGCGCAAAAAGGTAGGAGTCGCGAGGAGCAAGGTGAGTTTGTACTTCTCGACCAAAGCCGCGTTCTTTGCGACTTCGAGCGGATTCGGATAAGTGACAATGCGCACGCCTTCGACCAGCGGATACCACAGAGTGACGGTCGATCCGAAGCTGTGAAAGAACGGGAGGGACGCGAGAATGGCGTCGTCCTTCTTCGCGTCGAGCAAGTCGCGGAATTGCGAAACGTTGCCGGCGATGTTCCGATGACTGAGCACGACGCCTTTCGGTTCGCCCGAGCTGCCACTCGTAAAAAGCAGGAGCGCCTCGTCGTGACCGCCTTTTTTCGGAATCTGCAACAAGCGCGCGAGCAATCGCGCCGGAAGCAAGATCGACATCGTCCACCAGAAAAAAATCTGCCGTTTCATTCGCGGCATTATTTCGTCCAATTTCAGCATGTGCTCGGGCCACGGAAAATCCTTTACTCGCTCCATGAATTGCGTGGCGGAAATCGCGACGCGCAGTTTCGCGCGTCCGCACGCAGACTCATTCGCCGCGCGTCCCATCGTGAAATTAAGATCGACAGGAACTTTCCCGGCGAGCGCGACGGCCAGGTTCGCGACCATTGAGCCTTTACTCGCTGGCAAAACGATGGCCATGCGCTCGTCGGAAAATTCCTTTCGGAGAAATCGACTGAGCGCGGCGGCGGCGCCGAGTAATTTCGCACGGCTCAGTTCGCTATGGTCGATTCCGTCAATCACTGCGGTGGAAAATGGCCTGCGCTTCAAGCCCTGGACGCACGCTTCGGCAAGATGTCGATTTAACGACGGCCGGCGGCTGTAGCAGAATTCACCCAGTTTGAGTAACTCCTCCCGCACGGTCGCGATTTCGGCTGCTTTCGGTTCGAGTGGTTTGCCGAAGGCGACCGTGACGCGATACGGAATTTCTTTGGGCCACTTTGTGAAGAAGCGCCCGCCCTGAAACGAGAAAATTGAGCCCCAGAGTCGGTCGAGCCAGACCGGAACAACCGGCGCGTTTGCGTGATGCGCGATCAATTCGTAACCGCGCTGCAAACGCAACAACGTGCCCGCGCGTTCCAACTGACCCTCGGGAAAAAGGCAGACAATTTCGCCATCGGCGATTTTTTCCGTGGCCGCGCGAACCGCCGAGCGCGAATGACGCGTGTCGATCGGGATGCAGCGGACGAGCCGCACAAAGGGTTGCAGGATCGGCTTGCAATAAAATTCCTGGTCGATGATGTAGCGGATCGGGCGTGGGCAAGCGATTTGCAGAACGATCGCATCGACCCAGGTGATATGATTTGGCAAAAGCAGAAATCCGCCTTGCGGGAGATGCTCAACGCCGAGCGCACAGACTCGGTAAACGCTGCGCACCAGCGGGCCAGCAAAGAAGTGAAGCGCGCGTTCGCCGGCCGACATCGAAGGCATGGTTTATGACTTACAATCAGCGCGCCGCGAACTGCAATCGGCAATTGTCTATCGAAACCAGCGTCAATGGCGGATTTACGCTCAAGCGACCCTACCGGGCCGGAACGAAACGACTAGCGGCGGCGGACGAGCGAGGCCGGCAGTCCATTTTTGAAGCGCAACGTGAAAAGCGGGTTCGGTACAATTTTTTTCTTCGCGGCGACCTCGAAACGCCAGCGGCGGGCGATTGCCGCCACAACCAGTACCAGCTCCATCCATGCAAAGGTTTCTCCAATGCAGCCGCGCAGCCCGCCGCCGAACGGGAAATACGCAAATTTTGGGAGTCGGGCCTGAAATTCCTTGGTCCAACGTTCTGGTCGGAATTCGGTCGGGGCATCAAAATAATGTGGATCACGATGCATGATCCACTGGCTCAATAGGACCAGGGTTCGCCGCGGCACATCGTAACCGCCGATCTCACACGATTCGTTCGCCCGGCGTGTGATATTCCAGACCGGTGGATAGAGCCGCATCGACTCCGTCACAACCTTGCGGGTATAGTCAAGCTCGGCTAAATCGGCGCGTACTGGGCTGCGCTCATTCGCCAATATGTGGTCGACCTCGGCATGAAGCCGAGCCTCGATTTCGGGATGCTGCGAAAGCAGATACCACGTCCAGCAAAGCGCCACGTTGGTTGTGTCATGGCCAGCGAGAAAAATGATCAGCACTTCGTCGTGCAGTTGCTCATCAGTCATGCCCTCACCCGTCGCGCTTTCTGGATCCTGCGCCGCCAGCAACATCGAGAGCAAGTCACTCCGAGCGGTTCCTTCTTTGCGACGGGCGTTAATAAGGCGGTACAGAATCTCGTCCAATTCAGCTCTCGCGCGGCGTAGTCGTCGCATCACTGGAAGAGGCAAGCGCTGCAAAAATTGGCCGAGTGGCAGCATCAGCAACGGGAAGATGCCCATCAGTGTGCTCACCGCTTTGCGCACTTTGGCCGCCTCGGCATCGACATCAGTTCCGAGCAGGGTCTGACTGACAACGCCGAGGGTGAGACGCGCCATCTCCGCATAAAGGTCGCGTGATTCACCGTCCCGCCATTCTGCCATTAAGCGGTTGGCGTGCTGGGTCATGGTTTCAGCGAAACTGTTGATTCGCTGAGGATGAAACGCAGGCTGCATCAAGCGTCTTTGTCGCAGATAAAAATTGCCTTCGCTCGTAAGCAAGCCGTTGCCGAAAACTTGTCGCGCTCGTTCGAGTGAACGGCCTTTACTGAACTGCCGCCCTTTCGTCACGAGCACTTCGTGAATCAATTCTGGACTCTTAACTAAATAGATGCGTTCTCCCGCGGCACGAAAGGAAACTACATCGCAACGCTTATGGCGCAGCGTTTCCAGATATGCCAGAGGGTCTCCGCGCAGGCGGAGAAAAACTCCGGCTCCGGGTCCCTTCACTTTCGGCGGCAGGTTTCGCCTTCCACGATTCAGAACATTTTTGAGCTGCATCTAGGTTTGGTCAAAGCGCTGCTTCGCAAGTAAAACCGCCACCTGTTATATCCGGCGAGGTCTCAAACCACAAATCGTTTATCGCATCCAGATGCGGCAAAAGGACTGAAGCGCGTGCCCGGACGGCGGGTATCGCAGGTATTGTTTATGATTTACAATCAGCGTGCCGTCGTCTGCAATCGGCGATTGTCGATGGAAAGGCCCGCGAAGCAAGCGATGCGAAGTGCGCATGGGGCGCTTTTGCTTCTCTTGGCGATCAACTTGTTGAACTTCATCGACAGGTACATTGTCGCGGCGGTGGAGCCATCAATCCGCGCCACTTTTTTCGCGGCGGGGGATCGGAATGCGATGGCTATTACGGGAACACTCGGCACGGCGTTTGTCGTCAGTTACATGATTGCCGCGCCCGCGCTCGGCTGGCTGGCCGATCGTTTTTCGCGCTGGATGATTATAGGCATCGCTGTTGTTCTGTGGAGTCTTGCTAGCGGCGCGTCGGGGCTGGCTTCGAGCATCGGAATATTACTCGCCGCGCGCGTGTTTGTCGGAATTGGCGAAGGCGGATATGGTCCTGCGGCGCCACCAATCATTTCCGATCTTTTTCCACTGGCGACGCGCGGGCGTGTGTTCGCCGTTTTTTTTGCAGCGATTCCGGTCGGCAGCGCGCTCGGTTATGCTGGGGGCGGGCTGGTTAATCTTCTTCATTTGAGTTGGCGTTGGGCGTTTTATTTGGTCGCGCCTCCTGGTCTTCTTCTTGGGTTCTTCTGTTTCCTGCAAAAGGACCCTCGAGTGCGGGATGTGACGGGCGAACGTCGCCATAAAGCCACGCGCGGCGATTATGTGAGGTTGCTCCGAACGCGGTCGTTCCTTTTCAATGTCTTTGCGCAAACGGCAATGGCGTTCGCCTTGGGCGGGCTGGCATTTTGGTTTCCAGCCTATTTGATGTTTCGAAATCAGCCGGGCTCGGCCACGGCGGTCTTCGGTGGCATAACGGCTCTGGCGGGATTAATTTCCACGCTGGCAGGTGGATTTCTGGCGGACCGGCTGCGGACGCGATTTGCCGGTTCCTATTTTCTCGTTTCCGGCGTGGGGATGCTGCTTGGCTTCCCGCTCCTGATCGCCATGCTTTACACGCCGTTTCCATACGCGTGGCTCCTTATGTTCGGCGCGCTGTTTTTTATTTTCTTCAACGTAGGCCCGTCGAACACGGTGATCGCAAACGTCTCGCTCCCAGCGGTGCGCGCGACGGCCTTTGCGCTCAACATTTTCGTAATTCATGGGCTCGGGGATGCGATTGCGCCGCCTTTGCTCGGTGCGGTGGCGGGTCACACAAACATGAACATCGCATTCATGGTGGTCTCGGGCGTAATGGTCATCGCTGGCGTGCTTTGGCTCAGCGGGATGAAATATCTTCCTGCCGACACAGCTGCAGTGGAACAAACGGCCGGCGCGAAATCCCACGGTGAGCATGTCACGTTTGTGTGATTATCGATCTGCAAATAATGCAACCCGCGTCACGGCTGAACTCTTACGCGGCTTCGAACTTGTTCGCGGTTTGATGTCCGTGATGCGTAAAGTTATTTCTGCTCCTTTGTGCCTCGCGGCATAGCAATTGTCGATCGAAACAAGCGCGCGTTCGCCGGCCGACATCGAGGGCATGGTTTATGATTTACAATCAGCGCGCCGCGAACTGCAATCGGCAATTGTCGATGGAACCCAGTTCCGGAAAACCACTGGCTGGCGCGCGCGCCGCACTCTGGCTGCTCCTGGGCATCAATCTTTTCAATTACATCGACCGGCAGATTCTGGCGGCGGTTGAGCCGGAGATTCGCGCGACGTTCTTTTCGCCTAACGACCCGAACGCGATGGCGCGCACCGGGGCGCTGGGCACGGCGTTTCTCGTCACCTACATGATATCGGCGCCGGCGCTGGGCTGGCTCGCCGATCGCTTCCCGCGGTGGGTGATCGTAGGAACCTGCGTCATTCTCTGGAGTTTGGCCAGCGGTGCCTCCGGCTTGGCCACGACTTTCGCATTACTTGCTTTCACCCGCATTTGCGTTGGGATCGGCGAAGGTGGCTACGGACCTGCGGCGCCGACCATTCTGGCTGATCTCTATCCGCTGAAAAGTCGCGGACGCGTGCTGGCGATCTTTTGCGCCGCAATACCGGTGGGGAGCGCGTTGGGATACGTCCTGGGCGGTTTGATCAAGGTGAATCTGGATTGGCGCTGGGCCTTCTATCTTGTCACTCCGCCAGGTCTGCTCCTGGGCCTGCTCTGCTTCACCAGACGCGATCCGCGCGGATACGGCGCAACCAAAAAGAAGCAAAGGCGCGCGACTTGGGACGATTATGTGACGCTGTTCCGCACGCCTTCCTACGTTTTCAACACTCTGGCGCAAACGGCGATGACCTTTGCCATCGGCGGTCTTGGTTTTTGGATGCCTGCCTACTTGCAGTTTCGACAACAACCGCCCTCGGCGCTGCCTATTTTTGGAGGGATCATCGTAGTGGCCGGATTAATTTCGACGCTCCTGGGCGGCTTTGTCGCCGATCAGTTGCGTGCGCGTTACGCGGGATCGTATTTCCTGGTCTCAGGATTCGGAATGCTCGCGGCGTTTCCACTCTTTATCGCGATGCTCTTTGCCCCATTTCCCTTCGCCTGGGTGTTTCTCTTTGCATCAGTGTTCCTGGGATTTCTTAATACAGGTCCTTCCAACGCCGCCCTGGCGAATGTGTCGCTCCCCTCTGTCCGAGCGACAGCGTTCGCGCTCAATATCTTGATCATTCACACGCTCGGCGATGCCGCGGCCTTTCCTGCGATCGGATTTGTCGCTGGGCACACGAGTATGAACACTGCGTTTCTTCTTGTTTCTGCAATGATGTTCGTGTCCGGACTTCTCTGGCTTTTGGGCGCGAAGTTTCTGCCATCCGACACCGCCGCAGTCGAGGCGGCGACGCTGCAAGGACAATTGTCGAGCTAAACCGACCGAAAGAGAATCGTTAGGCAGCGCGTTCTTAGATGTGTCAAAGCGCGCTGGCGTGCGCGGCCAGATGCACGTCGTAAGCATTGGCCCGAGCGAGGGCTTCGGCAGCCTCCTTTTCTCGTCCAGCTTTTGCAAATAACTGGCTGAGCAATTGCCAGCTTTCGGCCCGGTACCATTGAGTGCGCAGACAGGATTGCAGTTCGGTAATCGCCTGCGCGGTCGCGCCACTTTCGTCCAGCACTTTGACGTAGCGTTTCTCGATCGACCAATTCGGTGGGCCGGTCCGCGCCGCCAGCCGCAGACGCAACAAATCGACGCGGCCGTTCTCCTTGTTTTCGAGAACGGCGAGAAGTTCGTGTGCCTGCGCTTCCACCAGCGGCATCTTTGTTGCGCGCTGGAGTTGTTCGCGCGCAGCTTTGAAATCGTTCTGTTTCAACGCCACCGCTGCGAGGTTGATCACCGCCAACGGTTGTTCGGGCTTTTTTTGCAAAGCGGCGTGCAAGTGCACAGCTGCGTCTTCCAGTTTTCCCTCGCTTAATTCCAAGTCACCTAGGTTGATCAGCATGCGTGCCGAGTCGCCACCGCTGACGATGGTTCGCTCAAGAAATGTCCGCTGATCTTTCCAATCGAAGGTGCGGATGAATGTGCGCGCGCCGAGAAACGCAAGCCACACGATAAATAACAGCAACGCCCCCAATTTAATTGTCGATCTTCGCGGCCGTTCTCGATTTTCGAGAAACGCGCCGACCTCAACCGCCGCCGCCAAAAAGAAAAATGCGCTCGGCAAATAAATCCAATGTTCAGCAACCGACGCATTCAAGGCAACGATTCCACTAATCGGCAAATAACTTATCACCGCAAACAACAAGCACGCGAACGCCGCCGGATTGCGCTTGCGCGCGCGCACCATCCAGTAGGTGACAGCGGCAATCAGTACGATTCCAAGGAGGGTCTGAAGCTCCCGCCGCGCCGCGCCGCTTAAACTCGCCTGGTTGAAGCCGCTCGGATGAGTCTCCACGTCCCGATCCATGTGCAGATGGAGCGGCAACAAAATCAGCCCGCCATACTCGGCGACTGCACGCGCAACGATGATTGGCCTAACGAGTGAAGGCGCAGACGCGCTCAAGGCGGGCGGGGGAATGTGTTCGGCTGCCGAGCGCAAGCTAAAATAAATCGCGCAGACGAATGCAGCGACCGCTGCCGCTTTGCACATGTTGATCCAATTTTTCTTGAGAACAAAAAACGCGATCCCGATTGCCAGGAAAATTAATCCCGTCTCTTTGCTCAGCGCGCTCAGGAGAAGTGCGACGCCGCCGCCGAAGAGAAAGAATAATTTGCGCTGGCCGATGGCGCGCAGGCTAAGAAGGAATAAATACAAACCGAAAAAACCAAATGTCGCAGCCAGCGGGTCGGCGCGACCGGAAACATAAACCACGGCCGCGCTCTCTACTGGATGAATTGCCCAGACCAGCACGGCGAGAAATGCGATCCAGAGACGCTTTCGTCGTTCAATTCCGAATGCGAGCAAGACTTCCTCTGCAAAAACGAATAGTGCGATCGCCGCTGCGGCGTGCCAAAGAATGCTGGCTGCGTGATAAGGTCCCGATCGAAACGCGAAGGCAGCGTAATCGAGCGTGTAAGTGAGGCGCTGGAGCGGCCGGTAAAAATCCGACGCGGTCGCGTCAACAAATAGAAAGTGATTGAATGCTTCCGGAATCAGCCGCCAGCTCCGAATGAGAGGGTCGCGCAGAATTAAAGCCGTATCGTCCCAGACAAAACCATCTCGCAGCGCAGGGGCGTAGCTGGCAAACACCCCGGCGATGATGAGCAAAACAGCGAGATATTTCTTCACGACGAAAACGGGTTGGACAGAATCAATAGAATGCGCGTCTAAGTTTGGAAACGTTTATGTGGATTTTGCGCCCCTTGCTGATCTATTCGCTGATCCTGCTGACCAGCAATGCACATGCCGATGGTGTGCCGGATGATTGCAGGCAGCTCATTGTCGGCATCGCGCCGGATTGGAATTCAATGCGCGGAAAACTTGAATTGTTCGAGCGACAGCCCGGCGGCAGTTGGGCCGTTGTCACGCCTTCATTTCCAGTCCTGTTCGGCAAAAATGGCGTTGCCTGGGGGACAGGTCTGGCCGGTCAGAATGAATCCGGCCTTCGCAAGAAAGAGCGCGACGGTCGCGCGCCCGCTGGTGTTTTCCAGATCGGCGAAGTTTTTGGTTACGATCCGAATTTACCAGCCGGAGCCAATTATCCGTATCATCGGGTGACCGAGGCGGATGTTTGGAGCGACGACCCGCGCTCACCGAATTACAACCGGCACATCGTCATCGATCCCAACAATCCGCCGGACAATTACACGCACGAGAAAATGCGCTCGGGCGATTTCGCATATCGCTGGCTCATCGAGATCCGGCATAATTCCGACCCGCCAGTTCCCGGCGCAGGCAGCGCTATTTTTTTTCATATTCGCCGCGGAGTGAATCGCCCGACGACGGGTTGCACAACCATGGCGGAGCCAGACCTCGTGAGAATCATCACCTGGTTGCGGGCGCCGCGGCACCCTTGTTACGCGCTCTTGCCCGCCGCAGAATATGACAAGAAATGGCAAGCTTGGAATCTGCCTTCGCCCGGGAAAGCGACGCCGATTAATAAACCGGAATCCGCTCGTTGATTCTCCCAACGTTTCGGTTACTGGTTAGGCGAGGTTTCATGCGCAAACGGGGCAATCCTGATTCAGAACCAAACATCCGGCGCATTGACACGAAGACGCGCGCGAAAAAACAGACGCACGGTTTTCAGGTCCATTTTCTTCGCGGAACCGAAGTGTTAACGAAAATGTTTAGCGACACCATTTACGGCGGGAAGGAGGCGGCGCGGCGCGCAGCGCGGAAGTTCAAGCGCACGGCCACGCGCGGTTTGCCCAAGCGGAGAGTTGGCGGCTTGAGATCGACAACGCGACAGCGTCGGCGAAAATTTTCGAGACAGCGCGGACGCTAAGCGCGTTTTTTTCTGCGGTACGCTCCCCAGCATTCTACAAAACCCGGCGCGAAATCCTCCGGTCGCGCTGCGATCCAGCCGTCGACGATAGCGGGACTGCAAAAAACACCGGCCTCGATCTCGCTTCGGTTGGGTTTGGGATCGCCGCGAAGCAGCCCGCGATAAAGGCAGATGAACTCTTGCCCGGTGCGTGCCGAGGCGGGGAGCTTAAGGACTTTTTCAAGTGGAACGTTGATTCCGAGCTCTTCCTGCAACTCGCGTTGCGCCGCATCGTCATATCCTTCTCCGGCGCAAAGGTGACCGGCGGCGCTCGAGTCCCACAGAAGAGGATGTCGATCTTTCCAGCGCGAACGTTTTTGTAAATAAACTTCGCCGGCATCGTTGAAAATCAGGATGTGAACGGCGCGGTGGCGCAAGTTATCCCCATGCACTTCGGCACGGGAAGCTTCGCCTAAAAGCCGATCGTTCTTGTCCACGACGGGAAAGCGCTCCGCGTCGTTCGCGCGCCGCTCTGGAGGCTCCAACGGGCGCACATGATTGGTTAGCGCGATCCACTGCCGCAGGGAGAGGGTTTCCGCACGTGCTTTCCGATCGAACCCCAGTGCTTGGGCAGTTTTTTCCCAATCGCCTACATCTTGGCGAAGCAATTTCCCCAATTGTTTTCGTCTCTGGGAAAATCCGCGCCGCACCAGCGCGGCGAATAATTCCTGATCACATGCTGGAAGTTCTTCCGGATCGCGGGGCGTGATTCGAACGAGCGCTGAATCGACCTCGGGTCGCGGAAGAAAAACGCTCGCGCGGATGGTGCGAAGATATTTTACGCGATGATGCAGTTGCACGAGCAGGGTGAGCGCGCCGTAATCACTCGTCGATGGCGCGGCCGAAAACCGCTGCGCCATTTCCTTTTGTAACATAAACAACCACAGCGATATGGGACTTGGATAAGTCACGAACTTCATCAGTAGCTGACTCGAAATGTAGTAAGGAAGATTGCCTAACAATTTCACTCGCTGCTGCGCAAAAAGCGCGCGCACATCGAAACGCAGCGCGTCGGCATGCAGAACTTCCAATTGTCGATCTCGGAATTTTTCGCGCAAAAATTTAGTCAGGCGCGCGTCCTTCTCGATAGCGAGAACGCGCGTGCCTTTCGCGAGCGCAAACTCGGTGAGCGCTCCAAGTCCCGGCCCGATTTCGATGACGTAATCTTCGTCCGTCAGATCGGCTTGCTTGACGATCCAGCGCGCCAGGTTTTGATCATGAAGAAAAGTTTGGCCGAGACTTCTGACCGGGGAAACGCGGATATCTCGAAGCGTTGCGCTGATCTCGGAGAGCCTCATGTTGACATCGACGGTCCCCGCGACCGTCGCGGGAAATTCGCCAACTTGTTCACAAAATCGTGTGAACAAAACGCGCCGTACGAGTGATCTTATTCACAAGTTATTCAACGATCTCCCGAGCGCCGAAGCTTGCTCTGTCCGGCGAGCAATTTTTTAGGTTTTGCCGGTTTTTCAGATTCTTGCGCGGTCAGCAGTCTTGGTTTTTTGCGACTCGCAAGGTAAGTTCGGCGCGCGTCTTTCAGCGAGACGCCCTCGAGAAAGAAAACGGTGGCCGCCCGGCCAATCGCATAGGTTCCCGCCCCGGCCACCATTCCACAAACGACATTGCCCCAGCCGGGGAAAAATTTTAGCACCGCGCGAGTGCCTTCGCGCAGAAGCATCCCAGCGCCAACGTTTGCCCCCAGCGCTCCGATGAACTCAGTGGCGGCGCGCAAACTCCGTTCGCGTCCGCTTACGTACATGATTCCGGAAACCATCACCAGTTGGAGCGTGGTGAGAATTGGCAAGTCGGCCAATGGAATCGGCTGCGCGCCGATCGCCGCGCAAATCGCGGTTGTCGATTTGACCAGGACGTGAGCGACCTCGTGTTGCGCTTCTCGATCTCGCGATATTCGGATCATCTCGATCCGGGCCTGATTCGGCAATTCGCGCGCCAGGATCGACATCAACTGCTGCGCTCCGGCGCTTTGCTTGGCCGATGAGTCGGAGGCTGTGGAAAAATCGATCACTTGGAGCAATCGATCGCGTATCGCGGGCTTCTCAGTGAGCGCCTCTTCCAGTCGCACTTTTCTCGATTCCAAGCCGACGCCAAGGCCGATGATTTTCGTCTTGGCTGGCCCGGCCTCGTTCCAATCGAGACACGCGATCAAATCATCAAGATTACGCTTTCGCGGCCCGCGTGCGTCTTCGCCGTCGTCCACGAAAAAAATAATGTCGGCGCCTCGACGTTTGAGTTCCTCTTGAACCCGGGCCGCGGCCGATTCATCCGCGCCGCGCGCATCGAGAATCGAGATGACGCCTCTCTCAGCCAGATTCACATCCTGCCAGCAATAAAGGGCAATCAAAGCATCGCGCATTCGAGCGGAGTCGGTCGAGGCGAAGAGTGCTCCCATAGTTTCTTGGAGAGATGTCTTGTGTGAGCCCGTGAAAAGAAACCGCGGCGGCCGCTGTTGCAGAAACAGTTCCTTGAGAGGTGTGAGTTCGCTGAGGATTGGTTTTTGAATGGTGGCTGGCAACTTGCCCAGAAAACTTTCGAGCCGCTCGACGACGTGGAGGAGTAATGGCTGATTCATCGGCTCGATTGTGTTGGCAAGTTCATCACTGCGATCTTTTCAAAAGAAAGCAAGATCAGGGATTGCCCAAAATCATTTCCCTTCCGTCGGCGCTATGATTATAAACCCGGCATGAGTTTGAATATCGAAATGCTTTCGCGCGCGGCCACACAGGCGCGTGGTTTGTGCATGGACGCAGTGCAGGCTTCGCAATCGGGCCATCTCGGGCTTCCCCTGGGCTGTGCCGAAATGGGGGCGGTGCTTTATGGCTATGCCTTAAAACACAATCCGGACAAACCGCGATGGATCGGCCGCGATTTTTTCGTTCTCTCGGCCGGCCACGGCAGCATGTTTCTCTACGCCTGGCTGCACATGAGCGGTTACGATTTGCCGATGTCGGAGATCAAACGCTTCCGGCAACTGCACTCGAAAACGCCAGGACATCCGGAATTTGGCGAAACACCCGGTGTGGAATGCACGACTGGACCACTTGGACAAGGCGTGGGCAACGCCACCGGCATTGCAGCCGCAATGAAAATCGCCGCGGCGCGCTTCAACACTGATGAGCACCGAATTTTCGATCAGCATGTCGTTTGTCTGGCAGGCGATGGCTGCATGCAGGAGGGCGTTGCTTCGGAGGCAAGCGCCTTCGCCGGGCATTTCGGCCTCGATAATTTGATCCTGATTTACGATTCCAATTCAGTCACGCTTGATGCTGCGGCAAAGGAAACGCAAAGCGAGGACACCGGCACGCGATTTAAAGCTTACGGATTCGATGTCCAGGAAATCGACGGGCACGATATGCAGCAGTTCCTCGATGCGCTGAACATCGCCAAAGAGCGCGACAACGGCAAACCACAGTTCATCATCGCCCACACGCTGATCGGTAAGGGCGTTCCGGAAGTTGCTGGGACGCATAAGGCGCATGGTGAAGCGGGCGCAAAATATGTCGATGCCGCCCGCAAAGGCCTCGGCCTGCCCGACGAGCACTATTTCGTCTCGCAAGAAGTGCGCGACTATTTCGCCGACCACAAAAAGAAGTTGGTCGCCGATTACGATCGCTGGGAAAAAACTTATGGCGAGTGGCGAAAGAAAAATCCTGACAAGGCAAGAGTGCTCGACGACGGGGTCGATCGGAACCTCCCAGGTGATTTGTTATCCAAAATTCCGGAGTTTCCCAAAGACGCGAAACTGGCCACGCGCAAAGCGGGTAGTGAAGCGTTGCAGCCGATTGCGCAAGCGATGCCCTTGTTCATGAGCGGCAGTGCCGATTTGCACGGATCGACGTTGAACTACATCAAGGACGGCGGCGATTTCACGCGCGACAATCCAAAAGGTCGCAACATTCACTTTGGCATTCGCGAGCACGGCATGTGCGCGATTCTGAACGGGATTTCGTATCACGGAATTTTTCGCGCGTCGGGCGCGACCTTTCTGGTTTTCACGGACTATTGCCGCGCTTCTATTCGTCTCGCGGCGCTATCGCGTCTGCCGAATATCTACATCTTCACACACGATTCCATCGGCGTGGGCGAAGATGGGCCCACCCACGAACCGGTTGAGACGGTGAGCTCCGTCCGCTTGATGCCGCAGATCGACGTCATTCGTCCAGCTGACCCCGAAGAAACGGCTGGCGCGTTTGTCGCCGCTATTCAGCGAACCGATGGGCCGACTCTGCTCGCGCTCACGCGTCAGGTCGTTCCAATCTTGAACGAAATCGATGTAAAATTGCGCCGCGAAGGTGTCTCGCGCGGCGGTTACATCGCGAAAAAAGAAAAAGGCAAGATCGATCTCATCATCATGTCGTGTGGCAGCGAATTGCAGCACGCGCTCGCCGCCGCAAAAGAGCTCGGCGACGGTGTGCGGGTCGTTTCGATGCCGTGCTTCGAGCGATTTGGGCGCGAATCAGAAAAATATCGCGAAGAAGTTCTGCCGAAATCATGCCGGCGTCGCGTCGCAATTGAGGCTGGCGTCCCCGAAATTTGGTACCAACATGTCGGCCTCGACGGAAAGGTCATTGGTCTACATGAGTTTGGCTTGAGTGCTCCTGGCGCTGAAGTGATGAAAGAACGTGGCATCGACGCCAAGCACGTTATCGAGGCAGCGAAATCGTTAGGTAGGGGCGATTGACCTCAATCGCCCGCGGGCGGTTCGGTGAGCCGCCCTACCTAAAACGCCTCTTCCGGCTCGGTCACATTGCGGGCGCGATCTTCGAAGCGCGTGAATTCTTTCAGGAATGTGAGCGGAATTTCGCCGACCGGACCGTTGCGTTGTTTCGCGATAATGAACTCGGCTTCGCCTGCTTTTTCTGCGCGGGCTTCTTCATCCTCCTCGTAAATTTCGGGCCTAACGAGTAACCCTACTAGATCAGCATCCTGTTCGATCGAGCCCGACTCGCGCAGATCGCTCAGTCGCGGTTTGCCACCGGAACGCTGCTCTGGCTGCCGATTCAACTGCGCCACGACAACGATGGGAATCTTCAGTTCCTTGGCCAGCCCTTTAATGCCCGCGGAAATTTCTGAAATCTCAAGCTGCCGATTGTCCTGCGCGCGACGAGATGTCGATCTAAGAAGTTGCAGATAATCGATAATGATGAGTTGCACGTCCTGCTGCGCCTTGAGCCGGCGCGCCTTCGCGCGCAGCTCCAGAATGCTTAGGGCCGCGCTGTCATCGATGAAAATTTTCGCTTCCGCCAATTTTGAGGCCGCCGCCGTCAGGCTTGGAAAATCGCGCTCCCCTAAAAATCCGTCCCGGACTTTTTGCAAGTTCACACGAGCGCGTGAGCAAAGCAGGCGTTGGACAAGTTGCTGGCTGCTCATTTCCAGGCTGAACACGCCAACCGGAAGTTTTTCGTGAATCGCGGCGTGCTCGGCAATGTTCATGGCCAGCGCGGTCTTGCCCATGCTCGGCCGCCCCGCGATCACGATCATCTCCGCGGCGTGCATCCCGCTGGTCATGCGGTCGAATTCCACAAAGCCGGTCGAAATCCCGGTGATGCCGCCCTTGCGCTCGTAAAGTTTCTCGATCGACTCAATGGCCTCCATCACCTGATCTTTCATCGAGAGCATCTGACCCTTGAAGCGGTCCTCGCCCACGGCGAAAATTCTTTGCTCCACTTCATCCAGCAGATTGCTCACCTCGTCCTGCTCCTCGTAGGCGCGCCGCACGCTCTCCGTGGCCGCGGCAATGATCTCGCGCAAAATGTATTTGTCGCGGACGATGTCGATGTAGTAACCGACGTTCGCGGCTGTGGGGACGAATGTGAAAAGACTGGTGACGAACGCCGCGCCACCGACCGCATCGAGCAAATTTCGATCGCGCAGCACTTGCGTGAACGTGATCAGATCGATCGCTTGTCCCGCGTTCCAAAGATCGACAAGCACGCTGTAGATCGTTTGGTGTGCTGGGACATAAAAATACTCCTCATTAATTTTTTCCACGCACTCCGCGATCGTTTCGCGCGGCGAAATGAGCATCGACCCAAGCACGCCCTGCTCCGCCTCCACGCTATGCGGCGGCGCGCGGTGAATATCCTGCGCAGAACCTGTTGGCGATTTGGGAAAAACTCTTCCGCCATTTCCTCCCGGCCTGCCTCGGCCGGGCCCATTGCCCGAATCTTTGCGAGGCTTCTCACCCGTCCACGGGGACGATGGTTGAGTCGCCATTTATTTGGTTTCTTTTTTTCTCCGGAAAAACGAGCGGTGTTTTTTCTCAGTTAGTTCAGGCGCAGCTTCTTCGCTCTTTGGCTTTTCGGGTGATTTCACCTGAAAACTAAATTGCGCCGTCACATCGTGATGCAGCTTGATTTGCACTTCGTGTTCGCCGGTGTCTTTAATCGGCCGCTCGAGAACAATCTTGTGCCGATCAATTTCGCTGCCGATTTCATTCTTCAGGCGATTGACAATGTCTTGCGCGGTGATCGAACCGAAAGCTTTGCCGGTTTCGCCGGTTTCAAGCGTGAACGTCACTCTTAATTTTCCGATTCGGTGGCTGAGCTCTTCCGCTTCGTTCAGCTCGCGCGTTTCGCGTTCCGCGCGCTTCTTTTTCAAATTATCCAGCTCCCGCAAACTGGCCGGCGTGACTTCGTAAGCCTTGCCGCGCGGCAAAAGATAATTCCGCGCATAACCGCGGCGCACCTTCACCACGTCGGCTTCCGCGCCAAGGCCGGGAACGTTTTCGGTTAAAATGATTTCAGTCGAAGGCATGGATCTTAAAGTGGTTCCCAGGGCGAAAAATTTTCGGCAACGGAAACGCGGGGACGAGTATAGAAGCAGCGCGAAAACTGTCAACGCCGCGAATGAATTAAATCATGTCGAACTTCGCCTGCCCGACTTTGGATGTACCAATCTTCTCGTGTGAGAGGCAGCTTGGTTTGGCCGGACGAATCCAACTTGGCGAGCAGCGTTTGGTAAACGGCGATGTGCCCGCGGCGAAATCCATGCGCGGAGCCGGCAAGGTAAAGACGCCAAACGCGATAAGTCGCTTCATCGACGAAGGAGAGCGCTTCGGCATGATGCATTTCCAGCCTGCGAAGCCAATGGCGCAGCGTCAGGGCATAATGTTCCCGCAAGTTTTCCGCGTCGCGAATCTCAAACCCAGCCGACTCGGCAGCGCGCAGCATGATTGGCAGCGGCGGAATATCGCCACTCGGAAAAACGTATTGCTCGATGAACGAGCCGTCCCTGTTATCTGGGCGTGCCACCACGCCTTCGCCGATGGCTTGATTGAGGAAAACGCCACCCGGCTTGAGCGCGCGATGCGCGGCACTGAAGTAATCCGGCAGCTTTTCGCGCCCGACATGCTCGGCCATTCCAACGCTGACAATCGCATCGTAGCGTTGGCTCCCGTGTGAGGAAATTTCGCGATAATCGCGCAAGTCGATTGTCGCTTCGTTTATCAATCCGGTTTCAGCGATGCGGGCGCGCGCCCATTCGGCCTGCGGTTCGCTTAATGTGAGTCCCTCGGCGCGGACACCGAAATGTTTTGCCGCGTGAATGACCAGGGCGCCCCAACCGCAACCGATGTCGAGCAGACGCTGGCCGGGACGGAGGCGCAGTTTGCGGCAGAGATAATCGAGTTTGCGCTCCTGCGCCACGTCAAGGTCGTCGTCTTGTGAGGTGAAATAGGCGCAGGAATAAACCATTCGCCGATCGAGCCACAGCCGGTAAAAATCATTCGAGACATCATAATGAAACGTCACTGCGCGCCGATCGCGCTCCAACGAGTGCTGCTTGCCGCGGATTCGAGGGAGCAGTTGCCTCGCGGCGCTCGCGGCGCGGCGCATTGTCGATCTACCGTCTTGCTCGGGCAGCGCAACCAGCAATCCTGCGAGCTTCAACTTTTTCTTCCAATCACCGAGATGGGCGAGCAGGAAATCACCGATTTCAAATGCGACCGCGATATCGCCTTCGATATCGAAGTCATCGTGCAAATATGCCTCGGCTAATCCGACTTCCGTGCCGGGCAAAAACATTCGGCCGAGCGCTCCGCTGTGCTTTAGCGCGAGCATTGCCGCGCGCGGCCGCTCATCTGGCCAGGCCGTTCCGTCCCAGAGCCGCACACCGACCTTGTCCAGTGAACAGCCCGAGAAAATTTCGCTCAGAACATGACGCGTTTGCTCTTCGACGTTTTTTTCTGCGACGATCGCGTGCATCGCGCCATGCCGGGAGGCGCCACTAGATCATGCCGAGCTTCATGCGGCCCGCTTCGCTGATCATGTTTTGGTTCCACGGCGGGTCCCAAACAAGCTGCACATCGGCTTCGTCCACGCCATCGATCGACAAAATTTTGCTTTGCGCATCGTGTGCAATCGCCGGGCCCATTCCGCAGCCGGGCGCAGTCAGCGTCATCTTTACTTCCACCTTTGTTCCGCCTTCTGATTTGTTGATCAACCGGCAATCGTAAACCAAGCCAAGATCGACAATGTTCACTGGAATCTCCGGATCGAAACATTGTCGAAGTTGGTTCCAGACATCTTCTTCCGCGACCTCGCCATTTGTCTCCGCGGTCGCAGTTTTCGATTCGGTTTTCGGTGCGGGTTTTTCCAGACCGAGCGCATCGATATCTTTCTCAGCGATGCGCGACAAACCATACGAAGTGGCAATCGTGTAACTTCCGCCCAGCGCCTGGGTGACGACGCCTTTGGTTTCAACCGGGATAGTAAACTTCTGCCCGCTCGGGATCAGGATCACCTCGCAAGCGCGGCTCAAAGTGAATTCTTTGTTCTCGTGCATACTCGATCCTATAACCTACTCGGATTTTCCAAAAATTCGATCACGCGTTTGAGCAGACGCCCGGCCCGGCCGCCGTCGAGACTGCGATGATCGAAACTCAATGTGATTTGCGCCTGGGTCTTTGGAACGAATCCGTTTTTTTCTTCGCTCCACGACGGAACTTTTTTCCCAACGCCGAGACCAAGCAGCAGCGTTTGGTCCGGCAGCGGAATCGGCGTGCCCCATTCGACGCCGAACGTTCCGAAATTTGAAACCGCGGCGATGCCGCCCGCTTGCATGGCCGGCGAAATGCGTCGCTGCCGCGCGAGCCCAACGAGCTCGTTGTATTTTGTCGTAAGATCGACCAGCGAGGTTTTGTCCGCCGCGCGAATGATCGGCACCATGATCCCGTCTTCGGCTTCAACTGCAACGCCGACATCGATTGAATTTGATTGCACGACGCGGCCGCCGATCAATTTTGCGGCCGCGGACGGATTTTCCGCGAGCCCAAGCGCGAGTGCGCGCACCGCGTAAAGCGCAGGGCCCGGCTTTGGATCGCGCGATTGTCGATCTTGCAAGACCGGATCGAGATTCACCGAAGAACCGACCGTCGCCAGCGGTCGCGACCAACTGCGCCGCATGGCATCGGCCACGCCGGCGCGGATCGCGGATGCTTCTGTCGCCGTCTTGTCGTCGATCTTGTGTAGAAAATTTTCCAAATCTTTGATCGTCACGCGATTGCCTGCACCAGTTCCAAGGATTCCCGCGAGATCGGCGTTGGTTAATTGTAATTCCGCCATGCGCGCACGAACTCTCGGCGACAGGAAGCTCGCGCCGCGCGTCACGACCGGGACCGGCAAGCCGGCGTCGCGCGACTTCATTTGTGCACCGTCACGCGCAGTCATGGGCTTGGCGCTTTCTTCCTGACGGCCCGGAATTTCCTTTACCAGCTCTCGTTGGGGCGGTTCGGGAGCTATTTTCTTAAATCTCGCCGCATCTTCCTCGCTCGCTTCAACGTAGCCGAGGACCGTGCCGACTGGATAAGTTTCCTTCACTCGTGCGGTGATCTTGTCGATCTTGCCTTTGCACGGCGTCGTCACGCCCATGACCGCCTTGTTCGTTTCGACGTCAATGATTTCCTGATCGGCGGCGACTTCTTCGCCCGATTTCACTTTTACATCGACGACCGTTGCTTCGGCAATCGATTCGCCCAACTGCGGCATGATGATAGGAACTTGCGGCATAAATTTATTCTTGAAGAAGACTTCGCGCTTTTGCCGCAATTGTTTTTGCGTTCGGACGATGCGCCGCCCACAAATTTGGATGATAAGGAATCGGTGTGTCCCTCGCGTTAATGCGCTGCGGTGCGGCGTCAAGCAGATGGAAACCTTCTGACGTGACGCGGGCGATCACCTCCGCAGTTGCGCCGCCCCAAGGAAATGATTCACCGACGCAAAGCAAACGTCCGGTGCGCGCAACCGACGCGAGCACAGTATCGGTGTCGAGCGGTTTAACCGAGCGAAGATCGACAACTTCTATTTCGAAACCTTCGCGAGCGAATTGTTCTGCGACCGCGAGACATTCATGCAACACCGCGCTGTAGGCGACGATGGTGAGGTCGCGACCTTCGCGCGCGATGCGCGCTTTGCCCGTGGGCAAGCCCTTGGCAGGAAGTTTGTCGGCCTTGAGATGGTAGTAAAGATATTTGTGCTCGCAGAAGACCACTGGGTCATCGATCGCCACCGCTTCAATCAACATCGTGTATACATCTTCCACGGTCGCCGGCGTCATCACGATCAGCCCCGGATAATGCGCGTAGAGCGATTCCATGCTCTGGCTGTGAAACGGGCCGCTGCCTTTCGTTCCGCCGGACGGAAGGCGCACGGTGATGGGAACCGGAACGTTCGTCCGCCAGTAATGTGTGCCCGCGTTATTCAAAATTTGATTCAGCGCGGTGCTCGAGAAATCTGCGAACTGCATCTCGACGATCGGCCGCATTCCTTCGAGCGCGGCGCCGATGGCCGTGCCGACCATCGCGTCTTCGCTGATCGGCGTGTTGAGGACGCGGCCGGGAAATTCTTTTGCGAGACCTTTCGTCGCCTTGAACGCGCCGCCGAAACTTCCGCCGACATCCTGTCCGTAAATGAAAACGCGATCGTCGTCGCGCAACAGTTTTGCTTGCGCTTCACGAATCGCTTCGAGGTAAGTGATGCTCATTCGACTTGATCGACGAGGTCGCGCATGGAAATGGCGCGCCAATCTTCTTCGTCGGCCTCGGGCGCGGCTTCTTTTTGTGCCGTGGAGATTGCGCGGTCCACTTGCGCCGCCGCGTCTTCGCGCCACTCGCGCAATGTTTCGGTGCCGGCCAAATTAAGATCGACAATCGTTTTCTCGGTGCATTTCAAACAATCCCGCGCAAACGGTTCGCGCTTGATTTCATCCGTCACATAACTGGCGTCATCGTGCTCGCCGTGACCGGATAGACGCAGAATCGACGCGACGACCAACTGGGGCGGACGACCGGCGCGCGCCCGTTTCACCGCGCCGCCGATGACATCGAGACAATTGGCGAGATCGGTCCCATCAATAGTGTGACCTTCAAAGCCGTAACCCTTCGCGCGATCCACCAGATCGTGGCAGGCAAATTCGCGCTCGTTCGGCGTGGAATACGCATAATGATTGTTCGTGGCAACGACGACAAGTGGCACCTGCTCCACCGCGGCGATGTTCAATCCTTCATGGGCCGACCCCGTCTGCATGCCGCCTTCACCAATGCAAGTCAGCCCGACAAAATTCTTTTCGCCTTTGAAGCGCTTGGCCATGAGCGCCCCGACCGTGACCGAGATCATCGCGCCAAGATGACTGATCATCGCGAACTGGCCGTCGCGCGGACGGCCCCGATGAATGTTGCCGTCGCGTCCGCGCATTGGGCCCTGCCGCGAACCGAGATAGGTGCGCGCCACATCGACAAGCGGCTCGCCAAATGCCGACCGCCCCGCTTGATCGCGAATCAACGGCGCGAAGATGTCGCCCTTTTGTAGAAATAGTCCGCAGGCAACGCTGACCGCTTCCTGGCCGCGGCCGACATAGACGCCGCCCGTAATCAGGCCGCCGCGGTAGAGACTGACCAGTTTGTCTTCGAGCGTTCGCGCCAGCAGCATCCAGCGAAACGCTTCAAGAAATCGCTCATGCGGCGGCGCTTTCTTCGATGTGGATCTTTTGCTGCTGCGTTGCGCCGTCTGAAGCATCCAGCAATTTTACGCAAGATCGACAATCGCGCGCAAAAATTTTTTGTATGCGTGATGCGAAGGTGGATCGAGCGCTCCGTCGCTCGATGTTAAAAAATGGCGGCGAAGCCGCGTTGAATTAGCAACGCGCAAGGGACTGCGCGTTCCACCTATCGCCCGGCGGCGAAGCTCGGCTTTTGCTCGGTGTGCCTGTTCTCGGCGAGAGCGAATTGCCGCTGCGAGGAAACTGTTTCGCGTTTAGCGGTCTCGTGTTCGTCGGCACGCGGAACCAATTTCATTCCGATCAATTTGCTCACGCCGCGTTCCTCCATCGTCACGCCGTAGAGCACATTGGCCTTCGCGATGGTGCGTTTGTTGTGGGTGATGATGATGAACTGGCTTTGCTTGACGAAGCGCTCGAGCACGGAGATGAAGCGGTTGATGTTACTCTCATCGAGCGGCGCGTCGATTTCGTCGAGCACGCAAAACGGACTCGGTCGCACCATGTAAATTGCGAAGAGAAGCGCCACCGCCGTCATCGCGCGCTCGCCTCCGCTCAGCAGCGAAATACTTTGCAGTTGTTTGCCCGGCGGTTTGGCCGTGATCTCAATCCCGCAGTTGAGTGGATCGCTCTCATCGAGCAGCGACAAGTCCGCGCGGCCGCCGCCGAAGAGTTCCGCGAACATTTCGCGGAAGTTCACCTGCACCTGGGCGAAGGTTTCCGCGAACAGTTTCTTCGTGGTTGAGTTGATCCGCGCGATGACGTCGAGCAACTCTCGGCGCGACGCCGTGAGATCGTTGTTTTGCGTTTCCAGGAAGCGATGGCGTTCTTCGAGCTCATCGTACTCGTGAACGGCGTCGAGATTGACCGGGCCCACGTTGTCGAGCTGGCGCGTCAGATCGGCAATCAGCTTTGGCAAATCGGCGCCGGCCGGATCGACATCGCCAGTTGGCGCGATCTCCTTGCGCTTCAATTGCGCGCGCAAGGTTTTTTCGAACGCGACCTGGTCCGGCGCGAACTCACGCAGATCGATTTGATAACGGCGGGAGATGTGTTCGGCGAGATTGTCGATCTGCAATTGTAACTGCGCCTGGCGAACCTGCTGCTTCGCGCGCAAATCGTGCAGCTCATTCAACGAGTTTCGAACGCTGCGCAGGTCCGATTCCATTTCGTTCATTGCCGAGGAACGTTCCACCCGCTGATTCGTGAGTGCGGCAACGGCCGCTTCCCGCTCGGCGCGCTGCGCATTTTGTTTTTCAATTGCTGCTTCGGCGGCCTTCGATTCGCCTGCCTGGGCCGCGAGTCGCTTCTCGAAGGTGGCGATCTCCGTGCCGCGCGCTGTGATCATCTCGGCGAGTTCCGCTTCACGGGTAAGCATCGGCTGGCGTTGCGCGACGAGGCTGTCACGACGCTGTTGCTCGGTGGCCAGCGAAAGGCGAAGCTCATTTAGTTGCTCGGTCGCCTGATCTTCGCGCTTGGTCATCTTTTCACGCGCGGCCTCGGCTACCTGCTGCTGCTCTTGCTGCCCGGCAAGCCCGTCGCGCTGTGTCGCAAGTTCTTCTTCCAGCTTCGCAACGCGCCCGTCCGCGACCCGGACTTGTTGCGCGAGCGTTGTCTGTTCGGAGCGCAGGGCCTCGATCTTCCGTTCGGCGTCGTTCAATTCTCGTTCCAGGAAAAGAATTCTGTTTTCGGCAGAGGATTGCGCGCGATCAGCCGTCTCAGATTGAGTCCGGGCTTCCGCGAAATCATGCGTCGCTTTTTCGAACCGCGTCTTTGCTTCATCGCGTTTTTGCCGCAGCGCCTCCCGTTGCGCGCTGAGAACAGAATGTTCCGCGGTCAGAATCGAGATCTGCGCTTTTCGTTCGAGCAAGGAGGCGGATGGCGCTTCGCCCCTCCCGGCGAAAACGACTCCGTCGGCGGAAATAAATTCGCCGGCGAGCGTCGCGGCCGCGAGATTGTTTCCGTTGTTCTTGAAACGGAGGGCTTCGTCGAGATCGGGAAAAATCGCGACCTTGTGGAGGAACCGGGCGAGGAGCGGCGCGAGCGAATCCGGCGCTTTCACTTTGTCGATTGCCCAGGCAACAGCATTCTTTGGGAGCGCCGCCGACCCGGTCTCGGGCGAAGGAGGACAGAATTTTGGGACAGCGAGCGCAGCCTGGCCGAGCTTCTTTTTCGTTAGCGTCGCAGTAATTTCAGGCGCCAGTTTCGCATCTTGCAGAACGACCGCTTGCAGATTTCGACCCAGGGCAGCTTCAATCGCGGCAATAAACTTTGGATCGACCTCGAGCTTTGCGACAAGGGCGCCAGCCAGCGCAGGATGAATTCGCGCCGGATCATCGAGTCCTCTGAGCACGGCCTGCGAACCTTGAGCAAGGCCTTCACCTTGTTCGTTGAGTTGGCGCAAAATTTCGAGACGCGATTCCTTTTCTGTCAAGGCGCGTTCAATTGCGACGAGACTTTTTTCGGCGTCGTTCAGGAGCTGTTGCTGCTGCTGTAATCTTTCTTCCCCGGCTTGCGCCGCCGCCTTAAGAAGATCGAGATTTTTTTGCGCCGTTTCGATGGCTGCACGGGCCGCCGCAATCTCTGACCGAACTCCGTCTCGCGCGGCATTCGTGGCGAAAATCGCCGCTTCGAGATCACGCAGGTTTTCCTGAGTCGCTTCCCGGCGGACGGTGATGGCGGAGAGTTCGTCTTCCAGCTCCGCAATCCGGCTTTCGTTTTTCGACAGTGTTAGTTGCAGCTCTTCTAATTGCGTCTCGTGCGTGCTCCGCTCGGCGCGGACTTTCGCGATCGAGTCGGTGAGCTTTATCAGTTCGGCTTGTTTCCTTTGCACAAGCTGGCCCGTTTTTTCAATCAGCGTGTCCGCTTCCTGTATTTCTTTCTGCTGCTGGGCGCGCTTTGCCTCGGCCGCGGCGATATCCTTCCGGGCGCGCTCGATGAGTTCGGTTAATTCCTCGGCGCGCTGCCGGTTCAACTCGATTCGACTGCGATGCGTCCCGATTTCGCTTTGCAGACGTTGCAACTCGGTGCGGCCATCGGCGATCAGTTTGTCGATTTCATCCACCGCGTGGCGTTGCTCGGCGAGTTGGTTTTCGCCCATGTCGATCTTTGCGCGGGTTGCCTGCTCCGACTCGCCGAGGCGCGCGATTTTGGCGCGGCAACTCGCGAGCTCGGTTTCAAGCGATTCGAGTTGCGTGCGCGAATGATGCGTGTCGAGCATTCGCAGATCGGCGAGCAACGCTTGATAACGTCGCGCCTTGCCGGCCTGGCGTTGCAACGAGCCGATCTGCCGCTTTACCTCTTTGATGATGTCGCCGATGCGTAGAAGGTTTGCCTCGGTCGCTTCCAACTTGCGCAATGCCTCGCGCTTGTGCGTTTTGTATTTTGTAATGCCGGCCGCTTCTTCAAAAACCGCGCGCCGATCTTCCGGTCGCGAGCTCAGCACCATGTCGATCTTGCCTTGTTCCATCATCGAGTAGGCGGCGCGGGCGATGCCGGTGTCCGCAAAAAGATTCTGGATGTCGCGCAAACGGCAGGGCGTCTTGTTGAGCAGGTATTCAGAATTGCCGTCGCGATAAACACGGCGCGTTACGCGCACGTCATGCCAGTCCACGCCGAGCTCGGTCGTACAATCGGTGAAAGTGAGTGAAACCTCGGCGAAACCAAGTGGCTTGCGCGTGTCGGCGCCGTTGAAAATAACGTCGGCCATTTCGTCGCCGCGAAGCGATTTGGCCGATTGTTCGCCGAGAGCCCAGCGCACCGCATCAAGCAGATTGGATTTTCCACAACCATTCGGCCCGACAATGGCGGTGACGCCTTCGTGGAAATTGAAAATCGTTTTATCGGCGAACGATTTGAAGCCAAAAAGATCGAGTGATTGTAGAAGCATGTCGAGGCTGTCCCTTGGAATTGGCGCTAAATACAACGCTCCGGAGGTGGTGACAAGCGCTTTCCTACAATTTGAAGGGGTGCGTCGGCCTGCCTTCCACAGGATGTTGGGGCAGGGCCAGCTCCGAGCTCGATACGTTTATGAAACGGGTTCGGCTCTTGTCACCATAAGTCGTCGAACGAGAAAAAGTAAGGACGCGACACCAAGACACACGGCGGTGACAGCGAATTCCTTTGCGGTCGCGTGCGCGAGAATCCAGATGATCACAAAGACGGCGAGAACTGGAATTAGCTTCGCTCCGGGGAATATGAACGGCGGGCCGTCGCCTCGAACATCGCATCTGGTCAATTGCAACGCCGCCAGGCAGCAAAGAAGGTAGAGCAATAAAACGGCAACATTCGCAAGAACGGCGAGCTGCTGGAATGTGGAACTGAAGGACAACATAAACGCAATCGCGGCGTAAGTGACAATTGCGACGTCGGGCGTATGAAAACGCGGATGAATGTGAGCGAACCATGACGGCAACACGCCATCGCGCCCGAAAGCAAAAATAATTCGCGGTGAGCTGAGAATATCGCTCGTCACGAAACCGAACGCGGAAATTGTCGCACCGGCGAGCATAAGCACGCGGCCGAAATTTCCCAAGAACTGCAGAGCTGCTTCAGCTAGCGGTGAATTGGGGTGTTTTGACAAATCACCGCCGAGGACGCCTTGCGCGACAAGTTGAATCATGATGTAAAGCAAAGTCGTGATCGCGAGCGCGGCATAAATTGCGCGAGGAACTGTTCGTGAGGGCTGTTTGACTTCACCGCTCGGCATGAGGGCGACCTCTATTCCGACAAAAGCAAAGATCAAAAGCAGCACGCTTTCGCCAAGTGCTTTGCTTCCCGGCCAGCCCGGCCATGCCATCGCGGCTGGGCGAATAAAAAAAACACCAGCGACTACGAAAATGATCAACGGAACGAGCTTGATCAGGGTGACCACGCCGACCGCGCGAGCGCCGGCGCGCACGCCGCGAATGTTGATTACTGCGAGTGAACTGAACACTAGCAAAATGAGGATGAAACGTCCGGTGCCCGTCGCGAGCGGAGGCGCCAAGATTCCGACTGAGGTAGCGAAGACATTAACGACGCCCGACACACTCAGCACTGCCGTGAGGTAAAAAAGAATGCCCGCCAAAAATCCGACGTAGCGGCCAAACGCGACCTCGACGTATGCGTAAAGTCCGCCGGTCAGAGACACGCGACTGCCGGCCATCGCGAAAGACGTAACAAATAAACCCATCGCGACCGCGCACACGAGGAACGCGAGCGGTGCCGCCGCCCCGAGTCCGGTCGCGACGAGTGCGGGCAAAACGAAAATGCCCGCGCCGATCGTGGTGTTGACGATGTTTGCAGTTAGAGCTGGAACGCCGAGTGCACGAACCAGGCCGTGTTCCTTCGGCGGTGACGATTCGGGAGACATTCGGAAACTTTGCCGGCCTCTCTTAAAGCATACAATTATCGATCTTGCTAGATGTAGAGGCAGCCGTGTCGCCTGCTGCGGCAACGATTGCAGCCGACACGGCCGCCGCTACAGAAACGCGAAGATCGCCAACCGACTAAGTGGTAGGCAAACCGAATGAAGTTGGTTTAAGGTTTCGAATATGCGCGCCAGTCACCTTGAAGATTTCTATTCGTTTCTGCGATTTCCTAGCGTTTCCACGGACGAAAATTATTCGGAAAAGCTCCGCGAATGCGCGTATTGGCTGGTTGAGAAACTGAGCGGGATAGGATTGAAGGCGGAACTGGTTCCTACTCCGGGTCATCCGGTCGTTTGGGCGCGCAATCAACATCGAGAAGGTCGCCGCGCGGTTCTGATTTACGGCCATTACGACGTGCAGCCGCCCGATCCGCTCGAGCTTTGGGACTCACCACCCTTCGAGCCTGTCTTGAAAGACGGCTTTGTTTTTGCCCGCGGCGCGACGGACAATAAAGGGCAAATTTTGTCGCACATTTTCGGCGTGCAGGAAACGATCGAGCAACGGAGGGAGTTGCCGGTGAACCTGCATTTCATCATCGAAGGCGAAGAGGAGATAGGCAGCGGCAGTTTGGGAAACTTTATTCACCAAAATCGCGACGCGTTGAAATGCGACACCGTGGTTGTGTCGGATACCGGAATGATCGCACCGCGCACGCCGACGTTGAGTTACGGATTGCGCGGAGTCGCGGCGTTGGAATTGAAAGTGACCGGCCCAAAGATGGATTTGCATTCCGGAATTTACGGAGGCGCGGTGGCCAATCCGGCCACGGCGCTGGCGCAGTTGCTCGCCACCCTGCACGACCGCGAAGGACGGGTCGCGATCGCCGGTTTTTATGATCGGGTTGCGCCGCTGGAAGATTGGGAACGCAAAGCATGGCAGAAACTGCCGATCTCGCCGGACAAGGAAATGTTGCGGGAAACTGGTGCGCCGGCACTTTTCGGCGAAGCTGGTTTTAGCACTTTGGAGCGGATTTGGGCGCGGCCGACGGCGGAGATCAACGGCATTGGTGGCGGTTATCAAGGGCGGGGAACGAAAACTGTCCTTCCCAGTTATGCGATGGCGAAATTAACATTTCGTCTTGTCCCGGACCAAAAGGCGGACGAGATCATCGCACTGGCGGAAAAACATCTTAAAAAAAATTTACCGCCCGGTGTCACGCTGGAGAAGACTGCTGGTCACCACGGCCCATGGTACCTGACCGATCCGCATAATCGTTTCGGCCAGGCTGCTCAGCGCGCGTTGCAAAAGGCTTTCAACGCGGAGGTCGCGCTCATCCGAGAAGGCGGTAGCATCCCGATCGTTTCCGATTTTCGCAATATCCTCGGCGTGGAAACTCTCTTGCTCGGACTCGCCCTGCCAGGCTGCCGCGCCCATTCCCCGAATGAAAATTTCCCGCTGGAGAATCTCGACGCCGGCATCCGAATGAATAAAGCTGTCCTGGAAGAATTGGCGGCCTGACCTCAAAGGAACATCGCGTGAAAACAAAACTGACCTCTTTGATTGTAATTGCGATGACGGTAGCGATGGCTATCACCAGCCAGGCGCGCGGCACCAACGACGAAGAGGGATCGCTGGGAGATAAGATCAAACATTTCTTCGTAAGACCGACGCCGACTCCGCATAAGCACCGCAAGAAATCCACTCCGGCAGAGAAGAAAGAAACGCCGACGCCCTCGCCGAAGGCGTCGCGATCGCCGTCGCCGCGCACAACCGATTCTCCGGCGCATACTGCCACAGTTTCTCCTTTACCAAGTGCAACGACAGCGCCGGAAGCGAGCGCGACAGCGTCCCCGGAACCGAGCGCGACAGCAATACCGTCGCCGAGTGCAATGACAACGCCGGAGCCATCGGTCACCGCTTCACCTGCAGCGTCATCGACGCCTGACGCTTTGACCTCTTCCTTGCTAAACCCAAAAGCCGTTCGGCCGATTAGTCCCGCCCCGCGCGCCAAGCACTCGCCAAGTCCGTCGCCAGTTGCCAAGCCAACACCGGCGCCGAATGCAACCCTCTCCTCTGGGGAAATCGCCGGCTACGAGAGTTACCCGCCGGAAGTTCGCAAGATGATCGATCTCGCACTCAGCCTAACGAGTCAGAATCTGGACTACAAATATGGCTCGGCCAATCCGGCTAATGGAGGAATGGATTGCTCGGGTTTCATTTATTACGTTCTCTCGAAGAGCGGCATGTCCGATGTTCCGCGCGACGCGCGTGAACAATATGCCTGGGTCCGCAAAGCTGGAAACTTCCAGGCCGTCCTTGCTCACAGCGATGACACTTTTGAACTCGACGCACTCAAGCCGGGCGATCTGCTTTTTTGGAGCGGCACCTACAGCGTCGATCGTGACCCGCCGATCACACACACCATGATTTATCTCGGGCGCGAGAAAGCGACCAATCATCGCATCATGGTCGGCGCGAGTGATGGCCGCACTTACAAAGGTCAATCGCGTTTCGGAGTCAGCGTTTTCGATTTCAAAGTTTCACGCGCGAAGGCGACCGAAGACAACCGGCCCGGCCCGGCTTTCGTCGGTTATGCGCGAATTCCCGGTTTGCCCGGCGGCTGATCGCTGTCACTGAGTTTCGTCCGCCGATTCGGATTCATCGCGCCCTTGAGCAGCAGGCGGTATCGACGCGGTCTCTGTAGGATTTAGCCGAAGCGGCTGGGAATGCGCGGCCCACTCATATTTTGCGATTTTCCCCGCCAGTAACGCGAGGACGATCGCGATTACGACGCGCCGCTCGCGTTTCGTGAGAACAAGAATGTTTTTCATCGTGATCCGCCTTCAGCCAGACCTACGGCGCATCAGGCGCGTACGGAATTGGATCCGTGAGGCCTGCTTCACGGAAACCTTTCAAGCGCAATTGACAGGAATCGCATAACCCGCAAGCGAGAGCTTCCGGCGATGGATCGTAACAACTGTGCGTAAGTGCAAGATCGACATCGAGCTCTCGCGCCTTGCGAATGATGGCGGCTTTGGAAAGCGCGAGCAGCGGCGCGTGAATGCGAAAGCGCGCGCCTTCGACGCCGGCTTTGGTCCCAATGTTGGCCAGTGTTTCAAATAGCGCCATAAACTCCGGACGGCAGTCCGGATACCCGCTGTAGTCGATCGCGTTCACACCGAGAAAAATGTGGCCGGCCCCCAGTACTTCAGCCCAGGCGAGCGCAAGGGAAAGAAAAATGGTGTTGCGCGCCGGCACGTATGTGATTGGAATCCCATGCCCGATTTCTTTTTCCGATCGCTTCTTCGGGACATCGACCTCGGCCGTGAGCGCCGAGCCGCCGAAGATGCGCAGGTCGATCTTGGCCACGCGATGCTCCTTCGCGCCTAACGACTTCGCGACTCGACGGGCTGCTTCCAGTTCCAGATTGTGGCGCTGACCGTAATCGAAGGAAAGCGCATAGGTTTCAAAACCGCTTGCGATCGCGATCGCCAGCGTTGTGCTCGAATCAACTCCGCCGCTTAAGAGAACGACCGCGTGCTTCATCTATTTGTGGCGCAACTTTCTAAGTCGCGCAGCGGTGTTCGCAAGTTAGAAACTTAGAAACGTGCGCCACCTTCATCGGCCATCGCGGCTGGTTTCCAAACTTTTATCCGGATATTCAGCTCGTACCGTGAGTGCGATTCCTCCGCGGGCTGAAAACTGCGCCGTCACAATTGCCTCGCGCGGTGTGCACGCACGCACGAAATCGTCCAAAATCCGGTTTGTAACTGCTTCGTTGAAGGCGCGCTCGTTTCGATACGAGGCGAGATAAAACTTGAGCGACTTGCTTTCGACGCAGAGACGCTCCGGCACGTAGTCGATATCGATCCTGGCGAAATCGGCCTGGCCGGTCACCGGGCAAAGCGATGTGAAATCATCGGTCTCAAAATGAATCCGATAATTTCGCCGCGCCGGATTGGGGAAAGTTTCCAGCTGCGCTTCGGCGGGTAAAGCGGGAATCTTTGCTTCGCTGCGGCCCAGCAGCGTCAAGCGTCTCGATGTTTTCGCTTTCGCCACATTTCAAGCTTACGATTCGTCAATATTGCTTCAATTCGAAATATGGAGGGACGGCCTCCGTGCCGTCCGAAAGAAATCTGGACGCGAGTCGCCGCGGTGGCCGCGTCGCTCCAGCATCAATCGGGGTGACGCAGCATCGGGTCCTTTAACGCGCGCTCCCGGTCGCCGGGCTTGTTGTAATTCCAGTAATCAATTTTCAAACTGCGTTTCAGTTTTAAGTGGCTACCGTCCGCCGCGCTCCATTCGCGCAGCAAGAAAGGAAATTCGCGATCGAGAACGAAATGATCTTTGCCGCCGGCGTGCTCGAGGTCGACCTCGATCGTTTCTTCCCTGGAAGCGAACGAAACTTTCGCCGGCTTAAATATTATCGCCTCCTTCTTTGAATTGATCATGGTGGGCGCCAGTTGAATGCCGAACTCGCCGTTTGGTTTGGAAAAGTCGATCGTCCGCACGCGCAGCGGCAGTTCATCGTAAAAATAACCGTTCGCGGGTAGCGCGATGTTCTCGCTGCCATCGGCCATGCCCTCCCAATAAGTATGCCAGTTGAACGCGAGCTGTTCTCCGAACCGCCTCATCTCCTTGAATGTATTGCCGGAGCCGTCGTTGCTCGTGAGCGACCATTTCAGCAACAATCCATTGTCGATCTTCCAAAAGCTCGAGTGCATTTGCTGGTAAGCGTAAGTGCCGGTCGGCACATGCAGAATTTGATTGAGCTTCACAACGGGAAGCACACCCGGCCGCTTCCAGTCGTCCACTTTCGTCCATTGCTTCGGATCGAACGGCTCGCGCACGAGAATGTGTAGCACCTCGCACGGACGCGCCTGCCCTTCGCGCACGATTTGGGCGCCGTAAAAATTGAACTCTGCTTTGCCGTCGCCCCAGTAACTGTCGTTTTGCAAAAATGCCGGCGTAAATTGCGCGGATAGACTGGTGACGGAGCCAAACAGAATCGCCGCCAGAGCAATGAGCTTGAACATTGGACGTTGGGTGCCTGCCGCGCCGGAGGTCGCCGCGGCGACCGAAGGCGGGTTGAGCGTTGGACGTTGAGCGTTGAAAATCAACAATTGAAAGACTTCTTTGAAGATCAAACATCAAACTCGCCACAGGACGAGTCCGTCCGACTGGCGGACCTCAAACATTCTGGCAAAGCCGGCGTGATCGACCTGCTCGCCCACGACACGAGAACGGATGAAGTCCTCCTGGTCATGAACGAGCCGCGCGCGTGGGACGGGTCCGATGAGCGGTTGCACGAGTTACAAGAGCGATTCAACGCCTACGTTTCGTTTCTTCTCGATGGTGAACTGGCGGAGTCGCATCCCGAGCTCGCGAAGAAACACGCGCGCATTGAAGTCCGTTGCGATCATATACCCGACGCGCGAGCTCTCGAATTGCTCGGGATGATTCACGATCAGCTCGCCTTTCAGGAAATTAAAATGGAAGTGGTCGTGAAAGGTAGGGGCGATTGACCTCAATCGCCTTGGCTTGGAGGGATGGCCTCCGTGCCGTCCCGAAAATCAGAGGACGCGACAGAGCGCGTCCCTCCATTCAGCAGATCAATATTTCAAAAATGAAGTCACCGGCGTCGGCGCGAGCTTTTCGCGGCCGTGCAAAAATTCCAGCTCGATCAAAAAGATTGCTTCAAGCAATTCACCGCCCACCTTTTTGATCAACGTCGCCGCGGAGGCCGATGTTCCGCCAGTCGCCAGCAGATCATCGATCAAAATAATTCGCTCACCGCGCGTGATTGCGTCGATGTGCAGTTCCATTTCCGCTTCGCCGTACTCAAGCGAGTATTTGGCACTCTCGGTTTTGTAAGGCAGTCTCCCTTTTTTCCGGAGCGGAACAAAGCCGACGCCGAGTTCATACGCTACAACCGATCCGAAAAGAAATCCGCGGGCATCGATCCCAACGATCTTGTCGATCTTTCGGCCGCGGCAACGTTCGAGAAAAACGTCGATTGATGCTTTGAACAGCGCGCTATTGTTCAAAATCGGTGTGATGTCCTTGAAAACGATTCCTTTTTTCGGAAAATCCGGCACGTCGCGCACGCCCGCGCGCAATTTATCGATTGTGTCCGAATGCATTGCGGGCACATGCTAGCCCCTCACTCATAGACGTCAACGTTCGATCGAACCGCAAAGGTTTGCCAAGCTTTCGTCCGGCTTCTAAGCTAGAAGCTCGCGATGGATCGATATCTTCTCATTGTTTCGTCGGTCTGTTTTCTCGCGGCGCTGGTGCGCACGATCGCCGCGTTGCGCGCGGGAGTTTTTCGGCCGGGGCGATTTAATTTTCTTGCGGTCGGACTTGGATTTATTTTTCAAACAGCGTTCCTGTCGATTCGTGGTCGTGCGCTTGGCCGGTGTCCGATCACGAACTTGTTTGAAGTTTTCATTTTTCTCGCCTGGTCGATCGCCCTGATCTACATGCTGATTGGTCCGGCCTATCGGCTTTCGCTCATGGGAGCGTTCACGGCGCCGCTGGTTTTCTTGATTCAAACCTTTGCCTTGCTCGCGCCGATCGATGTCCGGCACGCGGTGAAACTGCCGGCCAATCCGTGGCTGGAATTTCACGCTTCGATGTCGCTCGTGGCCTACGGCGCGTTCGCGCTCGCTTGCATCGCGGGCGTGATGTATCTGGTGCAGGAACGCCAGCTCAAGACGCATCAGTTGCGTTCGATCTTTTATCACCTGCCGCCGCTGACCGATCTTTTCGCGGCGATCACGCGGCTGCTTTGGTGGGGTTTCGCGCTTTACACACTTGGCCTCGCCAGCGGTTTCTTCATCGGCGAACCGTTGCCGCGGGTGCAAGTGGTTTGCGCTTTCGGTGTGTGGCTGCTTTACGCCGCGATTTTGCAGGGCAGACACTTTCGCCAGCTTGCGCCGAGACGCGTGGCCGCGCTTTGCATTGTGGGATTCAGCGCGGCGCTGACACTTCTCTGGGGCATCACCTTCACCGCGCAAATGCATTCGCTGCCATGAATCTTTTTTGCGTCGGCCTGAGCCATCACACCGCGAACGTGGAGACACGCGAGCGTTTCTCCGGTCATGCTCAGACCGACTGCATTCTGCGCGGCGCCGGTTGCACCGAAGCGCTGCTCTTAACCACATGCAACCGCGTGGAAGTGTACGGCGCCGCGGCGGCGCGAGTGTCGACGGAAGAGATTATTCGCTGCCTCGCGCGCCAGATCGACCAGCAGCTTTGCCAAGACGCCTCGGCGTTTTATCGCTACGAGGACGCCGAATGCGGGCGGCATCTTTTCCGGGTCACGTGCGGCCTCGACTCCATGGTTGTTGGCGAAACCGAAATTTTCGGGCAAGCGAAAAAGGCCTACGAATCCGCGCGCGCGTCCGGCGCAGCGGGACCGTATCTGCATCGTTTGTTCCAACGCGCCTTTCGCGCGGCGAAACAGGTCCGAACGCAGACGGACATCACGCGCGGCTCGGTCTCAGTCGGGTCGGTGGCGGTCGATCTTGCCGAGAAAATTTTTGGTCACCTGTCCGGACGCAAAGTTCTTGTGCTCGGTGCGGGCGAAACGAGCGAACGCACGGCGCGCGCGCTTGTTTCACGGGGCGTGAGCGATCTTCGCGTGAGCAATCGCTCGATGGATCGCGCCGCGGAACTGGCGCGACTCGTCGCCGGTCGCGCCATTTGCTTCGATGAATGGCCGGAGCAATGCCGCGAGATCGACATTTTGATTACATCGACATCGTCCGAGGCGCCGTTGCTCACACCGGAAAATCTCGCACCGATGTTGCGCGATCGAATCGATCGTCCGGTTTTTATCATCGACATCGCGGTGCCGCGCGACGTCGATCCGAGTGTAAACGAGATGGAGGGCGTTTATCTGTACGACATCGATTCGTTGCAATCGGTCGCGCAGCAATCGCTCGCTCTGCGTCGGCAGCAAATTGCCGCTGCGGAAGCAATCATCGCCGAACACGTCGCGGATTTCTGGGAAAGCGGAACGGCCCGACGCTGCGCAGATTCGACCCATTCGGCGATGCGCGAAAGTCCGCTTCGCGTCACGGAGCTGTAGCGGCGCTCTATGAGCGCCGAAGGCCCGTCGATGAAATCGAGCGACGGTCATAGACCGCCGCTACAGAAGACTGTACTCGGAACGCGTGGAAGCGAATTGGCGCGGACGCAGGCGCGCATGGTCGCGGACCGGTTGCATGCGCAGTGGGAGGACGTGACGATCGAAACGAACATCGTTCGAACGATGGGGGACGAAAGTGATCGCAAAACTAAATCCCTGGATCGGCGCGCGGGGCGCAAAGGGTTGTTCACAGCGGCAATCGAGCGGGCATTGCTGGCGCACGAGGTTGATCTTGGAGTGCATAGCGCGAAAGATTTGCCGAGTGAGCTGAGTCGAGGGGTCGAGATCGCCGCAGTTCTTCCGCGCGGTTTGGTGAATGACGTACTGGTTGCAAAACGAGCGAGCGGTTTCGCAGCGCTTGGGGAGGGCGCAACAATTGCGACGGGCAGCGTGCGAAGAAAACATCAGATCAATTGGCAATATCCTCACCTGGAGATTGTCGATCTTCGCGGCAACGTCCCGACGCGTTTGCGCAAGCTCGCCGAGAACAATTGGGATGCGATCGTGCTCGCCCGGGCCGGGCTGGAGCGGCTCGGTCTTTCGCTGGCGCGAAGCGAAATCAACTTCGACGGCGGGAAATTTTTCGTGGAGGTTCTTTCGCGCGAAATTTTTTTGCCCGCCGGCGGGCAGGGGATCATTGCGCTCCAGATTCGCAGCGATGATGAAAGCTCGAGAGAGATTATCGATCCAATCAACGATCGCGACACGCTGCTTTGCTTGCGAGCAGAGCGCGAATTTCTGCGGTTGTTGCAGTGTGATTGCCAGTCGCCGGTTGGAGTTTTGGCGGAAATGGAGAACGGCAAAATGAAATTGCGCGCGCAAATTTTCGAACACGGATCGGCGTCGCCCCGCGAAGGCGAAGTGGAAGGCGCACGTGACGACGGAGAGCATCTCGCAGCGCAATTGCTGAAGGAGATCAATGGAGAGTAAGAGTAAGAGTACGAACGAGAGCGTGGGGAGATGTTTTCTCGTTGGCGCCGGGCCCGGCGATCTCGGCCTAGTCACATTGCGCGCGAAGGAATGCATCGAGCAGGCGGACGTGATCGTGTACGATCATCTGGCGAATCCGGAAATGCTGGGTTGGGCGCGTGATGATGCAGAGATCATTTACGTCGGAAAGAGGGCCGGCAAACACGCGCTCGGTCAGGAAAAAATCAACGTGCTCCTGGTCGAACGAGCGAGCGCAGGAAAACAAGTTGTCCGGTTGAAGGGCGGCGATCCGTTTGTTTTTGGACGCGGCGCGGAAGAGGCAAGCGCGATTGTGGATGCCGGAATTGAATTTGAAATTGTGCCCGGAATTACCTCGGCGATCGCCGGGCCGGCCTACGCCGGAATTCCGGTGACGCATCGCGCGGAAAATTCGCACGTCACTTTTTTCACCGGCCACGAAGATCCAGAGAAAACTGGAAGCCCGATTGATTACGCGGCGCTGGCGAAACTGGGCGGCACGCAAGTGATGCTGATGGGCGTGCAACGTCTTGAATCGATCGCGCGAGAAATGCTTAAACAAGGGGTGCGCGAGGATTTGCCGGTCGCGCTCGTGCGTTGGGCGACGACTGGCCGGCAGGAAACGTTGACTGGAACACTTCAAAACATCGCGCAGCGCGTGGCCGATGTTGGCTTCGAAGCTCCGGCGGTGGCGGTCTTTGGCGAAGTCGTCGCCTTGCGGGAAAGTTTGAATTGGTACGAGAAGCGGCCGCTTTCCGGGAAACGGATCGTCGTTACGCGCACGCGAAAGCAAGCGGGCGAATTGAGCGCGCAATTGCGCGCTCTCGGCGCCCATGTATTTGAATTGCCAACGATTCGGATCGAGCCACCGGGCGATTTGCGCGCCTTCGCGGAGCTGGTTCAGGACGCGCACAGTTACGACTGGATCGTTTTTACGAGCGCGAACGGCGTCGAGGCGTTTTTCGAAATCTTCTTCAAGCTTTATGACGACGGGCGCGAGATCGGCGGGGCGCGGATCGCTGCCATCGGCCCGGCGACAGCGCAACGGGTCAAAGATTTTCACCTGCATGTCGATCTTCAACCGGACGAATTCGTCGCGGAAGCGGTCGTCCGCGAATTTCAAAAACAGGGCGGCGTAGAAAATTTGCGAATTCTGCTCGTGCGCGCGGAAAAGGCGCGGGACGTGCTGGCTAAACAACTCTCGGGTTTGGGAGCAATTGTGGACGAAGGTTTGGCTTATCGCACGGTTCCAGAGACGCGCGACACTACGGGTGCGCGCCGGCATCTATTGGAGGAAGGCGCGGATCTGATCACCTTCACGAGCTCATCGACGGTGGAAAATTTTCTCACGCTTGGTTTGCCCTGGCCGGAAGGGATGCAGGTCGCGAGCATCGGTCCGATCACGTCGAAGACGGCCCGCGATCACGGTTTGAAGATCGAGATCGAAGCGCGCCGGCACGATATCGGCGGCTTAGTCGAGGCGATTCGGGAGTTCTTCGAGAAGGGAAAAGGTCATGGCTAACGGAACAAAGGCGCCGGACGAATTTGCAGCGGCGATGCAGCAGTTCAGCGCGGAAGCCAAACAATCAGTCCCGCCGAACGAAGCGGAGCAGCCGGAGCGTCTGCGAGATGCTGGGGAGCTGGCGCGGGAATTTCGGGCGTTGAACGCTCATGTCCAGAGCGTCGAGACCGCGCTTTCCAAACAGATCGAACAACTCGGAGCAATGATTCCATTGAGCGAGCCGGTCGATCTCGCGGAACATTTCCAAAAAATTGACGAACACCTGGCGGCCATTCGTACCAGCGAAGGGGTGAATCAGCGCTTGTACGATTCGCTGCACGAGGAGCTCCTGAAATATCGCGACAATTTTCTGCACGAATCGCTCCAGAAGCCGTTCATTCACGATCTCATTCTTCTTTTTGACGACCTCAGCGGGCTCTCCGAGCAGTTGCGAACCGCGGTGAAGGGCCAGCGTGATAGTGTCGCGCAATGGCGTGATAACCTGGAGAACGCCATTCATTCGCTCGTGGAAATTTTCCATCGGCTCGATGTCAAAGAAATCGAACCGCAGGAGAGCGTGGACCGCGCGATTCATCGCGTGGTTAGTTATGAGCCGGCGGATTTTGCAGAAGAGGATGGGCGCATCGTGATGCGGGTGAAGCGAGGATTCTGCTGGCGTGGCAAGGTGATTCGAGCCGAAGAAGTTATCGCAAAACGCTTCAACTGACCGGAGTGCACAATTGTCGATCCTTTCAGGCCGAGAGCGCATCGCGCTTGCATGAAATAGCAACGGAATTGGCAGGATTCTCGCGGGCAAAAACGGGACCGCATTTCCGTTTGTCGCCCGGCATGGAAACTGCACTGCAAGCTCCGCACGCGGTAAATAATATCGACAATCTCATTTCCCACTTATGAGCGAGCGCAAGGCAATCGGGATCGATCTGGGCACTACCTTCTCCGCTGGGGCGCACATCGATGCCTACGGCAAACCGCAGATCATTCCCAACGCCGAGAGTGAACGGATCACTCCCTCGGTGATTCTGTTCGACGGCGAGAGCGCGATCGTGGGCACGCTCGCCAAGAACAACTCGGTCTCCGAGCCGGAGAAGATTGTCGATTTCGTCAAGCGCGAGATGGGCAAACCGAAGGAGCAATTTCACCGCGAATTCGGCGGCAAACTTTATTCTGCGGAAGAACTCTCCGCGCTCATTGTGAAAAAGTTGAAAGCGGATGCGGAAAAATATTTACAGGCGCCAGTAACCGATGCGGTCATCACTGTTCCGGCATACTTTAACGACGCCGAGCGCACGGCCACCATTACCGCCGGACAATTGGCGGGATTAAACGTTCTCCAGATTATCAACGAGCCGACGGCGGCGGCGCTCGCTTACGGGCTCGACAAGCTCGACGAGAACCAGACGGTGTTCGTCTTCGATCTTGGCGGGGGCACTTTCGACGTCACCATCATGCGGATCGAGGACCAAAAGATCGAGATGATCGCGACCAACGGCGATCACCGCCTGGGCGGCAAAGATTGGGACGACGTGATCGTTAATCTGGTGGCGGAAGAGTATAGCGCTGCGCATGGCGAAAACCCGCTGCTCGATCTGGCAAGTTATCAAGACCTCCAGACCCGCGCGTTGGCCGGCAAGATCCAGCTTTCAAGCCGGCCACATACCGCCATCGTCCACCATCACAACGGCAAAAGCGTGAAAGTGGAGTTGACCCGGGAAGATTTTGAAGAGCGCAGCCGTCATCTGGTCGAGAAGTGCAAAACGATTTGCGAGATCGTGATGCAGGAGGCGAAAATGAAGTGGGACAACATCGACAAGATCCTACTGATCGGAGGTATGACCCGCATGCCGATGGTGCGCGAGATGATTTCGCAATTGTCTTCCGCGCCACTCGTCAGCGACATGAACCCGGATGAAGCGGTGGCAGTGGGCGCGGCGATTCAAGCCACCTTGTCGATGTTGCGCGAGGAAGAAAAGACCGGCAAAAAACTGCTCGGCGAAAATACGCGGCAGCAATTTTCGTCTCGCGATGGCCATTTGATTCAGATCACCGACATCACCTCACACACGCTCGGCGTAGTGTTATGGGATGAAACGCACCTCGAGGAATATGTCTTCCCGATGATCCGGAAGCGGACCGCCATCCCGGCCAGCGCGAAAAACTCCTTTGGCATCGCGAGCGCAAACATGCAGCGTGCCGTGGTCAAGGTTGTAGAAGGAGAAAGCACGCTCCCGGGCGAATGCACGCCATTGGGCCTTTGCGATGTGACACTGCCGCCGTTCTTACCGAAAGGCTCTCCCGTGGAACTCACCTATCACTACAACGCCAATCAAGTGCTAGAGGTGAACGTGGAAGCAAGCGGCAATCGCTCCAAGGTATCGATCGAGCGCAACACAGGCCTGGCGCCAGAAGAGATGGAAAAGGCCATCTCCGGTCTCGGAAAGGTGACCGTTGAGTAGGAATGCCTAAATGCGACATCAGTTTTCCCACTCCGCTGCCGGACGATCCAAACAAATGGGATGGGTGGAATAATTACCGGTCGTCAAATTTCTACGAGCGGCTTTGCCTTGATCCTCGGGCCAATCCGAGCAACGAACTGATCGAGGAACATTGCCGGGAACTGTTGCGCTGGTGGCAGAAAAAATTGCCACTCAAAAATCAACCCAGCAATCCTCTGGCGCAGTTACTCCGCGCCGGCCTGGAAGAATCGTCCCGCTACCTCACCGAGGCGCGGGTGGAGCTTCTCGATCCCGAGCGTCGCCGAGCGGCGGACGACGAACTCGCGGCCCAGGAACATGAGGAGGCGGTGGCAGAGTTTCAGAAGTATCTCCTCTTCGCCATCGGCGACGGAACGCTCACCGTCGAGCAAGAAAAACATCTCATGCGTTTTGGCCGTGAACACGGGCTCACCAAAGAGCAAATGATTTTCTGGATCGAGGGCAAACTGAAGGAAAGCGGCGCTCAACGAGTCGCGCCGCCCGCGGCCGTTTCACCGCCGAAAAGAGACGGCCAAGCATCTTCCAATCCGCAGGAAGAGTTTCTGCGCATGCTTCGTTTGAGCGGGCTCGATGGCGAGGACATGACGGACGACCAACGCGACGCGTTCATCAACATGGCTGAAAATCTCGGCCTCGAGGCAGATGAGGCGGAGGACCTGGTCGATCTTTATCTGGAAGAAGCCAACGGCGCCTCCCCGGCAGAGGCCACCCCGGAAGCGCCGCAGATCGAAGTGAGCCGGCCGGCGCCGCGGGAAGCGGAGCCCAGGCCGGTCGCCGATGGTGCGTCAGTCGTCGAAGGCGAGGTTGCGGCGGAGCACGGGCGGCATGTCAATTTCCAGGATCCGCTGGTTGGCGAAATGCTCTTTGTCCCAGCGGGCGAATTCGTGATGGGAAGCGACGCGCTAGAGGCCGCGCCAAACGAGGGGCCGCTATTCAGAGTGACCCTCAATCATTTTTATTTGTCGCGTCATTTGATCACGAATGCCTCTTACGAGCAGTTCCAGCCCTCGCATCTGCGCAAGCGAATGCCCGGCGCCGGCGACCGTCATCCGGTCGTCCACGTCAGCAGCCTGGAGGCGATTAAGTTCTGCCAATGGTTGAGCGCGCGCACCCGCAAGAAATATCGTTTGCCCACCGAAGCAGAATGGGAATATGCCGCACGCGGCACCGACGGAAGAAAATATCCGTGGGGCAATTACGAAGGTCGCGGCGATCTGGCAAACTTCGCGGATCGCAATACCAATTTTGCCTGGAGCGACCGCGATATCGACGACGGGTATCCGGAAACCTCGCCGGTGGGCGCATTCCCTTTCGGGGCCAGCGCCTTCGGCATGGAAGACATGGCTGGGAACGTCTGGGAATGGTGTCTTGATTACTACGAGCCATATCGCCCGGCGCCGAAGGTGAACCCACGCGGGCCCACTATGGGCAACCGGCGCGTTTATCGTGGCGGCAGTTGGAAATCGCGCTTCAACAGTTTGAGAGCAACCGTGCGCGGCTCGAATGTGCCGACTTTTTCCTGCAACGACCTCGGCTTCCGGGTCGTGTGCGAATGCGAGTGATCTGACACGCGAAACGTAAATCGTTAAATCGTTGAAGCGTTGCCGTTTTAACGATTTAACGGTTCAAACGTTTTAACAGCGTCAACGCCACCTCACGAAGGATTGAAGCGGAACCGGGTTCGACCGCGTTTGGCGTTGGCTTTGGCCTTGCGCCGGCTTTTTTGCGACGGCGTCTCAAACGCGCGCAACCGCCGCACTTCCTCGAGAATGCCCTCGGCATCCAGCTTGTTCTTGAGCCGCTTCAACGCGCGATCCACCGGTTCACCTTTGCGAACGATCACTTCTGGCATCGAATCATTACTCCTAGTTTAGAAATTACCCGGCTTAACGGGCGAGGCCGAGCCTACTCGGGCGAGCCAACCTCGTCAACTTTTGTGAATAACCCGACCTACGAGGCTGCCGGATTGGCTGTCGTCACTTTTTGAGTGATTTCGCGCCGCAGCGCAGTGGCGCTGCCGCCGCGGGCGCGTGTCCACCAGAGGACAATGGGCGATGCGATGAAGATTGACGAGTAGGTGCCGACGACGACGCCAATGATGATGGCGAGCGAAAAATCGCGCAGCACAGCGCCGCCAAACAAAAACAGACATAGAATTGGAATGAGCGTGACGGTGCTCGTCAATATCGTGCGGCTCAACGTCTGATTGATGCTTTCGTTCATGATTTGCTCGATCGTGCCGCGGCGGCCACTGGCCAGACCTTCCCGGATTCGGTCGTAAACGACAATGGTGTCGTTGATGGAATAACCGGCAATTGTGAGGACGGCGCCGACCATGGTGAGGGTTAACTCGTGACCGAGCAGGGCAAAAACTCCGACCGTCATGAGAACGTCGTGCAAAAGGGCTACGATCGCTCCCACGGCGAAGGAAAGCTCGAAACGGAACGTGACAAAAATCAGGATGCCAAGAATGCCAAGACCGAGCGCAACGAGGGAGCTCTTCGCCAGTTCACCGCCGACGAGTGCGCCGACACGCTCGGAGCCTTCCACCATAAAACCGGCGCCCGGCATCGCCTGAATTATCTGTTTCTCCACTTTATCGCTCGTGTTCAGCGGGGTCCGGACCGTGATGTAACTCTTGCCTCCCTGCGCTGACTCTTGAATGGAAGCGTCGGCCAAGCCAAGCGGCTTCAGCGCGTCACGAACTTGTCCGACGTCGATCGTGTTCGGTGAGCTCAAAGTGATCAAATCGCCGCCACGGAAATCGACCCCAAAATTCTTTTCGCCTCGAAGATAAAAAGCGCTCGCTCCGGCAATCAGAAGCGCAAGCGAGCACATGCAGGCGAGAAAACCTTTGCCGAGAAAGTTGATGTTCTTCGACGAAATCAAATGCAACATCGACATTCGTTTTACGCGTCCGGTATCGACGAACCAGCCGAGACAGTTCCGGCCGACGATGAGCGCCGTGAATAAGGAGGCCAAAATGCCGAGCGTAAGCGAGATCGCGAAGCCTTTGACCGGTCCGCTCGCTTTCCAAAACAAAATCGCGGCCGTGATTAACGTGGTCACGTTAGCGTCGAAGATGGAGCTGAACGCTTTTTGGTAAGCGGTTTGCACCGCGATCTTGAGCGATTTTCCGAGCGCCATTTCCTCGCGCAGCCGTTCGTAAATCAGTACGCTCGCGTCCACGGCGAGGCCGATCGTCAGGATGATACCGGCGATGCCGGGTAGAGTCAGAGTGACGCCGCCAGGAATCAATTGAAACGCGCCGACCAGCAGTACTATATTTACGAGTAGCGCGAGGCAGGCGACGAGACCGGCCAGTTTGTAATAAATCAACACGCACACGAGCGTGATCGCCAGGCCCATCAAGCCGGCGAGAATGCTCGCCCGAATCGAATCCATCCCGAGCGTGGGCGAGACACTGCGCTCCTCCTCGATGCTCACTGGAGTTTGCAGCGGGTTTTCCAGCACGCTGGCCAGACCGCGCGCTTCCTTTTCCGTGAATCGGCCGGTGATAACCGCATCTCCGCCGTAGATCGCATCGCGAATCACCGGTGCGGATTGAATTACCCCGTCGAGCACAATTGCGAACCGGTGGCCCTTGTATTGCTCGGTGATTCGGCCGAATTGCTTGGCGCCTTCGCTGTCGAACTTCAATTGCACAGCCCAACCTTCGTTCCCGAAATAGGCGTGCGACTCGCTGACGCGGTTACCGCCGAGATCCGCTTTCTTTTTTACGAGCAGCCGTTCTTCTCGCGGCTTTTCGTTTCCTTCGGTGGCCGGTTTGTAAACTTCAATTCGGTACTCAGGCGGAATCACCTCTTTGCCGGCATCGATCGCCTTCAGGCGTTCGCCATTATCCGGATAAACCAAGCGGAACTCGAGCTTGGCGACGCGCGAAAGCTGGTCGCGCGCTTCCTGAATTTTTGCGGTATCGAGCCCAGGAATCTGAACCAAAATGCGATCGTTCCCGACCGGGCTGATGATGGGCTCGCCGGCACCGAAGTAATCGACTCGTTTGCGAATCACCTCCACCGCCTGGTCGAGCATTCCCTTGTTTATTTCCTTGTCGCCACCCATCAAGCGGATGAGGAACGACGTGCCGCCTTTGATGTCGAGACCAAGTGCGATTTTTTTGCCCGGTGGATAAGCAAGCCAAACGCTGAACGTGATCGCTGTGACGGTGAGGACCATGGCGATGAGTCGCTTTCGCACGCCGTGCTCGGTGGCGAAGTACCAGCCGAAGAGCGCGAGCCATGACAGCTCGATAAAAAACATGAGCGAGGGACTCATTGAATTTTCGATTTTCGATTTTCGATTTTCGATTGGGTCATCGCAATGTCGTTAGTTGAGAGCTGAGAGTTGAGAGTCGAACGCTGCGAATTTCAAATCTCTCAACTCTCAACCATCAACTCTCAACCGATTTCAGCACATTCGTAATGGCCGATTTCTCCATCTCGATCTTTACGTTATCGGCCACTTTTACGATCACGGTCGCCTCCTTCACGTTGGAGATAAGGCCGTGAATGCCGGCGTTGGTGACGACGCGATCACCTGTCTTCAAACTCGAAATCAATCTTTGCTGCTCTTGCTGCCGCTTCTTCTGCGGCCGCAACATCACGAAGTACATGATGACGAAAATGAAAATCAGCGGCACAAAAAATCCGATGCCGCCCGCGGGATTTTGGCTGGGGCCCGGCGGAGCGGCCGGCTGTGCTTGGGCGAGAAACGCGTGCAACATGGAAAAATTGGAGCGAGCGGAGCTTAAGCGCGAAAGCGCCCCCTGCAATTCATCTTTGTCAATTGCCGGCTCCTTGTGGCAGGGACGTCAAGCCGTTGCAAGACCGCACGTCGGTCAGGTCTCGATTTAAGCGTCGTCGTCGACGCGTCATGTTTATAGAGTGTCGCCTCAATAAGGAATCGGGAGTCAAGCTCCGTTAGGAGCGACATATTTGCGCGCATGTTGCTCCCGTAGCGTCGCCCTCTGGGCGACGCGATGCGCGTGAGATTCTCACGTCCGCGCCACGCTCGCCGCGGCGAGCGACTACAACGTCATTTTGAGAGGACGAACCGTATTCCATAAACGGAGCGCGCCTACGGCTCTGGAGGTTCGACCAAAATGGTATGTTACGCGAGATCGACTTCCCGCGTTTTGTAGTTCGAAACAAAGTTTTTTCGAAATTCGTCGAACGTTCCCGCTTCGACCTCGGCGCGCGCCAACTTCATGAGATCGAGATAGAAATGCAAGTTGTGCAGTGTGATAAGCCGCAATCCGAGAATTTCTTCTGCCTTGATTAAGTGGCGAACGTAACCGCGAGTGAATTCGCGACAGGCCGGACAAGCGCAATCTTGTTCAATCGGATCCTTGTCGAGGGTGAACTCAGCGTTCTTTAAATTCAGCGTGCCGGTCGACGTAAACGCGGTGCCGTTGCGGGCGAGGCGGGTCGGCAGCACGCAATCGAAGATGTCGATGCCGCGCGCGATCATTTCGAGCATTTGTGGCGGCGTGCCCAGTCCCATGGCATAGCGCGGTTTGTCGCTAGGCAAAAACGGTTCGCTCGCTTCGACCGCGCCCATCATTTCTTCCTCCGGTTCGCCCACGCTCACGCCGCCGATCGCGTAACCGTCGAATGAAAGATCGACAATCGCCTGTGCGCTCGCTTTGCGCAGATCATCAAACGTCGCGCCCTGCACGATGCCAAAGAGAAGCTGGCGCTTAATTGCGGATTGCGGATTGCGGATCGCGGATAGCTCAGCCTCCTCAGTTAAACGTTGAACGCTCGCCACGGCGGAGCCCGTCCATGGCGAAGGCGGGTTGAGCGTTGAGCGTTGAGCGTTTGCTGCTTTAGATCGCTTCGCCCAGCGCGTCGTCATCTCCAAGCTTTTCTCGGCATACTCGCGCTCGCACGGATACGGTGCGCATTCGTCCAGCACCATCGCGATGTCGCTGCCGAGGGCCGCCTGAATTTCCATCGCGATCTCCGGACTTATGAACGCCGGTGTTCCATCGACATGATTCTGAAAATGCACGCCCTCTTCGGTGATCTTGCGCAACTTTGCCAGTGAAAAAATCTGGTAGCCGCCGCTGTCGGTCAGAATCGGATCGTGCCAGTTCATAAACCGGTGCAGCCCGCTGAAATGTTTGATTACATTAATTCCCGGCCTAACGAATAGGTGATAGGTGTTGCCGAGAATGATTTGCGCCTTGAGCTCGCGTAGTTCGCGGGGACTCACCGCTTTCACGCTTCCTTGGGTACCGACCGGAATGAATGCGGGAGTGTCGATCTCGCCATGCGCCGTCGCCAGCCGGCCGCGTCGCGCGCGCGATGAAAGATTGCTTGTGATCAACTCGAACATTGCGGGTCATGTTCGTGATCGGCGAAAATGTCGCAAGCGGATTCGTTTTGGCGAGCGCACGCGGCTCGCGAAGTTTCTTTCGATTCGCGCCGCAAATTTATCGAGTTATTCAAGGGAAAAGTTCGTTTCGGCGAGCCGCCGAAACCAGCATGCGAGCAGCGTGCGCTCCCCAGATCCGCGCGCAAAAAATTCTTTGCGGCCTCGGATTTTCCCTCTATATTCGCATCCTCCGCATCAGATGTGTGAGAGGGTCACGCACTGAGCGGGTTTTTTTGTCGCCCAAAACGTGAGGTTTGGGCGGCGTTTTGTTTAAGGAAAAATGCCCACGATTAATCAGCTGATTCGGAAAGGACGACGCAAGGTATCGGTGAAATCGAAGTCACCGGCGCTGACGAATTGTCCGCAACGGCGCGGTGTGTGCGTGCAAGTAATGACGCGAACGCCGAAGAAGCCGAATTCTGCCTTGCGCAAAGTAGCAAAGGTGCGGTTGACGAATGGCCAGGAAGTGATTGCCTACATACCGGGCGAAGGGCACAACTTGCAGGAGCACTCGATCGTGCTCGTGCGTGGCGGGCGGGTGAAAGATTTGCCGGGCGTGCGTTACCACATCGTGCGCGGGACGCTCGACTCGTTAGGCGTGGATGGCCGCCGCCGCAGCCGATCGAAGTACGGGGCGAAACGGCCGAGAGCAGGGGGTGGCGGCGGCGAAGCTGCGCCCAAAGGGGGTGCGGCGAAAGAGCCCGCGCCCAAGGAAAGCGCGGCAAAGAAAGAGTAATCTAGAATAAGTACGAAAAGCGAAAATGTCTCGACGGCGGAAAGTTTACAAAAAAGAGGAGCACGTCGATTCCCGTTACGGGAGTCGGGCGGTGGCGCGCCTTATTTCCACGGTGATGAAGCGCGGGAAGAAATCGCTCGCGGAACGGATCGTTTACACCGCGATTGACAAATCGCGGGAGGGCTCCGATTCGGTCGATCCGCTCGAAATTTTAAACAAGGCGCTGGAAAACGTTCGGCCGCGGCTCGAGGTGAAATCTAGACGCGTGGGCGGCGCGACTTATCAGGTGCCGATGGAAGTGGCGCCCGGACGGCAACTCTCGCTCGCCATGCGCTGGATCGTTCAATACGCGGACAAGCGGCGCGGCACGCCGATGGCCAACGCGCTCGCGCAGGAAATCAAAGACGCGGCCGCCGGGCAGGGCAACGCGATCAAGAAACGCGAAGACACGCACAAAATGGCGCAAGCGAACCGCGCGTTTGCGCATTTCCGTTGGTAACGAATTATGCCCGCGACGCTCGAACAAAAACAAACCGCGGCGAAGAATCCGAATTCGCCTAATCGGAAGTTCCCGCTCGAGCGGACGCGCAACATTGGGATCGCCGCGCACATCGACGCCGGCAAGACGACACTCACCGAGCGCATTCTGTTTTACACTGGCATGATCCACAAGATCGGTGAAGTGCATGAAGGCACCACTGTGACCGACTGGATGGAGCAGGAACGTGAGCGTGGCATTACGATTACTTCGGCGGCGACCACTTGCGCGTGGACCCAGCGCCAGGAGCCCGGCGTTTACAAGATTTTCGAAGGGATCAAGCAGCGCATTAACATCATCGACACACCCGGCCACGTCGATTTTACCGCCGAAGTGGAGCGTTCGCTTCGCGTGCTCGACGGCGCGGTCGCGGTGTTCGATGCGGTGGCCGGGGTGCAGCCACAATCGGAAACCGTCTGGCGACAGGCGACGAAGTACAATGTGCCGTGCATTGCGTTTATCAACAAAATGGACCGCGTCGGCGCGGACTTTAAAATGTCGATCGACAGCATGCGCAAGAAACTCGGCGCCAACGCGTGGCCCGTTCTGCTTCCGCTGGGCAAAGAAGATCAGTTCAAAGGCCAGCTCGACGTTATTAATAAGAAAGCAGTCATTTATTCCGACAGCGATCAGCTCGGCTCGACGTATGAACTTGCCGACGTTCCAAAGGAATATGTCGATCTTGTCGACAAGGCTTATCACGATCTGGTCGAGCAAATTTCAAATCTCGACGACGAAGTTGCGGGGGCTGTTCTCGAAGAAAAACCGGTTACACCGGAGCTGTTGAAAGCGGGCATTCGTCGTCAAACGATTGCGAACAAGTTTGTGCCCGTCGTTGGCGGTTCGGCACTCAAGAATAAAGGCGTGCAGTACCTGGTCGATGCCGTGGTCGATTATCTGCCGAGTCCGCTCGACATTCCGCCGGCCAAGGGCATGGACCCCGACTCGCACGAGCCGATGGAGGCGCCGACGGATGACAACGCGCCGTTTTGTTCGCTTGCTTTCAAACTTTGGAGCGATCCATTCGTCGGCAAACTTATTTTCTTCCGAGTTTATTCCGGCACGCTTTCCAAAGGCGACACGGTTTACAATCCGCGCACGAACAAGCGCGAACGCATTTCGCGTTTGATTCAAATCCAAGCGGACAAGCGCGAAGACATCGAGACTTGTTACTCGGGTGACATCGCGGCTATCGTCGGAATCAAGAATATCACGACGGGCGATACTCTTTGCGACGAAGACCATCCGATCCTGCTCGAGCCGCCGACGTTTCCTGATCCCGTCATTTCAATGGCGATCGA
>Ga0137415_10000218_pt1 | contig 50159 bp, 39 predicted proteins | sample CZODoug3_1_1_16f_FD_183082 | JGI IMG/M metagenome (GOLD analysis project Ga0137415, IMG submission 183082) | Vadose zone soil fungal communities from Angelo Coast Range Reserve, California, USA - CZODoug3_1_1_16fungal (Hybrid Assembly) | ecosystem: Environmental > Terrestrial > Soil > Vadose...
GCGCCGATCGCCTTGTACCCGGACGCCCTCGTTGCGCAGATTCTCGCCGCTTCCACATATCCCACACAGATTGTCGAGGCGGATCGGTGGATGCAGAGCCGTTCCAACCTCAAGGGTGAAGAGCTGGCAAAGGAAGTCGACAAACAGCCCTGGGACCCGAGCGTAAAGGCCCTCACACAATTTCCCTCGGTTCTTGAAAACATGGACAAGAACCTCTCTTGGACTTCATCTCTTGGCGACGCATACGCCAACCAACAGCAGGACGTGACGGATGCCGTCCAGGCAATGCGTCAGCAAGCTCACAAGGCCGGCCACCTCAATAGCAACGAACAGGAGAAGGTAACGACTCAAGGGAACACAATCATCATCGAACCGGCCAATCCTGAGGTCGTCTATGTACCTGCCTATGACCCCTGGCTCGTGTATGGCGAGCCGATCGTCGCGTATCCGGGCTGGTATCCCGTGCCGGGAATCTTCCTGGCCGGAGCGGGGATTGGATTTGGAATTGGCTTTGGAGTCGGCTACTTCGGAGGATATGGGTGGGGCTGGCATCACTGGGGATGCGACTGGCATGGCCACCGGGTGATTTACAACCACAGCACCTACATCTCCCACAGCCGGACGATCATTAATCGCAACAACTTCAACCACAACGATTTCAATCACCGCAACTTCAACCACGGCAACGCGTTCCACGGAAGCAGGCCCGGCGGCGCAGGTCAAGGGTTCCACGGGTCTTCGGCGCCTCACTTTCAGCCGGGAACGCGCTCTGGGGCGTTCAGTGGGTTTGATCACGGTGGCAATATCCGGGGCTTTTCCTCTCGCGGGCGGTCGAGCTTCGGGGGCGGCTCTCATGGAGGCGGTTTCCATGGTGGCGGTGGCGGGCGACATCGGTAATCACATGCGCCAGCCGGTAGAGCTTATCGAGAATCTAAGAATGGAGAAGAACACCATGCTGCACAGAATTTCATACTTTGCTCAACTTGAAAGAAAGAACCTTGTTCGGTTTGCAGTGCCTGTTCTGTTCGCGCTTTCCTTGGGATGTTCGTTTGCACCAATGTTCGCCCAGCAGCCGAGACAGCGAACCTTTGCCTCAGCCGAAGATGCCAGTCGCGCTCTCTTTGACGCAATGCAACTGCAGGACGAAGGGGCTCCCTTGAGCATCCTCGGAACTGACGGAAAGGAAATCCTCTCAACCGGTGATGCAACAGAAGATTCGGACGCTCGCGCTGGATTCATCGTCAAATACCGGGAGATGCATCGGTTCGTGACCGAACCGGACGGAACTGTCACGCTAGTTGTCGGGGCGGAAAACTGGCCGTTTCCGATTCCCTTGGTGAACCACCACGGTGCGTGGTATTTCGACACGGACGCAGGGAAAGACGAGGTCTTGTTCCGGCGCATCGGCAAAAATGAACTTGCCGCCATGGAAGCGTGCCGCGATTTGGTCACGGCGCAAAAACAATATTTCGCGCACCCGCCGGGAGACCTCCCCAAGCAATTCGCACAGAGACTGGTTAGCGATGAGGGCCGTCACGATGGTCTGTATTGGCACGGTGCTGATGATGAGTTCGATAGCCCGATCAACCCTCTCATCGCCTACGCGCGACAGAACCTCCCAACCGACCAAGTTGGCGAACATGTTCCGTTCAATGGATATATGTTCCGAATCCTCACGAGCCAAGGACCACATGCACCGGGCGGCGCCAAGAACTATATCGTCGATGGCAAGATGACCGCGGGATTCGCCTTCGTCGCTTACCCTGTGGAGTACCGCTCCTCGGGTGTGATGACTTTCATCGTCGACGAATCCGGAACCATTTACGAAAAGAACCTTGGTCCTAACACAACAAAGCTGGCACAAGCGGCGACCGCCTACGACCCGGATTCCACCTGGCACAGGGAGGAATGAGCGATGGCGGGAGGAGAGACGAAACTATGCGTAAGCGAAATCTCGCGGCATTGCTGTTTGGTCTTCTCATATTCAGCGGGCTTTTAATTTCAGCGCGCCCCAACCCACAAGCTTCCGGAGCTCCCACTCCACTCGCTGCAAGTCCACAGACCAATCTTGGTGGCCGGATGCCTCCGTTGTTCGATCAGAATGTGGCGAGGGTTGTTGCCGACGTCGATCGGATTGAAGCCGACACTCTCAGCCAGATGGCCCGCACCCCGCTCGATCGCCAAGGACAGGTCCGCACCCTGGGAAAGTTACTGCTCTTCGATAAGCGCCTCTCGGTCAATCAAAACGAAGCATGCAGCTTCTGTCATACGCCGGAGACGGGATTCACCGGGCCGATTCAATCTTTGAATGAGACCACTGTGTCCTATCCAGGATCAGTCAGAACGCGATTCAGCAATCGAAAGCCCCAGAGCTACATGTACGCACCTTTCTCACCCGTGCTCCACTACAACGCACTCCAGGGTGACTTTGTTGGCGGGAATTTCTGGGACATGCGCGCGAGCGGCTACCGCTTACAGAATCCCAGCGCGGAACAAGCGCAGGGACCGCCGACGAATCCTGTAGAAATGGGTTTGCCGGATTCGTCCTGTATTGCGTATCGCCTGTCGCACGCTCCCTATCGCCAGCTGTTTGAGTCGGTGTGGGGCGCGGACTCGTTTACCATTCACTGGCCTCCCAATGTAGAAAGGGTTTGCGCGACTCCAGGGCCGCCACCGGCGAATGATCAATTCCCGGTCCACTTGAGTCCAGCAGACCGAGCTCGCGCCGACCATATCTACGACGGGTTTGGGCTGGCGATTTCCGCATACGAATTCTCGCCAGAGGTGAGTCCGTTCACGTCTAAGTACGACTACGTGCAGGCGGAAAAAGACCAATTCACGCAGCAGGAAAAATTGGGCTATGAGCTTTTCCGCGGCAAGGCGCGATGCAACGAGTGTCATCGCGATGGCGGGCCCGGCGAGGAGCCCCTGTTTACAGACTTTACCGCTAGTAATCTCGGCGTCCCCGGAAATCCGCGATTGCAATTCTACTACGAAGGCCGGCCCGACCAACGCGGCTACACTCCCGACATTGCTGGCAACATCGCTGGAGCGGCATACATCGATAGGGGAGTTGGATCCTTTCTGCGTACGCTGCAAAGTGATAGCGGCCAACTCAATCCTGATTCTGAGTGGATCAAACACGCGCCGGAGTTCGACGCGAAGTTCCAGGTACCCACTTTGCGCAATGTCGATATGCGTCCAACGCCAAGCTTCGTTAAGGCCTACATGCACAATGGCTATTTCAAAAGCCTGAAGGAAGTGGTGCATTTTTATAACACCCGCGACGTCTTACCCGAATGCAAGGCAGGCGATTCCGGCGAAAAGGTCTCCTGCTGGCCAGCGCCCGAAGACTCAACCAACCTCAATAAGAGGCAACTCGGCAACCTTAAACTGACAGACCAGGAAGAAGATGCCCTCGTCGCTTTCCTGAAGACACTCAGCGACGGGTACAAAGTGCCGGGAGCACAGACAGCGAAGTAAGTTTAATTTTTGATTTCGTAGGCACGCGCGTACGACTTTTTTGGTTCGGATCCAAAATGCGTTCAACCACTCGAGCTTTGATGCCGGCCAAGGTGCCTGATCTACGCGATAGGGTCCCACTGCTGGCTCCCCTGCGGAAGGATGTGGCTTCAATCGGACCGCGGTGGCTACCACTTGTCCTGGTCCTGGGGGCGATAGTCGGGGTGGCGTATGCCGACCATCTCGTTGTTTCGATTTCACTGGTGTACCTTTATATCTTTCCTCTAGGCGTTAGCGCGATTCTGCTGCGCAGGGAAGTCGCCTACAGTCTGATACCGGTTTGTGTCTTGTTCCATGACTATTGGTCACCGCGGATTATCCATCCCGGGCTCCGAGTCTTCGATAATCTCTTGGCTTTGTTATGCTTCTCATTCATCGTTTACGTCATCCGGCGGTATATTGACCAGAGGGAATTGCTTGCCAAAACGATACAGCAGCAACGAAACGACCTTCTTCGGGATGTGGAGCTCGCCGCGCAGGTTCAGCGAATGTTTCTTCCCATGGGCAAGCCAGCCATTGCCGGACTTGAAATCGCCGGCATGATGCAACCGTCCAAGGGCGTAGGCGGCGACTACTATGACTATATCCCCATCGATGCGCACACCATCCAGGTCGTGATTGCCGACGTAGCCGGGAAAGGCGTCCCAGCGGCCCTCTTAATGTCCGCGACAGCGGCAGCCATGCGGCTTGAAGCGAATCGCGATCGAAACATGCTGGAACAAGTGGAAAGGTTGAATACCGAGATCGGCGCAATGTCGCATCCCGAACGGTATGTGACATTGCTGGTTGCGGAAATCGACACATACAAACGGATAATCCACTACGTGAACTGCGGCCACAATCCCGCGCTTCTGTTTCGAGCAAAGACGGGCACGCTCACGCGCATGGACTCGTCTTGCCCACCCATCGGGCTATCTCCAGACGAGATTTGCGAGCTGGCCTCTGCTGACCTTACAGCGGGCGACGTGCTGGTTTTCTATACAGACGGCGTCACTGAGGCAGAGAACGGGCTTGGCCAAGAATTCGGCATGGAGCGTCTTTCTGCCGCAGTGCTCCGCGGTTCTTTGCTGCCCGCCGAGGACCTCATGGCCAATATCTACAACTCTGCAGCAGATTTTTGCGGCGATGTTGGTTTCCATGATGATGTCACGATTGTCGTGGTCAAATGCCACCTCAACGGCTCCCCCAGCATTACTGCGTAACCTCACCAGAGAAACGTTCTACTTCGTGCTGAGACCTGGACCGGGACGCAGAGGCCCCGTCATTATTAAGTTCCTTCCTCCGTCCCGAAGTCGATGTCCATCCCGACAGACACCCTGTCAGGGTGCTGACAATCATCCAATGCGCTGGACTCTTTGCCCTTCATCCTCCGCGACTTATTCCGTGGCTCTCCTCCTAAATGCCCTGTTTTCAACTACTTCCTGGAGCTCTCGCTCACCCTTCACAGTGGCATCCAGGCTGCATCCTTCAGGATTTGAGGCAAGAAGAACCGCCGGAGGGATATCACATGAGAAAGTTGTCAAGCTTCCTGAGCAGCATTTTAATGGTTGTCCTGCCATTCCTCGCTGAGGTGGCGAACGCATCGGACAAGACCAAGGATGACGATCGATTGAGAAACTGTGGCTCGGTCCTGAAAGAGATCCTTGACGTTCCGGACAACATTCCGCAAGGCCTGCTCGACAAAGCAGACTGCGTCGTTGTCTTTCCTTCCGTCCTAAAAGCCGCATTCATCATTGGCGGAAGCTACGGTCGGGGCGCCATGTCGTGTCGCAAAGGCGAAAACTTCCGGGGACCGTGGGGCGCTCCCACAATGATGGCTCTTGAGGGCGGCAGCTTCGGTTTTCAGATCGGGGGACAAGCTACGGATTTTGTCTTGCTCGTTATGAATGAGAGTGGCGCGAGGGGCATTCTCGCCAGCAAGGTCAAGCTGGGAGGCGACGCTTCGGTGGCCGCAGGCCCCGTCGGCCGCGATTCGTCAGCCGAAACGGACGCGACCCTGCGTTCCGAAATCTTGAGCTACTCAAGGGCGCGTGGATTGTTCGCCGGAGTCTCTCTCGAGGGTTCCACAATCCGTCCGGACAATGGCGACAACCGCCGTGTATATGGCAAGGAGATTCCTGCGCGGGAAATTGTTCTATCCGGAACAGTTGCTGTGCCCCCAGCGGCCGAGCAGTTGATCTCGACCTTGGATGCCAAGACCCCGAAGCATAGGACATAAGGTCAATTTGGTTATTGCAGTCGGCTAAGCCGAAAGGGTGAATTATGTGGATTGTTAGGGTCGCGCTGAAACGCCCGTACACGTTCGTGGTGCTGGCTATCCTGATCTTGATTCTTGGAACGCTGTCCATTTTTCGCACGCCAACGGACATCTTTCCAAACATCAACATTCCTGTGGTGAGCATTATCTGGAACTACTACGGGCTGTCGCCGGCGGAGATGTCCAACCGAATTATCACTCTTCAAGAGCGCAACTTAACGACAATCGTGAATGATATTGAGCATCTCGAGTCGCAGTCACTGAATGGCGTCGCTGTCATAAAGGTCTTTTTTCATCCCGGCGTCAATATCAGCATGGCGATTGCGCAGATTGCAGGCCAATCTCAAACGCAGCTCAAGCAGTTGCCAGCAGGCACGACGCCGCCACTGATCATTACCTATAGCGCTTCCAGCGTGCCCATTCTCCAGATGGCTTTGTCCGGCCCCACGCTTTCGGAGCAGCAGTTAAACGACCTAGGCCTGAATTTCATCCGGCCCCAGCTTACTTCGGTACCGGGCACGGCAGTCCCGTACCCCTATGGCGGCAAACAGCGCCAGGTTCAGGTGGACTTAAACACCGCGGCACTGCAATCGAAAGGCTTGTCGCCTGCTGACGTGGTGAATGCCATCAGCGCTCAGAATCTCATTCTCCCGGCCGGAACCGCCAAGATGGGGAAATTTGAATACAACGTCGACATGAATGGGAGCCCCACAACTATTGCAGAGCTGAACAACCTCCCGATCAAAGCTGTGGGAGGTACGACGATTTACATTCGCGATGTCGCAAACGTCCGCGATGGATTCCCCCCGCAAACCAATATCGTGCGCGTGGACGGGCGTCGATCAACTTTAATGACCATTCAAAAGATCGGAACTGCGTCTACGTTGGACATCATCTCTGCAATCAAGAACCTGTTGCCAAGTGTCAAGAACACGCTTCCGCCGGACCTTCAAATTCGGCTGCTCGGAGACCAATCCGTCTTCGTCCGTGGCGCCATTTCCGGCGTTTTGCGAGAGGCGCTCATCGCCGCCTGCCTTACTGCAGTCATGATTCTCCTGTTTCTCGGAAGTTGGCGCAGCACGCTAATCATCGCTATTTCGATTCCTCTTTCCATTTTGACTTCGATCATTCTTCTCAGCGCCTTAGGAGAAACGATCAACATCATGACTCTGGGTGGTCTGGCGTTGGCCGTTGGCATCCTGGTGGATGATGCGACGGTCACGATCGAGAATATTCACGGATTTCTGAGCAAGGGCAAAGAGACGGAAGAGGCAATTCTTCTTGGAGCGGAACAGATTGCAGTGCCGGCTCTGGTTTCAACACTCAGCATCTGCATCGTCTTTGTGCCCATGTTTTTGCTCACCGGCGTCGCCCGTTACCTATTTGTGCCCATGGCGGAGGCCGTTGTCTTCGCAATGTTGGCTTCCTACCTGCTTTCGCGGACTCTCGTGCCGACCATGGCCAAGTATCTCCTCAAAGCTCATGCTGAAGAAGGCTCGCACGCCCCCAGCAAGAATCCTCTTGTGCTGTTTCAAGCGCGGTTTGAACGCAACTTTGAGAGGATTCGCACCGCATATCGCGGGCTACTCGTCGCTTGTGTCCGTCACCGCCGCATTTTTGCCGGCTCCTTTCTCGCCGTGTGCGCATTCTTCTTCGGGCTTTACCCTTGGCTGGGACAAGACTTCTTCCCATCCGTGGACAGCGGCGAATTTACCCTGCATCTCCGCGCTCCGACCGGCCTGCGTATTGAAGAGACGGCCGCCCTGTGTGACCGCGTGGAGGCCGAGATCCGCAATCAAATACCACCCGCCGAGTTCTCTGGAGTGATCGACAACATCGGATTGCCTTATAGCGGCATCAACCTTTCCTACAGCAATTCGGCGCCGGTTGGAACCGCTGACGCGGACATCATGGTCGCGCTCTCGCCGAAGCACCGGCCAACAGCAGGTTATGTGCATGACTTGAGGTTGAAGCTGGCGCAGGATTTTCCTGGAGTCACCTTTTATTTCCTGCCCTCGGATATGGTGACTCAAATCTTGAACTTTGGTCTGCCTGCACCTATTGATATTCAAGTTATCGGAAATGATCTACAGGCCAACCGGCAATTCGCGGACACGCTGCTGGAGAAGGTCAAGTACGTTTCGGGGACAACGGATCTCCGCATTCAGCAAACCTTTGACCAGCCGAAGTTTCACATTGATGTGGATCGCACCAAAGCTCAAGAAATCGGTTTCACCCAGCGAGAGGTTGCGAATAATCTCCTGATAACGCTGAGCGGTAGCTTTCAGACTGCACCAACTTTCTGGCTGAATCCGAAAAATAGCGTTAGTTATCAGGTTGCGACACAAACACCGCAGTACCTGGTTCAGTCATTGCAGGATCTGGAGAACATTCCAGTTACCGGTACGAGTACTGCTCCGCCCTCCATACTTGCGAGTCTCGCTTCGTTTAGCCGCAATTCCGACTTGAGCGTGGTCTCTCATTACAATGTCTCCCCGGTGATCGATATATTCGGCTCTGTGCAAGGTCGTGATCTCGGAGCCGTTTCGAAGGACATCTTCTCCATTCTAAAAACTAGTCAGAAGGAGCTTCCCCGGGGTTCGCAAATCGTAGTGCGTGGCCAGATCCAGACGATGAAGTCCTCTTTCTTGGGTTTGTTGACAGGGCTCGCATTCGCCATCGTCCTGGTTTACCTCCTGATTGTCGTTAATTTTCAATCGTGGCTCGACCCGTTCATTATTCTCATGGCGCTTCCAGCGGCGCTCGCTGGAATTGTGTGGTTCTTGTTTGTGACCGGCACGACGATTAGCGTGCCCGCTCTTACGGGATCGATCATGTGCGTCGGAGTGGCAACGGCGAACAGCATCCTGGTAGTCAGCTTCGCAAAAGAACAATTGGCTGCAGGACGCTCGGCGGCCGAAGCGGCGGTGGAGGCAGGATTTGCGCGCTTCCGGCCCGTGCTGATGACCGCTCTGGCTATGATCATCGGAATGATGCCTATGGCGATCGGGCTGGGAGAGGGTGGAGAACAAAATGCGCCTCTCGGTCGCGCCGTTATTGGCGGGTTGCTCTTCGCCACGGTGTCTACCCTGTTTTTCGTCCCTACGGTGTTCAGTATGGTGCACAGTCTTCGTCATCGCCTGGCTGAATCCGGAATTCCAAAATAGAAGCTCTTTACGAGCAAAAAAGGTGTGCCAATGTCGCAAGAAACACAAGTTGTCGCGAACGCGCCGCAAAAGCAAAGCGCTTTCAACGCGAAATATCGCGCGAGACGTAGATGGCTCCTCGCTCTGATAGCTGTTCTGGCGGTTGCGGGGATTTTGGTTTCCGGCATCGTTCGGCGCGTTCGGGCGCGAGCCACTGTGAGCGCCGAAACTGCCACTATGGCTGTGCCGTCGGTCAATGTCGTTTCTCCACAGCGTACCGCACCGTCGCACGAGCTTGTGTTGCCCGGCAACGTAGAACCCTACATGACAGCTCCGATTTATTCGCGTACCAGTGGCTATGTGAAGAGGTGGTACGTCGACATCGGAGGGCGCGTAAAAAAGGGCCAGCTTCTCGCTGAGATCGACACACCCGAAGTCGACCAGCAGCTCCTGCAATCACGCAGCAATCTGGCCACAGCCCAGGCCAACCTCAAGCTCGCAGAGATCACCAACACCCGCTACCAGGGCCTGCTGAAGACCAATGCAGTATCTCAACAGGATGCAGACAATGCGGCGGGAACTTTCAATGCAAATCAGACGACTGTTCAAGCCATGCAAGCCAATGTGAAGCAACTGGAAACTCTGCAATCTTTCGAAAAGCTCTATTCTCCGTTCGATGGCATCGTTACCGTGCGTAACGTCGACGTCGGCGACCTGATCAACTCCGGTAGCGCACCGGGCACGAAGACCGACCTATTCCATGTCGCGCAACCCGGGAAATTGAGGGTGTATGTCTTTATACCCGAGGAGTACTCACAAGCTGCCACACCAGGGCTGACGGCAGAGCTAACCCTGGCTGAGTTTCCCGGGAGTCGCTTCTCAGGGAAGTTAGTGCGCACCGCCAACGCCATCAACCTCGCAACCCGCACCTTGCAGGCCGAAGTTGACGTGGATAATCCCACGGGCAAGTTGTTGTCCGGTTCGTATGCCGAAGTCCATTTGAAGCTTGCGGGACTGGCCTCTGCTCACCTTTTGCCGGTTGACACTCTGCTGTTTCGATCCGAAGGTCTCCAGGTCGCCGTTGTAAAAGATGGCAAAGTGGTGCTCACAAAGGTTACGCCTGGTCACGATTTCGGAAATCAAATCGAAATCCTGGCTGGCCTGAACGGCGACGAATCGGTAATTCAGAATCCGCCGGATTCCATTCTCACAGGACAACAAGTGCACATCGCGAAGACGGCATCGCCAAGTGGCGCAGGAGGAGGCCAATGAGCCTGCAGCACAACGCGAACGCGCAGATGCGAGTTTGGAAGCGCGCTCCGGCTATCGTCGGCCTTGCCGGCGTGCTCTCCATGGCCGGTTGTACCGTGGGGCCAAAATATCACCGCCCGGCAGCAGAGGTCCCTCCAGCTTATAAAGAGGTGGGCGACTGGAAACCTGCCCAGCCAAATGACCAAAATCTCGGCGGCAACTGGTGGGAGACTTTTCAGGATCCTCAACTCAATACCCTGGAAGCTCAGGTCAACGTCTCCAACCAGAACTTGAAAGCCGCTGAAGCCCAATACACCCAAGCTCGCGCGCTGCTCCGCTACCATCGGGCCGATCTTTTTCCAACTGTGGGCGCCAACCCGTCCGCAACCCGCAGCAAAACGTCCGCCAACCATCAGCCGCACAGCCCGACGTTCAACGGAGTCACTGTCAACGACTTTCAGATTCCTTTCGAATTGTCTTACCAGATCGACGTCTGGGGCCGCGTACGCCGCACCGTTGAGTCCTATCGCGATCAGGCGCAAGCCAGCGCAGCCGACCTAGCCGCGGTGAACCTCTCGATGCATTCCCAGTTAGCGTTGTTTTACTTCCAGGCCCGCGTGCTCGATGCCGAGGAGCAGCTTCTGAACTCGACCGTCAAGCAGTATGAGCAAGCATTGGAGTTAATCAACAGTCGGTTTGCCGGAGGTATAGCTTCCGATGTCGAAGTGCAGCAAGCGGAGACCCAACTGGAAACAACCCGCGCTCAGGCCATTGATGTTGGAGTTGCCCGCGCACAGTACGAGCACGCAGTTGCAGTCTTGATTGGCAAGCCCCCGGCGTCTTTCAATCTGGCTCCTCTTCCTCTCACTATGCCTCCTCCCCCGATTCCCGTGGGCCTGCCTTCAGAACTGCTCGAGCGGCGACCAGACATCGCAGCCGCTGAGCGCCTCATGGCCTCCGCCAACGCGCAGATTGGGGTCGCCAAGTCCGCCTACTATCCGCTCGTCAATTTGGCAGCCTTGGGAGGCTTTGACAGTGGCTCTGTCACAACATTACTCTCCGGCCCGAGCATTTTGTGGTCGGCCGGGCCATCGGCTCTGTTTACTATCTTCGACGTAGGGAGGCGGAGGGCTACGTCAGACCAGGCCGTAGCCGCGTACGATCAGGCCGTCGCCAACTATCGCCAAACCGTGCTGACGGGCTTCCAGCAGGTCGAGGACAACGTAGCTGCATTGCGGATCCTTGAGCACGAAGCTCAGGTTCAGGACCAAGCCGTCGTCGCAGCTCAGAAATATCTGGAACTCGCCATCACTCGCTACAAGGGTGGCGTCACCAGCTACCTCGAAGTAACCACCGCTGAGACTGCAGCTCTTTCCGACGAGCTCACTTCGGTGAGTATTCTCGGCCGCCGCATGGTGAACGCTGTGCTGCTTGTCCAGGCCTTGGGCGGTGGATGGGATAGTACAGACTTGCCCGAACGTCCCGAATGTTGCGCCAAGCTGACGAGTGCTTCAAGGTAGTGGAGCTCGTTCCTCGCATCATTGAGTCCCGTTGAGTGTGCTAATCACGCCCTCCCACACATCGCATCCACCATTCTGACACCATGCCAAGTTACGGACGCGCCGCCAAGGCCCAGTCGCGCCTTCTTTGCTGTTGTACAGGCTGAGGACCTACAAGCTCCGTTGAGCATCCTCGGACCAGCCGGAAAGGATGTCCTCTCGTCGAGTGACTCAGAGGAGGATCTGGATACTTGAAGGAAGGACGAGCAAACGATTACTCACAACTGCTAGGCCCGATCCCGGCGGGGCCAGAGGCAAAACAAAGAAGAGGGCTCTAAAGCACAGCGACGCTAATACACACTAGACAAACGAGTTGCAATGAAAATATAAATGAGAAGCTAGGAAACTGATGCAGACTAGAAGAAAATACTTGACACACCTGTTCTCGGAGAGTTAGGGTGCCTGACATCTGAGCAATCGTTTACTCACGCTATCCTAAAGCAACTGGTTTGTAGGGTCGGTAAAGATTGCGGATGGGAGTAAACGTTTGCCATCGTCTTGAATTTACTTTCTTTTCTTTGGGTTCCCCCCGGGGCGCGGTTTTGATTTCCTGAAGTACTAGAACGAGTCATCAATTATGGAAGATTTCCTAACGCTTATCCCGGACACCGCGAAACCGCTCGCGTATTACGATCATCCCTTCTTCGCTAAATATCCAGCCATTACGCGCAATGCTTTCGGTAAAGGCACCTTGACGTACGAAGGAACTGCAACAGAGTGTAGTTCTGGATGTTCTGAAGCAGGCTTAACGGGTCCTGACCAGGAGCCGCCTGTGCCGCTTCGCGTCAAACACGGTTCGAACCGTACTCTCTCAAGCGACCATCGCCGAAGGTCAGCAAGGAACACTGAAGCCGTGGGATGCGGTTATCGTAGAGGAGAAGTCGCCAGGTCTTATGAGCCATTTGGACCATCGGTGCAGGCCGTTCCTGCATTGCGAGATCACGCTGCTCATCCTTCATAGCTACTACCCCAAGACTAGCGACAAACGATTTGCATATTCAGAATGAGTTTTCTCGGCTACCTATACTACGATTGCAAGTGGAACCGGGTAATTCTGCAATCCTGGCGGGCGGATCTTTGGCCCAGATCGAATTGCAGGGAAAATTTACGCTGAAGTAGCAAAGAGGAGTGCGATAGCAACCCCATGACCTATGCCCCGGCTTTGCTGAACTCGGAGCGGTTGGTGCATCTTGCTCCGGTGGACCTTGCGATCATCGCCATTTATTTCCTCGCTGTGTTGGGGATTGGATTCTATCTAAAGCGCTTTGCCAAAACCGGCGAAGATTTCTTCTTGGCTGGCCGCGAAATGACGGCGTGGGTAGCAGGACTCGCTTTCGTTTCCGCCAACCTCGGATCGCTGGAACTGCTGGGCTGGGCGGGGTCCTCCTATCAATACGGAATCCTCGCTGCCCATTGGTATTGGATTGGCGCCATTCCGGCAATGGTGTTTCTAGGTATCGTGATGATGCCGTTCTACTACATTTCGAAGACGCACTCTGTTCCGGGGTATCTCCAACTGCGCTATGGTTCCGCGGCCAGCGCGTTGAGCGCCGTCACCTTTGCCATCATGACCGTTCTGATGTCGGGCGTAAATATGTACGCGATGGCCGTCGTAATGAAGGTAGTGCTCGGCTGGAATATTAATTTCAGCATTTGGGTGTCGTCGGTGACGGTGGGCCTGTATGTTGCCGCGGGCGGCCTCTTTTCTGCAATATTCAACGAAGTCTTGCAATTTTTCTTGATCTGGTTCGGCGCGCTGCTCATTCCCATCCTTGGATTAATCGAAACTGGTGGATGGAAGGGTATGGTGGCGCGCATTCAGCAGAATTTTCCCGGTCAGGATTACACGCATATCTGGGGCCCTCTCGGCCGCTTTCAAGATAATCCCATGGGCATGCACTGGACCGGCATTGTGTTTGGCTTGGGCGCGGTGCAAGCGATGGGTTATTGGACCACGGATTTTCTTGTGGTGCAGCGCGTGCTGTCTGCCAAGGACATCCGCTCGGCGAAGATGGCTCCGATCATAGGCTCCTTTTTCAAGATGGCCGTGCCTTTCATCGTGATTCTTCCAGGCTTGCTTGGTTTGGCAGTCCTGCCCCAGCATTTGGTGCCAGCGAGCAGTCTGCAACCAGGGCAGTACAGCTATAACGAAGTGCTCCCGCTGATGCTTGCGCGCTATTGTGGGCCCGGTCTGTTAGGGCTCGGAATCACTGCGCTGGTCGCGGGATTTATGGCGGGAATGGCGGGGAACGTCAGCGCTTTCGCCACTGTCTGGACGTATGACCTCTATCGTCCATTCCTGCGAAAGACCGCCCCCGATCAACATTACGTTTCGATGGGGCGCTGGTGCACGATGATCGGTCTGGTCATCAGCATTGGCACTGCTTATCTGGCGATGGGCTTTGCCAGCATCATGGACTACGTGCAGGCGTTGTTTGGTTTCTTCATTGCGCCGTTGTTTGGGACTGTTCTACTCGGGATGCTGTGGAAGCGCGTCAGCAGGGCCGCCGGCTTCTGGGGGCTGCTAGCCGGAACATTCTCTTCCATCGGGATGTTCGTGGCGATGAAGCTGGATCCGCGTTATGTCGCGGTGTTCGCGCTCTCACCGCACGCCAAGGCCTTGGCGCAGGACATGTATCAGGCACTATGGTCCTGCGTGATATGTGTGACTGTCACGGTTCTCGTCACGCTCGTGACCAAGCCGCGGCCCGATGAGGAGCTGAAAGGGCTGGTCTACAGCCTCACGGAAGTACAACAAGAGGGGAGCGTCGGGCTAATTCGCCGCCCGGCCTTTTGGGGCGCCGTGGCCATTGCGATTTTCTTGGTACTACAGATAGTCTTCTGGTGATCAAGATGAGCGAAAAACGTCATATCGTTCCGGTCTGGTTCTTTGTCGGGGTTTTGCTTTTGATCTACGGTTGCTTGATTTTTGTGAGCGGGCTTGCCGAATGGTCAAACCCTCCCAGCACCGTGCTGGCTGAGCTGCACGCGCCCGTGTGGTGGGGCGGACTACTGATTATCCTGGGTGGCGTGTACGTGGCTGTTTTCCGCCCGAAAAAAGACGCGTGAAGGAGTATCAGAGGAATGGGCACGAAGTCTACATTCGGTCTCATCATCGGCAATCGAGGGTTCTTCCCCGATCACCTGGCCAAGAGCGGCCGTGAGGAGATGATCCAGGTTCTGAATTCCGCGGGGATTGAGGTGGTGGTCCTCGGCCCGGAACAGAGCAAGCACGGCGCGGTCGAAACACACGAAGAAGCGAAGCGCTGCGCGGCATTATTTCGTGCCGCCAGCGATCGCATCGACGGTGTCATCGTTTCTCTGCCGAATTTCGGCGATGAGCGTGCCATTGCTGACACCCTGCGATTGGCGAGCCTGCATGTGCCGGTACTCATTCAGGCTACGCCCGACACACCTTCAAAGATGGGCATTGCGCACCGTAGGGATAGCTTTTGCGGAAAAATGTCCACATGCAACAATTTGAAGCAGTACGGAATTCCTTATTCGCTGACGACGCTGCATACTGTCGGTCCCAATTCAGAAGAGTTTAAGAAAGATCTCGAATGGTTTGCCGGAGTCTGCCGGATTGTGAAAGGCTTGAAGAACCTGCGCATCGGGGCGATTGGCGCCCGGCCTGCTGCCTTCAACACCGTGCGCTATAGCGAAAAGCTGCTGGAAGCTGGTGGTATCTCGGTCGAAACGCTCGATCTTTCTGAAGTTCTTGGCCGCATCAGCCGGATGAAGGACACTGATGAGGCCGCCGTTCGAAAATTGAAGTCCATCGAAAAATACGTCACAACCAGTGGGATTCCGCAGCAAGCCCTTCTGAAGATGGCCAAGCTTGGCGCTGTTGTCGACGATTGGATGAAGGCTGCGGACGTGCAAATCAGCGCCGTGCAGTGTTGGACTTCGCTCGAGGAAAACCTGGGTGTCGTGCCCTGCACGGTCATGAGCATGATGAGCGACGCGCTGCTCTCCAGTGCCTGCGAAGTGGATGTGTGCGGCGTGCTCGGCATGCACGTTCTGCAATTGGCCTCCGGCACACCAAGTGCGCTCCTCGACTGGAACAACAATTACGGCAGCGATCCTAACAAAGCGGTTTGCTTTCACTGCAGCAACTTGCCAAAACATTTCTTCAAAGATGTGCAAATGGATTTTCAGGCCATCATTGCTGGAACCGTGGGCAAGGAGAACACCTTCGGCACTTGCGTCGGTCGCGTGAAGTCCGGCCCCATGACGTTCGCCCGCTTCTCCACAGATGATTTTGCCGGGAAGATTCGCGGCTATGTTGGAGGTGGGCGCTTCACCGACGATGCCCTGGAAACATTTGGCGGAGCCGGCGTGGTCGAAATTGCGAACATGCAAAAACTGCTCCATTACATCTGCGAGAACGGTTTTGAACACCACGTTGCGGCGAATTTCTCCACTGTGGTGCCAATGGTTTACGAAGCGGCGACAAACTACCTGGGTTGGGAGATGTATAAGCACGGCGCGTAACCGACGCGAGGAATCGCGGTTCAGAGACTTTACAGCGCGTTTGACTGAATTCCTCGCGAAAAGGTCGATAAACAAAGATTTTATGGCCATCGTAGCCGGAGTGGATTTCGGGACGCTCAGCGTTCGCGTCACGATTGTAGATACCGGCAAAGGCCGTCTGGGCACGGGTGTCGCCGAGTATCCACTCCATCGCAAGAAGGAAGATCCCGATCACGCTACCCAAAGCCACGGCGATCACATGCGCGCCCTCGGCGAGGCGGTGCAGAAGGCCGTCGCTTCCGCCCAGATTTCGGGGGAACAAATCGCCGCCCTCGCAATGGATACGACCGGCTCGAGCGTGATTCCCGTTGGAGAAAAACTGGAGCCGCTCGGCGAGTACTACCTCTGGTGCGACCACCGCTCCTGGCGTGAGGCTGCCCTCATCACGGAGACCGCCCGCCGCCGAAAGCTCGATGCCATCGATTGGTGCGGTGGCGTTTATTCATCTGAATGGGGTTTTTCGAAACTGCTTCACTGGATGAGACACAATCCGGACCAGCGCGATCGATTCGTCACTGCGTTTGAGCATTGCGACATGGTTGCCGCTGTCCTCTGTGGCGTCACCGAGCCTTCGCTCAGCCCTCGTTCAATCTGTGCCATGGGCCACAAATGGTTGTGGAACGAATCCCTAGGTGGTCTGCCATCAGAGGACTTTCTTGTCGCAGTTGATCCGCAGCTCAAGGGCGTGCGGGAAAAACTCAACGGTCCTTACGCTACCAGCGACAAACTGGCAGGCGCGCTTTCGCCGGACTGGGCGGCAAAGCTCGGTCTGCGAAACGGGATTCCAATTCCTGTTGGGGCCTTTGATGCTCACTGGGACGCCATTGGTGCTGGCGCGAGAACTGGAGACATCGTCAATGTTGTGGGCACGTCCACTTGCATTATTGCGATGAGCGATGAAACGCGACTCATACCCGGCGTCTGCGGTGTCGTACCCGGTTCGGTTCACCCTAAGAAGACGGGAGTCGAGGCCGGCCTGTCGGCTACCGGCGATGTCTTTGAGGCCATAGCCCGTCGTGCGGGCACGACAGTTCCTATTCTTTCTAAGAGCCTGGGGCTGTATCGCGCGGGCCAGACCGGCCTGCTTCGGCTGACTTGGGATAATGGCGATCGCACCGTGCTCGTCAATCCCGAACTGGGCGGTATTACTCTCGGTTGGAATCTTGCGAATACGCCTCAAGACGAGCTTTTCGCAGCCATTGAAGGCACTGCCTTTCACACTCGTGTGATCCTCGAACGCATGGAAAAATACGGGGTCCCCATTCGCCGCGTCATCAATTCAGGCGGCATCCCGCAGAAGAACCCGGTTCTTAATCAGATTTACGCGAACATCCTCAACAAGCCCGTGCTCGTTCCCCAAGCTGACGTTACCAGTCTCGGTTCAGCGATTTTTGCGGCTCTCGCCGCTGGCGCGTTCCGAACCATTGAGGACGCCCAGACCGCACTCTGTCCAGCGTACCGTGTTGTCGAGCCTGAACCCGAAGCGGCCCGCGTCTACGAGGATCTTTACGCACTATATCGTGAGCTTTATTTCGCATTTGGAAAACCCGACGCTCCAGCAGTGGAAGTCGGAAAAATTCTGCCCACGCTCCGCCGCGTGGCCGCCGCTGCAAGAGGAATTGCATGAAACTACAGACCCTCCGCGAGGAAGTCCTCGCAGCGAATCTTGAATTGGTTCGCCGTGGGCTTGTTCTTTATACCTTCGGGAACGCCAGCGGGATTGCGCGTGATGAAAGCCTCGTTGTTATCAAGCCGAGTGGCGTTCCGTACGAAAAAATGAAACCTGAAGATCTGGTGGTCACCGACATTGATGGCAAGATCATCGAAGGAACCTTGCGACCATCCTCCGATCTGCCCACGCATCTCATCCTTTATCGTGCATTCCCTGGAATCGGCGGTGTTGCTCATACGCATTCCCGCCATGCCACCGCATGGGCGCAAGCGCAAAAGGAGATTCCCTGTCTGGGAACGACCCACGCCGATTATTTTCACGGACCTGTTCCGTTGACGAAGCCGCTTACGCCAAAGGAAATTAGATCCGGCTACGAAGTGAATACGGGCCACGCCATCGTCCGCCGATTTAAGAACCAACAGCCGCTCCACTCTCCAGGTGTGCTCGTGGCAGGTCATGGGCCGTTTTGCTGGGGAACGACGCCCGCGGACGCCGCGCACACCGCCGTGATTCTTGAGGAGATTGCAGCCATGGCCCTGGAAACGATCACCGCAAACCCCAAGGCCATCTCCATTTCTAAACACCTTCAAAAAAAGCATTTTTTTCGCAAACATGGCAGCACGGCCTATTACGGACAGGAGAAATAGAGATCTGCTCCCCGTAGTCCCCAAGTCGCTTCGGGCACGTGCAGAGGGAAAATGTACTGCTAGCAAGATTTTTCTCCGCACTCGCCTTCCCGATGTTCCTTAAATAAGCAGGGGCGGTGGCTGAAACTTTTGTCCTAGCCCGGCTGCCGCTCACGAAGATTCAGATTTCTTCCTTACTTTTTCCTGTTTTGGAGGTTCCCCTCGTAGAAAACTGGCAAATGCTGCGAAGCGGTTGTAGGATGATGGCCACCTTAAGAAAAATGAGTGCGCTCCCCGATTGTTAGCGGACGGAAGGTACCGCGCCGCCGAGGGTAAAGTTGCCCCGCTTCGACCCCAGCCGCAAGCTAGTTCGCTTTCGTCGGTTCCGCTGCTGGGAGCTGAAGAGTGACGCGCTTGTTACCTTAAACAGTATTGAGAAATTGGATCGACGAGACAGAGCGGCAGACATGGTCTTTGTCAGAACAGTATCCAATCGATCTTTTAATTGGGCCATTTCTTTCCAAAAGATGAGGCAGTAATCAAGGAGAGCTCACCATGACGACAATTACGACCAAAGATGGGACACAAATCTACTACAAGGATTGGGGAAGGGGTCAGCCGATTGTTTTCTCCCACGGCTGGCCGCTGTCGGCCGATGATTGGGACACGCAGATGCTGTTCTTTCTAAAGCATGGCTATCGCGTCATAGCCCACGACCGTCGCGGACATGGGCGTTCCTCGCAGACCGGTGACGGCCATGACATGGATCATTACGCCGACGACCTAGCGGCGCTGACCGCACATCTCGACCTCAAGGAAGCGGTGCATGTCGGCCACTCGACCGGCGGCGGCGAAGTGGTGCACTACCTAGCGCGCCACGGCGAAAGCCGAGTGGCAAAAGCGGTGATCATCAGCGCGGTGCCGCCGTTGATGGTGAAGACGCCGGCCAATCCGGGCGGGCTGTCCAAAGAGGTGTTTGACGGATTTCAGACGCAAACCGCCAGCAACCGAGCCCAGTTCTACTACGATGTGGCGGCTGGACCGTTCTATGGTTACAACCGGCCTGGTGCGAAACCCGCACAGGGAGTGATCTGGAATTGGTGGCGCCAGGGCATGATGGGAGGAGCCAAGGCGCATTATGACGGCATCGTGGCGTTCTCCCAGACGGATTTCACCGAAGACCTGAAGAAGATCACTGTGCCGGTCCTTGTGATGCATGGCGATGACGACCAGATCGTGCCTTATGCCGATTCTGCACCGCTGTCGGCAAAGTTGCTGAGGAATAGCACATTGAAAACCTACAAGGGGTTTCCGCACGGCATGCCCACGACGGAGGCCGACACGATTAACGCCGACCTGCTGAAGTTCCTGAAAGGTACGGCGACCACAGCGGCGGCGTGATTGCGGATTGTGCCAGCCTTTAGGCAGCCCGCCGTTTTGCGAGTGGTTGTATCCTGCCCGTCAGGCGGAGCATCAGCTCAGGCAATCCCATGTGAGTCGGAAGCAGGGGATTCGGTGGGAGCCAGTGACTGCCGTAGAATTCACGGACCGAATTACGGAGGATCTTCGTGTCTAGAATGTGGTTGGTGACGGGCGCTTTTCTCGCCCTCCGGTCCGGCGTGGAGGCTTTGAGGGGACACCATGGCACCGGCAAAAAACAACGGCATCATCGACAAGCCCAGTAATCACTCGGTCGAGCAGACCGTGGAAAGACTCAATAGTATTTTGCGATCCAAAGGAGTCACTCTGTTTGCGCTAGTCGATCACAGCGGAGAAGCGGAAAAGGTAGGAATGAAAATGCGTCCCACTAAGCTGCTCATCTTCGGCAGCCCCAAAGCGGGAACGCCTCTCATGCTAGCCGCCCCCAGTGCTGGCATCGACCTGCCCCTGAAGATTTTGGTTTGGGAAGACGGTCAGGGGAAAGTCTGGGTTTCGTACAACAGCCTCGATTACTTAAGAGAGCGGCACGGTCTGCCGCAGGAGCTGCTGCAAAATATCGCTGTCGTGGAAACATTGGCCTCTAAGGCCGCAGAGTAGCGCACAGGAGGACACAATGAGAGATAGCTTTGGCTTTACTCGGGTTGTTTGTCTGCTTTGCTTGCTTTTGATTTCTTTTTCGCTTTCGGGAATGGCGCGCGCGGGAGCCACAGACGAGAAGTTCGTCTCGCGCGTAGCGGAGGTTGAGGGCGTAAAGCTTCACTACACGACGGGCGGCCATGGCACACCGCTGATCCTGCTCCATGGGTATGCGGAGACGTCTCGCATGTGGACCCCGATATTGCCTGTGCTGGGCGAGAAATTTACGGTGATTGCGCCAGATCTGCCGGGGATAGGCGAGTCCTCCATTCCTGACGATGGTTTGGACATGAAGACGGCAGCGATCCGCATTCATGCGCTGGCTCGCTTGCTAGGCGTCGAAAAGGCCAGGGTGGTCGGCCACGACATTGGGCTGATGGTCGCCTATGCCTATGCCGCACAATTCCCATCCGAGGTGGAGAAATTGGTGGTGATGGACGCTTTCCTGCCAGGTGTCGCGGGGTGGGAGGCCATATACGACAATCCGGGTATCTGGCATTTCCGTTTCAATGGGCCGACACCCGAAGCGTTGGTTCAAGGACGCGAGCGCATTTACTTTGAGTACTTCTGGAATGACCTCGCCGCGGACAAGACCCGTTCAATTCCGGAAGCCGATCGCAAAGCGTATACCGCAGCCTACGCGCGCCCGGGCCGTATGAGAGCTGGTTGGGCTTACTTCGTTTCGTTCCAGCAAGCAGCGAAAGATTTCGCGCAACTGTCTCAGTCCAAGCTGACGATGCCGGTTCTGGTTATCGGCGGCGAAAAGTCGCTGGGCGATGCACTGGGGCAGCAGATGAAGTTGGTTGCTACGGATGTAACGGTGGTAGTGCTGAAGGACACCGGCCATTGGGTGCTGGAAGAGCGGCCCAAGGAGACGACCGACGCGCTGGTGAAGTTTCTGTGACAATCTGAAAGTTTAGGGATGTTTGGGAGTAGGAACTCCAGAGGTCACTATGGCTCACGCTGCTGCCGATCAGCCGGAATGCTGGCCCGCTCTTGGGCTCGATTCATGGAAAGAAACTTACGCGACACTCCACATGTGGACGCAAATAGTCGGTAAAGTCCGGCTGCGTCTAACGCCGGTCGTGAACCATTGGTGGAATATTCCGTTGTACGTAACGGCGCGCGGTTTGACGACATCTCGAATCCCTTACGGAGAAAGAGCATTTGAAGTTTGGTTTGACTTCATACGGCATCAGCTTGTGCTGGAGACGAGTGATGGACTGACGAAAACACTTCCGCTTGAGCCGCGTTCGGTGGCCGAGTTCTACCAGGAATTCATGGAATTACTTCGGTCGGCGGAAATTGAAATCAAAATCTGGAGAATGCCTGTCGAAATTTCCGATCCGATTGCTTTTGATCATGATCGAATCCACGCCTCGTACGACCGCGCATCAGTCGAGAAATTCTGGCGCATCCTGTTGTCTGTGGACACCGTTTTCAACCAGTTCAGGGCCAGATTCATTGGAAAGTCCAGCCCGGTGCACTTCTTCTGGGGAAGTTTTGATCTGGCCGTCACTCGATTTTCCGGCCGCCGGGCCCCGGAGCGACCCGGCGTAGACGCCATGACTCGAGAAGCCTATTCCCACGAAGTGAGCAGTGTTGGTTTCTGGCCCGGAAGCGACAAGGTTCCAGGTGCGGCGTTCTACTCGTACGCGGTTCCTGAGCCGCAGGGGTTCAAAGACAAGCGTGTCCGCCCGGATGCCGCCTTTTATGACCCGCAGCTCGGCGAATTCCTCCTCATGTACGACGATGTACGCAAAGCAGTGTCACCGACGGCCTTATTACTCGAGTTTTGCCAGACCACATACGAAGCCGCGGCAACGCTTGGCAACTGGGACCGCGGTGCACTTGAAAGGTAGCTGCAGCCGATGGGTCGATAGCTGCCATGAGACCGCCCTGCGACGAAGCCGTAATGCGATCGGGAAGTGTCCGAGTTCCCTGTGAAGGAGCGCGGCTCTGGATACTCGCCGCGACGATTCTCGGTTCCAGCATGGCTTTCATCGACAGCACAGTCGTCAATGTTGCCTTGCCGGCGCTTCAAGCAACCTTTCGTGCGACGGTAGTCGATGTGCAATGGGTGGTCGAGTCGTACGGACTATTCTTGGGAGCGTTGATTCTCGTTGGTGGCTCGCTCGGCGACCTGTTCGGCCGTCGCTTGATATTCGTAGTGGGCGTGATCATTTTCGCCGCGGCTTCTGCCGGTTGCGCAGCAGCTTCGAGCATTCGTCTATTGATAATCGCGAGGAGCGTTCAAGGTATGGGAGCCGCGCTCCTCGTGCCCGGCAGCCTTGCGATTATCAGTGCGTCGTTCGACGAGAAAAGCCGGGGACAGGCGATTGGGACGTGGTCTGGGTTCACAGCTATCACTGCTGCCATTGGGCCAGTTCTTGGCGGCTGGCTTGTTGAACATGCATCCTGGCGCTGGGCATTCTTCATCAATCTCCCCCTTGCGGCGGCAGTGATATCCATTTCGTTATGGCGTATTCCGGAAAGCCGCAGCCCCGCCATAGCGCGCGTAGATTGGTCAGGAGCCTTGGCCGTCACAATCGGATTAGGCGGCTTGGTTAACGGGTTCATTGAATCTGTCAATCTGGGTTGGAGACATCCTCTAGTTTTCGGCAGTTTGATTGTTGGTTTCGGCTGTCTTATTGCGTTCGTATTCATCGAGGCTGGCGAAGTTTCGCCGATGGTTCCGCTCACGCTGTTCGCCTCCCGCAGCTTCACTGGCGCAAACCTGCTCACACTCTTCCTCTATGCCGCTATTGGAATCTTCTTCTTCTTGTTCCCGTTGAACTTGATCCAGGTCCAGGGATACTCGGCCACTGCCGCCGGTGCGGCCGCCCTCCCGCTGATTCTGCTGATTTTCCTTCTTTCCCGTTGGTCCGGCGGACTCGTCGCGCACTATGGCCCAAGAGTTCCGCTCATCGTCGGCCCGCTCATTGCGGCATTGGGGTTTGTTCTGTTTGCCGTGCCCTCGGTTGGAGAAAGCTACTGGAAGTCGTTTTTCGTTGCAGTTGTTGTTCTTGGGTTTGGGATGGCGATCACCGTAGCTCCTCTCACTACGGTTGTGATGAATTCAGTAGGCCAGGACCGCGTCGGCGCGGCTTCTGGAATCAACAATGCAGTGGCTCGGGTCGCAGGCGTGCTTGCGATTGCGGTCCTTGGAATCGTGATGGTGAACGCCTTTAGTGCTCGCCTGGATTCCAAGCTGGCGAGCTTTTCACTCCCTCCCGGGACGCTCCAAGAGATGCAGGCCAGCGAGATCAAACTCGCCGGCCTGCAGTTGCCCACTAGTCTAAATGAGACTAGTGGGACGGCGATCAGAAAATCGGTTCGAGAAGCATTTGTATTTGGATTCCGGCTCATTATGGTGATCTGCGCCGGCTTGTCGGTGGCCAGCGCCGCGTCCGCGTGGCTGCTGATTCCTGGCCACAGAGGAACACTCCGTACACTCCCCCAGCAATTCCGGGTCAAGGAAAGTGGCACATAAAGATTCAGGTGGTCGCCTGAGTCTGCGTCGATGCCTGGTTCGTACCGAGTGTTAGCAGCGACCGCGTGATCTCACGTCCGGCAACGGAAGCCGCCGCAGCTGCTCTAGTGTGCGGCGCCAGATCCCACCGACCTAACTTTTCGTGTGAAGAAGACCAGCGGCGCTCCGATCAGGCAGGCGCATCCTAAAAGCCAGAAGCAATCGAGAAAGCCTAGGAAGGACGCTTGCTGCTGAATGATTCGCGCCAATTGCGCGTTTGCATGCAAAGCCGCGTCCGGGGTGGTGAAACCGTGCGTCACAAAGTATTGAGACAACGCACCCAGTGTTTCCCGATAGTGCTGCTCGAAGGGCGTGGCATGCGCGACCAACACGGAGTGGTGATACTGGGTTCGCCGGGCGAGAAACGTAGTTACGAAGGCGATGCCGACGCTTCCTCCCTGGTTTCGGAAAAGATTGGTAAGACTCGAAGCTTTGTTGTTTTTGTTTTTAGGCAAGAAGGAATATGCGAGTTGGCTCACCGGCACAAACAGGGGAGCGATGCCAAGCCCCTGGAGCGCTCTGAGGAGGGCCACGTGTTTATAGTCTGTGCCGAGATCAATGCTGGCGTAGCGCCACATGGCCATGGCAAAGACGACGTATCCAACGAAAATGAGCGGCTTGATCCCGACCTTGGGCAGAATCCTCACGATTACCGGGGCCAGAGCCACGATGACGAATGCACCGGGCCCGAGAACCAATCCTGCGTCGGTAGCCGTGTAGCCGTACAGGCTTTGCAGCATCTGAGGGATCAACACTGTTGATCCGAACAGGGCGAATCCGAAAAGAAAGTAGTAGGCGTTTGCGATTGCGAAGTTGCGGCCGGCGAGGAGCCGGATTTCCACCACCGGGTCGGGATGATGCCATTCCCAAAACGCTGCGACGGCGAGCGCCAGGATCGCTATAGAGAAGAAAAATACGATGAAATTGCTTTCGAGCCAGTCTTCGGTTTGTCCGCGATCCAGAACGACCTCCAGACACGCGAAGCCCAGGGCCACCAGAAAAATCCCGAGGCCATCAATGCGAAGTCTTCCGCCTTTCCGGGCAGATTCGACTTCGCGTGTGAACTCAGGAGGGTCGGAAACGAGCCGCTTCGTCAGGATTAGAGACAGAATTCCGATCGGAATGTTGATGAAAAAAATCCACCGCCAACTCCAATTGTCTGTGATCCACCCGCCGAGCGGCGGGCCGATCACCGGAGCAGTTACGATCGCCATGCTGTAGAGCGCGAAGGCCGCGGGCCGCTTCTGGGGAGGGAACGTGTCTACGAGAATGGCCTGCTCGACCGGAGCGAGGCCACCGCCTCCGACGCCTTGGAGTACACGAAAGAAGATGAGCAAGCCCAGAGACGGAGCGAAGCCACACAGCAGGGAACTCAACGTGAAGAGCACGACACAAAGCATGTAGTAGCGTTTCCGTCCGAAGACGCGGCTAAGCCACGCCGAAAGCGGAAGTACGACAGCATTCGATACGAGATAGCTGGTCAGGACCCAGGTGCTCTCGTCATAGCTAACGGCGAGGCCGCCAGCAATATGAGGTAAAGCCACGTTGGCGATGGCCGTGTCGAGTAGCTCCATGAAGGTCGCGAGCGTAACAGTGACGGCGATGATCCAGGGATTTACCGCCGGCTGCACGGAGGCCATATTGGGTACAGGAATGGAAGCCGCTGTAGAGTTCATACAGGCATCGACGGGTTTTTGATGCCGTAAGAGACCGTTCGGTCGCATCGGATATTTGGTACAATATAATTAGCGACCAATGGGTCGCAGAGCTGGTTTGGTTCGGCGGGAGGGTTGATATGCGCAAGGGCGAGCAGACCCGGCAGGAAATCATTCGTAAGGCGGCGCCTATCTTCAATCAGAGGGGCTATGACGGGGCGGCCTTGTCCGACCTGATGCGGGCGACTGGTCTTGAAAAAGGTGGGATCTACCGGCACTTTGACAGCAAGCAACAACTTGCGGGGGAGGCGTTCGATTACGCCTGGAAGCTGGCGATAGATACACGGTTTGAGGGAACGCAGGATATCCCCAATGCCGTGGATCGCCTGAAACTGTTTGTCAGGAACTTTCGGGACCGGCGCGCTAGACTCGTTCCGGGGGGATGTCCACTCCTCAACACGGCCGTTGATTCCGATGACGGGAATCCACAGTTGCGCAAGAAAGTCCGTCAGGCGCTCGATTACTGGCTCAACCGGCTCCAATCCATTGCCGAGGAAGGGAAGCAAAGAGGCGAGATCCACTCCGCCATCGATTCCGCGGAATTGGCCATGCTGATTGTCAGTTCACTGGAAGGAGGCTTGATGGTGAGCCGACTGCAAAGAAGGGATGACGCGCTCGATATTGCCTGCCGCCATCTGGAGAAATATCTTGAAACGACCACTCGAACACACAAATCGGAGATCCGGGCGGAAAAGTCATGAGTACTCCGGAGACTCCCATGAAACCCGACTTTAGGACGCGAGCGAAGACGAACGACGTGCCGGTTGCACGTCTCATCGGATTTGAAGCCAAAGAGGCTGCTGATGGACGAGCTACGGTCACGTTGGCAGCCGGACCACAGCATGCAAACCCCATGGGTACACTTCACGGTGGGATTCTTTGCGACATTGCGGACGCCGCTATGGGAATGGCGTTCGCGAGTACACTCGCGCCCGACGAATCCTTCACCACAATCGAACTGAAGATCAATTTCTTCCGTCCCGTGTGGGAGGCTCACCTGCGAGCCGAGGGTAGAGTGGTGCGACGGGGCAGCTCTATTGGGTATGTGGAGTGTGAAATCACGGATCAGCGCGGGCAGCTAATCGCCAAGGCGTCCTCGACTTGTATGGCTCTCAGAGGTGAGCGCGCCGTGGGGCGTTGAATTATGGTCTTGGTTCAATCTTCCGCTTCCTGAGTCACGATGTGCACATCGACGGCGGGAGATTCGCGCAAGAACCGATGTACGGCGGAGAGATACAAGTATTTTCGCCAGTCGCGAACCGGAGCGCGTCCAAAAATCACCTGCGTGATATGCTTCGAGCGCACGAAATCCGCAGCCGCGTCCGCCACGCTTTTTCCTTTTAGCCGTACGACTTGCGCACCGAGACTTTCCGCAAATCGCAGATTCGCCGCCAATGCGTTCGGATTGGATTCCCTGGGGCCGAACTCACGGTCCACATGGACCACGTAGAGCTCTGCGTCCATGCGGCGGGCCATGCGTGCCGCGCGCGCGATGAGATATTGCCCCGTCGGATTGGAGGAGACGCATACAGCCATGCGCTCGCGGACGCCCCAGTTTTTTCGGATGTCCTGGGCCTCCATGTAAGATTCGAGGCTGCGATCGACCTGCTCGGCGACTTGCCGCAACGCGAGCTCGCGAAGTGCGATAAGATTCCCGCGGCGAAAGAAATTCTTCAACGAACGCTCGACTTTTTCGGCGCTATACACATCACCGCGCTTCATCCGGTTTTGCAGCGCCTCCGGGGTCAAGTCGACCATCACGGTTTCGGTGGCGGTAAGCGGAACCCAATCCGGCACAGTCTCGCGCACGATGATTCCGGTGATTGATCGCACTACAGGTGCGATGCTTTCGATGTGCTGAATATTCAGGGTCGAGATGACATCGATCTTTGCCGCGAGCAGTTCCTGAACATCTTCGTACCGCTTTCGGCGCTTGCTTCCCGGAATGTTGGTGTGTGCGAGCTCGTCGACAAGAACCACGTCGGGACGCCGGGCCAAGATCGCGTCGACATCCATTTCCTCGAAAATCGTGCCTTTGTATTCGATTTTCTTTCTTGGAACGACTTCCAGTTGGCACAAAAGTCCTTCAATGGCTCTGCGGCCATGTGTTTCGACGACCCCAATCACGACGTCTTCGCCGCGCCCGTGCCGGCGTAGCGCCTCGCTGAGCATGCTGTGGGTTTTGCCGACACCCGGCGCGTAACCGAGGAATAATTTGAAAGTTCCCCTAGCCTTTTGGGGAGGGGAAGCGATCTCCAGCCAATCTTCGGGTTTCTTCGGCAAAGGGCTGTTTACTCCACTTAAATTGTGGCCTGCGCTAGAATGATGCCGTGCAAAGAGTGCTCGCCGGCAAAGCGTTCGGCCTTGTTTGTGCGCTCGCAATCATCGCCAGCATAACTTTCTTCTATCGCCATGTTCTGACGGCAAATCAGACAACCGTCGCACTCTCATTTCTCCTCGCGATTCTAGCAGTTTCCGCGGTGTGGGGCATGGCGGTCTCCGCATCCATGTCAGTGACTGCTATGCTGGCGTTCAATTATTACTTTCTTCCTCCAGTGGGGACATTTACGATCGCAGACCCGCAGAATTGGGTGGCTCTCGCAGCGTTTCTGGTGACCTCCATTGTTGGCAGCCAGCTTTCAGCGCGCATCCGGAAAGAGGCTGACGAAGCAAATAGCCGGCGGCATGAGATCGAGCGGCTCTATCAGTTTAGCCAGAAACTGTTGAGCGAGGGCAATGTCATTCAGCTGATGAACGCAATACCCAATTACATTGTGGATAGTTTTGAAGCAGGTGCAGCGGAGTTGTTTCTTCCGCACAAAGACAAGTTCTATCGTTCGGGCCACGGCGCCGCGTTGGTGGACGAGCAAAAGACAAAGACGGCATTTCTGCGCGATGAAGTGATGATCGAACCCGGCACCGGATTCTACTTTGTTCCGGTGCGTCTTGGTGTGCGTGCCATCGCAAGCCTCGGAATTTCCGGTGCGGTGGTGTCCAGGCAGACGTTGGACGCGGTGAGCAGTCTTGTGGCGATTGCGATCGAGCGGGCACGGGCCATCGAGCAGTTGGGACAAACGGAAGCGGAGCGACAAGGCGAACGATTGAAATCAGCGCTGCTGGATTCGATTACTCACGATTTCCGGACGCCCCTGACATCGATGAAGGCGGCCGCGACGAGCTTGCTCGGAAGCCAGGTAACCGATCATGTGCAGAGCACAGAACTGCTGACCATCATCAATGAGGAATGCGACCGGCTGAATCATTTGGTGGAAGAAGCGGCGGAGATGGCACGCTTGGAAGCTGGAGAAGTCGAGCTGTCCTTTGCTGCTGTGCCGATTGGAGAAATTATTCAAACGGCTGTGACGAAGATGAAAAGTGCTCTCGCAGCCCGCATCGTTGATGTACGCTCCGATATGGAATTGCCAGCCGTAAGGGCGGATTTCGAGCGAATCGTGGACGTTCTGATGAAGCTGATCGACAACGCCAATTTGTATTCGCCGAAGGAGCAGCCGATCACGATTTCGGCGGAGGCAAATGGTGATTTTGTGGCCACGAGCGTGGCGGATCGCGGCCCTGGTATCGACAGCTTCGAGCAGGAAATGATCTTCGACAAATTTTACCGCGGGAAGGACCAGCGATATCTGGTGCGAGGAACCGGAATGGGGCTGCCAATCGCCAAGGCCATTGTATCGGCGCACGGCGGCACGATTGCGGTGACGAGTCAGCTGGGGCATGGGTCCGTGTTTTCGTTTACGCTACCGGTGGCCCGGAAAGAGGAGCAGCGGTGAACGAAGCGACCATCCTCGTTGTTGACGACGAGCCGCAGATTCGGCGCGTTTTGCGTACAACGCTTTCGAGCCGCGGGTACGTGATTATTGATGCGAAAACAGGGGAAGAAGGAATTGAGTTGGCGCGCAAGGATAAACCTGACCTGGTTTTGCTCGATGTAAACATGCCGGGGATGGGCGGTCTCGAGGCGTGCCGCGAAATCCGGCGAGGGTCGAACGCGCCAATCATCATGCTGACGGTGCGTAACGCAGAACGCGACAAAGTGGCCGCACTAGACGCCGGCGCTGACGACTATGTAGTGAAGCCGTTTGGTATCGAAGAGTTGTTGGCGCGAGTTCGCGCTGCGCTGCGGCGGCACGGAGCGGGGGAAGCCCCGGCGCCGTTCGAAACCGAGGATTTGACCATCGATTTTGAGAGTCGCGGCGTCAGTGCACGCGGTAAGGACGTGCACCTGACTCCGAAAGAGTTCGATGTGCTGAAGCTACTGATCGAGAATCAGGGAAAGCCCCTCACGCACCGAAGATTGCTGCAGACCGTTTGGGGGCCGGATTATGGAGAAGAGACCGAGAATCTGCGCGTGGTAATAAACCAGCTTCGGAAGAAGATTGAAAGCGATCCGGCGCACCCGAAATATATCTTGACAGAACCCTGGGTGGGTTACCGCTTTCAGACACCGCGAATCCCGCCCACGAAAGCTGTGGCGCGGAAGTAAAAGTATTTTTGGCCGGGGCGGACACTAAAGCAAAGGGCGGGAGAAGTCGAGAGCGTTGAGTTGAGGGACGCTGACGCGGGGTTCGCCAAGAATGCCGAACTGCCGAAGTTCAACTACCTGCCGCCGCTGAAACATTCGATAGAAGCTGCTCACGCTTCGGGCTGAGGGTGAGGATCAGGTGTGGAGGATTGACGCCGAGCGAGCCCTAGGGCGATGACGCCCAGTGAAGCAATCTCCAGGGCAGATCCCGAAATCGCCAGAATTCTCGGCAGCGGCCCGCGATCATGGACCTGGAACAAGACCCCAAGAGGGAAGAGGCACGCCCCGGCGAGAAACGCAACAGCAAGCCAGAGCTTCGTCTTCTCAGAGAATGACAGTTTATCGAAGGAGAGGCCCAGCACAATCAGCACCATGGCAAGGCCGATCCAGTGGCTATGCACATCGACTTGGCGATCATAGACATACTTGGATTCTCTGTAACGCAAGAGGGCGATTGCAGACTGTGCGACGTCGCGCTGGGCCGCGCCCGAGAAGGCGGTTGAGAGCGAGGCGCCAATCTCTTCGAGTGCCTGGTGCTCGGCAAAGACCGCATACCACAAGCCGTAGCTCATTCCCCACAGTGCGAGAGCGATCCCACCCGCAAGAAGTAGCCGGCGCGCTCCGCTCATGTTGCGTCGCCTGCATCGAGCCGGTCTGCGTGACGCAGAATGCCAATCCACATCGCCAGGAGCGCCACGATCACGAGCAGGCCTCCTATATCCGCCAGACCACCTGCAATCAACCCAAACTTCAGCTCCAGCAGCACGCAAACCGGTAGAAGCAACGATCCGAGCAAGAAAACTAACGCCCAGCGGCGCTGCCAGATTTCATGGAGGTCGACATAGGGTTGAAAGAATGCGAGCAGAATGGAAAGCACGCCAAACTCTATAATGTGAGCGTGCGCGGCGATATTGACGGCCTTTTCGCCTTGCAGTTGGCCGTACGCGGCCAGCCCGCTGTCAACAGCAGTGGCGTTCCGCTCTGCTGCGCCCAAGCTGACTTGGGAAAGAATGGAATAGTCGAGCGCCTCGTGACGATAAAGATCGACAGCGGCGTAATAGCTTCCGTGCAAGAACCCAAGCATCACTAGAAACACGCCACCCGCGAGCAGCAGTCGCCCAGCAACACTCGAATCGGCAGGCAGTTGGTCCTGAACGGCAGCGCGCTCCCTCGAGAAAAAGTGCTTCACAAGGCCATAGAGATAGCCAGCCAGGGCAATGATTACAAACAAGCCGCCGAGATCGGCGAAGATGCTGGCCCAGCCGATGGATTTAAGTGGACTGTAAGCCAGCCCAACATAGTGAATCAGAAATACGCAAAGGGGCAGTAATCCGGCGCCGCATAAGAAAAGCCATGCCAGCCGCCTTTTTGTTCTGGCAGAAAGCGACATCCACGGCGCCAGGAGCGAGAGCATTAACGCCAGATAGCCGAACGCGATCATGTGGGCGTGGGTGTCAACTTTTGTGCCGCGATTTTCCAGGAATCCGGCCACATCCTGAAAATAATTGGCTACAGCAGCGTGGTCACCGGCGAAAGCTGCATGAGATGCGGCAGCAAGGCTGGCGCCAACGCGTGAGGCATTCTGGTGAAGGACAAAAACCGCGAAAATGTCACCGAATATCATTCCGACGAGGATCAGACCGATGCCGCCCAGAATGAGGAGACGACGGGCGCTCGGTGCAGCAAACGTTTCGTTTCGTCCTGCGAGCACGTCCGATGGGCGTGCGCTTCGATTTCGCGAGGAGGGCATCGGCTTCATGTCATCCTGGCCGGAGAAAGATTCCGCTAATGTTCATGCGCCCACTTGCGAGGAGGCAGCGCTTCCTCGGAACGCCGGCATAACGCGATCGGCGAAGAGTTGCTGGGTTTTGATGGATTTCCAGTGTTCGAGTCCGCCGAAATTGGAAACGATGGCCAACTCGCCAATGCCACCTCTGGACTGCAAATCGCGGATCTGGCGGATCACTTTTTCGGGAGTGCCGATGAAGCCAATCTCCTGATCCACGATCTCATTGTAGGTCAGCCTGGTCAGAGATTCCAAAGCCCCGCTGGCGTAGAAGCCGTAGCCCTTGGCGCGAAGTTCAGCTTTCTTTGCTTCGTCCTGCAAGGATTCAACCGGCGACGCATTGAACGCCAGGAAATTGTGAAGAGCGTCCTCTACTTCTTTTCTAATTTGTTTTTCATCCTCGTCCAAATAGACAGGTCGAATGTAGACAATGTTCGGCTTGTGTCCGTGTTCGGCGCAGGCTTTCTTGTAGATAGCCAGCGGTTTCTCCAGCACACCCCAAGGAAGTAACGGAGGCACGAAGATTCCCCACCCACGCTCTCCGGCCATTTGATAGGTGATGTCGCTCGTTCCGCCTGTATATAGAGGGGGATGCGGTTTCTGCACAGGCTTGGGCACGACGGCAAGGTCTTTCACTTTGTAGAACTGGCCGTCAAAGGACATCTTGTCCTTCGTCCATGCTCGGATCAGAATTTCGATAGCTTCGTCGTAGCGTGGCCGGCTTTCTTCGAGCGGGACATTGGAGGGACCGAACAGCCACGCATGGCCGCGCCCCAGCCCGCATTCGAGACGCCCTCGGGTGAGGATGTCTGCCTCAGCAATCTGTCCGGCGAGGCGCATGGGGTTTTCGAGGGGAAGAGTAAACAGAGCCACTCGAAATCGAATGCGCTGGGTGAGCTGCGCGGCGGCGCTGAAAAGTGCCAGTGGATTGGCTGAGATGGAAAATTTCTGGAAGAAGTGATGGTCAATCACGGAGTAGACATCAAAACCAACCTGATCGGCGTGCTCGATCTGGCGGAGGATTTCCCAGGTCATGTCCGCATGGGATTTTCCCGGCGCGGTCTGCATCTCCGCGTAGATGCCGAATTTCATGGCCCCTCCTGAACTCTGGATGCTGCAAGATACTGGGGCAGCATATCTATCGGAAGCCAATTCAATCGGGATCTAAAAGCTGAACTTCAAAGCTAGCTGAATTTGCCGCGGGTTGAAAACCGCGCGAGGAGACCCGTAAAGCGGGTTCGGTGACCCCTCACGGAATGCGGACGGCGCTGCCGGGCAGCCGAAGGCTGTTGGATTAGCCGGGCAAAAATCAGACGCTCCATAAACTGTGTTGAAGAAGCGAATGTTCGTCGTGTTGAAAAGGTTGAAGGCCTCAGCAAGGATTTCCAGGCTGCGGCGTTCCTTGAAAGGGAAACTGCGTCCAAGGCGAAAATCAACGGACCGGAAATTGTCGCCGACAAACGTATTTCGTGGCTCGATGCCGACGCGGTCGTTGTTTCCGAATATATCGCCGTTGGCGTCGAAGCCGGCGAATTTCGTGAAGCGGCTGGGCGATTGGATGGTGGTTATCAGGCCGAACTGGTAGTCGCGAGCGAAGATATTCCATTCCTTGGGTGTGGTAACGGTCCCATTTAGCACCAGGCGATTGCGAACATCGTCGGAAGATAAAGCCCGCTCCGCTCGGAAGTTCTGGCTATCCTGGGGGATCAAGACGAAACTCGGATTCGGCCCATCATCAATGGACTTCGACCAGGTGTAGCTGATACCGTAAGAGAACTGGTGGGAAAGGCGTTTGTTGACGTTGATCAGCAATCCGTCGTACTGGGAATCCCAACGCGAAGCGGCCTCGAAGTATATGGCAATAGGAAAGGTCTTCACTCCGGGAGTAAAGGGACACGCGGGCGCGAAAGAACAATAAAGATTCTTGACACCAGAGCGACCTTGGGAGTCGTGAAAGATGCAGTTTGCTGCAGTAGCAGGGGTACCACACAAGGCTGCGTTGTTCGGGTCTGGCTGATTTACGTTAAAGAAGCTGCCGAGATGGACGCCGCGGATGTGAAGACCACTGATGCTTACCGTTGTATCCGGGAGCGGATCGAATTCGATAGCAGCACTGGCCTGAATCCCGTAAGGGTTCTGGTGGTTTTGATCGAAGCGAACAACTATGGAAGGCCCAAAGAATGCGCATTGAGCCAACGTAGTTTCTCCCGGGAAGCACCCAGTATGAGGAACTGCGTCGGGATAGGTGCCGTTTGTCATCAACTGAGACAAACCGATTCCTGTGATATCGGGAGTGCTAGCAAAAGCAAAAAGTTCTGTCTTGGCGTTGAGACTGTTCTCGAACGGGCGGCCGGGATACTTTCCGTTGTTGAGCTGCGCAATGTTAGCTGTGCCGCCGCAAGAAGGCTCTTGACAGGCTAGAAGCGGTGCCGGAATAATTCCATGGAACAAGCCAAAGCCGGCACGAATGACAAAATTACGCTTCGTCCCGAGACTGTAAGCAGCACCCAACCGGGGATCGAAGTTCTTCCACTGAGTATTTAGGACGCCGCTGGGCCAGGTCTCCCACTCCCACCGAATGCCGCCATTCAAGGTCAAGTGGCTCGTGGCGCGCCATTTGTCTTGAATGAAAAGGCCATTATAGGTGTGGTTGAGAGTGCCTTCCGCTTGATTGCGAATGGCGGGAGCAATCCGGGTGCCGCTATAAACAGAAGTATTCAGGCTTTGCTCATCGAAATTTGGCGCGTGAAAACGCTCAAAAAAGATCACGTTTGGATGCTGACAGCCAGATGGTCCAGCGCCGCCGGGATCGCCCACGGGAGAGACGCATTGTGCTCCGTTGACGCCATCATTTCCCAGAAAAGCGCCGAGATTGGGGAAGTCGGCTTCAAAGGGATAGAAAAGTGGAAACGATTCCGTTGTGCGAACGTAATTTGTATTTCCCCCGAAGCTGAAGGTGTGGCGGTCATGAGAGATCGAGAAGTCGTCGACCAACTCGAATCGGGATTCCCGGTAGAAATCGGGATTACCACGGTTAACGCCCGTGGTGAAGGTATTTGAAAGTTCGAGGTGCGGCTGGGTGGAGACCGTTGGGAAGTCAAAGGACCGCCGGGCAAACTGCATGCGCAGCTCGTTAACCATCGAAGGCTTGAGTACGGAAGCAAGCGTGCCGGCGACGGATTGATCGCGATAGAAATTGTCCTTGAAAGCGGAAGGCAAGTCGAAGCCGTCGTTTAGGGGCGACTGGTTCAGCAACCTTCCATCATTAATGAAATACCTGACGAACATAGTTTCCTTCTGGCTGAAGCTGTGGTCCAGCCGAAGGAAGCCGTTGTCGGTGTCATTGGTGCGAAGAACACTGCCCAAGGCTGGTTCCGGCGCCAAGCCATAGACAGCCTTTACTTCATTGATGAATTTGATGTTTTGGAGAACAGCAGAATTGTAGAAAGGCGATTCACCGCGGCGTTGGAGTTCAATGTTGCCGAAAATGAAGGTCTTGTCTTTTTGGATTGGACCGCCGATCGCCGCGCCGAATTGATTCTGCCGCAGGTCGTGTGCGCCGGTAGCCTGCAGTAGATTGATGGCATCCAGTTTGTTGTTGCGGAAATACTCATAAGCGATTCCGTGCCACTCATTGGTGCCACCGCGCGTGATGATGTTCACGATGCCGGCGCTGGCGCGGCCAAACTCGACAGAGTAGTCGGTGTTAATCACGCGGAATTCCTGGACAGACTCTTGGGGAGGAGTACCGCGTTGGATGCCCGAAGCTGTTGAAATGTCGTCGGCCCCATCCACCGCGATGAAATTGTAATGGATGTTCTGGCCGGCGAAGGAGAGCTTAGTCACCGGCTCAACGATCACGTCCGTGTTTCCCGCGGTGGTATCCCCTATGGTGACAGCGGGAGAGAGCAATGCGAAGTTGATGAACTCACGCCCATTCACAGGAAGATTCACGATCTGGTTTTCGGTGATTACCGTGCTGACCTGGGTACGGGTGGGCTCTGCCAGTTCTGCTGTGGCTTCGACTTCCACTTTCTGAACCATTTCTCCAGGCGAGAGCGTAAAGCCAAGCTCCGCAGCTTGCCCGACTTGGAGCGTGATGCTTTTCGTCTGCTTTCCAAAGCCCGAAAACTCAACAGTGACTTTATATTCTCCGGCGGGCAGCGCGGGGATGGAATACTCGCCGTTATCAGAACTCTGCGCGGAGCGAGAGAATCCCGTGGCCAGATTGGAGGCAGTAACGTTCGCCTTGGCCACACTGCCGCCAGAAGCATCGGAAATCCTTCCCGAGAGTGTGGCGTTGACTGCTTGGCTCCGGGCGGACCTCGGCGAAATCAAGACAAAAGTTGCGCAGACTACGACCTGAAGAATCTGGAACGAATAGTTCCACTTGCTACGAATCGCCACGGTGCACCCCCAAAAAATTGACCTCTTAATCTTCAACGGTCCGAATTCTGGTTGAAAAATCCTTTTTCAGTTGCACTTTAGATTTTTACGGCCTTTGTGCAGAGTGTGCATCAGAACTTTTCAGATCGCTCAGGCTCTCACCCAACAGACCTGGCCGCAAGGCACCATTGCTAGACTAGGAGCACCCATGAATGAGATGTACAATCGCCCGGGGCAGCAAGCTCGTCATGACCCCATCTCAAATCCCTGCCTCGACTGAAGAAAGCCAGAATTGAACGATACAGTATGCGTGGCAGGGGGGCATGTCAAGGAGAAAGAGGAGACCAATAGGATTTGGGAATTGTTGAACACTTGACTCCGCCCTGGATTGAGAGCAACATGTCGCACTGCCCTGCGCAAAGTTGAGACCAAAGATGGAACTAGCCGAGATCAATCGAATTTCTGTCGCTGACCAAGTTGCTTCGATTCTTCGGCGGCGAATCCTCGACGGAGAATTGCTTCCCGGAACTGCTTTGCAAGAAGTTCCAATGGCTACGTCACTCGGAGTATCCAGGAATACGGTTCGGGAGGCGACGCGAATCTTGTCGCTGGAAGGGCTCTTGAAGCGTAGCGCACACCGGGGCGTTGCCGTCGCACAACTATCCTTGGAAGACGTCGCCGAAATCTATCGAGTGCGCCATCTATTGGAAATTCCGGCGGTACGAGCGGCAAAGACGGAAGACTCCGACGTTTTGACGGAAATGCGTAGAGCGTTGGAAGGCTATGAGGAAGCGGTTGAGGGCGTTGATTGGATCAGGGCCGTCCGCTTTGATTTGAACTTTCACACCTTGCTGATTCGTTTTCACCGGAACCGCCGATTGGAATCCTTTTACGAGAAACTTCTGGGCGAATTGCGTATGGGGATGGTTCTCGTGGATCTCCGCCATGATAATCCAGGCGGCCTCGTTCCAGTTCACCGTAGAATCTACGAACTGTTGACCGGCGGAGGGACGGAAGAGTGCGCAGCGCTTCTTGCGCAGCATCTGCGAGATTCGGAAACAAGACTGACTGCCGTGATGGATCAGCGAATCGCAAGGGCGGCTGCTCGGTAGTTTTGCAGCGGTCGAGAAACAGATCCGCCAACTGTAAACAGAACCAACCGAAGGCAAGCCTACCGGCGTTCCTTCAATCAGTAGCGGCAGCGGGCGTTCGAGGGCTTACGCAAGATGTATCCTCAAGCTTTTACCTATCATCGAGCTAGTTCGCTCAAGGAAGCGGCGTCTCTTCTCTCGCAACTAGGGGAAGGAGGGAAACTGCTGGCTGGCGGCCAGAGCTTAATTCCGCTGATGAAATTGCGTTTTGCCAACCCTGCGCACCTCGTTGACCTGAACTTTGTTGACGGAATTTCTTATGTTCAACAGAAGAATGATGCTTTGCATTTCGGCGCGCTCGCACGGCATGCCGGGATCGAGAAATCTCCCACCGCGGCAAAGATTCCGATTCTGCACGACTGCGCGGCGGGAATAGCGGACGTACAGGTCAGAAATCGGGGAACGATCGGCGGTTCGCTTGCCGAAGCCGACCCCAGCGGCGATTGGGGCACGGTGTTGCTGACCCTCTCCTGCGAAGTCCGATGCATTGGCGTAACGGGGGAACGCTCCCTAAAGCTGAGCGAATTTCTGAAGGATGCTTATACTACCGCGCTGGCTTCTGACGAACTTGTTTCAGAAGTCGTTGTCAAGGTTCCTCCGGAGAACAGCGGTGGAGCCTACATCGCATTTAAGCGGGCAGCACCCGTTTATCCCACTGCGAGCGCTGCGGTGCAGCTGAGTCTAGAAGGCGATCGCTGCAGAGAAATCGCGATCGCCTTGGGCTGCGTCGGTCTGTTGCCGATTCGAGTCCGAGAAGGAGAATCCCTGCTGCGTGGCCAGCAGATTACGCCAAAGCTTATCGAATCGGCGGCAGAGGCCGCGCGTGCAGCCTCCGACCCCCAACCGGATATGCGCGGTTCGGCCGATTACAAGCGGCAACTTGTGGGAGCGCTTGTTAAACGTGCAACAGAAGCCGCGCTTCAACGGGCTCGCGGCCAACAGGTGGAGGTCAGCCACATCTATGCCTGACATCACGCAAAAAGTTTCCATACAGGTCCGCGTCAACGGCAAGCCGCATTCGCGTGCCGTCGAACCTCGGTGTTTGCTTGTCGAATTTCTCCGAGAAGATCTTGAACTGACGGGCACGCATATCGGATGCGACACGACCTATTGCGGCGCATGCACGGTGCTGATGAATGGCGCAGCGGTGAAATCCTGCACCGTCTTTGCGGTGCAAGCCGATGGCGCGGAGATTACGACCGTGGAAGGGTTGGAGCGAGATGGCGAACTTCATCCGATTCAAAAGGCATTTGGCGATTGCTACGGTCTCCAATGCGGCTACTGCACGCCTGGCCTAATGCTTTCTGCGCTGCAACTCCTTAAAGATAATTTGAGTCCAAACCAAAAGCAGATTCGCAAAGCGATTGCAGGGAATACTTGCCGGTGCACCGGCTATCAGAACATTTTCAAAGCGATTGAAACCGCCGCGACCAAAATGAGGAGCGCCGGCCATGGCGATTAAGTTTGGCGGAAACTTTGAAGTAGCGCGCTCCCCGGAAGAAGTTTACGACTTTCTGACGGATCCAGCTAAATTTGCTCCCTTGCTGCCGGATTTTCAGAGCATGGACATTCAGGATGAGCGCCACTTTGCTGTGAAGGTGAACGTCGGCATTTCCTACATCAAGGGCACAGCAAATGTGAAGCTGGAGCTTGCGGAAGCCAATCGCCCGAGTCGTGCCCAATATAAGGGCCAAGGAAGCGTCGCCGGCGGAAACGTGTCCTTGATAGCGGGCTTCGATCTTGTTCGCGCAGCGGGTGGTACGAGAGTCGCTTGGCAAGGCGAAGCGCAAATTTTCGGACGGTTGACCTCTGTTGCCGGTGGATTGCTCGAGCCGCTCGGAAAGAAGAATGTGCAGAAGCTGATTGACGGTTTGCAGGCAGCGCTTCGTTAACAAGAGATTCGGACGAATTAGGAGTGGAGTGATTTGAGCACAGGAACCAATGGCGGAGGTTGGGTCGGCAGGGGGCTGGCGCGGAAGGAGGATAATCGACTCCTTCGCGGCCGCGGCAAGTTCGTCGACGACATCAAGCTGCTCAACATGCTGTATCTGAAGTTCGTGCGCTCTCCGTTTGCCCATGCGAAAGTGACCAGCGTAAATACTTCCGCGGCGGAGGCTGTTCCTGGCGTAATTTGCACTCTCACCGGAGCGGAAATCGCGAAGCAGACGAATCCTTTCATCGAGATCGGGCCGGATCCCTTCGCGCGAATCAAAGACTATCCGCTGGCTGTTTCCAAAGTGCGTTTCCAGGGCGAACCGGTGGCCGCTGTTGTCGCGATCTCACCACAGATCGCCGACGATGCCGCGGAACTTGTGCAAGTCGAGTACGAGTCACTCGACGTGCTGGTTGACGCCGAAGAAGCCTTGAAAAATTCCGTTTTGCTTCACGAGGATGCAGGAACAAACCAAGTTTGGCGTGGCGTCTTCGAATATGGCGACATCGAAAAGGCGTTTCGCGAAGCGGCGCACATCGTGCGCATCGACAAGATGCATTTTCACCGCTTTTCCAGCACGCCGCTGGAGAACAACGCGGTAATCGGCCAGTGGGACCCGAAAGACGAGCACATCTATTATTGGTGCAACAATTCTTTCCCATCATTCGCAATGCAGTTCATCGCGGCGCATCTTGGCGTCCCGATCGACCGAATTCGCGTCCAAACATTTGATATCGGCGGCAGCTTCGGCATCAAGATCACCAGTTATCCGCAAATGTCGGTTTGCGCGCTTGCATCGAAAAAAGCCGGTGGGCGCGCCGTCAAATGGATCGAAACTCGCTCCGAGCACAACGTCTCGAGTGCGCACGGCAACGAGCGAACATTCCGTGACACACGGGTGGCGCTCGATAAGGACGGCGTTATCACTGCAATCGATTCGCGCCACATCGATGATTGCGGTGCTTATCCGCGTTACGAGCCCTTGGGCTGCGTGATCTGGGCTCAAGTATTTCCCGGCGTGTACCGCTTCAGGAATGCCCGCATCGATTTCAGCCAGGCGGTAACGAACAAATGTCCGGTTGGCCCGAATCGCGGCTATTCGCGAATGCAGCATCTCTGGTTCCTGGAGCGCGTCGTGGACATTTGCGCGCACCAATTAGACATTCCAGCGGACGAGATGAGACTGCGCAACTATATTCGACCCGAAGAATTTCCTTACACGACGCCAAACGGCTGCGTCTACGACTCTGGCAACTATCCCAAAATGCTGCAAGTGGCCAAGGAACAGATTGGCTGGGAGAATTGGAAAAAGAGACAGGCGGCGGCGCGAGCCGAAGGACGGTGGATGGGCATCGGAATCGGCACCACGCTGGATTCCGGAACGAACAATTTTGGCCAGTCGCAGATCGTCAATCCCAATGCGCCGTTTTCCGGAAATTCCCAAGGCGCAAATTGTAAGCTGGATATCTATGGCGAGGTCGTCGTCGCGGTAGGTTCTTGTCCTCAGGGCCAGGGTCACGAAACGACAGCGGCGCAAGTAGTTGCCGATGTGCTTAACATCCACCCGGACCTCGTTACGGTGCGAACGGGATTCGACACCGAACGCAACGTGCATACCGGGGCTTCCGGCACCTACGCCAGCCAATTTGCGGTTTCAGGATTGTCCGCCGTGCACGGCGCGGCTCAAAAGCTGAAGACCGAGATGAAGCGGCTTGCGGCCTTCCTGCTTGAAACCAGTCAGGAAAATCTTGAGTTCGGTATCGGTCAGCAGGGACCGCAGATCAGCGCCAAAGACAGCGGCAAATTCGTGAACTACTGGCAGTTGGCAAACGTCGTCAACGTGAATTCCGCTGTCCTGCCTGCTGAACTCTACGAGCTGACACTGAACTGCCGGTACATTTGGCGCGCTCCATTCAAAGTCCCGGACAAGGAAAAAAAGTACGGCAGTTTGACGCTGACATACGCGTCGCAGCTCCACATCGCCGTCGTGGAGATTGACCGGGACACGTTTATCCCGCACATTCTGGATTATGTGGCCGTCGATGATTGCGGTAAGGTCATTAACCCTCCTATTGTCGAAGGCCAAGTCTACGGCGCCACGGCGCACGGGATCGGCGCAGCATTGATGGAGAACTGTGTTTACGATGCGGTCGGCAATATGCTCACGGCAACGTTCAGCGATTACACTCCGATCACGGCGATGAACATGCCAAACGTGAAATACGCCCATATCGAGACGCCATCGCCGCACAGTTATAGCGGCGCAAAAGGCATGGGTGAAGGCGGCGCGGCCCCCATTCATACAATTTCCGCCGCGTTGCAGGACGCCCTATTTTCCACCGAGATTTTGATCACTGATTCCTTTAACAATGCGGACACTCTGTACCGTGCGGTGGTAAAGAAAGAAATCTACCAGGCGGGCGATCTGGTGAAGATGGAGAGACGGGCGTAAAGTCGCACGAATATGAAACGGGTTTGCATTGTCGGATGTGGCGCCATTGGCTCGCTGTACGCGGCTCATCTTGCGAGCGTGGCGGAGGTTTGGGCTTTCGTGCGTCGCGAGGAGCATGCGCGGGCGCTCAACCGCGACGGATTGCGTGTCAGTGGCAAACACGAGTTTCACGTTTCTCTCAAGGCCACCTCGCGTGCCGCGGAACTTCCCGACTGTGACTTCGCCATCGTGGCCACTAAAGTGAGGCAGGTTAAAGAATCCCTTGCGCCCGTTGGACATCACTTTAATGACGGGGTGGTGCTCTCCGCGCAGAACGGCCTCGGCAGCGAAGAATTCATCGCCGAGCATACGAGCGGACAGATAATTCGCGGCGCAACCTTCATGAGCGGCACCCGGCACAGTGACACACACGTCCAATACGAGCTGGATACGGCCACTTGGATGGGGCCGTATGAACAACGGGGCACGCCCTTTTCTCTTGTCGAGGAAGCTGCCGACTTGATAGTTGCGGGAGGATTGAAGGCCGAAGCGCTCCACGACGCCCGGCCCGCACAGTGGTCGAAGTTGATCTTCAATTCTTCCGTTAACGCAGTTTCCGCTCTAACCGGACTCCCCCACTCGCCGCATTTTGCCGAAGAGAGTCAAACTGGAAACTTGGGGCACTTGCTCCACGGCTTGATCGAAGAAGGAAAGCAAGTAGCCAAGGCCGCTGGAATCGAGTTGCGCGAGGATCCCTGGGAAATGAACAAGATTGGCGCAATGACCAATCACCCGCCATCCATGCTCTACGATGTGCGCCATCATTTATCCACGGAGGTGGATTTCTTGAGCGGCGCAATTGCGCGTGAAGCGCGACGCGTGGGTCTCGGTGCTCCGTTGCATACGGCCGTCTACCAGTTGATTAAAGGCAAGGAAGCTTCCTGGACTTATGGGAACGAAAATAAAGAAGCGGTGATGGAAAATGGCGTGGCCCACTGATACCGCCAAACTCAGCCGCGTCGGCGCGCTGATGAAGGAGCAAGATCTGGATGCGCTTGTCGTCCGCGCGCCCGATAACGTTGTGTATCTATCGAATTATTGGTGCATGAAGGGCTATGACGCTCTGGTTTTTCCTCGTGAAGGCGAGCCGACATTGATCGCTCTCGAACCACAACTTGCCGAGGCGCAGCGTAATTCCTGGACCAAGGATATACGTCTATTCAAGGGCTACGATGAAAAAGATCCGCGTCCCCCGCAATTTCGCTCACTTGAGTCGGCAGTCAGTGTTCTGAAAGAACGCAGCCTGACGAAAAAGATCGCCATTGAACTCAATATGGGCACCCAGTCCGCCGACCGCATGGTCGGCGAACCGACAACGCCAACACAGTTCTTCTTCGACTCGTTCCGAAAAGTCGCCGGCGAGGTTGTGGATGCCACACCGCTACTGAACGAAGCTCGCGCGATCAAGACTTCACAAGAAATCGAGCGGATGGGTCTGGCGAATGAGTTGGCCGCCCTGGCCATGGAGCATGTCCGCGATCATATCCGGCCGGGGATGAAAGAGAGCGAAGTCGGTGCGATGTACGAAGGGTTTGTCCATGGATTGGGTGTTGGCTACAAGGGAAAAGTCGAAATGGCTCGTGCCTTCACGCTCGTGTGGTCGGGAAAGGGAATTGCGACGTTTACGGCTACGGGAGACCGCCCCGTTCAGGAGCATGAACCGACCCTGCTGGAAATCTGGGTTTGTGTAGACGGCTATTGGACCGACTTAACCAAGAATGTTTGTCCCGGCGACCTGACGTCTGAGTATCACCGCCTGCTCGATCTATTGCTGAATGTTTTCAACGAAGCTGTGTCGCATGCCAAGGATGGCGCGAGCTTTCCGGAACTGGATCGCTTGACGCGAGCCCGGATTGCCGAGGGCGGCTATCCCGGTCAGCCGTCGCATCCGATCTGCCACGGCGTTGGGGCTCGGGCCCACGAGCCGCCTTACGCGCATCAAGCCGGCACAGGAACGATTCGCAAAGGAATGGTTCTGGCGATTGAGCCGGGGATTTACTGGCCAGGTGGCGGCGGCTTGCGGCTGGAAGACAATTTCTGGATCACGGATGCGGGGAATCAAAAACTCTGTTCGTATCCGGATGATTTTCGGCTGGCGCGTGCGGCCAGCCAAGCGAGATGAATCCTTGACGACTCCTGCGAGAAACGTGAATCCCTCATCAAGCCTCGATCCCAAGCTGGTCGAGAAAATCCTTGCCGCCGTCCGCGAAGAAGAGATCATCGCTATGGCTTGCGACGTGATCAATATTCCGAGTCCCACCGGGGAAGAACTGCAGATGGCGGAGTACATGAGTAGCGCCCTTGGGAAGACGGATCTAAATGTGACCTGGCAAGAAGTGGAAGAGGGGCGCGCCAATGTGGTTGGCCGGTGGACTGGCTCTGGCGGCGGGAAAAATCTGATGTTCAACGGCCACATGGATACGTCGAACACGGGCCGCGAGGAATTCCTTGCCGGCATTGGTTACAAGCCTCACGCCGTGGTTAAGGACGGTGTCATTTACGGCCTCGGCATCTACAACATGAAAGGCGCACTCGTTTGCTATACGCAGGCGGTCAAGGCGCTGAAGAATGCCGGCGTGAAGCTCAAAGGGGATGTAATCATCGCAGCCGTCTCCGGCGAAATCGAAAAGACGCAGTGGGGCGAGTACCAAGGCAAGGAATATCGCGGCTACGGCTACGGCACGCACTATCTCGTGAATCACGGCGTGCTGCCGGACATGTGCATTCTCGGCGAGCCGACAGACATGCGCGTTGTGTTGGAGCATTTCGGTTCGATGTGGGTGCGCATTTCGTGTACCGGTATTTACGTTCATACCGCATTCTGCGAAGGCCGCGAAGAGATGAACTCCATCCGCCGCATGCATGAACTGATGGACACGATCATGCAGTGGACATCTGCTTGGGAGAAGAAAGCCGCCTATGGCGGAAAGAAAGCCATCGTCAATCTAGGTGGGATTCGCGGCGGCCACGCTTGGCGAGCGAGCCGGACACCGGAAAAAACCGATTTATTTCTGGACGTGCGCGTTCCGCCGACGATTGCCATGAGCGAAGCCCGCCGGGACATCCAAGCGGTTTTCTTTGATCTCGAGAAAAAGCATGCGGACTGGGGCCTCGAATTCGAAACTTACGTTTCCGTCCCTGGCGCCCGCATTAGCGAAGAACACCCTATGATTCGCGCGATTGACGCAAACCACGAGCGGGTGATGGGCCAGCGTCCAGAGCGCGAAGTCGTCACCTGGTGTTCCGACGCCAGCGTTCTTAGCCGCTACGGAATTGAAACCGTGAACTACGGACCGTCCAGCGGGCCGCGCGATGTAGAAGGCGAAAAGGTGCGAATCAAGACTCTCGTGGATATCACCAAGATCTACGCATTGACCGCCGCGGATCTTTGCGGCGGGCAGTGATTTGCTTCCGGAGGAATTCGTTGCCAAGCCAAACGGAAATCAACCGGCGATTCAAGAATATCCGTGATGCCATGCAGCGTGAAAACTTGGACGCTCTCATCGTTTGCGGCAACCAGTACGCCGGTTTCGAAGGCGCGGTCTTCTATGTTTCCGGGTTTGAAATCGTTCATCGGTACGTATACGTCGTAATTCCGTTGGAAGGTGAACCAACGCTCGTATTTCCGCGGGAAGCGCGTTGGATAGGCGATAAATCCAAACCCTGGATTAAAGATCAAGTTTGGCCGGATGTGCCCGGTCACTGGCTCGCCGAGCGGGCCTCCGAACAGAAGTGGAAACGTGTCGGAGTTTACGGCATGAATTTCGTGATGGCCGTTCGTGATTACCGCGAACTAGCCAAAGGCTCATTCGAACTGGTGCCCTTCGACACGACATTCGACATGGTACGCGCGGTAAAGAGCGAAGAGGAACTTGTCGAAGTACGCGACGCCATGGATATCATCCTGGACGGCTTCTGGGCCCTGGTGGCGGCGTATGAACCAGGCAAGACCGAAGCTGAAATCATGGCCCCTGCTGTGGAACGTTTCTTCGCTCGCGGCGCAGGTCCGCGCATGATGAACATCCTTCTCTCCGGCACTCACGGCGAAGCCGAAGCCGTATTCAAAGTTCCAGGAAATCGCGTCGTTGCTGCCAATGACCTTCTTCTTTATTCATTGGAAGTTACCGGCGCAGGTTGCTATTGGGTGGAGTTCTCGAGGCCGCTCATTCGCGGGAAGATCAGCCCGCGTACCCAGGCGATGGCGGACGCCTACCCGGAAGCGTTGGAAGCGGCGCGAAAGCTCATGCGCACGGGCGAACTCGCCAGCCATGTGCATGAGGTGGTTGCCGAGAAATTCAGCAAACACGGTTTCTCTCTCGGACATCTCTCCGGCCATAGCATTGGCACAACCATGCTTGAGTATCCGGCCATCGGCGCAAAGAGCAATGTCGTTCTTCAGGAAAATATGATTTTCTCTCTGCACCCACAGGTCGTGGACCAGGACGGGAAAGTGTGTCTCTACACTCAGGACACCTATCGAATCGGGAAGAAAGAAGGCGAATGCCTTGCCGATGTGCCGTGGAAATTCTTTACGGGCGAAGAGACTCGGCAACGAGCTGCGTCATAGGCTGCTTTCGCTGGTATGTTTCATTTCGTGCCGGCCCGACAAAACAAGTGTGCCAAGTAGCGGGAGTTAAAGCGGTATGAAGATTTGCGTAATCGGCTGTGGCGCCGTCGGTAGTCTCTTCGCGGCGCACTTGGCAAAAGCGGCCGAGGTAGAGGTTTGGGCCTACGATGTCTGGGCAGACCACGTTGCGGCGATCCAGAAGAACGGCTTGCGTATTTCCGGGGCCGCTGATTTGACCGCTAGTCTAAATGCGACTAGCGATCCAAAGCAATTGCCACGATGCGACTACGGTATTGTCGCCACCAAAGCGATTCACACAAAGATGGCGATCGCCCAAGTGGCGCATGTCTTCGATGAAGGAAGCGCAGTGTGCTCGGTACAAAATGGCGTCGGCAATGAAGAAATTATCGCCGAGCATGTGAAATACATCATTCGTGGAACAACATTTCCGGCAGGACATCCGATCGCTCCCGGTCACATCGGCTATGACATCAAAGGAGATACTTGGATTGGTCCTTTCGAGCCCACCAATACGCCGATGTCGCGCATCGAAGAACTCGCTGGCTTTCTCACCCGCGCGGGGATGAATACGATTCCGCTCAAGGATGCTCGTGGCGCGCAGTGGACCAAACTCATTTTCAATGCATCCACAAATCCCGTTGGTGCGTTGACGCTGTTGCATCACGGCGCAGCCACACGATTCGGCTCGACCAGCCGGCTCTTTAATGACTTGATTGCCGAAGGCGAAGCCGTGGCTCGCAGGCTCGGCATCGAATTGCACGGAGATCCCAGGCAACTCGTCCAGAAAGGCGCGAACGCGCCCGGAAAACATCGCGCCAGCATGCTCCAAGACGTTTTCGCCAAGCGCCAGACGGAAGTGGATTTTATGAATGGCGCCATCGCACAGTGGGGCGACAAAGTCGGAGTGCCCACTCCGCTCAACAAAGCGCTGTGGGGATTGATCAAGGGTCTCGAACATTCCTGGGAGGACCCGGACTAGAGGAGTACAACGAGCACGGATGACCGTCCCATTCAACATTGGCGTGTTACAGCTGAGTATGGAACCGGTGCACGAGACCGCTGCGATGGCGAAAGCCTGCGAAGATGCCGGCTTCGATGCGTTCTGGATCGCGGAAGCCTACCCCTGGTGGCGCAAACACGGCTTTGAGGCGCGCTCTTCGACGGCGATTCTCGCCGTCATCGCCGCGCAAACGCGTCGCATTCAGCTTGGCTGGGGCATCATTTCGCCTTACACGAGACATCCGGTTCAGGTGGCTATGGAAGCGCGCGTAATGCAAGACCTTGCGGGCGACCGCTTTCTCCTCGGGCTTGGGGCTTCCAAAATATTCATGAAAGAAATCGGCGAGGGTGAAGGCGAAAAAGTTGGCCCTGCGACCGTGATGCGCGAAAGCGTCGAAGTTATCAAGGGGGTGCTCAAAGGTGATGCGTTTGAATATCAAGGTAAGGTATTCGCCGCCGCCGTCCCTGCATTGAAGTCGGACGCGCACACGGCTCGGGGGATTCCTCGCATATACATTGCTGGAACAGGGCCCGTCCTCCAGAAACTCGCCGGCTCCATCAGCGATGGCTTACTGACCGCGAGCATCACCACGCCCGCATTTGTTCGCTACTCCCGGAAAAATATGGAGGAGGGTGCGCACAAGGCGAGTAGGGATGCTTCCCAGTTGGCGCTCGGTTCGGTCATTGTCGGCAGTATCGGTCGCGACTCGATTAAAGGAAAAGAGGGTGCGCGCGAACAAGCAGCGATGTATCTGGCCAATAAGGTTCAAAATATAAAGGGATCTGCGGACGTGCTTCTCGAATGTGCGGGTTTGACTTTCGCAGAGCTTCAGCCCGTTGCCGACGCCATGGAAAAAGGCGGACGCAAAGCAGCGGCCAAAGCTGTCACCGACGAGATTCTGCGTAAAGTTTGCGCCATAGCCGGTACTCCCCACGAGTGCATCCAGCGGATCGAAGAGTATCGCGCCGCAGGCTGCACGCACATCATGCTGGAGATTTGGGGAGACGACCGTGTTGGCCAAGCAAAGCTTTTTGGTGAAGCCGTGCTGCCTCATTTCAAGAAATAGCGCGGCGGCCGTTTTCGCCACATAATTGTCAGGGTCTTTTCCTTTTGGAGCTTTCATGCGACTCGTAACTTTTGAAAATCTAGCTGGAGCATCACGCATCGGTGCCTATGTTGGCAGCGGTCAAATCATCGATCTCAGTTCCGCTTGCGCCCTCCACCTTCGCGATCACCAGCATGAAGCTGCGTTCGACCGTCTGGCGAACGCCCTCGTTCCACCCAACATGCGGGCCCTCTTCGAAGGTGGCGACACGAGTCTCAATGCTGCGCGAAAAGCTCTAGATTTTGTTTTGCAACGGGTAGACAAGACCTCCGGTTGCCACGGCGAACCGCTCTTTTACGATCATTCCGCCGTCCGGCTCAAAGCGCCGATCATTCCAAAAAAATTCTTCCACACGGCCGGCAACTTCCGGGAGCACCACGAGGAAGCCACCAAAGCGGGCTTTTCCCACCCAGTCATGCCGTGGATTGTTTTCTTCCAAAACGTCGACGCGATCATCGGCCACGAAGAGCCAGTTATTTATCCGGAGCATCTGACGCAAGAGCTCGACTATGAGCTCGAACTCGCCATCGTGCTGAAAAAGAGCGGCAAGCATTTCACCTCGGAAGACTCGGCGAGCTACATTGGCGGCTACGTGATTTTCAACGACATCACTGCGCGCGACATCCAGCGCCGCGAAATGAAGTCTGGCGTTTTCAGTTTCTGCAAAGCCATCGACACCTTCTGCCCGCTTGGTCCTTGGATCGTTACCGCCGACGAAATCCCCGACGCCCACAATCTCGCCATGCAATTGCGCGTTAATGGCGAGCCTCGCCAGAATTCTCATTCCAGCAAGATGTCCGTCAAAATTCCGGAAATCCTCTCTCACTATTCGCCGATGGGATATAGCGCCGGCGACGTTGTTTCGACCGGTACGGTCTCCGGCGTCGCTGCGTTTTCCGGAGATCCCAAGGCGTGGTACCTGAAACCTGGCGACGTCATGGAGTGCGAAATAGAAAAAATCGGCATCCTTCGCAATCCGGTGATCTCCTGGGAGCAAGCCTACGGCAAAAAACCCTCCGCGCTCGCCACTCAGGAATCGTTCCGCTAGGCCTTGCATTATGACAGCTTCTCACAATCCTGGTGTCTGGGTCAGCGAACTCAATGCCCGTCCCGGCATCCGCTCCGCTTTTCCTCATTCCACCGTTCATTTTTACGATACGACTCTTCGCGACGGCGAGCAGACCGTCGGTGTTGTGCTGTCTCCTCAACGGAAGCTCGAAATTGCTCGTCAACTCGACGCTCTAGGCGTAAGTCGCATCGAAGCAGGATTTCCCCGCGTCTCCGCTG